>Ga0123333_10000716_pt1 | contig 36056 bp, 33 predicted proteins | sample BioC12SIPDNA_3_FD_89957 | JGI IMG/M metagenome (GOLD analysis project Ga0123333, IMG submission 89957) | Anaerobic biogas reactor microbial communites from Washington, USA - Biogas_R2_B C12 SIP DNA | ecosystem: Engineered > Bioreactor > Anaerobic > Unclassified | place: Washington, USA...
CGCGCCAGGTAGGCCGGTCCTGCCCCCATCGCTTCATGCGCGTGCGCGGCCGCAACCCAGCCCTGAAGCAGCCGGTGGGCCGGCTCACGGGGCCATCGCTCTGCAGCACGATCCGCCGCGGCCGCCGCGGCGGCCAGATCGCCCAATCGCAGCGCCCTGTAGGCCTGGCGCGCGGCCATGTCTGCAGGCATGAACCGCGCGGCCCCGCAGACCGCAGCCGCGATCAGGATGCAGCCGGCCAGGATGCAGCCGGCCCGGCGCCATGCACCGCCCCCTGCGTCACCGCTGCAAAGACCAACCGGCGCGGCACGGCGGACTCCCGGCGCTGCCTGAATGTTCCCCGTCGCGGGGGTGCGTGCCAGGGAGGCAACAAGGGCCAGCAGAAGCCATGCTGTGGTGGCGGTCGGGGTGACGTCGAAGCTGACCAGGTTGCCGGCCGCATTGCCCACCAGGGCCGCAACGCACGCCAGGATCAGCGTACGCTCGGGCGTTATCGCCCCAGCCGTGACCAGCCGGCCAAGCGCCAGGCGCGCTTGAACCGGACGTCCTTCGGCTGCGCGGCCTCGGGACGCTCCCCACCCCACAGCGAGGATTGCGGCGCCGATGGCCAGCACGACCAGCAGACCCAACACGCCGCTGCTGAGGAGCGTATCTAGCAGCCAGTTGTGTGCCCTGTCCACCAGCATCCCGCGACCCTGGTAGTAGACCAACTCGGGAGGAAACACCTGGGGGAAAACCAGCACCAGGTTATCGGGGCCATAGCCCAGCCAGGGCCGGCGCGCGACCAGGTCCAGGGCCGCGCGCCAGATGGTAAACCGCGCGGCCGTCGAGCCGGCGCTCGCGCGTCCCAGCCAAAGCGCCAGCGCCAGTCCGGCCTGCAAGGCCAGCGCGGCGGCAAAGGCGATCGACCGGCGGCCGAAGCGCGGCAGAACCGGCCACGTGTACAGGAGTGCCAGCACCAGGCCGCCGGCTGCCGCCGCCAGCCACGCGCCGCGGGCTGCGGTCACAGCCATCCCTGCCGCGTCGAGCAGCGCCAGGGCCCCCCAAGCGAAACGGGTGCGCCCCCTTGTAGCGGCCAGGCCCGCACCCGCAGTCAGGGGCAGGAGCATCGCAAGGTATGCACCCACGAAATTGGCGCGGCCCAACGTGGCGTATGCGGGCGAGCGAGCGTCGCTGATCAACCCCAGCGGATCATAGCCGAGCGCCTGGGCCAGGGCAAGCAGCGACACCGGCAGCCCGGTCGCGACCAGGCCGTGAACCAGCCGCCAACCCTGCGCGGGGCAGCGTACTTCCGCGGCAACGACGGCGAAGAGCAGCGGATAGCACAGGAGCGTTGCGAGACCCTGGCCCCGGTCATAGCTGCCCCACAGGGCCAATCCGCGATCGACGGCTGCGACCGTGCACAGGATCTGCGCGAGGGCCCAGGCCAGGATCAGGCCTACCCACAGGGGGCTCAGGACCGCGGCCGGACGAGTGGGTCGCACCGCCGCGCGAATCAGCCACGCGCCGGCCAGGCACGGCGCAAGCAGGCGCAGCAGCGCAGCTTTGGCGGGTTCGAACGGTTGTTGGGCCCAGAGATTCACCCACAGGGGAATGAGGATCGCGATCAGTAGCCAGCCGGCTTCGAGCCATGACTCGCTCGGGCTGCTCGTATCGGTGCGGTTTGCTGCCCGGTCCTCGTCCTTCATGACTGGCCTGGCTTTCTGGAACGGTGCGCCGGCGGACAACGCGATGAGGGGACGATTCAAAGGGAGTATAGCACGCTGAAAGGGCTGCTGCAATACGACTTGGCCGCTGACAGCGATAAACCGGCGCCATCGCCGGCATGGCCGGCGCCCCTTGCCCTCCTCATCGTTTGCTGCAGGGACAACTCCGGAGAGATGTCTGTCCTGATCACCGTGAATCGGAAGAGATGAAGATGACCTGTGGCGGGGAGAATGTCCACGGATTGGGCAGGTCAATTGATGCGCCATGCGACGGATCCCCGCGCTCCCGGTCACTCGCTGCTCGACGGGTAGGGCATCCTGGCGCCCGGCAGGTGGCGGGCATCTTATGTCCTTCTCTTTGAGTTTTGCATCATATGCGTTAAGATAGATGTAGACTTAATCTGAACCCTTCGATCGGAGCCTTGAATGGGCCGCTACCAGGATGCGCTTGACTATATCTTTGGGTATGTAAACTACGAGAAGAGAGTCCGTTACCCATACGACGCCGCCACCTTCGACCTGAGCCGCATGGAGCAGGTGCTCGAGCTTCTTGGCCGGCCCCACGACAAGTTCCGATCGGTTCACATCGCCGGGACCAAGGGCAAGGGGTCCACCTCGGCCATGGTCGAGTCAGTGTTACGCACGGCTGGCTATCGCACGGGCCTGTTCACTTCGCCCCACCTGCACGCGTTTCGCGAGCGCATCCGTGTCGGCAGCGAGCTGATGAGCCGGGCCGACCTGGTCGACCTGCTGGACCGCTGCCGCCCCGCGCTGGAAGCGGTCGAGGGCATCACCGCGTTCGAAGTGATGACCGCCATGGCCTTTACGTATTTCGCGGAGCAGGGCGTCGACTGGGCCGTCGTTGAGGTGGGCCTGGGTGGCCGGCTGGACGCCACCAATGTCGTGCACCCTGCGGTCTGTGCCATCACGTCGCTCAGCTACGATCACGTCGAGCTGCTCGGCCACACGCTGTCCCTGATCGCGTTCGAGAAGGCCGGCATCATCAAGCACGGTGTGCCTGTGGTCAGTGCTCCCCAGGAGCCCGAGGCCATGTCTGTGATCCAACGCGTCTGCCAGGACACGCGCGCCCAGCTCAGCGTGATCGGCGATAACTGGACGATGGAGCCGAATGGCTTCGACCTCTCCGGGCAAACGCTCACGGTGCGCGGCCCCGGTGGCAATCCCACCTTCAGCGATCTGCGCATCCCCCTGCTGGGAAGCCACCAGCTGGACAATGCGACTACCGCAGTCGCCATCCTCCAGCAGCTGCGCGACCGGGGTGTGCCCATCAGCGAAGAGGCGATCCGTCAAGGCCTGCTGAATGCACGCTGGCCGGGCCGGTTCGAGCTGCTGAACCGCGCGCCGATCCTGGTCGTGGACAGCGCACACAACGAGAACTCCGCGCTCAAGCTGCGCGCCGCGCTGGCCGATTACTTCCCCCGGCCGCCCCGCCGCCAGCTCTGCCTGGTCTTCGGCGCATCGTCGGACAAGGACATCGACGGCATGCTGCACCAGTTTCTCGATGCAGCAATCGCGGCCGGCTATCTACCGGCGGATAAGGTCATCGTCACGAAGAGCGGCCATCCGCGCTCCGCAGAGCCGGCGCAGCTTGCCGACTTGGTGCGGCAGCTCAGCACGCAGACGCCGATCAGCGTTCAGCCGGACCTGAGCAGCGCGCTGCGCGAGGCCCTGGCCTGGGCGGAACCCCAGGATCTGATCTGTATTACCGGCTCCATCTTCGTCGTTGCACAGGCGCGCCGCCATTGGGCCGAGCGACATCCCGAGGCGTTCGCACCGGACGATTGGGTGTGGCAGGACGAGACTGCCGGCGAGGTCGTGCCGGATTGAGTGATGCTGTGGATCGTACTGAGGCTGATTTGGACGAGAATATCGATAACCTGAACCAGGACGGGCCGCAGGTCAGCCCGGGCTGGTCTTTGTTGCAGATGCTGGCGCGACGTAAGCCGGGCAGGGCGCGTGAGATCCGGCGCTCGCGTCCGCATGAGCTCGATTCGCGTGAGGGCAACGAATACCCGGTGCTCCCGATGCCCGACACGGTCGTCTTTCCGAACCTGGTCATGCCCCTCTTCCTGGGCCGCGATCGGACCGCCCGCGCGGTGGAGGTGGCCGAGGCCGCAGAGATTCCGCTTCTGGTGGTCTGCCAGCGCAGCGGCGACGAGGACCAACCCGATCTCACCGACCTGTACTCGATCGGTACATCGGTCGACATTGGCCGGGTGCTCCGCATGCCCGATGGGTCGACCACGGTGCTGGTGCAGGGCATCGAACGCGTCCGCATTGTCGAGATTATCGAGACAGAACCCTACCTGCGGGTTCGCGGCGTCCCCATCTACGAAGATGAGCGCCACGATATGGCCTCCGAGGCCCTCATGCGCGCGGTGCTCGCACTGTTCGAGAAGGTCGTCAATCTCAATCCGAACCTGCCCGACGATTCATACGTCGCAGCGATGAACGAGAAGGAGCCGGGCAGCCTCGCGGATCTCCTGGCACATATCCTTGATCTGGAAACCCCCCAGCGCCAGGAACTGCTGGAAACCCTGGACGCGAACGAGCGGCTTCAGCGGCTGAGCATCATCCTGGGTCAGGAACTCGACGTGCTGGAGCTGGAAGACCGCATTCAGAACCAGGTCCAGCAAGAGGTGGACAAGAGCCAGCGTGAGTATTACCTGCGCGAGCAGATGCGCGCGATCCAGACCGAGCTGGGCGAGGTCGACGAGGAACAGCGCGAACTGGCAGAGCTCAAGGAGAAGATTGCGGCTGCCGGACTGCCCGAGGCCGTGCTTGCCAAGGCCGAGAAGGAGGTGGGCAAGCTTTCCGCGATGCCGCAGGCGTCGCCCGAAACCACCGTGGTCCGCAACTACCTGGACTGGCTGCTCGATCTCCCGTGGCACGGGGTAACGCAGGACAACCTCGACGTGAAGGCTGCGGCCAAGGTCCTCGAGCGCAACCATTACGGCTTGCCGCGCATCAAGGATCGCATCCTAGAACATATCGCGGTGCGCCGGCTGGCCCAGGATAAGATGAAGAGCCCGATCCTCTGCTTCGTCGGCCCGCCGGGCACAGGCAAGACCAGCCTGGGCAAATCCATCGCGGAGGCGCTCGGCCGCAAGTTCGTCCGGCTGAGCCTGGGCGGTGTGCGCGATGAAGCCGAGATACGGGGTCACCGCCGCACCTACATCGGCGCGCTGCCAGGCCGCATCATCCAGACCATGCACTCCGCGGGTACGGTGAATCCGCTCTTTATGTTGGACGAGATCGACAAACTGGGCGTGGACTTCCGCGGCGACCCCTCGTCGGCCCTCTTGGAAGTGCTCGATCCCGAGCAGAACCACGCGTTCAGCGATCACTACCTCGAGGTGCCCTACGACCTCAGCCACGTGATGTTCATAACCACGGCCAATCTGCTGGATCCGATCCCGCCCGCGCTTCGTGACCGGCTGGAAGTCATCGACTTTCCCGGCTACATCGAGGAAGAAAAGCTCGCCATCGCGCGGCAGTTCTTGATCCCGCGCCAGCTCGAGGCGCACGGGCTGACCCCCCAGCAGGTGCAGTTCACGCCGGCTGCGCTGAGCTCGATGATCCGCGAGTACACCTACGAGGCGGGCGTGCGCAACCTGGAGCGCGCCATTGCGAACGTGTGCCGCAAGATCGCACGGCGGGTCGCCGAAGACCGCCGCGCGCCGCACCGCATCACGCCGTCCCTCGTGAACGAGTTCCTGGGCCCGCCCGAGTTCACCGAGTGGCTCGCGAACGAGGTGGATGAGATCGGCGTGGCGAACGGACTAGCGTGGAGCGAAGCCGGCGGCGATGTCATGCAGGTCGAAGTCTCGATCATGGAGGGCAAGGGTTCGTTGACCCTCACCGGGCAGATCGGCGAGGTGATGCAGGAATCGGCCCAGGCCGCGCTCACCTATGCGCGCTCGCGCTCGATCGAGTATGGCTTCGACGAGATCGATTTCGACAAGATAGACATCCACATCCATGTGCCTGAGGGCGGCATCCCCAAGGACGGGCCGAGCGCGGGCGTGACCATGGCGACTGCGTTGATCTCCGCACTGACGGGCCGGCCGGTCCGTCACGATCTGGCGATGACGGGCGAGATCACCTTGCGCGGCCGCGTGCTGCCCATCGGCGGGCTGCGAGAGAAGCTGATGGCCGCGCACCGGATGCACCTGAAGGCCGTGGTGATCCCGAGGCGCAACCTGAAGGACCTGGCCGAGGTGCCGCGCGACGTGCAGCGGCAGCTCAAACTGATTCAGGTCGAGCGCATGGACGAGCTCTTGCCGCACGCGCTGCTCGAGCCGCCTGCGCCCGAGCCGAAGCCGAGGCGCCGCCCGCGCAAGAAGGTGACTGAGACGTCCAGCGTGGCGTAGCGATGCTGCCCCCTCGGAGGTGCAATCGATGATCAAAACTCGCGGTGGCGTGCTGCTCTTCATCCTCCTTGTCATCCTGACCGTCGCCGTGTTCGTTCTGCTCCGGGGCAGCGGTGGATTAGATCTCTTGGACTGGCGCCGGGAGAAATCGGTCATCCCGCTCGACCTGCAGACGCTCATCCCCCCGAGCTGGGACGTGCAAGCCGAGCCCCAGGTAACCTGCGACTTCGACGGTGACGGGGCCGACGAGCGGCTGCTCATCTACCGCTACGACGCGTACACTCTCACACTGCCGTTCAAGGATAAGCCGGGCATGTTCGCACCGTTCGGAGGCGTCATCTTCGATACGCAGGCAGACAGCCTGCCAGAGCGGCCGGAGAGCCCCAGCCCCTATCGCGGGTCCAGCATCGTGCCCTACCGGTTGCTGCCCGATTTCTATACCGGCAAGGGCCAGGGCTACCTGGGGGAGACCGGCGTTGAGGTCACTTACTCCCCTGCGCCGAAAGCGGGTGGGCCCTGCAAGGTCAACGAAATCAACGTCTTCGGCTTCTCGGGCACGGATCTGCCCACCCGCCTCTCAATTTTCCTCTGGGCGGAGAGGGCTGCGGGATACCAGGGTGAGCACTTCGCCGGCAATGCGCGCGTCGTGTGGGAAGTGAACCCCGACGTGGAGAACCAAATCCTCCGCGTCACCACTTACAATCGCTTGCTCAACCACCGCAGCCTGTTGTGCGATGTGAATAGCTACCAGCGTCACAACCCAGGCCTGGTGGTGTTCATCCCTGACGATTCAAGAAAGACCATCGATTTTTGCTTCGGCGTTCCCGATGAGCCGGTCCATCCGGAAGGGGTAGTCGTCGCGCTGCTGCGGGGCGACCAGACCTTCGGCTCCCCGTCCCGCTATCTCCTCTACGGCGCCATCCTCGCCCCGGAGCTCGCACTGCTGCGCGAGTCGACGCGAGACGCGGTTAATATCGTCTCCGTGGGCAATCCGGCCGGAATAGAGCCGGACCAGGAACGTGGGGCTTGGTGCACTCCCGAGCAGATGGAGGGCGCCGGCGCCACTGAGTTCTGGTGCGGTCGCGAGCGGGTGCGCGTGGAGACGCGGATCGTGCTCGACGGCGTCGTGCGCACCGCCGAATGGAGTCTCATCAGCGTTGCCCGCGATCTTCCCGGCGCGGAACTCACCTGGCGCGTCGACCGGGTCGACCTGCGATGACCCGTTTGGGCCAGGATTTGGGCCAGGCGGAGGTCGAAGGGCTGCTGGCCAGGGGACCAGGTGAGGCCGCGGCATTCTTGCCTCCAAACGCCAGTCCCGCGCGGTTGGCCGAAACCCTCGTCGCGCTGGCCAACACACATGGCGGAACGGTCGTGTTGGGCGCCGCGGCCAGCGGCAGGCCCGTGGGCGTTGAAGACGGGGCGGTTGCCGTCGAATCCGTCCGTGCCGCCGGCCTGTTGGTGACCCCGCCTTTGCTCCTGCCCGCAGCGGTCCTTGTCGAGATAGCAGGGAAGTCCCTGTGCCTGGCCGTCGTTCCCCCAGGCATGCCGCACGTCTACAGCCTGAACGGGCGCTACCTCGGCCGCACGGGAGCGCGAAACCGCCTGCTCAGCGCCGCAGAACTGACCGCCTTGCTGCTCAGCCGCGATGAGTCGGGCTTCGAGTCCCGCCCGGCTTCCGGCGCTGCGCTCGCGGACCTGGATCGAGACGCGGTGGACGCCTATGTAGCCGGTCTGCGGGGCACGGTGGGCGAGGGGTGGCAGCGGGTGCTGCTCGACCGCGGCTGCCTTGTTGAGCAAGGCGGTGAACCGGTCCCCACTTATGCGGGCATCCTCCTGTTCGGCCGCCAGCCGCAGCGCTTCCTGCGCAACGCCTCAATCACCCTGATCCGCTATCCCGGCTCCGGGATGGGCGATGATTTCGTCCGCGAGGACGCCCTCGGCGCGCTGCCCGGCCAGATCCGCCGCGCGGAGGCTTTCGTCACGGCCAACATGCGGCGCGGGTTGCGTATCAGCGGTCTGACGCGCACCGAGGTGACCGAGTACCCGCTTGCGGTGGTGCGCGAGGCGATCGTCAACGCGGTCGCCCATCGCGATTATGCTATCCGGGGAGATGACGTGCGGGTCCTCATGTTCAGCGATCGCATGGAGATCTACAGTCCCGGCCGGCTGCCCGGCCACGTGACGCTCGAGAACCTGCTGACCGAGCGCTTCTCGCGCAATGAGGCGATCGTCCAGGGACTGTCTGACCTGGGCTTCGTCGAGCGGCTCGGCTACGGCATCGACCGCATGGTGGCGGCTATGCGCGAAGCGGGTCTGCCCGGACCTGCGTTCGAAGAGACGGTCGCCGGCTTCCGCGTCACCCTGGCCGGCCGCGGCGATGACCTGGTCAGCCCCGAGCCGGCCCCGCGCTGGGCGAACCGCCGCGTGGATGGGCGCCAGGAGCGCGCGCTCGCGTATACCGCCGAACACGGCTCGATCACCAACCGTGAGCTGCGCGAGCTCCTGCCTGACCTCAGCGACGAGACCATTCGCCGCCTGCTGGCCGACCTGGTCGACCAGGGCCTGCTGTTGAAGGTGGGCGAGCGCAAGGCGACGTACTACATCCTGAAAAACGCCTGACGCCATTCTTTGCCGTTGCGCCACGTTTCAGCCGATCCTGGGCGCCAGAGAAGTGATAGACGCATCGATCCAATTTCGCTATAAGGAGAGTCCCTATGCCAGCTCTTTCTTCCTCACCATCGAAGGCCAGCTTCTATGGCCCAGTGGACGATCTACACCGCAAGCCCCTTCTTGAAGCCTATCTTGACCATCTGCGTGAAAAGAACGGAGAGCTGGATCCCCAGACCGGCGCCCTACCGTACCGCGAGGACCGTCTCGCTCACATGGACGCTTCACCGTTGCGGTATGCGGCCCGCCTGTCACAGGATGACTTCGATCGGCTTTACGAGCGATTCGATCCCCGTGCTCGCGAGCTAACTCCAGACCTGCTCTTGCTGCTCACCTTCTGCAAGATGAACGGAGGCGAAGCGTATGGCGTTCGCGTCGTCAAGGCCGTCTATAGCCGCCATGACAAATATGGCTCTGACTTACGTGGCAAAGTCATGCAGGTGGCCCAGCAGGAAGAAGAATACCATACCCGCATCCTGGTGGGGGCAGCACGGCAGTTTGATCTTCAGGTGGTGGACCGGTATCATCCGAAGCCGGCCCTGAGAGTGTTGATCCACGCAATAGCCTATTCGCCGCGCACCCTGATGCATCCCATTCTATATTCCTCCGAAGTATCCGGGATCTATCTGTTCAACTGGACACTCAACCGAATTCGCGACTTTCTTCAGGGGCAGACCGAGCTGCAGGAATTGCTGGAGCAGCGTCTGACTGACATTTTGGTGGATGAAGTGGGCCATGTTGCTTTTAATCGCCTTGTCATGAGCCCGGGTGAGCTTGCCCTGGGCACGAGGCTGGCCGGCCTCACTGTGCGCGGCTTGCCCCAGATGACCCCCGAAACCGGCGCCTTAGGTTTCCACGGCCAAGCGCTGAGGGATTTCGACAGTTTTGATTACCTCTCGCTGCCGGAAGAAGTGCGCCGGCGCGGCTTCTTCGCGTAAAAAAGACCCGTCGCATGATCGAACCACCCGGGAGGCGAATGCCGCCAGAGCACCGGCCACACGAGTGTCAGAGTGAACGCAACCATGAAGCCGCGAGTACTACACCCTGAAGTGGGTTTGCCACCCGCTGTTCCCCCCCGTCATCGCACGGGGCAAACCAACTCCTCGCAATCTGCCCGCATCTTTTACCGCCGGACTGGGTTAACTCCTTATTGGATTTATGCTTTCCCTTTGACAAACCCCCGCCGTACACCTAAGATGTGTAGGGCAATCCGGTTCAGGAGTTATTACACCATGATCCGCATTATCACCGACTCAACCTGTGAAGCACCGCCGGAGGTCCTGCACCATCCGGCGGTTACGGTCATCCCCCTCAGCGTCGTGTTCGGCCAGGAGGCACTGCGCGACGGGATCGAGATTACCCGCGACCAATTCTGGGCCAGGCTACCCGCCAGCGATCCGCTGCCCACCACTTCGCAAGCCATCCCGTCCGACTTCCTCGGCTATTTCGAAGATTTCACGGCCGCGGGCGACGAGGTGATCGCACTTGTGCTTTCGTCAAAACTGAGCGGAACCTACAGCGCGGCTACCATTGCCTACGAGAGCCACCCCGGATGGCCCGTGGAAGTTATCGATTCGACCAGCATTTCCGTTGGGCTCGGGTTGATGGTGCAGGAGGCCGTCGCCATGGTCGATGCGGGTGCTACGCGCGCGCAGATCGTCAGCCGGCTGCTCGCCATGCGCGAGCATGTCCACATCGTGTTCGTGCTGGAGACGCTGGAATATCTGCAGCGTGGCGGCCGGATCGGGAAGGCTCAGGCCATGGTCGGCACCCTGCTCAAATTCAAGCCCCTGCTGGGCATCGTCGACGGCGAGGTGGTGCCTTTGGGGCGCGTGCGCAGCAAGAGCAAGGCGCTCGAGAGTGCGCAGGAGGCTCTGCTGAAGCGCGTCCCGGATCGCGGCGCTAACGCCCGGCTGGCGTTCACCCATGCTGTAGCTGCAGAGGAGACGCGGGCGCTGGCCGCCAGACTGAGCGCTGCCTTCGACTGCCGGACATTCTTCGTCGCAGAGCTTGGTCCCGTGATCGGCGTACACGTTGGGCCTGGGACGATCGGGGTGGCGGTGGTCGGCAAGTCGGCGTACGAGAACGCCTGACGCGACGCCACTTGAAGCGCCGGCAAATGCGGCGCATCAAGCGGCGCCGCGTCCTTTAAGGTCCGCAGGTGTTATAGCTTATGCCACGTGCGCAGGATCTGGCGAAAGAGGAAGCGGCGGCTGGTCCGTTCGCTGACCTGGCAGAAGCTGCGTTGATCGAGGCCGCGAAGGGCGATGCGGCGGGGTACGGCAGCGCAGAGGCCTTCGGCGAACTCTACCGGCGGCATGTAGACCGGATCTACACGTATATCTACTACCGTACGGGCAATGCGCACGATGCTGAGGACTTGACCGCGCGTACCTTCCACCAGGCGCTGACGCACCTGCCTGGGTACGCCGATCAGGGGGTGCCCTTTGTGGCTTGGTTATATCGTATCGCACATAACCTGGTAGCCAATCATCACCGGTCCCACAACAGATGGAAGTTTGCATCGCTGGAGGATGTTGAGCTGCCCGGCAGGCCGGCTGACAACCCCGAGCGAGCGGCTGAATCGAACGAGCGCAAACAGGCGCTCTGGTCGGCCATTCGCCGGCAGCCCGAGGAGCGCCAGCGTCTGTTGATCATGAAGTACGCGGACCGGCTCTCGAACGAGGAGATCGGCGAGGCCATGGGGCGCACGGAGAGTGCGATCAAATCGTTGTATTTCCGGACACTGAAGGCCCTTAAGGCTGATTTGGAAGCACGCGGTTGGTAGTGGCCCACAGGTGTTTTGTCATGAAAGGTGCGCGGTTGTGAGTCGTCTCGTGAATCCTTCAAATATCCCCTTCGCCACATACGCGGCCGGCCACAACCGCTCGGGCGGCGTCCTGACGGTGGTTCCATTCCTGGGCCTCGCGCGCGAGCTCGCCAGCCTGCTGCTCCCCGTGCGGCCGAGTCCGCAGTTTCGCGCGGACCTGGAGCGCAGCCTGCTTGCGGCCGCGCGGCAGCAGAACGCGCAGTTGCTCGTGACCGGCTTTACGCCTCCCGCCCCTTCTTACGGTGTTCGCTTCACTTCGATCGAGCGGCGTTGGGTGATCGGTGCGGCAGCGGCCGCGGTTGGCTCTGCAGTTTCCATCGCCGGGATCGTGGCGTACATGCTGCATCGCCGGAGCGAGCACGCGGCGTAGGGACAGCCTCCACCGGTGTAACCTCAGGTCCGCATCCTGCGTCCAAGAGGGAGCAAATTGGAGTATTAGTTCCGCCTGGAGGATGCATGGGAAGAATCGACGTCAAATGGTTGGGTGAGGAGAGCCGGATGTTCGTCGGCCGCGATACAACCGGCCGCACCGTTGTTGCAGGCTATTGGCAGAAGCCCAACGACCCTACCTGGACAGAAGCGCGTGGCTCGAAGGCATCGGACCTGCTCGTGATCGCGCTGGCCTCATGTTCTGCTTATGATGTGGTCGACATCCTGCAAAAACAACACGAGCCGCTGGCCAGCCTGGTGATCAGCGCGGATGCCGAGCAGGCGCCCGAGCCCCCCTGGCAGTTCACGCATATCCACCTGCACTATCGGGCCACCGGCAGCGGTTTGGATCCAAAGAAGCTCGAACGCGCGATCAAGCTATCCGAGGAAAAGTATTGCTCCGTGGCCGCCACCATCCGAGGCGTCACGGAAATCACGCACAGCTTCGAGATCAGCCCGGAGTAACAGGCGCCGCCAGCAGGTTCGGCATACGAGGGTAAGGTTAAAGTGCCGGGCACTTCGAAAGTGCCCGGCACTTGATGCACTGTTGATGCCTCGGGAACCCGACGCCCCGTCAGCCTACCGCCACGCCTCGAGCAGCGCCGTGAACAGCCGCACGCCGTAACCGGTCGCCCCCTTAGGTTTCGTGGGCTTGTCATCGTCCGACAGCGACATCGATGCCATGTCGATGTGCGCCCACGGATATCCCTCGGTGAAGTGCTCGAGGAACTTGGCGCTCGTTCCCAGGCCGACGTACCGGCCCGCGCTGTTCTTCACATCCGCTACCTGGCTCTTGATCGGCTCAGCATACTCTTCGTATAGTGGAAAGCGCCACAGGCGCTCGCCTGACGCTTCTGCCGCCGCTTTTAGCCGTTCAGCCACCGCTTCGTCATTCGCGAAATATCCAGCAGCATGGGGACCCAGCGACATGCTCTGCACCCCGGTGAGCGTAGCGATGTCGATCACTGCAGCCGGATTGAACTGGGCCGCATAGGCCAGCGCGTCGGCCAGCAGCATACGGCCCTCTGCGTCCGTGCTGATGACCTCCATCGTCTTGCCCTTCATGCCGGTGAACACATCGCCGGGCTTCTGTGCGCGGCCGCCGGGCAGGTTCTCCGCACACGGTGCTATGCCCACCACATGGAGCGGTAGATCCAGGCGCGCAGCGACGCCCAGCGCGCTGATGACGGCCGCGGCGCCGGCCATGTCGCCCTTCATCTTCCACATCTCCTCGCCTGGCTTGAGGGAGATGCCGCCTGAGTCAAAGGTCACGCCTTTGCCCACCAGGACCACGGTGGGGAGGTCGCTGCGCCCCCCATTGTGCTCCAGGACGATCAGCTTGGGCTCCTCCTCGGACTCCTCGGCGACGGCCATGAAGATGCCCATGCCCAGCGCCTTGCATTCTGCGCGACCGAGCGCCTCGAAGCGCAACCCCGTCTGCCCCGCCAGGTTTTCGGCCAGCTGGGCCATCACGGACGGCGTCATGCGGTTGGCAGGGGTGTTGACCATGTGGCGCGCTAGCGTGACGCCCGCCGCGATGCTTTCCCCGCGGAGCACACCTGTCTCGAACGCGGCGACGGGTTCTGCTTCGAATGCGACGATGGTCATGCGCTCGGGGTCGGGCTTCCAGTCCTTGGGCGGCTGTGAGCGGTGACCTTCGTACCGGTACAGCCCCAGCAGTGCGCCCTCGGTCATTGCCTGGCCTGCGGCCTCGGGCGACGCAACATCGCTGCCCGCGCCATGGACAGTGGGCGGGGCGCCACCGGCATCGATGGCGAGGTGCTTCACGCCCAGGTCGCGTGCCTTGCGCGCGGCCGTGGCGACTGCATCGCGCGCTCCCTTGAGGTCGAACTTGCCGGCCTCGCCCAGCCCCACGATGAGAACCCGCGGCGCGGGGATGGCGCCGCGGGTATAGAGCAGCAGCGTCTCGCCCGCTTTGCCCGCGAAATCCTTCATTGCGAGCGCGTCCCGGATCATGCCGCCGAGCGCGGAATCGACCGAACCCGCGGCGCCACTGGGAGCCTCGTCCTGGAACAGACCGACGGCGATGAGGTCTGCAGCAGTCTCCGCGATGTTGCCTTGTCTAACAATGATATCCACTATGTTGCTCCTCGATGAGTAATTAGGTTGGGGGGCGCCTCCTTCAGGTGTTGCGGCCCCACCCCGTGACTGTTTTATACCACGTTGTGTTCTCGCACCAAATCCCCTTCGGCAAACCGGCCGAAGCGAAGCTGGCGAATATCGAGCGTATGTGCCCGGCCGTCCAGGACCAGCTCTGACATGAGCAGGCCTGCAATGGGGCCGTGCATGAAGCCGTGCCCGCTGAAGCCTGCCACGACATAGAACCCGGCGGGATCAGCCAGCCCGTCGATGACCGGGTGCGCGTCTGGCGTCATCTCGTAGAGCCCGGCCCATTCGCGCAGCAGTCCCGCCCTGGCCAGCAGCGGGAAGCGCCACATGGCATTCTCCAGGTGCTGCTCGGTCCACGCGTGGTCGATCGACTGGTCGAAGCCGGGCGTCTCGTTCGCGTTGGACTGCCCTGTCAGGATCCCCTTGCCCTCCCGGTGGAAATAGAGGCTCCGGCTGAAATCGAGCACGAAGGGGAAGTCATCCGGCACGCCCTTCAGGGGCGCGGTGACCACGATCTGGCGTCGCAGCGGCCAGACCGGCAGCTCTATGCCCACGAGACCGGCCACCTTACCGGCCCAGGGACCTGCCGCATTGACCACTACCGGCGTGCTGATCTCGCCTGCGGGGGTCGAAACCCCCGTTACCCGGCCGCCTTCGACGCGGATGGCCGTCACCTCGGTTGCCGTGAAGATGTGAGCACCCAGCCGCCGGGCAGCGGCAGCATAGCCCTGCACCACGCCGTTCGGGTCGGCCAGCCCATCGCCTGCGTGCCACGCGCCCGCCAGTACGCCCTCCAGGTTGAGGAGCGGGACTCGCTGGCCGACCTCTTCGGTGCTGAGGATGGCTGAAGGGATGCCGAGCCTGTTCTGCATGGCGACATTATGGCGAAAGACGGCCACATCGTGCTCGTTGTCCAGCAGGAACAGGTAGCCCGGCCAGCGCAGGTCGATGTTCTGGCCGGTAAGGGCCTCGAACTCCTTGAGCATGGGCAGGCTCAGTAGCGAAAGGCGGACGTTGATCTCCGTGCTGAACTGGTAACGGATGCCGCCGGCGCACTTGCCCGTTGCCTCGGCGCCCAGGAACTCGTGCTTCTCCAGCAGCACCACATTCTTCGCACCGCGCGCGGCCAGGTGATAGGCTGAGCTGGCGCCCATGACCCCGCCGCCGATGATGACGGCATCTGCGGTAGACGGTAACACATTCACTCCTTGACTCTTCCGAAATCGTCCGGAATCCGGACGCAGATGATTTCGCCGCGGGCACACAATTCGCCCTCGGCCGTCAGCGTGATATCGAGGATGACCTTGCGGCGCCTGACCTCGCGCGTGCGGGCACGCAGCTCCAGAACGGGTCCCAGTGGGGTGGGCCGCAGGAAATCGACCTTGAGCGATGCGGTCACGTAGCGGAGCGCGGGCTCGGTCCCGGGCGCACGACCCTCGGCCGCATAGCCCGCGGCAGCGGCTGCGCCCGTGCCGTGACAATCGATCAGCGAGGCGACCAGGCCCCCGTAGACGTAGCCCGGGATCGCGGTGTGATAGGGCTTCGGCCGGAAATGGCAGACGACTTCATCGCCTTCTATATAACTCTTGATCTGCAAGCCGTGTTCGTTGAGCCGTCCGCAGCCATAGCACTGGGCCCAGGTCTCCCCGTAGAGGTCCTGCATTGCGATCTTTTCGTTCATGCATCGTCCCTTCTCTCCGGCGCCTTTGCCGGCATCCGGTCGTAGTTTGCGCAGTTCGGATCCTGCTTCGGGGTCGGATAGAGACAGACGAGCAGGGTGCCGTCCCCAAAGTGCGCGATGACAGCTGAATGCTGGTCGAAGTTTGATGGTGGCCGCAGCTTCATGAAGCGGTCCAGGTCATACCGCGTCCACTCCAGGGTGTAGGCAGCCTTTCCGCCAGGTGGGAAGGCCGTCATATTGGGCCCCGCGAGAGGGGCCGGCAGCTGGGCGACCGAGGTTGCCTGCAGTCCTTGCCGGATGAGCGCGTCGGTCCGCCGCAGGATATCCCGCGCCTCAGCGGGGAGCAGCTCGAAGCTGGCCAGGAATGCCATGATCAGGAACAATACGACCGGCACTCGGGCTCTCGCGAGGAGAGGTTCGCCATCGCGCTGTCCACTGACCTGGCGTTCGGTGGCCCAGCGGAGCAGGACGATGACGGGGACGGTCAACCAGGCCATGGGCGCCGAGAGTAACACGCTGCCGATCAGGACGCCCCCCAGGCCGAGCCCGCCCAGACGGATGATCATGTATGAGAAGATGCCGGCCAGCGCGGCGATGCCTCCCAGGATGATGCCCCTGGCAGCGCTGGCAGGGAAGCACGCCAGCACGCCGAACACACCGCCCATCAGGCTGCTCAGGAGCATGTTGCCGATTGCGCCTGCCGGCGGCTGGTGCAGTTGGATGTCTGGCAGGGTGATGGGATTGATGAACTGCGAGACACTGCCGTATGCCAGGCCCAGCAGAACCCCCATGAGCACTCCCGTCCGCCGTCGCGCGCGATCGTGTGCGGCCTGCTCCTCAGGGCTCACTGCGGTCACACGCTCCCAAACGGAACGACCTTCGTGTGGTCTCTGTGCATTCATCTGGAAATCCGGTCCCCCCTAGCGCGGCAGAACATCGAAACTTCTGCACAAAGGCGGCTCTTCGGCCGTGATGTACACGCACACCAGGCTCCAACCGCTGGCATAGCGCGCGATGACCGCAGAGTGCGTATCGAAGTTGCGTCCCGGCCGCGGGATGCGGAAGCGCTCGATGGATTGGCCCTCCCAGGACAGCTCAAAGGAGTCGTCAAGGTGTGCGGAGAATCGATCTACCGGCTCCATTGCAGGCGGGATATCGCCTGTCGTCTGCGCTGTCACGAGCGTCGCGTGCATCCGCCGGAGGAGGTCGCGTCCCCGCTCAGGATACAGCGTGGTCAGCCCCACCAACCCAACCACAAGGAGCAGCGCCAGTGTGGCGGGAACCCGTCTCCATAGCGGCCGGCGGTCGCGCTGGGCCTCTTCCAGGGCATCGATCACCCATCTCAGGGCGCCCAGGACCGGCACGAGCATGCCCCAGAACGGCAACAACAGGGCAATGCCCGCGACCGTCTGGACCAGTCCCTTGCCGCTCAGGTCCTTTGCGCCCAACAACGAAACAGCGATGATGGCCGCGGCGCTGCCCGCTGCCACCAGAAACGTTCCCTTGATGCCGCTCACCGGCCACGCAACCAGCACGCCGAGGAAGGCGGCGGCTAAAGTAACCATAATGATGTTGCCAGGCGGGCCAAACGGCGGCTGGTAGAGCGGCACCCCGGGCAGTGCAAACCGGTCGCCCAACTGGGACACCAGCCCAAAGACGAGGCCCACCAGCGCTCCCAACACAAGGCCCGCTATCCGCCGATAGCGATTGTTGGGCAATGAGATGCGCAGTTGTCTCATGGCGCGAATCGGATTACGAACGTGCTGTAGGCGGGCAGAGTGGTAACCGGCCGGTAGTCGGTGAGGCTGCCCGCCTGCAGGGCCGGAATCTTGCCTGCCGCGTCCGCGGGGCCGAAGACCAGCTCGGCTTTGACCGGCTGTGCAGGGGCGGACGCGCCCACTGCCGCTTCGAGGCTGAGCTGATAATCCGTCACGGGTTCATCGCCCAGGTTGATCAGCACCAGGAAGCGCTCTTCTCCCAACGTGCGCATGAAGGCATAGACGGCCGCCTGCTCTTTCGGCGCGGTTACGGGCTGCCAGCTTCCGGTGCGGAGCGCGGGATAGGTGTTGCGCAGGCCGATGAGGCTCCGATAGTGGTTGAGCAGCGATGTGCGATCGCTCTCCTGCCCGGCAACGCTGCGCTCCGCCAGGTCGTCATAATACGCGCGCCACGGTTCGCCGGTCGTGAACCCGCCCTCGGCCGTCCACTGCATGGGCCGGCGGATGTCCTCATCCGGCTTTTCGCCCTTCATCCCGATCTCTTCGCCGTAGTAGATGAAGGGGACGCCGGGATAGAGCAACTGGAGGCTCGCCGCCACGAAGGCCTGCCCTTCCGCCTTCATGCGCGAGCGCGTGCGGTTCTGGTCGTGGTTTGCCAGGAAGGTGGCGAATTGCCCCGGCGGATAGGTCTTGTTGACATTGGTCTGGGCGCGCTCCACGCGCGCGCGATCGCCGAGCTGCGCGGACTGGAGCATCGCTTCCGCCAGCGAGAACTCGAACACGGCGTCGACCTTGTCGGGCACGTAGTACTCCGCAATCATGGTCTCGGCCCACACCTCGCCCACGGTAAATGCATCGGGATCGATGCCTTTATGGAATTTGTGGAAGTCCTCCAGCCATTCGAAAGTGGCCGGAGCATGCTCGACCGTGCGGCCTTCCTCAGCAATGTACTTGATGGCGTCCAGCCGGAAGCCGTCGACGTGCATCTCTTCCAGCCAGAAGCGTACGATGTCGAACATCGCCTCTGTGACCGCCGGGTTGTCGTAGTTCAGGTCGGGCATATGCCCGCCGAAGTAGCCGTAGTACTTTTCGCTCTTCCCCACGTCGTGCCAGTTTGGGCCGGCCGGTTCGGCAGACCAGATATACCAGTCATGCTTCGGCGAAGCCGGGTCGATCGATTCCATGAACCAGGGATGCTGTGCCGACGTGTGGTTGACCACAAGGTCGACGATGACTTTGATGCCCCGCCGGTGGGCCTCGTCGATGAGCCGCGTGAAGTCCTCCCCCGTGCCGTATTCGTCGTCGATGGCCTTGTAGTCGACGACATCGTACCCGTGATACGAGGGCGACTGGGCGATGGGCATGAGCCAGATGCCCGTGACGCCGAGATCCGAGCCGGTCGCGGGGTCGCCGTCGTTGAGGTAGTCGAGTTTCTCGATGAGCCCGGGGAGGTCGCCCACACCGTCGCCGTCCGAATCGTAGAAGCTGCGGACGAAGACCTCGTAGAACACCGCATCGTTCCACCACGGCGCGACCGGCTCGGGGGATGGGCTGGGAGTTGCAGCGGGCGCAGCTGTCGCTGCCGGCGCGGTTGGCGCCGCCACAGCAGTTGGCGCCGCTGCAGGCGCCGGTGGAGCCGCGGTTGGCGCGGCAGCACAGCCAGTCAGCAGGGTCAGCGCTGCAAGCAGGCGGGCGAAGGCAATGAGTTGGGCGCGCATGCTTCTCTCCTCGGGCAGGGCCAATTACGAGACGAAGTATCGCTATAAGCAATGGGTTTGTCAATGCGCCAGCAATAAAGGCCAGGATTCCTGGCGCAGGTTTGGGCGCCCCGACAACCTGTGATACACTGTGGTATTGGAGTCTGGCAGGCATGCCAAATGCGGCCTCGCCGGATCCATTACCCCAGGTGTGAGGTGCTCGGGCCTATGAAGAGGCCACTCCTATTTGCCACCCTGGCCGTGCTGGCTGCGCTGGTCTTTGCGGTGCTGCCTGCGCTCGGCGCGCCCGTTGCGCAGGAGACGCCGCCGGTCATTGCCCAGCCTGCGGCCGATGCGGCCGTACGCGATGCCGTTCAAATCGTCGGCACCGCCACGCATCCACAGTTCCAGCGTTATGAGTTGTACTACGCGCCGTCCCCGGTCCCGTCGGATCAGTCGTGGATCTTCATCGGCGATGCGCATTTCACCCAGCAGCCCCTGGGATTGCTGGGCATGTGGGATACGCGTTCCGTGCCTGATGGCGCATATGCACTGCGCGTGCGTGTGGTCAAGGCGGATGGCAACTACATCGACAGCGATGCGCGTCGCGTCATCGTGGCCAACACGCGACCTGCTGAGCCGCCGACGCCAGAGGAGCCCCTGACGCCGCTCCCTGAGCTGCCGCCGACCGATGCACCCCAGCCTGAAGGCACCGCAGTCGTCGAAGCTCCGACCTCGGTCGTTGAAATCCCGACCATTGCGCCGACCGCGACACGCGAGGTCACGCCGCAGCCCGAGGCTGAGATCACGCCGTTCACTTCGAGCTCCGGCAGCAGTACGACTGGCGGGAGCTCCGGCGCTGAGACGGGCAGCGATACCGTCAGCTCCATCACCGATCAGTTGTTCAGCACCAGCCGGTTGCTCGAGACGGCCAGGAAGGCCGCGATCTATACCGTTGCCGCGTTTCTGGCCGTCGGCCTGTTCTTCGGGTTGAAGGCCATCCTGGTCTGGCTCTGGTACAAGATCAAGCCGTAAGCGTCGACCATGCCTTCTCTCCGCGCCCTGCTCGGCCAGCGCACCCCGCCCGCCAGCGGGGCCGGCGCTCCTACCGTGATGATCGCCGGCCTCGGTAATCCGGGGCCTGAATATGCGCGCCACCGGCACAATATCGGTTTCCAGGTGCTCGATCTGTTCGCCGAACGCCACGCGCTGGCCTTCGACAAGTTCCAGAAGCGCGGCCGGCTCGCCATCGGCCCGGTCACTCTGCGTGACGGCTGGGCCGGGCGGGTGCTCCTGGTCAAGCCCATGACCTATATGAACAACTCGGGAGAGGCTGTGGGCCAGCTGGCCGCCTTCTACAAGATCACTCCCGGTCGCATCCTGGTGATCCATGATGACCTCGATCTGCCGCTTGGCCGTCTGCGGTTGCGCGCCAACGGCAGTGCAGGCGGTCAGAAGGGCGTCGCATCCATCATCCGGGCCCTTGGCAGCGATGCCTTCGGCCGGCTCAGAATGGGGATCAGCCGGCCGGGCGGGCAGAACAGCGGTGCGCCGCCGGCCATGGATCCCGCCGACTACGTGCTGCAGCCGTTCAACGCCGAGCAGGAAAAGGAAATGATGCTCGCGCGCGTACGTGCAGTCGATGCCATCGAGTTGTGGCTCAGCGCGGGCATCGATGCCGCCATGAACGCGTACAATGCCGCTGCACCTCAAGAGTAGGGAAGCCCTTGGCCGATCCTAGCACCCCGGTGATCTATCGTGAAACTTAACGGCCTGCTTGACCAGGGCCAGGCCCTGCCCGCCATCGACGAGTTGGCCGGCGCCCTTGCCGCGGGTCGATCTCCCGCCGCGCCCCTCGACATCTACCATGCCGCGCGTCCCTACGTTGTGGCCGTTCTTGCGCGGCTGCTGAATCGCCCGCTGGTCGTCGTCACGGCACGCACCGTCCGCGCGCGGCAATGGGTCGACGAATTGCGCGTCTGGCTGCCGGATGAAGTGCCCGTCTACAATTTTGTGGATTCCGATGCGCTGCCTTACGAGCGCATCCCGTGGGCACCCGAGACGCGGCAGCGCCGCATCGAAACCCTGGTCGGTCTGCTCTCATGGGCCGGACCTACGCCCACCGCCCCCTTTGCGCCGCTCGTCGTTGCTTCGGCCCGCGGCCTCATGCAGATGACTTTGCCTGTCCGGGAGATGCGGCTGGCGCTGCGATCCGTGCGCCAGGGCCAGGCCTTCGATCTCGATCGCATGCTGGTGAACTGGATCGGGCTGGGGTTCGAGAATGCTTCGGTCGTCGAAGCGCCGGGCCAGTTCAGCCGGCGCGGCGGCATCGTGGACATCTGGCCCCCGAATGTCCGGCGCCCGGTGCGCATCGAGTTGTTCGGCGATGAGATCGACAGCCTGCGCACCTTCGATCCTTCCACGCAGCGCACGTTGGAGCGGATCGCTGCTACCACCATCGGTCCCGCGAGCGAAGCCTTGCCCCGCATCGGCGAACGGGTCATCGACCGCCTCGCCGGGCTTGACCTGGCTGCGTGCCATCCGCCCGCTCGCGTCGAATTCGAGCGCGAGATCGAGAACCTGCGCCACGGCTCGGGCTTCCGCAATCTGGAGTGGTACATTCCCTATCTCTACAGCCAGCCCGGCGCCCTGGTCGACTACCTGCCCGGTCGGGACGCGTGGCTCCTGGTGGAGGATGCCGGCGAGCTGCTGGCGAGCCTGGCCGATCTGGAGGGCCAGGCCGAACAGTTGGGCCGTGATCTGAAGGCCGCGAGCGACATCCCGCCGGTTGTGGCCCCGCCCTATTTCCCCAGCGACGCCCTCGTCGAGCGGCTGGCGGGCCAGCCTGTGATCTATTTTGGCCGCACCACCCTCAGCGGGAATGGGGCGCCGTGCGAGCCCGAGTCAGAATTGGGACGCCACTTCACCGCAGGGCCGCGCTTCGGCGGCCAGGTGCGCTCGATCCTGACCGAAGTGGAGTCGCCGCTTCGCCGCGGTGACCACCTTGTCATGGTCAGCCGCCAGGCGCCTCGCCTCGCCGAGCTGCTTCGTGAGGGCGGCCATGCGATCGTGCCTGTCGAGAATGTCCCCCAGCCGCCGCCGCCGGGCCTGACGCTGGTGCAGGGCGTCATGGAGGAGGGCTGGCGCCTGGACGGCGCGGGAGTGAAACCTGGCAGCGCCGACGCTGGGGAGGCAGGTGACGCTCCGGGCGAGCTGTGGTTCCTCACGGATGCCGAGTTGTTCGGCTGGGGCAAGCCGAAGCCGCGGCGCCCGCAGCGGCCGCGCGCGGTCGCGCCCGAGGTCTTCTTCGCGGACGTGCAGACCGGCGATTACGTCGTTCACATGGAGCACGGTATCGGGCAGTTCCAGGGCCTCATCAAGATGGCCGTGGACGGCGTCGACCGCGAGTACCTCCGGGTGGAGTACGCACAGGGCGATCAGTTGTACGTGCCCGTCCACCAGGCAGACCGGCTCGCGCGCTACGTGGGCGCGGGCGATGTCGCTCCAAGCCTCCACCGGCTGGGCACCGCGGACTGGGAGCAGGTCAAGGCACGCGCGCGGCGTGCGGTCGCAGAAATCGCCGACGATCTGCTGGAGCTCTATGCAGCCCGCGAAGTGGTGCAGGGCCATGCCTTCAGCCCGGATGCGACCTGGCAGCACGAGCTGGAGTCCAGCTTCCCGTACGTCGAGACCGAGGACCAACTCGTCGCGGTCGAGGCCGTCAAGCACGACATGGAGCAATTGCGGCCCATGGACCGCTTGATCTGTGGCGATGTCGGCTACGGCAAGACCGAGGTGGCCCTGCGCGCAGCGTTCAAGGCCGTCATGGACGGCAAGCAGGTGGCGATCCTGGTGCCTACCACTGTCCTGGCACAGCAGCACTTCACCAACTTCAGCCGCCGCCTGGCCGCGTTTCCGGTTACCGTTGCCATGCTTTCACGCTTCCAGACGCCTTCACAGCAGGATCGCGTCCTGGCAGGCCTTGCCACCGGATCGGTCGACCTGGTCATCGGTACGCACCGCCTGCTCAGCAATGATGTGGCGATCAAAGACCTGGGCCTGTTGATCGTGGACGAGGAACAGCGCTTTGGTGTCAGCCACAAGGAAAAAATCAAGCAGCTGCGCACCGAAGTGGACGTGTTGACCCTCACGGCCACGCCCATTCCGCGTACCCTGCACATGAGCCTCACCGGCGTGCGCGACCTGAGCACCATCGACACACCTCCGGAGGAACGCCTGCCCATTAAGACCTTCGTAGGCGATTTTGACGAGGCGCTGGTGCGCCAGGCCATCCTCCGCGAGTTGGATCGCAACGGCCAGGTCTATTTTGTGCACAACCGCGTTCAGGGCATCGAGCAAATGGCAGCGCGTGTTCGCAAGATCGTTCCCGAGGCCCGCATTGCGATCGCGCACGGCCAGATGCCCGAGAGAGAACTCTCTGCCGTCATGCTTGCCTTTGCCGAGGGCGACTACGATGTGCTGGTGTGCACGACCATCATCGAGAGCGGCCTCGACATTCCCAATGCCAACACGATCCTCATCAACCGCGCGGATGTGTTCGGCCTGGCGCAGTTGTACCAACTGCGCGGCCGCGTGGGCCGGTCGTCCGTGCGCGCGTATGCATACCTGCTGGTGGACAAATACAAGACGCTGACCGAGGATGCGCGCCGGCGGCTGGATGCGATTCAGGAGGCGAGCGACCTGGGCGCGGGGTTCCGCATCGCCATGCGCGATCTTGAGATACGCGGCGCGGGCGAGCTGCTCGGCGCGCGGCAGCACGGCCACATTGCTGCCGTGGGCTTTGACCTCTACACCAGGCTCCTCGCACAGGCCGTCCAGGAGGCGCGCGAGCGCGCCGGCTCACCCGGGGGGCAGCCGGTCCGCGACGATGAAGAGGCTGAGCGCCAATCGGATGCAGGCAGGCGCAACGTACTCGAAGACCCGCTCGCGCCCACCGTCCAGCTCGACCTCAACCTGCCTGCGCGGATTCCCGAGGAGTATGTGCCCGAGGGGGCGCTGCGCCTGCAGCTCTACCGGCGTCTGGCCGGCCTGACCACGCTCGAAGCCGTCGCGGAGATCAGCCAGGAATTTGCCGATCGCTTTGGCCCCGTGCCAGAAGAGGTCGAGAATCTTCTTTACGTCGTAGGCGTCAAGGTGCGCGCGGTGAACGCCGGCGTTGAGGCCATCGGCCTGGAAGAAGGCCAGGTGCTCATCAAGTGCTCATGCCTGGAATCCATGGATCGCGCCCAGCTTCAGGGCCGGCTTGCGGCCCAATCCGTTCCCGCGCGCGTCGCTAGGCGTGCACTCTGGATGGAGATGCGGGAAGACGGCGGTTGGCGCCGCGACCTCGTCAAAGCCCTGGACCTGATTCGCGTACAGGGCGAGTAGGAAGGCCGCGGCCCTGGGACTATTCGCCGGCTGCCTCTGACTTTTCTGACTTTTCCGGTTTCCTCCGCTTGCTCTTGCCGTATGCGACCAGCTCGATTTCAATCTGGGCGCCCCGAGGCAGGTCGGCTACACCAATGGTCGTGCGAGCAGGATAGGGCTTCTCGAACATCGTCTCGTAGACCGCGTTCATCGCCGCGAAATCGGCGAGGTTGGTCATATAAACATTGGCCTTGATCACGTTCTTGGGTCCCAGTCCGGCAGCTGCCAGGACCGAGAACAGGTTCTTGAAACACTGCTCGGTCTGTGCCCCGATGTCGCCCTCGGCCAGCTGGCCAGTTGCCGGGTCCAGCGGTGTCTGACCCGACAGGTAAAGCCGTTTTCCCGACCAGACCGCATGCGAGTAGGGGCCGATCGCGGCCGCAAACGATGCTTCGACTGCTTTTCGTGACATGTCAGCCTCCTTGCAACAGTCCACTCTGCGCACACACAATGCGCGGTCATGTGGCAAATATGTGGGATAACGAGGGATAAGTGTGGGATAAACGCAGTGAATTAATCTCACACTTTCCATCCGGGTCCACAAGGCCGCATCGTTCGACGACGCGCCCCAGGGCGACCGCAAGGGTCGCCCCTACGCTGCTCATGAAGTGCCGGTTGGCGACCACTTCTTTGACAACTCGCATGTCGTCGTCCGGCGACATGGCAGCACTCAGGATGCTCAGTCTGGGCTACCTTTGGACCTCCTGACGCGACACGCAGCAACCGGCGCGTCACTCACCTACCGCAACGAGCGGCACAAGCGCATCCGCCACGCCCAGTTTGCACACCCAATAGATGGCCCGGTTGATCGCTCCCGGCACGCAAAGCGCCTGGCGCCGGTCGAATGCTCGCAGGGAATCACCCACCACCGCGGCCGCAGGCGCCCACAGAAAACCCGGTCCCCGGCGCTTAAACTGCACGCGCTCCTGATGGTCGTGGAACTCCGTCACAGTGAACCCCGGGCACAGCGCCTGTACGGTCACACCTTTGCGCCGCACTTCTGCGTGCACCGCGCGGGAGAACCGCATCACATAGGCCTTGGTGGCCGAGTAGTTCGCACTGTTGGGAAGCGACACGAACGCGGCCAGGGAGGCGACGTTGATCACACCCCCGTTCCGCCGCGCAAGCATGGGAGGAAGCGCTGCATGCGTCAGGCGCATTGGCGCGACCATGTGGACGCTGAGCATTGCATTTTGACCTGCGATCTCAACCCCCGCGAAGGCCTTTTCGATTCCGAAACCTGCAGCGTTGACGAGCAGGTGCACGTCTCCTCGCTGCAGGCGGGCAGCCACGGCCGCAATCCCCGGATCCGTGCTGAGATCCGCTGCCAGCACCTCGTAAGCGATGTCATGCCGGGACGCCAACTCTGCCCCCAGCGCGGCCAGCCGCGCTTCTCGCCGCGCGGTCAGCACCAGGTCATAACCCCTGGCCGCGATCTGCCGGGCAAACTCTGCTCCCAGGCCGCTCGATGCGCCCGTCACCAGCGCAATCCGTCTCTTCGCGCCTTCGACTCCCACCCCTGCGTCGACTCCGATCTTCCTTGTTCCTTCAGTCCCTAGTGGCCCTGCGGCGCGTGGGGCGCCGGCCACATCGGTGACTTGTGGCAGTGCACTAGCTGCCATCCTTTGTCCCGGTGATGGAACACGCGCGTCTCGTTGTGCTCGGTGTGGCGCACACCCTCGCCGGTGGTGTAGCGCATCAGCAGCGTAAAGGTGATGATGGCCACATCGCCGTAGATCTGCACCTTCGGCTGCAGCACCTCATGTTCGATCTCGTAGCGCTGCCCGCCCCTGCGCCGGTCCTCTGCCGCGCGGAAATTGGCTGCCGTTTCCCGCAGGTGAAAGTCGAGCCCATCGATCCGCTGCGTGCTGATGTACCACTCGAAGAAGGTGACGTCCTCCCCGGTCGTCGCTCGGTAGGTGACCAGGTCTCCGTCCCAGATGCTTCGCAGGTGCTGGTCCAACAGAGCGAGCAGTTCGGCTTCCATGATGATCTCTCCTTTGCCGGACTATTCTACCATGTCATCAGGTCCATTCTACCATGACCTTCATCATTGCATCGCCCTTGTGACCCGCTGCATAATATGCTACACTAACGCAAGGGTTCGCAGAAGAACCCCATTTCACTCGCGTTGCTGCAAGGAGTATGCCTGTCATGTCATCTGCCAGAATCCTCGTCGTCGACGACGACCCCGATTTCGTCGAAATCATGCGCACTATCCTGGAGTCCAACGATTACGAGGTCGTGACCGCCGCTAATGGCACTCAGGCCCTCGCGCAGGTCAAGGCAGAGCACCCGGATCTGATGATCCTGGACATCATGATGTCCTCTGTCCTCGACGGACTCGACGTCAGTGAGAAGCTGGCCCAGGATCCTGATGCCCGCTTCATGCCGGTCATCATGGTGTCGTCTATCGCAGAAACTCCCTATGCGCATGTCTTCCCAATGGAGGAACAGCCCCACATGGATGCCTGGCTATCCAAGCCGGTCGACCCGAGGGTGCTGCTGGACAAAGTTGCCGAGCTGCTCAGCTAGCCGGCCCCGGAGAAGCTCTCGTGTCATCGCCGACAACGCAGGACTCCGCGTCCCGCCGGGTTGTGATCATCGACGACGACCCGGACTTCCGTGAGTTCGTCCATATCGTGCTGGAGGCGCACGGCTATCAGGTTCATGAGGCGGATAACGCGAGCGATGGCCTCGCCCTGATGCGCGCGGTTGCGCCCGACTTGGTGCTGCTCGATGCCATGATGTCCTATGAATTGGCCGGCGTCGGCGCTATTCGGTCGGTGCGCGCTGATCCGGACCTCGCCCATGTGCCGCTGATTCTCATTTCCGCGGTCCTCAGCGAAGATGAAGATCGTTTTCTTCCGGCGGACGAGAGAAACATGGTCGACCGTTTCCTGTCCAAGCCCATCAGCCCTGACGAATTGCTGGCCGAGGTATCCAGCATCCTACGCGGCGAATCATCGCCGGAGAAAGAGGAGTCGGCATGAATCAACAGGTTCGCGGGGAGAACCCCAAGGTCCAACCCGTTGGCTCCGCAGTGATCGACCCCGGCAAACAGGCTGTCCTGCTGGCCGCGCTCTACATTGCACAGGAACAGAAAGGCTATCTGACCCCCGAAGCCGTCGAACGAGTGGCGAACCGGTTGGGGCTTCGCCCCGGCGATGTCTACAGCACGGCCAGTTTCTACACACTGTTTCGCACAGAGCCGGTCGGTCACTACCTGATTCAGGTGTGCGATGGCCTGTCGTGCTACCTCTGCGATGGTGCGGATCGCATCGCTGGCTATGTCGGCGCCAAGCTCGGGCTGAAGCCCGGCGAAACCTCGCCAGATGGCCGCTTCACCCTTGAAATGGTTCAATGCCTGGCCTCGTGTGGCACGGCTCCGGCCATGCGCGTCAACGATCAACTCTATGAGAACCTGACACCAGCAGGGATCGACGCGATCATCGAGCGTCTGATGGGGGAGGTGTGAGATGACGACCTGGCAGCCCATCCTTCTGTCGCGCGTCACGCAACCTAACTCGGAAAAGATCGCCACCTATCTTGATTCCGGCGGCTATACGGGGCTGCGCAAGGCGTTGACCATGTCACCGGACCAGATCATCGCGGAGGTGAAAGCGTCCGGTTTGCGCGGTCGCGGTGGCGCCGGCTTCCCGACGGGTGCGAAGTGGGGATTCATCCCCAAGGATGCGCCCGTTAAGTATCTTGCTGTGAACACCGATGAGGGCGAGCCCGGCACATTCAAGGATCGTCTCATCGTGGAGCGCGATCCTCACGCGATCCTCGAAGGCGTCATCATCGCCGCGTATGCGATCGGTGCGCATCGTGCCTTCGTGTACATCCGGGGCGAGTTCTTCCTTGGGGTCAAGCGGTGGATCAAGGCCATCGCAGACGCCTACCAGTACGGCTTCCTGGGCAAGAACATCCTGGGCAGTGGCTTCGATCTTGACCTTTCGGTCCACCGCGGCGCGGGCGCTTACATCTGCGGCGAAGAGACCGCCATGATTGAGTCGCTGGAAGGCCATCGCGGTGAGCCCCGGCTCAAGCCACCCTATCCTGCACAGATCGGCCTCTGGGGCCAACCAACGCTGGTCCAGAACTGTGAGACCCTTGTCAATATCCCGCACATCATCCTGCGCGGCAGCCAGTGGTACGCCTCCATCGGCACCGAACAGAGCAAGGGCCCGAAGATCTTCTGCGTCAGCGGCCACGTCAACCGGCCGGGGAATTACGAGTTGCCGCTCGGCGTCACCCTGCGCGAGATCATCTACGAGCATGCGGGCGGCGTTCGCCTTGGCCGCAACATCAAGGCGGTCATTCCGGGTGGTGCTTCGACCCCGATGCTCACGCCCGAACACCTCGATGTCCCAATGGCCTTCGAGACGCTGCAGGCAGTTGGCTCGGCACTGGGCACTGGCGCGGTGATGGTAATGGATGAGACGACCGACATGGTCGAGGTGGTGCGGCGTATCACCAGCTTCTTCGTCCACGAATCCTGCGGTATTTGCACCCCCTGCCGCCTCGGCGGCAGGCGTATGCTCGACTCACTGGAGCGGATTGCCGGTGGTCGCGCGGCGGCAGACGAACTGGCGAAGCTGGACGTGCTGATGCACGGCATCTCCGGCCTGACGTTTTGTCCCATGGGAACCGGTATGTGTGAGCCAGTATCATCTGGCCTTACGCGGTTTCGCGATGAGTTCGAAGCTCGCGTTCGCTCCTAGGGAAACGGAGGAGAGGTCCCAATGCCCAAAGCCAAGATCTTGATCGTCGATGATGACCCCGACTTCGTGGAATACACGCGCACCGTGCTCGAGGGTGCCGATTACCGTGTAGTCAGCGCCGGCAACAGCGATCAGGGCATGCTTGTCCTGGCGCGCGAGAAGCCGGACCTGGTTGTGCTTGACGTAATCATGTCTTCTGTGCTCGATGGCCTCAGTATGAGCCAGCGCATGGCGGATGATCCCGACTTCAAGCACGTGCCGGTGGTGATGGTCACCTCCATCGCCAACACGGACTACCTGGCACTCTTCCCGACCGATGAAAGCATCCACATCGACGCGTTTCTGACCAAGCCCATTGCGCCGGCTGAGCTCCTGCGCCAGATCAGCCGCCTGGTCGTATAGGCTGCGTCTGAACACAGTTCGAGAGGCGGGCGATCCCGCCTCTCTCAACTCCGGCAAAAACCTGAAATAGCGGGGTAGGATATGAATGAGAAGATCAAAGTAGGCGGTGTCATCCAGAACGATCAGCTCGCGTGTATCGGCGTATTGGCCATGAAAGATCGCCCAGGCATTGCAGCTGCGGTGCTCGACGCGTTGGGCCAACGGGGCCTCAATGTGCAATTCGTTGTCCAGGTCATCGATCACGAGGGAAACGATCAGATGGTCCTGTGCGTCGACCGTGGCGATTTGCAGGCAGCGCTCGCAGCCGTGGAGGATTTGCGGCCGGGGCTGCAGCCCGCCGCAGTGCAGCCGCTGCCCGAGGTAGCCGCCATCGCCATCTTCGGTCCCGACTTTCGCGAGCGTCCGGGTATTGCGGGCCGGATGTTCCGTGCGCTGGCGGGTCGCGGCATCAATATCCTTGCCATCAGCACCTCCATCTCGACGGTGAACTGCATCATTGCCCTGGCTGATCTCAAGGGGGCCTACGCCGCCATCTGCGACCAGTTCGACGTGCCGTGATGGCCGTCCGGCGTCCATGACTGATTTCCTGCATCAACGACGATCCGGGGGCAGAGACCACCTTCGCTGGCTGGCAGTAACGCGCGTGATCGTGCTGGCTGCGGCCGCGGTGCTGGCGCTGGTCGTCTCCCGCGCGCCCTCGGGCATCGCGCTCGCCCCCCTGCTCGTGACGCTCGCCGCGCTTGTCGCACTGAATCTCGCAATCTACGTCTATCTCCGCAAGATATCGCCCGCCGATCTGTCTACTGTGACGCGGCAGCGTATCATCACGATTCAGGCGCTCGCTGACATCATCGGTCTGACGCTCGTCATTCACTTCTCGGGCGGTGTGGAAAATCCCTTCTATCCGCTCTATGCGTTTCCGATCATCGTCGCGGCCGTCCTTTCGGGTCGCGCGACCGCTCTCGGCTACGCTGCGCTCGTGTCTGTGCTCTACAGCGCTCTCCTGGTGGCCGAGTGGCTGGGCTGGTTGCCGCACCACAATGTGTTTCCTGAGGGCCTGGCACTTTCCAGCAGTGCCTCATATGTTGCCGCGCAGATTGCCGCGGTCATCGCGACTGCCTTCGTGGCTGCCGAAGGGACCACACTGCTGGTCGGGGTGCTGCGCGCGCGCGCCCGCGACCTGGAGGAAAACCAGCGTCGCGTCGAAGAGCGCGCCGGCGAAACGCGCGGCCTGAACGAGCAGCTGCGTGCAGCCAATGTCGAGCTTGTCCATCGCCGGACACATCTCGATGAAGCGTATGCAGAGCTGCAGATCGCTCACCAGCGTCTGCAGGTTCGTTCCAGCCACATGAGCGAGCTGAACGAGCAACTCCGCCTGGCCAATGCCGAATGCAAGTCCCGCCGCGAAGAGTTGGCCGAGGTGAACGCCAAGCTGCAGGACGCCTACAATCGCCTGGAAACACGCACGAGTCACATGGGTGAGCTGAACGACCTGCTGCGAGCAGCCAATGCCGAATGCCGCGCTCGCCGCGATGACCTGGAGCGCCTCAATGCGGAGCTGGCGCTGGCCAACCACAAGCTGCGCGAGCTGGAGGATGTGCGCGCCCAGTTCACACTGCTGACCACGCATGAGCTGCGCGCACCGGTCGCGGCGATCCAGAGTTACCTGAAGCTTATTCTCGAGGGGTATGTGCCGCAGGCCAAGGTGCGCGAGACCCTGGAGAAAGCGGAACGCCGCGCGATGGAGCAGTTAGCGCTCATCGCAGACCTCCTGGAGCTGGGGCGCATCGGCTCGGCCGACGCACGCGGCCTGGTGCAGCCGGTGCATCTCGAGCAATTGTTTCGCGAGCAAATGGAGCTTTTGGCTGGCAGCGCGCGGGAGCGCAGCATCACGATCGAAACTCACATTGGCTCCGACCTGCCGGCCGTGCTCGCCAATCCCGACCAGATGAAGAGCCTCTGGAATAACCTGATCAGCAATGCTGTCAAGTACAATCGCGACGGCGGCCGTGTGACCATCACCCTGGTGGAGGACGACGGCCGGCTGGTCGCTAGCGTGGCCGATACCGGCATCGGCATACCTAAGGACGCCATGACGCGGCTCTTCTCAGAGTTCTTCCGCGCGGACAATGCCAAGGCCGTCTCGCGCATGGGCACAGGGCTGGGCCTCTCCATCGTCAAAGAGATCGTCGAGCGCACAGGTGGCCAAATCACCGTGGAGTCGGAACTGGACCAGGGGACGACGTTCCATTTCTGGGTGCCTGCCTATCGCGGCGAGAGCTCAGACGGACACGCACGCGTCACGACTTCGTCTTCCTGAGGACACCGAGACGCACCCCGATCTTACGACATAGTTCGCTTCCTACAGCGCGTCCAGCGCGTCCTCCCACGCGCTGCGCGGTCGCTCGATCACGCAGGAATGGTGGGCCAGGAACGGCGTCGCGCCCCACTTTTCCTTGAAGTGGCTTACGCCCTGGTTGATGCCCAATCCTAAATTGACATAACGGTTATTGCGTGCCTGCGCCTCCGCGATCAGCCGCGCCAGCAGCAGGTCGGACGCGCCGGGCACGTGGAGATGCCGGCTGCGGAAGTTGAAGAGATAGAACGCGGCCTCGCCATCGCTGAACGCGGCGATGTCGAACGCGACCAGGCGGCCGGCCGCGTCGCGCGCCTCCAGTACGACCGGCGCACCCGGGCCGGCGCCATGCGCCGGCCTGAGGTGGGCGCGCAGGGTGCGGGTCAGTCCGCGCCCGGCATATCGCTCCAGCCGCTCGAAGATGAAGCGGGCATCCTCCTCGAGCGGCGTGATGCCGAGAAACTCATCCACCAACTTCCTGTGCTCGCGGCCGGTGGCCGCGGCCGGCGCGACGGTCAACTCGCGTCCGGCGCGACGGAGGAGGTTGCGCACCTTTTTCGATGGGCGAAGGTGGTCCAGGTCGAGGCGGTAGTACGTATCGGGAGGCGCCACGACGGAGGGATGGAGTGCGGCGGGCAGGGTAGGCGCAGTGATCGAGATCAGGCGTGGGGTGGTTCGCGAGCGCGCGGAGGCGGATTCGAGCGCGGCCAGCCACGCCGCCTCATCGTATTGCCCGCTCAGCGGGTAGCCGACGAAGATGAGGCGATCGTCGCAGGTGTAGAAGACGAAATCGCCGGCCAGGTGGGGCTGGCAGCCGGTCATGGCGGTGACGTAAGCTGGGAGGTGCTCGGGCACGTACGCGCGCTCGGCGATATAGCGGCGCTCGTCCGCGTCGATCATGCCGTCACCTGGGTCACGGTGTAGCCGGCCTCGCTGAACAGCCGGACGACGCCGGGGATGTGCGGAAAGCCGGCGAACGCGGTCGCATCCTGCGCGTCGAAGACGGGCCGCAGAGCCTCGTACATGCGGCGATCGCGCTCGCCGATCACCATCGGCCCGCGCGTCACGAAGCGCGCGCTCTGCGCGATGATCCCTTCCAGGTCGCCTGCCAGGTAGAGATCCACATATTCCCGCCGGTAGGCATCCCAATTCGCGACGTCGTTCAGCTGGCGCTCGATCCGCTCGATCGGGATGCCGTCGAGCACCGCCAGTTGTTCGTCCAGCGTTTCGAGGGCGCGTATTTCCTTTCCTAGCTTGCGGGCGATCCGGTAGCCCTCCGCATCCACCGAATAGCGCCAGTTCAGGTAGGTGCCCCAGATGGAGAAGAACGCCGCCCACGGCCGCACGCCGTTCGTATACGCCTCAAAAAAGACCGCATCGGACGGCGGGATCAGCCAGGCCTCTCCGTTGTGGTCCGCGCGTTCTCGCAAGATCTTTTCGATGGCCCGGATCGTCGTGGGAGGAAGCCGGGTGGCGAGGTCGTTGGTCCCCGAGCGCCCGGCCTCCGCGATGCGCTCCGAGCTGGCTACGTCCAGCGGGCCCTCGGTCAGCACGACGTCGACGGGCCGGATCAGCCGCGACAGCGGCCGCGCGAAGGTGTAGGGGAAGAAATGGGCGGTGCCGACGATGTGCGAGCGTCGAGCGCCCCGCTCGACGCGCCAGACCATGCGCAGCGGCCGCTCTGTCCAGGGCCAGGTGATCATAGTTTCAGCTCCGAGAGCAGATCGGTCACAAGGGGGCCGCCGAAGCGGCATTCGCAGGCTTCATAGGCCAGGTATGGCACACCGCCCCACTTCTCCTTGAAGCGCCGGATGCCGTCGTTGACTCCCAGTCCCAGGTTGAGCGCGGATTTGCCGCGCGCCTGCGCCCGCTGGATCATCGCTGCAAAGAGCAGGTCTGATGCATAAGGGACATAGGTGCGGCGTGAGTAGGCGCCCAGCACGTAGGTGTCGAAGGCCGGCGCCGCATCCTCCACCACGTAGAATGCGGCCAGCGCGCCGGACGTGCTGCGAGCCTCCAACACGGTCGCGCTGGGGGTATGAGCAAGATAGACCGGCATGGTGCGATAGAGCGCTTCCACGATGGGCGGCAGAGGCTGTTGCGCAAGGGACTGGCGCTCCATCAACTCGTCTGTCAGCGCTTGGTGCTCATGCGTAAATGCGCGGCCAATGCTGACGCTCAGCATCGCGGCTGCCGAGCGCACGGCACGCCGCGGCGCGGATTTGATGATCGCTGGGAGGTCGAGCCGGTAATAGACGTCTGACTCCCTGTCCTGGCATATGGCCGCCAGGCCGGGAGGGATCTGCGGTCCGATGAACCACAGCGTCTGGGGCCGGCAGGCTGCACGAGCGTGGGCCACTGCCTGCTCGCAGCGAGCGGCCGTGAAGTGGCCGTCCAGCGGGTAGCCCACGAAAATCAGCCACTTTTCCCCGGCAAAGGCGAGGTGGTCATCGATGAGGAGCGGCGGCGCGCCCGAAATGCCCCGCATGAGGCCGGGGATGTGCTCGGGCACGTAGGCGCGCGCCAGCACGTAAGCCTCCTGCTCGGGGCCAAACTCGGCGAGCTTTTCGCTGTCCGCCGTCTGGTGGGGCCTGAGCCGGCGCAGCATAGCACGTAACATCATTGCGAGCACCTTCCGGGGTGTACGTACCAGTGCTGTCCAGTATAGTCATGGGGCAGTTGCGTTGTCAAAGCGGGCCTGACTCGCCAGGTGCCGGCTCATTCCTCTATGCTTTGTAGAAACGTCTGGATGATCTGGTTGGTGAACTCGGGGTTATCCTGATTGGCGTTGTGCGCGGCGTCGGGGATAACCCGGTAGGTCGCTGACTTCTCCCATTTCGCCCACTGGGGCATATCCCGGCGAATCGTGCCCGCCTGATCGTGGTCACCGTGAAGCAGCAGCAAAGGTACGTCGAAGCGCAGTGCAGGATCGCCTCGCTCGTTCACGGCCAGGGTGACAGCCTGCCAGATGGTCGCGAAATCAGACCCGGCGATTTGTCTGGCTGCCTGCAGCGCATAGGCCCGGACGAGGGGAGTCCGTGCAGTGCTGTTGGCAATCGTCTGTGTGAAGTGTTTGTAGGGCCAAACCCGGAAGAGTGGCAGCGAAGCTTTCAGGGCCCAGATCTCCCACCGGCTGTACGCTTTGGCGAGTGGGGTTGCGCCGATCACGATCATCGCCTGCACCCGAGCCGGCGCCTTGCGGTAGATGTGCTGGGCGATGTAGCTGCCCAGTGACTGGCCGCAGAGAATGGCGTGATTCACGCCCAATGCATCGAGGATGGCCAGCATGTCATCCGCGCAGCGCTCCAGTGAAAAGCCCGCGCCGATGGGTTGTGATTTGCCGTGCCCGCGCGCATCCCAGGTCAGGACGCGGTAGGTGGGCGCCAGGGCCTCGACCTGTGCGTTGAACATGCGGTGATCCATGGTCGCGCCATGGAGGAAGATGATCCATGGCCGATCCGCTGCGCCACCTATCCAATAGTGGAGCGGGCAGCCTTCGCGCAGCAGAGAGTGCTGGCTGAGGAAGGAGGGCGTCTGCTGGTAGTCAGTCATCTCGGTCTCCCCGGCCATGATGATGCGACGGCGTTCATCTAACTGAATTCGTCCCTCTCATGCCGGGCCTAGGCGGCACGATTCAGTATTGATTCTACGCCGGCGACCTCACTGCCGCCATGACTCCCGTCATGTCCGTCTGGAGCCAGAAGACGAGCCGGGGTAGTTTGGCCGCGGCATGCGCTGAAGCGGGGCATGGTAGCGGTGGATGACCTGAACGTTGAGTAGGCCCAGCTCGGCCACCTTCTTGCTTCCGTCTTCCAGTCCGTCACCGCACCACAGGCATCTGCTGCACTGTCGCCGCGCGCCTGGACTTGAGCGATATGCGCGTGACGTGTTA
>Ga0123333_10000725_pt1 | contig 35840 bp, 25 predicted proteins | sample BioC12SIPDNA_3_FD_89957 | JGI IMG/M metagenome (GOLD analysis project Ga0123333, IMG submission 89957) | Anaerobic biogas reactor microbial communites from Washington, USA - Biogas_R2_B C12 SIP DNA | ecosystem: Engineered > Bioreactor > Anaerobic > Unclassified | place: Washington, USA...
ACGCTGTTGGTGGTGCCCAGATCAATACCCACTACTTTACTCATTGGTTTCTCTCCTCTTCGTTGCGTTACCTCTAGCATATTAAGATGAGGGCATTAGATGAGTGTAAGCGGGTTGTTAGCGTTGCGTTAGAGGGAGATGTGGAGGATCGCAGGCAAACCCCCGAGGTTCTCGCGAAGACCTCCGAAGTCTTGTTGAACGTTGAGAAATTAACCGGGCAATGGGCAGGTCAATCGGTCCAGCCAGACCGCTCGGCGATTATGAACGTTTACAAAATATCCGGCTAACCGCCCACATCCACGCCGCCGGTGACCGCCCCCTGAAGGGGGCTTACGATGCCTCAACAGGCGTGTTTAGCCCGCTTCAGCGGGCGTTGCTTCGTAGCCCGGCGTCTTTAACGCCGGGCGGTGACGCGGCAGCGCCATGTTCGCCGTGACACGAATAGATTCTCAACGTTCATGATCGCCGGGCGGTCGTGGTTCGGCGAAAGGGCGCCTTTACACGCCGGCAGCATCAGCCAGCGCCCGGCCTTCGCACAGGAGCGCATGGACGGTGGCAAGCGTGTGAGCCTCCGCGTAGACTCGCAGCACCGGCTCAGTGCCCGAGGGACGGATCAGCAGCCAGCTATCGTCGGTCAGGAGATACTTCACGCCATCGCGCGTGTTGACGGATTGCAGTGCGATGCCTCCCAACGAGGATGGCGCCATGGAAACCAGGCTTGACACCAACGACTTTTTCTCGAACGGCTTCACCTTAAAATCGTTGCGGGCGTACTCGAAATGGCCAATTTCGCCCATGATATCTTCCAGCATCACCTCAGGTGACTTGCCGTTCGCGGCCACCAACTCAGTCAGCAGCAGTCCCATCAGCACGCCATCCCCCTCGGGAATGTGACCCTTGATGCTGATGCCGCCGGACTCCTCGCCGCCGATGAGGACATCCTCAGCCATCATCAGATCGCCGATATAATTGAAGCCGACCGGCGTCTCGTGCAGCGGCAGATTGTATTGGCGGGCCAGCCGGTTGAGCATCTGGGTGGTGGACACCGTCTTGACCACTGACCCGCGCAGTGCGCGCGTCTCGACAAGATGGCGCAGAGCAAGCGTCATGATGCAGTGTGGGTCGATGAAACGACCGGTCGGACCCACGGCGCCGATACGATCCGCGTCGCCGTCAGTTGCCAGCCCAAGGTCGAAACCGCCGCCCGGCACCAATTCCATCAGCGGTTCCAGGTGCTTTGCGATGGGTTCTGGATGGATGCCGTTGAAGCCCGGGTTCATTTCACCCCGGATTTCGGTCACATCGCAGCCGGCCTCTTCGAGCAGCCGTCTCAGGTAGCCGCGGCCAGCGCCATACATGGCATCCACTGCCACGCGCAGCTTCGCCCGGCGGATCGTCTCAAGATCGATCAGTCCCCGCAGGTGGGTGGCATACGCATCGAATGGGTCAAACCGCGTGACGAGGCCCTGGCTGAGTGCGTCGTCGAGTTCCATCCGCTGGGGCTCGCGGCCTGCAGCCAACGCCTCGGTGATCCTGGCTTCCACGCGCTTCGTGTCGGCCACGGTCGCGCTGCCGCCGTGGGCGGACTTGAGCTTGATGCCGTTGTAGCGCGGCGGATTATGGCTGGCGGTAATCATGACACCGCCGATTGCACCCAGGTTAGGAATGGCGAAGGAGACTACCGGGGTCGGTGCATCGGCCTTGGCCAGGGCGACATTCAGACCATTTGCCGCTAACACCTCGGACACCGCTCGCGCGTAGCGGTCGGAAAGGAAACGCGTGTCGAAACCAACGACGGCCAATGGCCGGCCCTGGGCCGAATTGCGGGCGACCGCATTCTCAAGCAGCACCTCGGCAATGGCTTGCGCCACGTACCGTACGTTGGCGAACGTGAACTCGTCGCTGATGACGGCACGCCAGCCGTCAGTCCCGAATGTAATGGACATCGATCAGATACCCCTTATGAAGCAGTGTGAGAGTTTCAGCTGTTGCGCGCGTCTCTGCCGTGTGTTAGCTCGTTGGGGCGAGCGCGTGAATCCCGAATGTACTCCTGAACCAGTCCACCGTAGTCGGCGATCAATTCCTGCGCGGAGTGCAGAGACTTCGCTTCAGCCGTGAGATGGAACACCGTAGTGTCGTTGTCGGGCCGGATCAGGACCCATTCCCGATCTCCGAGATGCACCTTGATGCCGTCTATGGTTTCGTGCTGCATCTTGGAGAACTGCTCGATCAGGCAGCGCATCACCCGGCCCTTGCTTTCCCAGGAGCCCTCGACGGCCCCCACCGCGACGTCGAATGGTGGCAGTTCCGCGATGACCTGGGACAAGGTGGTTCGTTGATGGGCCAGCAGTTCCAGAAGCTTGCCCACTGCGAACAGTCCGTCGATGCCGGGGTAGAGCCCTGGAAACGCGAAGTTGCCGCTGCCGTCGGTCGCCATGACGACGTTCGCCGCCGTTGCAGCGGACATGAGCGCCTGCAGATCGACCTGTGTCCGGTGTATCCGCCCGCCATACTGCCTGGCCAGCTGCTCATACACCTGGGGCTGATCGACCGTCACCGCCACAGTGCAGCCGGGATGGTCGCGAAAGACCAGGGCAGCCATGGCGGCAGCGAAGATGCGATCCGGAACGTTGGCCCCCGTATCATCTGCCACGAACAACCTCTCACCGCCAACATCCAGCCGCACGCCTAGCGAAACGGTATCCAATACTTGCACGACGCGCGCCATCTGAATCCGTCCGGCCCGCAGCTCATCCGAGGCCATTGAAAGACGCGCAGCATCGACTGTCCCGTTCAACGGGGTCACGACGACCGAGAGCCGGCTCAGCAGATCGGGCAACACTTCGGCGGTCGGTGCATGGGCGTAGTCAGCCACGATCTTGAAAGCGGCATCCTGGATGGCGGCCACATCCAGCGACTGCAGGTAGCCATTCGAGTAAACTTGGGCTGCATCGGCCGCGTAATCGATATTGCCGATGTCATCCAGATAGACGCGGCGGTAGTCTTCGCGGAAGAACACGCGCTCGATGGTGCGTTCCTGCTCGCGCGTCAGGTTCAGCCCGTCCGGTCCCATGAAGCGGATATCCACCACGCGGGGGTCGTAGGGCGACAGGCGCACGTGCACGCCCCCGGCAGCGCCGATGGCACGTGTGTAGTATCGGGCCACGGGAATCGGTAGGCTGCGCAGGTCCAGGACGTCATTGCCCGCCGAAGGAAGGCCCGAGATCAAGGCACGCTTGATCATGCGCGGGCTGCGGTGGGGGTCTCGATTGATCGTCACGGTTGCGCCCTTGGGCAACACCGACCCGAAGGCGGCGCCCAGTCGCGCCACAAAATCAGGGGTCAGATCGACGTTTACCACGCCCGTGACCCCATATCTGCCGAAGAGCGCCTTGCGGCCATGCGAACCCCAGATCAGGCTGTGGTTGATTTTGGCCCCGTTCTCGACTTCCTTGTTCGGCCACACCTTGACGCCCGCCTGGATGATGGCGTCTTCGCCGACCACGGTGCCATCGCCCACCACCGCACCTTCAAACACCGTCGCCCGCTTCTTCAAGCTGCACTGCCGGCCTATCACCGCGCCGTGCAGCGTAACGCCCTCGCCAATATAACAGTTGCGCCAGATGATGCTGTGATGGACGCGCGTCCGGTTGTCCAGGATGGTGTAATCGCGGATCACCGATGGGCCCGCCACAACGACGCCGCCCATGACCTTCACTTCTGCACCGAGGTAGACCGGCCCGATGAGCTGCGCGTCCGGCTCGATGGTCACCGGGCCGCCCGCCCAGATGTCTGGCCCGATCCGCTGTCCCAGGTCGCCCAGGTTCAGCCTGCCGTTGAGCAGGTCGGCGTTGGCCCTGTGATACTCGGGCAAGGTGCCGATGTCACACCAATAGCCTTCGGCGATATATCCGTACAGTGGCGCGCTGGTCCTGAGCATCCCCGGGAAAATGTCCTGGCTCCAGTCCAGTCGCGTGTCTGCCGGAATACCAGCCAGCGTCGCGGGATCGACCACATAGATGCCGGTGTTGACCGTATCGGATGTCACCGACCCCCAGCTTGGCTTTTCGAGATACTGGAGGACGCGTCCATCTTCTTCGATGTTGATCACCCCATACTCGAGCGGATTCGGCACGTGCGTCAACGCCATCGTCAGCGCGGCGTTGCTCTGCTTGTGGAATGCCACGACCCGGGTCAGGTCGAAATCGGTGAGCGCATCCCCGCTGATCACCAGGAACGGTTCTGTCTTGCCCAGGCGATCTGCCGCGTGGCGCACTGAGCCGGCCGTGCCGAGCGGAGATTCCTCCACCACGTAGTCGAGGTTCATGCCGAGCGACCGTCCATCGCTGAAGTAATCCTGGATCTGCGTCGCCAGGTACTGGACGGTAATGATGACATCGGTGATGTCGTGCTGCCTGAGTAGGTGGAGGATATGCCCGAGGACCGGGCGATTGACCAGCGGCAGCATCGGTTTGGGGCGCGTTAAGGTCAGGGGTCGCAGGCGCGAGCCTTCTCCGCCAGCCATCACAACCGCTTTCATCCGCCTACCTCAGCCATCACTCGCCCAAGTTGAACCTTTTGCGCATGATACCACAGGACCGAAAAGCGCGAAAACATTGGCCGGATCGTGCGGCTGTGCTATACTCGGCCACATGGACGCAAGAACTTTCCGCGTGCTGGAGTTCGACAAGATCCGGGAGCGGCTGGCAGAACACACCTCCTTCTCGCTCGGGCGGGAACGTGCGCTCGCACTGCTGCCGGCGGATGACATCCGCCAGGCAGTCGTCTGGCAGGCCGAAACGCGCGAGGCGCGACGGCTGCTCGATGAGAAAAGCGACGTGCACCTGGGCGGCGTTCACGATCTGCGCCCGCTGGTCGAGCAGGCCTCCATCGGGAGCACGCTCACCCCCATGGACCTGCTCACGGTCCGCTCGACCCTGGTTCGCGCGCGTACGCTGAGCCGGATGCTCGGCCGGCTGTCGGAGCAGTTCCCGAACATCTCCGACGTGGCCCAGCGCATCGTGGTGCCCGGCGACGTGATCGACGAGATCGGCCGCTGCATCGACGAGCGCGGGGAGGTGCTGGACTCCGCCAGCGATGCGCTGCTGCGCATCCGCCGCGAGCTGCGGGACGCACATGCGCACCTGATGGAGCGCCTCCAGCGAATCATCGGGACGTCCACCAATGCGCAGTTCCTGCAAGAGGCGATTATCACGCAGCGCCAGGGGCGTTATGTCATCCCCCTGCGCGCCGAATTCAAGGGGCGCATCCCCGGGCTCATCCACGACCAATCCGGGTCCGGCGCCACCTTGTTCATCGAGCCCCTGCCTGTCGTAGAACTCAACAATCGCTGGCGCGAGGCGCAGCTTGCGGAACAGCAAGAGATCCAGCGCATCCTGGCTGCGCTCACCGGGCTTATCGCCGCCGCGGGCGGCGGCATTGTCCGCACCGTGGATGCCCTGGGCGACCTTGACCTCATCTTCGCGAAGGCGCGCTATGCGCATGCACTGCGCGGGATCGAACCGGAATTGGTCCCCTTCAAGACAGCCGCCAGGTCATCCGGCCGCACTTTGCGTCGCAGGGCAGCGGCCGAAGGCGCGGCGGTCGCGCCGTCCGGAGGGACATCCGAGCCGGCCGTCACCCATCCTGGCTCGACGCTTGCCTTCATCAAGGCGCGCCACCCGCTCCTTGACCCGCTCACCGTGGTGCCGATCGACATCTACATCGAGGACGATTACTTCATCATCCTCATCACCGGTCCGAACACCGGAGGCAAGACCGTGTCGCTCAAGACGACCGGCCTGTTGGCACTCATGGCCCAGGCCGGCCTGGCGATCCCGGCCGATGAGGGCTCCAGGACAGCTGTCTTCGAGCAGGTCTTTGCGGACATCGGAGACGAGCAGAGCATCGAGCAAAGCCTTTCGACGTTCTCTTCTCACATGACGCACATCGTCAACATTCTCGAGCGTGCGGACAATCGCTCCCTGGTGCTGTTAGATGAGCTTGGCGCGGGCACCGATCCCGAGGAAGGTGCGGCACTGGCACAGGCCATCCTCAAGACCCTCTTGCTGGCAGGCATTACGACCCTGGCCACGACGCACTATTCTGAGCTAAAGGTATTCGCACACACGACGGCCTACGTCGCCAACGCCTCGGTCGAGTTCGACATCGAAACGCTCAGCCCCACGTATCGCCTCAGCATCGGTCTGCCCGGCCGCTCGAACGCGTTCGCCATCGCACGGCGTTTAGGGCTGGCTCAGGAGATCGTGGAGCAGGCCGAGGCCCTCGTGTCGCCCCAGTCTGCAGAGGCTGAGGCGATGCTGGCCGAGATCAAGCGGGCGCGCGAGGCTGCACTGACGGCCGAACAGGAGGCCAAGACCGCACAGCGCCACACTGAAGCGCTCAGGGCCGACCTGAACTACCGGTTGTCAAAGGTCGAAGAGGCACGTCGCGAGGTGCTTGCGGAGACCCGCCAGGCAGCGGAGGCGGAGTTAGCAGCCGTCCGTGAAGAGATCGGGCGGGTGCAGGGGCAATTGGCCCTGGCGCCGCGCGAGCGCGGCCAGGTGGCAAAGAGCCTGCACGAACAGTGGCTGGCTGAAGCCCAGGATGTGCTGGCGCAGCGCAGCGCCCAGTTCCAGCCGCCGCCCCGCATGGAAACGCCCCAGCCCGTCGTGATCGACGGACCGCTGCAGCCCGGTGACAAGGTGTGGGTGCCATCGCTCCAGGCCAGCGGCGAGGTGGTGGCAGCTGGCCCGCAGGATGTCGAGGTGAAGATCGGCGGTTTCCGCATGAAGCTCTCACAGAGCCGCGTCGAACTCCAGCAGCGAGGCGAGCAACTGGCCGTCCAGATCAGGCCGGGCGGTAAGACTCCCCGCCCGCCGAGTCCGGGCATGGAGTTGGACCTCCGGGGGATGACGGTTGACGACATGCTGATTGAACTGGATCACTACCTGGATCAGGCATACCTGGCCGGCCTGCCCTTCGTGCGGATCATCCACGGCAAGGGCACCGGTGCGCTGCGTCAGGCCGTGCGCGAGGAGCTACGCGGACACCCGCTCGTTGGAGAGTTCCGCGCTGGCGAGAACAACGAGGGTGGCGAAGGCGTCACGGTCGCGAAGCTGGTGCAACGCTGAGCACGATGGCTCAAAGGGGACGGTAGAATGGTACAACGTTCATTTGCGCAGATGCTGCGCCAACACCATGCGATCGAGCATGCCACCGTGACGCTCCTGAGCCTGCGCATGCCTGGCGTCCCCCTCATGGCGCGCAGCGACCTCCAGGGCTTCATCCTCTTCGGCGATGTCGACCAGCACGTGGTGGAAGAAGTAGCACGCGAAGCGCTGAGCCGGCTGCAAGCCGGCGAGCATAACCTGGCTGTACACCCGAACTGCGGCACCAACCTGGTCACCTCGGGCATGCTGTCGGGCATGGCAGTCATGGCGGTGACCGGCGGCCGCAAACGCTCGTGGTCCGACCGCCTCCCCGCCTCCCTCCTGGCCGCAACGCTCGCGCTCATCTTCGCCGTACCCGCGGGGCGATGGATGCAGCAGAACGTAACGACCAGTCCTCACGTCCAAGGATTGCGCATTCAGGGCGTCACGCCCCTGAAGGGCGGCCCGGTCGCCCGCCACCGGATCACAATCAGTTGAAGGTGCCGCGATGATTGCTCTCATCCACGGCCCGGCAGAGCTGCTGCGCGCGGAAGCGCTGGCGGAGCTGGCTGCCTCGTGCGGCGAGGATCCCGAGTTGGTCGACCTGAACACCACGCGGCTCGACGGCCGCACGGTTTCGCCGTCCGAGCTGGAGAACGCATGCGACACGATGCCTTTCCTGGCCGAGCAGCGGCTGGTTGTGGTCGAGGGCCTGCTGGCGCGGCTGGCTGCTCCCACAAGGACGAAGGCCCGGCCCGGCGAAACGCCCGAGGAAGAGTCCGGCGAAGAGCCCGCACCTGAAACGTCCAGGGGCCATGCCAGATCGATCCTGGCCCACCTGGACCATGTGCCCCCGACCACGCTCCTGGTGCTCGTCGAGGAGAGCACGGCCGGCGGTCCAGCGCTGCGCAAGCTGCAGGAACTGAGTCGCGAAGGCCGCGCCAGGATCATCACGTGCGAAAAACCGAAACGCAACGACCTGCCGAACTGGATCCGGGCGCGCGCACAGCACCGGAAGGTGAAGCTGGACGCCGGCGCGGCCATGGACCTGGCAGAGTTCGTCGGCGATGAGCTTCGGCAGATCGATCAGGAGATCATCAAGCTCGGCGACTATGCGGGCGGGCGGACGGTGACGCGTGAGGATGTGCGCAAGCTGACGCCGGCGACGCGCGCCGCCAGCGTCTTCGAGCTGGTCGATGCGTTGGGCAGCGGCAACGGGCCTGTTGCGGGCCGGCTAATGACCCATGCGCTGGACGTCGACGGCGAGCCGCCTCTGCGGCTCCTGGGCATGATCGCCCGGCACTACCGGCAGTTGATCCAGCTGAAGGCGCTGCAGGCACAGGGAGTGCGCACGCCCGATATCGCGCGCACGCTGGGGATCTTCGAGTGGAAGATGACCGGGCTGGTCAACCAGGCCAACCGCCACAGCTTCGCGCGGCTGGAGCAGGCAATGGAGCGCATCCTGGCAGCGGATGAATCCATCAAGACCGGCAGGCTGACCGATCGCGAAGCTATGGATGTGTTGTTGGCCGAACTCATGTCGTCCTAGCCGTCGTTGCGCCCGATCCAGAAGTGGTTGACCAGCATGTTGCTGGCCGGCACGAGGCGCAGCTTCCCCTCCCGGAACGGTATGCTCATCTCCCCATCTTTCAGGGCTCGTTCGCTGACATAGCAAACATCGGGCGTGACGCCATACTTCTCCTCGAAACGCTCCGCAGCAGCCGTAGCCTTGACGACCGTCGACCGGCTGGGCTCACTATCGAACCAGAGCAAGCCTGCTTGCATGTCCACCTCCTTGTGAAGACGGCGATTCTTTCGTCTTCGCGCCGCTTCCAGCCCGCCGGTGCGAGGCGGGTAGCGAATAGCGCGGCTCGCGCGCCAACTGTGCCATCGTGCGATCAAACCATGATGGGCTTCGCCGCATCAGCCATACCCCGGTGCGAGTCTGGTGCACCAGCTCATACACCCCCTCGACCGTTCGCACGCGGAACCAGCGCTCGGCGCCCCGTGTCCGCAGCCCTTCGACGAACAGCACGCGCAAATCCCGTCCCGCCCAGCGGAATACCTTGGGATAGAAGCCATCCCCCGCCAGAGTCACCCGCACCTGATTCACCGAATCTGCCATTTGATCCTCCATATTACCAATCACGACCGTTCCATTCATCGTCGGAGCCAATCACCCGTAGACGGCGCATCCCGGCATCCGAAGCGTATTCCGCCGGGGGCAGCGGCATCTGGAACTGGGGATTACGCCCCATCGCGAATTGCGACGGGTCCAGCACGATAACATTGGGCTGCTGCGGCAGGACCGGATACTGATTCCAGCCGGCGTCGCGAGGCATCTCCTGAGCCCGTCGATCGTAGCCCGCCCGTTCCTTTCTCAGCAGTGCAACCAGCAGCAGGCTGGTCGGCACGCTCGCAGCCACGCCGACCGCCACACCGATGACGACCGCCATGGCGTCGGTGCTCATCCGCTGTCCGATGACGATGGCCAGCGCAACCCCGAAACCGAGCAAAATCAGTGGTATGAGACGTTTCACGTCGTTCTCTCCGATATCCTGAATGTCGATGCCAGGCGATCAGCCGTTTGCGCTGCTGGCTGGCAGGGCGAGCGCATGCTGGCCGCTCCACGCTCGCCTGCGCCGTCCGCCGGCTCGCACCTGCGCGACCAGCGCCGCCAGCTCGCGGTTGTCCGCATAGGCGGCCTGGAAGCGGATCACCTGGCCCTTGGCGACCAGCAGAAAGTCACCTCGTCCCAGAAGCCGTTCGGCATTGGATCCGGCGAGCCCTGAAGCAACCTTCGCATCCTCCGCGCTGACCACGCTACCCACCAGGCGGACCGGGAAATTCGCCTTCATCATGCCGTCCACCTGCGTGGCAGCGGGGCGCTGGGTCGCCGCAACCACGTGCAGCCCCGCTTCGCGGCCGCGCTGCGTCAGCCGCTGCAGGGCGTCCCCGACCGTCTTGCCGCCGCTCTGCAGAAGGTCGGCCAGCTCATCGATCGCGATCACGATCCGCGGCAGGCTCCGGTTCAGCCGGTCCCGGCGCTCCATCTCTGCCACCAGCGCTTCCAGCAGTCCTGCGGCCGCGGCCGGATCCTGCACCACGCCCCGGCCGCCCCAGATGTGCGGCAGCGCGCCCAGCGGGCCAAAGCCGCGGCCCTTCGGATCGATCAGGGCGATCTGCAGCATGCCCGCGTGGTTGTGCATCGCCAGCGATGCCAGCAGCGTGCGCAGAAGCGCGGTCTTGCCGCTGCCTGTGGTGCCCGCAAGCAGCACATGCGCAACATCCGGGCTGTCCAGCCTGAGCAGCAGAGGCGCGCCGCCTTCCTCCACGCCCAGCACCGCGCAGTTCGCGGGCACCGAGCTCAATCCGCCGCATACCCCCGCCAGGTCCACTGCACGCGGGACCTCTCTTGGGACCTCCACGTGCAGGACGCCCCCTTCCCGGTACACCCGCGCGGAGCGCACGCCCAACGAGAAGGCCAATTCTTCAGCCAGGCTGCTGACCTTGGTAAGTTTCGTTCCCAGCGCGGTGGTGATGTCGAATCGAACGAACCGGGGAGTCACATTGGCCTGCATGACCCGCGCAGGAACCTTGTGCGCGCCGAGCACCGTTTCGATGCGGGCCGCCTGAAGCTCGTACTTGTTGGCCATTGCAGTCCCTCCAGATAGTCAAGGCGAGTTCTTCACTCGCCTTGCGATATATCTGCGATACCTTGCGAAATAGTACATTCGTTCTCAACTGACGATCGTATCATGTTCGGAGAACCTCCGCAATAGAACATAACCCAACTTTTCCGTAACATAACGTCAAGTTCGCGCGAATCCGCGATCTACTGTGCTGGCGCGGCGCGATCCGGCATCTCTTGCGGCCCCATGGGGCATTCATGCTATAATGACGGCCGGAGGGATTGATGGGGCAAAGAACCACACGTCGCAGCCTGGGCACGCTCCTGCTGGGCCTGGGATTGATTCTGGTCCTGATGGCTGGGGGATACTTCGCCTGGTCCGAGATACAAAGCTCCCAGGTGCGCGCACAGCTGCAGAGCAGCGCATCCGCCGCAGCACTGGAAGCGCCTCCTGTCGCAGCGCAGGTCCCGCCCGAGGTTACCCAGACCAAACCGGCCGCAACAAGCGCAGCAAAGACAGCGGCCCCCAAGGCCACGCAGACTGCCACGCGCAAGCCGCCGCAGGCCACCGCAACACGCCGGCCTGCCACTGCCACACCGGCTCCCAGCGCCACCGCAGTCCCATCCGCGATCAGCGCCGCGCCGGTCACCGCTGCGCCAGTCACTGCTCCGGCAGTGGCCGCCCCAACCGCTGCGCCGCCGTCTGCCTTCGCGGGACCCGTCGAGCCGGTTCGGATCGCGATTCCCGATCTGAAGATCGATGCAAAGGTCGTGCCGATGGGTTGGGAGGTCGTCCAGACCGCTGCCGGACCGGTCTCTCAGTGGGTGATCCCGAAATACGAAGCAGGCCACCACATCAATAGCGCAGGCCTCGGGGAAGCCGGCAACCTGGTCATCTCGGGGCACAACAACATCTTCGGCGAGGTGTTCAAGCCGATCAGCCTTGCATGGGACAACGACGCACGCGTTAAGGTCGACGATTTCACCGATCGATCGGACATCCTCGATGGGAGGCGAATCGACCTGTTCGACGCGCAGGGCAAACAGTACTCCTACGCGGTCACCGAGTTCTATCGCTTGAAGGATACGGGCGTATCTCAGGCGCAGCGCCTTGCCAACGGCCAGTATATGTTGCCGACCGGGGACGAACGCGTCACCATCGTGACGTGCTGGCCGCCGACCAACAACACCCACCGCCTGGTCGTAGTTGCCGAGCCTACGGACTGAAGTGTGGGCGGGGAGAGATAGAGAAATGAAGCAGAAGGGATACCTGGCCATCTATGCCGCGGTGGCAACCGCTCTGTTGATTGCGCTAATTGCCGCGCCCGGCGTCTGGGCCACGCCCGGCCAGAGCGCACATGCTCAGACCGTACCCACCCGAACTCCTGTGCCGCCGCCCGTCGAGAAAACGGATCCGCCCCCGGCGCCGGCCACGCCGCAGCCGAGCGCGACCGTGCCACCGGCGCTCAGCGCAACGGTCACCGCTGTGGCCCCGCGCGCGGGCGGCGTCGCGGGTCCCGCACCACTCGAGTTGCCGGTCACAGGAGGCTGCGTCCGGCCCTAGGGAGATGCTGACGTGAGGCGCTGGCCCGCGCTCATTGCAGGCCTGGGTGCGTTCGCCCTCTATGGCGCCACGCTTGCGCCCGGGCTCACATGGGCGCACGGCGGCGCGGATGGCGGCGACCTGCTGGCTGCAGCTCTGACAGGCGGCGTGCCCCATCCGACCGGCTATCCCACCTATCAGCTCGCCCTTCGCGCGGCCATCGCGATCACCGGTGGCGAACCCGCCCGCGCGGGCGCCTGGCTCTCGGCTGTCTGCGCAGCACTTGCGGCAGCGCTGCTGTCCGGCCTGGCCCAGCGCATGCTCATTGCGCTCGATGACCGCTCGCTTACGACCGCGGAGGGCTTCCATCCCGCGGCAATCGCCGCAGCGCTCGCCGGCCTGACATGGGCTGCAGCGCCTGCGGTCTGGGGACAGGCGATCATCACGGAGGTCTACGCACTCAACGCACTGGCCTCCATCGCACTCCTGTGGCTGGCCTGGCGATGGGCCGAGGAAGCCGGAGGCCCTGCCCTGTGGGCCGCAGGCCTGGTGCTCGGCCTCGGGCTGGGCAACCACCTGACGCTGGCGCTGGCGCTGCCCGGGCTGGCCGCCTGGGTCTGGTCGAAACGGAAACGCGTCGCGCGGGCCGGCAGAGATGTCGCCCTGGCGTGTGCAGGCACGCTCCTCGGTCTCCTGGTGTACGCCTACCTGCCGCTCGCGGCTGCGGCCCGCCCGCCGGTCAACTGGGGCGATCCCCTCACGCTGCCGCGGTTCCTGTGGACGGTGTCAGGCCGGCTGTACGCGGGGCTGGCATTCGGGCTACCTCTGGCAGACTGGCCCGCACGCCTGGCCGGCTGGACCGGCGAGGCCATGTGGCAGTTCGGCGGACCCTGGGGCGCGTTGCTGGCGCTTGCCGGCCTGTGGCGGCTGCAGATGCAGGACCGCGCATGGTGGCGAGCGACGCTCCTTGTCTTCGGGGCCTTCACAATCTACGGAATCGGCTATAATACGACCGATTCGGCCGTTTACCTGATCCCTGCGTGGGCCGCGGCCGCATTATGGATCGCGGCGGCCATCGATTGGGCATTCAGGCGCGTACAGGGCATCGCGTGGCAGGCAGTTGCAGCAGTCGTATTGTTGGCCGCACTGCCGGCTGCGTCGTTGGTGCGCAACTGGTCGACCCATGACCTGCGGAACGACCGGGAGGCACGCGACTTCCTTTCTGCCGCGCTGGCAGAGGCCGAGGAGGACTCGATCATCCTGACGAGCGGGGACCGGAGCACGTTTGCACTCTGGTACGGCGTCTACGGCCTGCGGCAGCGGAGCGACCTGGCAGTGTTGAACGTGAATCTTCACGGCTACGACTGGTACGATGCGACGTTCGCCCGGGTGCATGGGGACCTGCTGCCACCAGCGACGCCGCTGGAGGAGTCGCTGGTGGCATTAGCGGCCCGCCGTCCGGTGTACCGGGCCGATGACCTGGAGCTGCCCGGCATGGTCGAAGAACGGACCGGCGTGCTGGTGCGCCTGCGCCCCGCGCCATGAACCGATCGCATGATGAACACCACACCCTGAGAACTTCGAGGTCTGGCCGCAAACGATGATCGACGCACAGGAACGACACACAGAAGAAACCCTCCGCCGGTGGCTGGCCGTGGCACTAATCGTCGCGACGCTCGCGCTCGCCGGCTGGCTGGGCTGGCGCGCGGTGCGCTCCGGCATGTACGCACGCGCTGCACTGGCCGACATCAACCGGCTGCAGGCCGCGCTGGAACAGCCGTCACTCGAGGCGCTGCCGCGCGTCCAGGCCGACATCGCCAGCCTGGACACGCACCTCAAGGAAGCCCAGGCCGCGGCCGGACCATTCCTCCGCCTTGCGCCCCACCTCGGCTGGGCGCCGCGCCTCGGCCCGGACATCGCCAACGCGCCCCAACTGCTCGACATGGCAGTGGCGCTATCGACCGCAGGCCGCACCGCGGTCGACGCGCTTGCGCCGGTCGGCGAGATGGTGGCAGGCGGAGGCGGCCTCGACGCGCTGCCGCAGGCGGTCGATGCGCTCCAGGCTGCGCAGCCCCAGATCGAGGCGGCGCGCGCAGACATGGTGCGCGCCGCGGAGATCCGCGCGTCGCTGCCGCCGCTCTCCGAGCCGAGACTGGCCGGTCAACTGGCGAAACTCGACGCGCTCCTGCCGCTGGCGACCGGCGGGCTGGAGCTTGCGGCGCTTGCGCCCGCTCTCCTCGGCGCAGATGGGCCGCGCACGTACCTCCTGCTGGCCCAGAACAACGACGAGCTGCGCGGCACCGGAGGCTTTATCAGCGGTGCGGGCCATGTGACGTTCGACCGGGGCAAGCTCGCCGACCTGACATTTGCTGACAGCTATGCGGTCGACAACTTCGAGCAGCCCCACACCGCGCCGCCCGCGCCCCTGGCGAGGTACATGGCCGCCGACCTTTGGCTGCTTCGCGACAGCAATTGGTCGCCCGATTTCCCCGAAGCCGCCGACGTGGCGCGTGCGCTCTACCTCCAGGATAGGGGCATGGCGACCGACGGCGCAGCAGCGCTGGATCTCGAAGCAGTGAGCCTGCTGGTCGGCGCAGTGGGCCCCCTCCAGGTGCCAGGCATCGACGAGCCCGTCACGGGGGACAATGCCATTCAATGGATGAAGGCTGCCTGGCAATCGCCCGTGGGCAGTGAGACCGGTCCGGAAACCGGCGGCGGCACGGCCTGGTGGGAGAAGCGTAAGGACTTCATGGGCGAGCTGGTCAAGGTTGCGCTGGCCCGGGTGCAGGGCGGCGCAGATCTCGACATGGCAGCCGTGGCCCGGGCGCTCTACACCGCGCTCGACAGTCGCAGTTTGCAGCTGGCGCTGGACGACCCTGCTGCGGCCGCGCTGCTGGCCGAACGGGGCTGGGACGGCGGCGTGCGTCCGCCCGCTGGCAGCGACTTCCTGCTGGTGGTCGACAGCAACGTGGGCTTCAACAAGGCGAACATGCTCGTGAGGCAGCGGATCGACTACGCGGTTGAGGAGGGGAACGCCGGCCTGGAGGCCACGTTGAGGTTGACCTACACCCACACCGCGCCGGCCGGTTCGGAGCCCGTTTGCGACCGCTCGCCGCGTTATGGTGCGACCTATGAAGACCTGGCGAAGCGCTGCTACTGGAGCTACCTGCGCGTCTATGCGCCGGGCGGCAGCGAGCTGCTCTCGCTCGACGGGCTGAACGATCCCGCCACCGAGGCTGGCATGCGCAACACGGTCATCTTCGCGGGAGACTTTGTGCTCAAGCCCGGCGAGCAGCACCTGGTGACGCTCCGATACCGCCTGCCGCCGGATGCACCTCGCGCGCCCTACCGGCTCTTTGTCCGCAAGCAGGCCGGCGCCATGGGCAGCGAACTGTCGGTCACCGCGGGCGCCTGTCATGAGGAAGCCATCCTGGAAAGGGATTTTCATCTTGAGTGTCCCTGAGTCCTTCACCGCGCCCCGCTTACCGTTGACCCCGCGTCCCATGCAGCCGCCAGCCACCAGGAGGGCAGCCCTCCTGGTGGCCGCGCTCGTGATGGTCGTCCTCGTGCTCGGAGGCTGCACTGCGCCGGTGCGCGTCACCTGGAAGACCGAGACCGAGATGAACACGGCCGGCTTCAACCTCTATCGGGGCCTCTCGCCGGAAGGACCGTTCGACACGAAGGTCAACGATGGCCTGATACCGCCTTCCGCGGATTCACTGACCGGCGGAGACTACAGCTACATCGATCGCACAGCCCAGACCGGTGTGACCTACTACTATGAGTTGCAGGAGGTCGAGCGCAGCGGTGCGATCAACAAATTCGGGCCTATCAGCGTGACCGCAAGCGGCCTGGACTGGTGCCACAGCCTGGTGCTGGGGGGACTCGCGCTGCTCGTGCTGGCGCTCTGGTGGCGCGGGGGCCGGCGACTTCAGAGAGAACGCGCCGATGCCGGGTGACCCTCGACGTATAATACGACGGATCGCAACACGATGTCCGTGACCCTGGCCGGCTGGCGCGTCAGGCTGGACGTTAACTCGGAGGAGCTTGTCGCGGCCTTTGCGCCGCGCTATGCACCCTTCTGCGACAGGGATTCCAAATGTAGATTTCGTCGTGCATTTTCTTTAAGGTTGGTTCGCCAACAGGCCTTTGCGGGCCGCCAAGTGGACCGAGATGACCGCAGCAAGCTCGAATCGGTTGGTTTTGGCACCGGCTGTTCCGTGCAACGGATTGAAATTCACATCCAGCGGGGCCCAATCTGGCTTCCCGACGGGCTCCAGTATGCAAATCCGAGGCTCACGTGCCAACCCGCGACGCCTTTGGGCAGCCAAACGACTGCGGCCAGGCAGCCATCTCAAGGTGGGCCTCTGTAACCCAAAGTTACATTTGGAATTCCTGCTTCTGCGATTTCTTTCTTGACGGTCCTCACTGCTGTGGTATGATAGCGCCGGCGAGTAAGCCACCCACGGTCGCCTGACTCAAGGAGGCAACCTCTATGAAACGAATTTTGACGCCAGTCCTGGCCGTAGCCCTGCTCCTTGGGCTGGGCGCACTGGCCGTGTTGGCGATGCCCAGCGCCAGCGCGCCCCTGGTCGCCGCGCCATTCGTGTCCGCAGCCGCGGATTTCGACCCGGATACACCAGCGGTTGGGATGACAAACTTCAACGCTATTGCGATGCCTCTGGATGCTTCAGCGTCGATAAGCCCCTTCACTGCGTCTGGGCTGGCAGCTTATCACGGCGACAGCGTGGTGCAGGTGTTGAGATGGAACCCCGGGATTCAGAGTTTCGACAGTTATGTGCCAAACGTCTCGCCTTCAGTCCTGGACTTTGAACTCGAGGTGGGGAGATCCTACTTTCTGGAACTTGACAGTAGATCAGGAACGGTATTCAGCATCGTCGGAGATGTCCCCGAGCCGGGCGAAGTCTTCTTCAGCCTGACGAAGGGAACCACGGCGACGGCATGTGCCTTCAATTCGGTTTCGATTCCCCTGGACCAATCTGGGATCAAGAAAGCATCCGAACTTGCGACAGATGTCGGAGGGGTCCTGCAGGTGCTTCAATGGGATGCCGCCATCCAGTCGTTCAACGCATATGTCCCTGGAGTGAGCCCTTCCGTTCTGGACTTTGATGTCCGAATCGGATATCCATACTTCATCTGCGTTAACAATGCTGGGCCGGCTCAGTGGCCATGATGGCTATCGGATCAGTGAATTCCATCATCATGGACTGGAGATCTCCTATGAAAAACAAGCGCCTCTCGGTAGCATTAACGATCCTGACCTTAGTATTGACCACCGGCGTCCTCGCCGCAGGCACTATGCGCAGCCCATCGAAAGACACCTTCTGCCTGAAGAACGGGCAATGCTATGAAGCATTCGAGGTAAACATCACCGGCTCGAACACTCCGGCGCCGTGCTCTAATAGCCAGGTAGGATACATTGGCTGGGACTTGTCCGCCGTTTCCAGCGCCGTATCCACTGCACAACTGACGCTCACCACCCAGAGTGTAACAGGCCTGCCAGAAGATAGCACGGTGACATTTCAACTGGTTAATCCCGCATCTCACGCTTGGACGGAAGATGGCACGGATCCGGGGTTTCTCGATCTCACCAATCCGGAAAACGTGCTTGCTACAACCAGCATTGTTCTGACAACACCACCACAACAAGTAGTTTTCGGCGGAGTTGCCAACCCGGCAGATGCTGTGAAGTTGGGTGCACATTTCGAAGTTCTTCGAAGTAGCGGCGCTGCTACTGTTGGAGTCCGGATTTCGAACGGGTGCACTCTGAGCACCAATGTCGTTTTCGAGGACAGCGAAGGCGAAACCACACCACCCGCTGGCGAGCCGGACTTAATGATCTATGGCCCAAACGTCGTTGCGGTGTCCTCCTTGTCCGCCGCCAGGACTGCTTCCGCTTGGCCGCTCTACGCCGGCCTCGGCGCGGTGGCATTGATCCTGGTCGCCGGCCTGGCCATCAACCGCCGCCGGACTGCCTGACCCGACCTGTGGGACCTGACCCGTCCCACCTTCTGAACACCGGTGCACGGTGGCTTGCCTGGGGGGCAGCCACCGTGCGTTTTTTGCGCCAGCGCCACAGTCGCCTCTACCTCTCCCCGTGGATGAAATCATTTGACAAGCGCCCTGCGCGACCGATATACTGCCCCCAGCAATCCAGCCTTAGCTTGCCCTGCAGCGCCAGACGGCTCGCCTTGATCCGGGCGTACGTCTGGCGTATTTGTCTTTTGAAGGTCTCGCGATGTACTCGGCACCGGTGACTCGCTCCAAGGCGCGGCCATACGATCGTTCTTCCCGGACTGCATCCCTGCTCGTGGCCCTGGTTCTGGTCCTGTCCGCCATGCCACCTCCCGCGATCGTGCGTGGCGCTGAGGCAGCTGCGGGGAGCGCGGGTGCACTTCGCGCGGTCGCCGCTCCTGTCCGGGTGCGCATCGGCATCGTGACAGATGGAATCACGGTGGTCACGCCGGACGATCTGGCTGCCATCGACCCCGGCCTCACTGGCACAAACCCGGACACATTCGGCCTGTCCAGCCTGGGGCAGCCGGTGGCGATTCACGTGACGGACGACGGCAACGGGGTCTTCGACGGCGAAGACCGGCTCTACTTCTTCGGCGAGAAGTTCCGCGGCGAAGAGATGGACCAAAAGTACACAGACGAGCGCGTCTATTGGCTGGACATCGGCGGCAGCGCCGGTCCGCGCATGGCGGTGCAGGATGCCACGCCGCTGGGCAAGCTCACACCGCCTGCCGATTTCGCCACAACGATCCGCGCCGAACAGTCGAATATCTGGTGGACGCTTTACACGCTGTCGCTGGATACGAAGGACACCTGGTTCTGGCACCGCCTCACTCCAACATCGTTTTCACTGGCGTCCATTGACGTGGACGCCGGACCTGCGGCCTCGATTGACCCTCGATCGCAGCCCCTGGACAGCACACCATCGGGATTCACTACAGCGCCTGCCCGGGCAGTTACCGCTACCCTGCCGTTCACGGTTTCCTTCCCGGCAGGCCAGGTCGCGACGCTGCGACTGGAGGAAATCAGTCGCGCCAGCGTGTGGAACGTGAGCCCCGACCACCGCACGCTCGCGGCGCTCAACGGGACGCCCGTGCTTGATGAAACCTGGGAGGGCCATCCGGTGCGCAAGGTGTTCAGCGCGGCCATCCCCCCGAACACACTGACCCACGGTGCCAATTCCCTTGACGTTGTCGCTGCCCTCCTGCCGGGCCTCAGCAATGATGACATTTATGTAAACTACCTGGAGTTGGACTACCGGCGCCTCTTCTGCGCGTACGAGGGCCAGATGGATTTCGTGGCCGAAAAGAACGGCACGCAGGAATACCAGGTTGGCGGCTGGGATTCCAGCAACGTGTGGATGTGGGATATATCCGATCCACTCATGCCTGTCCGTCTCGAGGTGAGCGCATCCCACGAGGGAACTCACAGGGTCTTTCTGCCGTTTGTCAGTACGGATCGCAGTGCGCCGGGTGCCAAATGCGGCGCGGGCGCCTACATCATGCGCTTCCGTGCAGACGGACAAGCCGGCTCGCGCTTCTGGCTGCAGGCCGCACCCACGATCCAGGAGCCCTCCTCCATCCGCCTGCGGCCGGCCACTGGCCTGGCCGCGCCTGCTGGAGGAGCCGACGCGGTCGTGGTCACATCCGCGGAGCTCCAGCCTGCTGCGGAACGATTGGCACAGTGGCATGAAGATCACGGGCGCCGGGCCCTTTTGGTCGACATCCGGGATGTCTACGATGAATTCAACGATGGCATCTACCATCCGAAGGCGGTGCAGGCCATGATGAAGTGGGCCGCGGCGAACTGGACCGCGCCTGCGCCATCCTACCTGACGCTGGTCGGCGATGGCCACTGGAACTTCAAGGGTTTCAACACGACCGCCTACCCGACGCAACCCAACCACATCCCGCCCTACCTGGCGTGGATCGACCCGTGGCAGGGCGAGATGCCGGCGGACGCCTGGTTCGGCGATATCGATGATGACCGGACGCCCGAGATCGCCGTGGGCCGCCTGGCCGTGAACACGCTGGCCGAAGCGCAGACCGTGGTGGAGAAGATCATTTCCTACGACGAGAACTTGCGCGTCGCAGACTGGCAGCGCCGCGCGCTGTTCGTAGCCGACTCACCGGACTCCGCCAGCGACTTCCACGCAGTGTCGGACGAGATCATCGCCAGCTACACTCCGGGTGATCTTGAGGTGGTGCGCGCGTACCTGTCCGCACCCATTACCACGGATGAGATCGCGGCCACCCGCGCTGCCTTCGCAGACGCCATCCAGTCCGGCGCATTCATGGTCCAGTACACCGGGCACGGATCCACCAACCGCTGGTCATCCGCAGGCATCTGGCGCGCGTCAGACATCCCGGCACTCACCAATGGTCCGAAGCTGCCCCTGGTGATGACCTTCAACTGCCTCGACGGCTACTTCGCGCATCCGGTCGCTGCCACATCCAGCATGGCCGAGTCGATGCAGCGCCATGCGGGGGGAGGTTCGATTGCAGCCATCTCTCCGTCCGGGCTGGGCGCGACACCTGACCAACTGGCATTTCGAAAAATTCTCCTCGACGTGATGTTCAAGGATAATGTACGGGAGGTAGGACGCGCGCTGACCATCGCGAAACAACGATTCAGCCAGGTATATGGGAAGCACTACCTGGTCGACACCATGACCTTATTTGGGGACCCGGCCATGCGGTTGCCCGGTCCTGCAGCGAGTTCGTTCTTGCACCTGGCAGCGCAGTGAGCACGCTGGTGCACCGAAAACTCGCGAGCCTGGGGAAACACCGATATGCAACGTAAACATCTGTTGGCTGCAATCGTGCTGGTCGTCTTTTGCGGGATAATTCCCGGGGACGCTCTGGCCGTCGTGAACCTGCTATACTTTGAAGCTACTGCCCAGCCTGAGAGCGGCCGGATTCTGGTCGCTTGGGAAACAGCGACCGAGATGGACACGACCGGCTTCGAAGTGTATCGCGCGGAAAGCGCTTCTCCTGCCAGCTGGGGAGACCCGGTCTTCTTAGCGACAGCAATGGGTGACACCTTCACAGGCGCGATCTATGAATATGTGGATTTGAACGTAGTCGCAGGTGTGATTTACCACTACCAACTGAAGGAGATCACGAGCAGTGGATCATCGGTGCTGTTAGGCCAGGTTTCTGCGGTCGTCGACGTGCCCGCCGGCACCCCCACCCCCACACCCACACCCACAGCGACCCGAACGGCCACGAGACAACCGACCGCAGCCCTAGGCGCCCCGACGGCTGGCATCGTCCTGACCAACACGCCCGCGCCGACGGCGACGCGGCAGTTCACGAACACACCCGCCTCCGAGCCTGCCGGAACGCCCGCGCCGGGCATCCAGCCTACCGCGCCCCCCGTCGTGCGGCCGGCCGCGACGCCCTTGCCCGCGGCTTCGGTTAACACGCCCACCGGGGCCCCGGAAGCTCCGGCGACCAGCCTTCCCCAACCTGCCGCGCCGCTGCCCACGGAGGCGCCGCCTCCGGCTGAGGCGCCCGTGCTGGCTCCGACGCCCCTGGCGACCACGGTCCAGTTTGCAGGGCTCGCCACCGCGACCCCAAGTCCGGTGCGCGAAACCACGCCGGTCATCTTCGAGTCGTCGGCAGACCGCGCGACGCCGGACCCGGGTTCACAGGGCGCAGAACAGGGGGGCAGAAACACAGGGCTCGCCTGGGTGATCGGCGGTAGCCTCATCGGACTGGCCGGCCTGTTGGGCGTGATCCTGTTGTATCTGCGTTCCCACCGGTCTTGAGACCCATGCGTCCGATCCGAACCCATCCCAGCTCTATCGCCGCCCTTGCAGTATCCTGTCTGGTGCTGCTGGCGCTCCTCTCGGCGTGCGCTGCGCCACCGGCCGAGCACGCGGTTGCGGTCAAGATCAGCATTGAGGAAGACGGCATCTACCAGGTGACTGCCGCCGAGCTGGAACGGGTGGGATTCGATCTGGCTTCGGCCAGCGCGGATCAGCTTGCACTGTCGACCGGCGGGTCCCCGGTCGCGTTCGAGCTGGTGGGCCGGGGCCAGGATGCTGCAGTGCGTTTCCAGGGACTGCAGCTCTCTGCCGGTTCCTATACCGCCCGCAACATCTACTGGCTGCGCCGGCCTCCTGCGAGCGACGGCGCCGGGCCCCAGGATTCTGCGGAGGCTGACCCCCGCCCGCAACCCTCGCGGACCCCGATTTCTGCGACCGGCGTGGTCACCGCCACCCTACATCTCGAGAAGAACCTGGCATACGAAAGCCAGGCCGAGGCGTTTGCGGATCGCTGGTACTGGCAGGCGCTCTTCGCCCCGGCCGAGACGGCGATCTCGTTCGCGGCACCGGGCGTGGTTGCGGGACCGGGCGAGCTGCGCGTCTTCGTCATCAGCGAGTCATCCGCGCCCACCGATCCGGATCACCGGCTCTTGATCTTTCTGAACGGCGCGTTCGTCTCCGATGCTGCATGGGACGGCGCTCGCCCGCACCTGGTCACCGCGGCCATCCCGGACGGCATCCTCAAGGCGGACGAGAATAAGCTGATCATCCGCGCACCCGGCGACACCGGCGCGATCGCAGACTCCGTGCACCTGCAATGGGTGGAAGTGGCCTACCCGCGCACGTCCGCGGCGGACGGTTCAGCCACGGTGCTCTCCCCGGTCGCGGTGACAGCCGCCACGGAGAGCTCGCTGCCCGACTGGCCCGGCGGCGCGGATCTGGTCATCGTCACCGTTCCCCGTTTCCGAGACGCACTCAAGCCGTTGGTCGAGGCACGCACGGCGCAGGGGCTGCGCGTCGCGGTGCTCGATGTCGAGCAGGTCTACGATGCATTCAGCCACGGTCGCGTAGACCCTGCGGCAATCCAGGCGCTCATGCGGCATGCCCGGCAGGAGTGGCCCGCGCCGGCCCCGGCCTACCTGTTGCTGGCCGGCGACGCGAGCTACGATCCCATGGGGTGGCTGGGCGGAACGGAATCGGATCTCGTACCAACGCGAAGCGTCTACACGGCCTTCTCCGGGTGGACGGGTTCGGACGTGTGGTACGCGCTGCCTGACGATGGGCGAGCCACGCCGCCGGCCTTCGCCGTGGGCCGATTCCCCGCACAGACCGTGGATCAGCTGGCGGTCATGGTGCAGAAGACCCTCGACTACGAGCGACAGGCCGGCGACCTCGGGTGGCGATCCAACACGCTGCTGGTCGCGGACAACGATGAGCCGGGCTTTGCGGAGGAAGCGGCTGCATTTGCCGGGCGCCTGGGCCGCCCAACGCAGCAGGTGACGCTCGAGGGCGACGGCACAAACGCGCGCGAAGCGCTCGAGGCCAGCTTCCGGGACGGCGCCGGATTGATCGGCTACTTCGGGCACGGCAGCCTCACGCTGTGGGCCCAGGAAAAGGTCTTCGATGTGGCGACTGCGGCCAAGCTGGATAATGCCGGACGCCTGCCCATCGTGTTCACCGTCACCTGCCTGAGCGGCTTCTTCGAGCACCCCACCACGGTTTCGTTGGGAGAGGTGCTGTTGCGCCAGCCGGGTGGGGGCGCGGTCGCCGCGCTGGTGCCCAGCAGCGCAGCCGTGCTGACCGATCAGCGGCTGCTGGCGCTGGGGCTGGCCGGTGCGCTGGCCACCTCGGGGACGCGCGCGATCGGCGACATCGTGCTCGATGCACAGAGATCGCTTCCCGAGCAGACCGGGGGCGTGCGAGACATCCTGCTGACATTCAACCTGTTGGGCGATCCCTCGCTAAAGATCGCCCGCTGACCACGTCTCACTTGCAGGAATTGAGGACTTCGGGCTGGGGGAAGAGGGTGCGCGCATCGATGGCGTGCGCCCAGATATTGCTGTAGGTCGTCGCCCCGTCGACCGTCACCCAGAAGAAGAGCCGGTTCAGCGAATCATTTGCCGCACTGACATCCACATCGTTGAAATCCCAGGCCAGGAATGTGACACCGTTCGCGCCGCTCACCGGCCGCGGTGCGCCCAACATTCCCTGCCCCGGCGCCGCCTCCGCCTCGTTTCCGGCGCTCCAGTGCAGCCGCACCGCCGGCGACCAACCTGCGTCGGGTGCAATGGCCTGCATCGTGCCTGCTTCGAAGAGATAGACCGTGATATTAGCTAAGTGCGCCGTCTCGACCGGGAGGCCATCCTTGGGCCACACGATCTGGATGCGGGCGTCGACGGCGGTGGGCCGGTGGCGGATGGCGCCCATCGGATTGTCCTGCTGGGGGAAGAGGGTCCGTGCGTCGGCCGCGTGGGCCCAGACATTGGACAACGTGACCACGCCATCCACGGTGACGAGGAAGGCCAGCTTGTTGGCCGGATCACGCGCGGGCTTCACGTCCACGTCGTTGAAATCCCACGCGGGAAACGTACGACCCGCGGCAGTCACCATGCGCTTCTCCCCGATCCCAACCTGCTGCATTGGCTGGTTGTTGAGCGCAGACCACAGGCGCACGGTGGGGCTCCAGTCACACGGCGGCGAATCGAGCAGCGCAGGCGCGGGAGCAGTGCCGTCCCCGGCCAACAGGTAGGCGGTGATATTCGCAAGGTCTGCCTCCTCAACGCCTACGCCGCCGTGGGGCCAGACGATCTCGATCTTCGCGCGCACCACATCGGGCGTAGCCGGCCGCGGGACCGTTGCTTCTGGCGCCGGTGATGCGGTAGGGCTGGGCGTAGATGTTGGCGGCTCTGTCGGTGTCGAGGAAGGAGTATAAGTAGCCTCAGGAGCAGGAGACGCCGTGGGCGGCGGCTGCGGTGTCTCGGTCATCCCCTGGCAGCCAGAAAGCGCGGCGCCGGCGAGCAAGAGCACGAGCGCGGCGATCAAACGAACCAGGGGTCGATGTGTCAACGGACCTACTCCAGACCGTGGTTGATCCAGAATATCACACCGCGCGCTGCAAAGCAACAGCATGAAGCATACGATCGTTCAACGTCAGAATAAGCAACATCATCCACCCTTGCTGGGGCCGCGCAGTATCTCCTCAACATAATGGTGTGAGATGACATCTTCGAGCCGAGCGCGAAACTGCCGGAAACGGCGCAGTCCGGTCCGGTGCAGCACAAAACGCCCCATCACGCCGAGCGTGCCCAGGCCGTAAGCCACGCTGCGGCGGAAATTGACGGAGGATGCCTCGGCAAAATACCGCGTCGGCACCGCGATCTCGCCGATCCTGAAGCCGAACGCCACCGCCTGTGCGATCATCTCGGTATCGAACACAAAATCGTCCGAGTTGAGCAGGAAAGGGATTGTCTCAAGCAGCCGGCGGCTGTACGCGCGAAAGCCGCTGTGCATCTCCGACAGGCGCTGGCCCAGGGTCAGATTCTCGACGGTTGTCAGGAAACGGTTGGCGACGTACTTCCAGCCGGGCATGCCGCCCGCAAGCGGGTCGCCGCCCAGGAGCCGCGACCCGATCATCATATCTACCTCGCCTCGCTCGATGGGCGCGATCAGCGCAGGGATGCACGTGGAGTCGTACTGGTAATCGGGGTGCAACATCACGACGATGTCTGCCCCCTCGCGTAGCGCCTCTACGTAGCAGGTCTTCTGGTTGCCCCCATACCCGCGATTCTGGAGATGAATGATCACCCGGAGTCCCAGGTGCCGGGCAATCTCGACGGTTTCATCTCTGCTGACGTCATCGACCAGGATGACCCTGTCCACGGTGTTCGGCGGGATATCGCGATAGGTCCGCTCCAGCGTACGGGCCGCATTGTACGCAGGCATGACCACCACGATCTTCTGTTTTTTGGACACGCACTAGTTTCCTTGATGCCTTGTGGATAGTTGAAATGGAAAATATTCCGGCTCACGCACTGCGATCGACGACCTGGTCTGCATCGTCCAGGTGCTGGGGAGGCTTGTGGCGAGGCGTCGTAAAGTCGATGGTAGGTGCTTCGGCCGGGCTCAGATCGATGGGCAGATCCACATGGAACGCGCTGCCATGACCCGCAATACCGTCGCTTTCAACCCAGATGGAGCCTTCGTGGCGCTCGATGATGTGGCGGGTGATGCTCAATCCCAGGCCCGTTCCCCGGTACGCGCGCTTCTCCCCGCGATCGACCTGGTAGAAAAGCTCGAAGACCTTCTCCTGCTCGTCCGGCGGGATGCCGATGCCCGTGTCACGTACCGTTACCCGCACGCGTTCCTCGTAGTGTGAGGCGCTGACGGACACTTCGCCGTGCGGGGGAGTAAACTTGATGGCATTCTCCATCAGGTTGGTGAAGACCTGCTCGAGCCGCGCCCGGTCGCCCTGGATCATTGGCAGGTCATCCGGCATGTTTACGTGCAAGCCGAGCCCGCCCTCCTCGGCCAACGGTGTGAGCTTCGTCCCCACGCCCTGCACGATTGCCGCGAGCGAAACCTCCTCCAGATGCAGCCTGATGCGCCCCGCACCCATGCGCGAAAACTCCAGCAAATCATCGATCAACCGCTGGAGCACTGCCGTCTGACTGCTCACCGTCTTGAGAAAATCCTCCTGCAGATCCGACACCGGGCCGGTCTTGCCCATCAGGATGATCTCGACGAAGCCCTTGATGGAATGCAATGGCGTGCGCAGCTCGTGGCTTACCACGGAAAGGAAGTTCGACTTCATGCGCTCCACTTCCTTCTGTGTGGTAACGTCGCGCAGCACGGCCACGACCCCGCTGACATCGGCATCGGCTGCCAGGATGGGCGACGCCAGTGCACCGTATGTGCGGAGCTCGCCGTCACTTCGCGAGTAGGCGCCACCAGGCATGCGCCGCACCGCAGGCAGGTCCAGCTCACGAATCTGCTCTTGTCCGCTTACCAGCGTCTCCCTCAGAAGGTCCGCAAACGCAGGTGCGGCCGTAAAGGGCCGTCCGGACGCCCCATCTTCCCCGTCCGAATTGAGACCCAGGATGTCGCGCGCCACCGGATTGACCAGAAGCAGCGAGAGGTCCGTATCTGCGACGACCACGCCGTCACCGATGCCGGCGAGCACCGCCTCCAGCTCGCGGCGCTTTTCGTAGGCATCCTGGTACAGGCGGGCATTCTGCGTTGCGGTTGCGGCGAAATAAGCGAAGCTGGTGAGCAACTCCTTCGATGTATTGAGCGATGGGGACGCCTCCGGCCGGCCAGCCATGCTGCTGTGATCCGCAACGTACAATGCGCCGATCGGCGCACCGCGGGAGATCAGCGCGGTGACGAAATATGGATAACCACCCAACTGAGCGCCCAGAATGCCGCCACTGCCGGATGGTGCGTACAAGGGCTGGCTGCTCTCACACGCGGCCAGCGTCATCGATTCGCCGGCCAACGGCACGCGGAATGCGACGGGCCTGGACAGCTCGTCGCTCAGAAGCGCGCCCTCGAGCACGGCGCCCTCGCGTGCAGCAGCTGCGCTCTCGCGGTCGATCAGGGCCACCGCACAGTGGCTGCTGCCCGTCACCTGGGCCAGGGTTGCCACGACCAGTTCGAGCGTCTCTTCTGTGCTCAGGGTCGTTGCCAGGGCCTTCGCCACCTCCTGCAAGGACCGCAGCTCGAGGAGCCTGTCGCCCAGATCGGTGGCCGTGCGCTGGAGCACTTCGGTCTTCTGCGCGAGCGCGGCCTGCTGCTGGGCCAGGGCAACATCCAGGCTGTAAGCCTGCCGCGTGCGTTGGACCAACTCATGCCCGATAAGGACGATGCCGATCAACCAGACCCAAAACGGGATGTAGCGACCGAGAAAGCCGCTGTCTCTGAGAAAGCCCAGGCTCCCGGAGGCCAGCCAGAGCGCAACGACGTAAAGCGGACCGAACGCAAATGGCAGCCATATCAGCGAAGGCAGCAAGGTGCTTGCGCCGAGTGCCTTAACGGCCAGCAGAACAAGCAGGATGTAAAGAGGGCTGCCAAGGCCACCGTCGCGCCAGATCAATGCACAGACAAAGAGGGCGTCGGCGAAGTAGGATCCATACGCAAGCGCCACTGCCGCGCGACTGGGTGCGGCATCCTTGGCCCGGCGGAACCAGAACACGGTCACACCCAGCGCAAGCAGCCCGTAGGCCCCCACCAGCCACGGCCACGGGCCTTGGACGCCCCCCTCACGCGTCCGGTAGAGCACCCAAATTCCGAAGACCAGCAGCGTCCAGCGCGTGGGCACATCCACCTGGCGCTGGATGCGCGTCAGGGACAGTGGGCGCAGGAGCCCCGTAGCACCGGAGTTATCTGGCAGGAAAGTGCCCGTATCCATCATCGGTCCGGCGGTTTCGGTGGCTCTGCCGTCGGCCGGCCGCTTCCACCTGGGTTCCCAATTGGCGGGGGTGCCGGTGCGAACGCCGGCGTAGGCGTCGGCGTGGCAGTGCGCGTCGGCGCCAGCGTCGGCCGGCGAGTCGGTCGCAGAGTGGCTGTCGCGGTCGGGGCGGGCGTGGCGGTGCTCGTCGGGACCGGCGTCGGCGTGCTGGTCAGGGTCGCGGTCGCGGTTGGTGTCAGCGTTGGCCGGACCGTTGCGGTGGCAGTCGGAGTATGGGTGGGCAGGGGGGTGTTCGTATACGTTGGCGTCGGCGTCGGCTCCAAAGCCACCACGCGGCCGGCCCAGACGCCGTCATCCGTCGCGGCATACAGGATGCTGCGTCCCTCCGGCTCCAGGACCAGAGCGGTGATCTCCATCGTGCCGGGTGCACGAAGGAGCTGCCAATCCTGCCCGCTGCGATCGCTCCGATAGATCCCGCCGCCGCGCACCGCGGCATAGAGCGTTTCAGACACCTTGGGATCGACTTGCAGTGCGACGATATGGCTGCTGCCATTTCCCAGCCGTCGGTCCGGCTCACCGGGCAGGGGCAACTCAGACCAGTTCGCACCGCCATCCATGCTGGCAGCTATGCCTGCATCACCGGCAGCCCACATGCGCAATCCCGCACGCGGCTCGAGAGCCACTGTCCGGGCGTCTCCCGGCAAACCGGACTCACCCCAGGAAAGTCCACCATTCCTGCTGAGCCACACGCGGCCCGTATGGGCAAGCGCCACCAGGCGGTTGGGCACCGTGCCTCTCGTCAACAGAACCGCCACAGGGTCGTCGGATTCTGCCACAACCTCAGGCCACTCGCCGCCCGGCGCCCATGTCACGCCACCGTTCGTGCTGCGCTGGACGCGCGTCGAGGTTGCGATCAGGATCGTATCCGCCAAATCCTCGCGACCGGGCTGGACGATCATGGCTGGCGACTGCGACTGGCCCGGTGCAGGACCGATGGTCTGCCACGATACGCCTCCGTCGTCCGTGCGAAATAGCTGTCGCGCGTACTGCGGACCGGCAAGAACATACAGCTCCAACGGTCGACCGGGCACGGTGCACCACGCCGCGACATCCGGCGCGCCGAGGGTCGAATGAGGCAGGCCCGCGTCGATGCGCTGCCAGGCGTCGCTCGCCAGGAGGCCGTCCTTCGCGCCACCCTCAGTCCGCCACAATCCCGCAGGCGTCTCAGCATACAGGATGGTCCCGTCCCGGCCGGCCGCCGCAGACAGCCTCAACACGGTCTCCCCGCGCAGCCCCACCGGTTGCCACGCGCTCGAGTCCGCTGCGCCGAGAAGCGGCAGGATCAGCAGCGGCGATAAAAACAGCACCGATGCAAAAAACAGCCCCACCCACCGTCCGAACCGGTGGGATCGATGTAGCAAAGGCCTTTCTCCGAACAATCTGCTCATTGGACCATCACCGCTCAGGAGTGGGAGGCTCCTTTGGCACCCGCACGTTCCAGAAGTCCACAGGTACACATTCCGGGGCCGGCGCCACGTTGACCGAGGTCGGCTGCGGGCTCAGAGCGCGCCAACTCGGGGGAAGGGCGACCGAAAGCTCGTACACGCCAGGCACGAGGTTGTCGAAGCGATACTGCCCGGTCTTGCCAGAGTAAATCCTGACCGCCGCGCCGGCAGCATCGGTCAACGTGACGATCCATTCTGGAAGCGGCGCGGCGCCGGCCGCGTCGTACACGTGGCCGTAGATGCAATTAACAAGGACAGGCGTATCGGTCGGCGTGGCGCGCATCTCGACAGGTGGCTGGGGCGTCGGTAGGATGACCACAGGCAAGCTCGTCGGCGCGGGCGTCGGCGATGGCGCCGCCGTGGGGGTAGGTGTGGCCGCAGCGATCTTCGCAAGCTCGTAACCGTTTCGTGCGGCACTGGCGTCGTCGACCGGCAAAGCCTGCGCCTGTTCGAAGAGCTCCAGCGCGGCCGGAATATCGCCGTCCGCAAGCTTCCTCTGGCCCTGAGCCACCGTTAGCTTGTACAGCTGGTGCACTACTTCTCCGCCTGCGTAGGAGGGATCTTCAGCCAACAGCAGAGTTAACTGAGAGCGTGCGCGCTCTGTCTCACCATCGGCTGCGGCCCGCATGGCGGCCAGGTAAAGACTGCTGAGCCGGCTCGCCTGTGCGGCCACGGAATTGCCCGGCTCCAGGTCAAAGGCCCGGCCGAAATAGTCCACCGCCCGCTCCACTGCGCCCAGGTCCGCGCCTTGTGTGGCGATCAGCTCCTGCCCGGCGAAAATGTAGCAGGCAAACAGGGAATTGCCGACAGTCTCGGCGAGGTAAGAAGCATCAATCTCGCGCATCCTCTCAAATTGCACGAGGGCTTCATCCCAGTTGCCATCGCCATACAGCCCGCTTCCGTCCTCGTAGAGTCCGGCCAACAGCTGGCGCTGCACGACAAAATCTGCCAGCGAACGCGCGTCCTTGTAATCGGAATCGATCCCCAGGATCGCATCCAACTCGCGGGAAGCGCTCTCCCAGGACTCGTCTGCAATGGCCGCGGTGACAGCCGCGTACCGTTGCGCCAACTCCCGCTCGCGCCGCACAGACTCAATACCACGCTGTGCCTCGGATGATCCAGGCGAGATGAGCAGGATATTCCCGAATGTTCTCTCCGCTCCATCGAAATCGCCGGCGGCCTGGCGCTCCTGCGCCTGAACGAATAGCGCTTCGATTTCCTGCTTGTTGGCCCCGTTCTGCCACGGAAGCCAGCCTTGCAGCGCGGCGAACAACAAGCTGGCAACACCGATCACCGCCAGGATAGCCAGCAGCGCTGTGAGCAAGGGCGCCAGCCTGCGCCACCAGTTCCGCACGCTACGGCCTCGGCCGGGGGCAAGCGTCTCCAGATCATCGAACATGGGCGCCGCGGCCTGAAGCTGCCGAAACCAGCGAACCTCGTCGAGCAGCGCGTCAAGGCCCGGCCGGTCTGGCTGCAGCTCTTTGAGCCGCGTGAAGCATTCGAGCGCCTCGTCCCACCGACGATGCTGGTATGCGGCCATACCTTCGTAATACCATGCTTCGATGGGATTAGGCGGCGGCATTCCGAGAGAACGTGAAGTGCGAAAGCTGCCGGTGTTGCCGTCACGCCGGTGCGAAGGCGCGTTGCTCTTCACAGCGCCAATTCCGGAGGGACCCCGAACTTGTGTGCTCTCTGCGTCCTTTTCCGCCGGTTCTGTCCCTTGGTCTTCCAAAACTGCAGCTCCTGGGAGTACGCGCCTGGCTCACCGCACCGGGTCTTTGCGATCGAGGGCTAGGGGCTCGCTCCCTTGAGCCGGCTCATCAGCCGCTGCCGCAGCAAAGGCTTCCGAATTGAAAACGAAGGGCGCATAGACGCGGCTGCGATCGATGAGCCGAATATCGTCCACATAACTCCACGTATTAAACATGTTATCGTGGCGATTCCAGTTCGCAAACGATAGTTTCACCATCTGGCCCGCATACGGCCTGAGATCGATCATGGCGAACTTCCACCCTGTATCGTACAAGGAGCCCCACTTGCTGCTGTCCGGGTTGCCGTCACGCAACAACAGCGCAATCTCCTCGCCCGCGACCGTATTGAGAGTGACGTCGAACGTATCGACGAACCTGGAGAAATACGTGCTGTACATGACGTCGTACGTCTTGACCCTGTACCAGAAAGTGAGTGCAGGCCATCGCACCTGGCTGAGCGGGGGTATGAAAAGAACCTGGCTGATCGTCGCGCTATCCGCCGGGACCAAGCCTGGTGGGGTCAGACTCGGACCCCAATCCTCCCAACCCAGGTGCGCGGCAAACACCTCTTGACCATAGGGACCCTCGGTTTTTTTAACAGCCCCTAGGAGCTCGCCACTCCATGTCCAGTGGTCAAAATTGGCGGTTTCAAAGCCGCCGTTCAGAACAGGCTGGACCAACACACGCGTGACTGAGCTGGCTTCCTGCCGGTTGCCAGCAAGATCCCGGGCAAAAACCCGGAAGAAATACGTATGGCCACGCTGTCCATGGAAATGGGACGTTGTCAGGGATGTCGCGTGCAGCCACGTCCCCCAGGGGGCATCATAGCCATCGCGCACCTCAACATCATAGCTTGCAAGCCCTGAGCCGTTCGCACCATCCGTGCCGGACCACCCGACTTCAAATACCTGTTCCAGCTGCATGCTGCCCAGAGCGACTAAGGCGGCGTACGGCGGCGTACGGTCGATGGCCACGTCGTAGACATTCTCGCCGGGATCTTCTTCGTTGCCGACGTTGTCGACCGCACTGATCTCGACCGTGTGCCCGCCTTCCTCGTCGAAGACGAATTGTTCTGCCGCAGCCCAGGGACCCTCGTCGATCCGGTGGCGGATTTCACGGACGCCGGATACGGCATCGGTCGCAGACATGGCAAACGTTACCGGCCCGACATACCAGCCATTCAGCCCCGCGTTGCCAGTAAGCGTGATCTCTGTGACCGGCGGAGTCATATCGTAACACAGCCCATCTTCGAGGACAACTGCCGAAAAGTGATCCGCGTTGCCTGCGGCATCGATCAGCCAGACGTAAGCCGTGTGCCGGCCCTCGCCTGGCGTCACCACGCCATCCACCGCGGCGGCGCCCGCATAATAGGTGCCATCGGTCGGGCCGGATGGTGGCGAGTCAAATCGCACATACGCGCCCGCCACACCGGAGACATCCTCCACCAGGGGCCATTCCAGCCGGAAGCTGTTGGTGGTGGAACCTTGCGCGGGCGTCACGCTCACCTGAGAGGCCAGAGGTGGGGCGAAGTCCACCTTGACCGTGCGCGTCGTCCCAGTCTCCTGATTGCCGGCCGCGTCCTCTGCGTAGTACTCAAAAGAATAAATGCCGGCCTCGGAGCAGGCGATGCTGACTGAGCCGGTCGGAACCAGCTGCCACTCCCCCTCACTCATGCGATAGTAAAGCGCTGAAACGCCCGACGTACCATCCGTCGCAGTCAGCGTCACGGTCACGGGCGAACGATACCAGTCGTTCATACCCAAAGTACCCGTCACACTCATCGTGGTGACAGGTGCAGTCGCATCGTAGCGCAGAAGCGGGCCCTGGGCAGGAGCGGTGGTGTGATCCGTGTTGCCAGCCCCATCCCGCATCCACAGATACAGGCTGTGGGCCCCTTCGGCCGGTACGACGAGGTCGTCAATCTGGTTGGTCCCCGTGATTGGTATGCCATCACGAGGGCCGGTGGGAGCTTCGCCCAGCTTGTAGTAAGCCCCATCAATTCCGCTCAAATCATCGGGAGGAGTCCAGGTCACATCGAATGAGTTGATGTTGGTCCAGGTGGAGGGCACGACCTGGACCGAGGTGGGCGCCCCAGGCGCAGTCGTGTCGATCTTCAATGACCCGTTGACAGGCAGCTCCGCGTTGCCTGCCACGTCAACGGATGCGAAGGACACGTTGTAGGTGCCGTCAGCGGCCATCGGGAACTGCAGGCCAGTCTGCCAGGCAGTCTCGTTGATCCGGTAACGCGTCAACCCCACTCCGGAGACGGTATCCACGGGCAGCAACTGGACGGTCACGTCGCTGACATACCAATCATTAGTGCCAAGAGTCCCAACCTTGGACCAGGCGGTGACCGGCGCAGTCATATCGACGCGCGCCGTCCGCGTGGCAGTTGCAGAGCGATTGCCCGCGACATCCGTCCCATAGGCCTCGATTTGATGGATGCCCTCGGTCGCCAGCGTGAAGCTCGTCCCGAGCTGCCAGGCGCCGCTATTCAAGCGGTAGTAGGACTGGTACGGGCCAGACCCGGAATCCACTACGTTGATCGCGTAGGGCACGCTGGCGGTGTACCAGCCGCTGGCATTCGGCTGGCGTCCCGGAACGAGCGAAACCGTCGGCGGAGTCATGTCGATTTTCAAGGCGATCGTCTTCGTGGACTCAATGTTGTTGACCTTGTCGCGGGCCTGAAAGAGAAGGCTGTGTACGCCCTCGACCCCCACATTCATCTGCGTCACGGGGGTCCAGGCGCCGCCGTCGAGCGAGGTGTAGACGTACGGCGGATAGGCCGGATCCTCCGGCAGATCGGTCGCCACGAACTGGATGTTAACGCTCGTCGTGTACCAGCCCGAGGCTGCCGCCGGTGGCGTCACTGTCTCCGAGCTCACCGGCGGCGTCGTATCCAGACGCAGAATGGTCGACGCTGAAGTGATGTAACCGGTGCGGCCGTGCGCATCTTCCAGCCAGACGTAAACTGGAATCGCTCCGTCCACAGCCGGCGAGATGCCCGAGATGCTGGTCGTCGTGACGACCCGGGTCCCGTCAGCCGCGGAGGTGGGGGCCGAGTTCAGCTTGTACCAGGCGGCGACAACCGGGGTCAGGTCCTGAGGATTCTTCCACTCAACCGAAAAACTGGCGGTGTTGGTCCAGCCGGGTGGCAAGGCAACCAGTTCCTGTGGCGCCCCGGGTCCCGTCACGTCCACCTTCACAAGATTGGGGTCGCTGGTTGCCTCGAGATTGCCGGTTTCGTACGTCCGGAACCTGATCCAATTTTGGGTCTCGGAATCCCCAAATGGCAGGCCGGTCACCGTGATGATGCGTGTATCGGCGCCGAGAACGTTGGTGCTGAGCCCTTCTGTAAGCCATCCCGACCAGTTGGCCCCGCCATCAGTGCTGATCGAGTAGGCATCGCCGATTCCAACGAATCCGCCGGCGGAGTAGGCCTGGATGCTGCACGCAACGGGCAGAGATGTCACCCAACCGCTCGGCGTGAAACCAGACCACGTCACCTGTTGGAGGGCGCGTGGCGAATTCAATGAGCCCACCGGCGGTTGATCGACGGGCATCGCGGCCCAGCTGAAGCCCGGCAGCGCCAGGCACAGCACCAGGGCAATCAATGGGATGGCTCGCACAGCCCACCGAAAAGATACATAATAAACACAATACGCGGAGACCGGCGGACCATCACACTCGCAGCCTGCTTTGTGTACCGGGTCAAGCGCAGAAAGACCTGTTTGGGAAACGGAAAACATACGTGCCACTACCTCCGCGGATGCCAACACGGGATCACTTGCCTCATTTACCTTCAACCCCACTGGCTTCGAATCTGTAGCCCATGCCGCGCATGGTCACGATGTACTGGGGTACATCGGGGTTCGGCTCGAGCTTGGCGCGCAACCTTCGCACGTAGACGGCCACCTGATTGGAGTAGCCCTCGTAGTCGTAACCCCACACCGTGCTGAGCAACTGCTCATGCGTGAGGACCCGGCCGCTGTTGCGCATCAGGCAGTGCAGCAGACGGAACTCGATGGGCGTCAGTTCAAGCGTG
>Ga0123333_10000729_pt1 | contig 35707 bp, 27 predicted proteins | sample BioC12SIPDNA_3_FD_89957 | JGI IMG/M metagenome (GOLD analysis project Ga0123333, IMG submission 89957) | Anaerobic biogas reactor microbial communites from Washington, USA - Biogas_R2_B C12 SIP DNA | ecosystem: Engineered > Bioreactor > Anaerobic > Unclassified | place: Washington, USA...
CCGCAATCGACCCTCCGCCCTACATCGCCGACCAGGGACTGGTGCTCCTAAAGGCCAATGCCCCCAACCCGCGGCAGTTGCTCAGCCCCGAGGCCTTCCGCTCGGCCCGGCTGGGCGAGAACGGCCGCGAGGGAGTCAGTCGGTCGGATTCATCGTGGTGGTCGCCGATTACCCGCAACGAGCTCTTTTTCAATTCGGACTGGCAGCGGCTCTGCATCGCCACGGACGCCGGTATCGGCAAGACGACGCTGCTCCAGTGGGCCGAACAAGCGTGGGCGGCCTATCAACCTGGCGTGCTGGCCCTCTATGTGGAATCCCACCGGCTGCCGACCTCCTATTCCAGATACTTGAGTGGGAACGAAGAGCCCGGTCTGCTGGTTGATTTGCTGTGCGGCGCGCCGGGCAATGATCAGCGCACTTGGCCGAAGGCCGAGCGGCTTCTCCGCCGGCTGATCCGACAAAATCGTCTGGTGTTACTGGTTGACGGACTCGATCAGACACGGAGCTACGAGGGCCGCCTGGAGAACCCGAAGATCGCGGCGCTGGCCGATTTCCTCCGCCAGGAAGGCAGCTCGTGCCGGGTGGTGATCGCCGGCCGCCCGCACGCGGTGGACCGCTATTGGGGGGGTCTGTTTGACCAGCGGGACTGGCGTTTTGCCCAACTGGAGCCCTTCACGCCCGAGCAGACCAAGCAGTATCTGGGGGAGGATCGGCTAAAACACCTCAAGCACCTGGAAGTGGAGATCCTCTCGATTCCCCGTTCTCTGGAAGTGATCCGGGCCATGGCTCCCGAGCAGCTACAGGATCTGGGTACGGCCAGCGATGTCTACTGGAAGTTGGTGCTGCAGATGCTCTACAAGTCGCCCCATGTGGACCGGGACGCGTCGGCCGACCGGTTCGTCGCAGACGATGCGTTGTGGCTGCTGGGGGCGATGGCCTTCGAGATGACCCTGGCGGGAAATTTTGAGGGAGTGCCCGAGGGTGAGTTCACGGACTTCAAGGATCGCCTCTGGCAGCGTCAGGCCGGGAACACGAAATGGCGCTATGACGATTTCCAGACCAAGCTGGACTTGCTCGGCCAGACGAACGAATTTCTCGAGTTTGGCTTTCTGGAGGGATGGGGACTGAAGCAGGTGTTCTGGCGGAACCGGACGCTTCAGGAGTTCTTTGCGGGCTTGTGGCTGTCCAAGTTTGCCTCGAAGGGCGACAGCCGGAAGATGGGCCGGCGAGTGTATCACCCTAAGGTTGAGGCGTCGGTGCCCTTCTACTGGACCTGGCGGTTCGCCACAGAAATGCCGTCTGCGGGCCGGGCCAAGGAGCGCTGGGTGGCCTCGATGAAGCCCCTTTATCGGAGGAGGGGTTACCGGCCGACAGAGATGATCTATCGCAGTTGGCGGACGATGGAGAAGGCCCGCACGAGCAGACAGGCAGGCGGGGTGGATACGTGGAACCATTACCGGCAGAACGTATTACGATCCTACTGGAAGGAATTCCAGGACTTAACAGAAACAGTGGAGGTTGCTCGGGAACTGCTGGCGGAGTTCCGGCCGATTCCACCGAATTACCATGGGCCGGATGACCTCAAATTCTGCGTGGGCTCTCCACCCGACGAGCCGGAACGATTCAGTGATGAGGGACCTTGGTATACTTCGATTGAGGGCGCATTCGAGTTGGCGTGTTATCCTGTGACGAATGGTCAATATGAGTTATTCGAACAGTCGCATAGCGGTGGCCCGCCAGAGCAAAACTGCCAGAATAAGCCAGTTGTTCAAGTGAGTTGGTATGATGCTTGGGCCTATTGCCTGTGGCTGGGTGAGGGGTTTCGGCTGCCCACGGAGCCAGAGTGGGAATTTGCCTGTCGAGCAGGGACGTTTGGCGCTTACTGCTTCGGCAACGATATGGAGGAGTTGAAGCATTACGCGTGGTACGTTGACAACTCGGGCAGTGTAATACATCCGGTGGGCAAACTGCGCGCCAATGCCTGGGGTCTGCATGATATGCATGGGAACGTCTGGGAGTGGTGCGATTCAAAGTACAGGATCAATATGACGAACCCGACTGCCCTGAGAGAGACGAAGGGGTGGGTAAGCCGCGGCGGTAGCGCGACCTTTCTCGCCAGGTACTGCCGCTCGGCGGCCCGTAGCGGGGTTTTGCCTGCCAACACATTCGAATATATCGGTTTCCGCGTGGCTCGTAGCGCGCGGCAAGTACAACGATAGCGCGCCGGGGTGCCGGCTGTTTAGCCCCCAATGCCGATGGGCGCCGCCATCGAGGGGGTATTTCTTGTCGCGCCGCCGTAGGTAAGCGCTCGCGTCGGGCGTCGCGGACCCTTATCCTCGCCGTGAACATGGCGGTGTGAAGCGATGATCGGCCTCTGGATCTGGCTCTGGCCTATTACGAAGTGCGCAAAGCGCACAACCGATCTGAGTGCAGATCAGTCGCCGGCCACGAAAGGGCAACTGGTAATGGGGCGACCGTTACCACCAGGCCGGGAGGAACCTGAGGACACCAAACTCACGGATGCGGCCCCCTGGTGCGAGACGGGCAGGATCAGCCCCGCCGGAACCAGGGATTTCCGCCGCCGCGACGGAGCCGGCCGAAATACGGTCCCGGCCGGCTCGCCGCAGACCCCTCTGGCATCAATCCAAATTCTGCACAGCTCGCCGTCTCGCAAGTTCTTGCGCGTTACGCTGATTGAGCCGGATCTGTTCTTCGCTCTTCAGACGAGTCACGTCCTTTCCCATTTCCACAGACTGTGGCCACGCCGGTCCCTCTCGTTCAATCTGCGGGACTGCGTGTCTTGGGACTTCTACTATCGCCATCGCTCTGCCTCCTCTCGAGGAAAACAAAAGAAACGGAACCCGCTACCGCTAGCGGTCATGCTCCGATCAACTACCGGTAATGAGTGTCAGGCCGGGGACAATGGCTGCGTTTGAGCTTGTATTCGCGGTGAATGGTGACCACAAGTAGTTGTGCGTGTCGAGAAACCTGAAGGCTATTTGGGCCCAGATGTCGACCGGGAAGAAACGCAGGTCGGTCGATTGTCTCTTGAGCGAGGAGACCCACCGATAAACCCCAGCTTGATCGTTGCCGAGACGACATCGGCGGCGACGCCGAAGTCGCCGGGCAGCAGGGCGCCAACAACTCCACCGACCGATTCCCTAGCAGCAAGCGCTGCGAGTTCGCGAAACGACCTGGAAAACCAGCGAACCGGTGCGAATTCAGATCGGGTATCAACTCCATTTCAATGCTGAATGTTTCGCCAATCGGACGATCGGATACCCACAGGGATCGAAAAGGCTTGCACCGGGCTTGCATCCGGCAGCATAACATTCCCACCCCTGGAGTGCCCAGATTCTAACTCAGCGTCGTCTGGCGGCCGGGGCCGGTCGCTTGCCGTGTGTTTGGGATGTGAGACCCGTTTCGCGGCAAACGTATCCGGCCCCTGCAACCGTCAAAGTCAATCGGCGCGCTTGACGATCTTCAGCTTCGTGTACTTCGCGTCCTTCGGAACGTCCTTGAGCTGATCGCCGACGTCGAACCCCTGCTTGCTGGCGAGGGCCAGGATGGCAAAGTATTCGCCGGCACCTTGTTGCCCCTCGCCGAACTGGCAATGGCAGCGGAATTTATCGCCGTCTCGCTCGACTTTGCGTTGTACCCACCAGACATTGCGAGTTGCTGGATTGGAGAGCGGATTCACGAGCACATAGACATTGGCATCACTTTGCTCGTCAATCTTGCCGCCAACGATTGCGTGGAGACCTACGACGCGGATGCCCTCGTCCGACTCCGGGACCTGCAACTCCTTGACTGAGGGCGGCTTGCTCTGGTCGATTGGGCCCACGTCGAGCAGGTTCGAAAACGGCGTTGCTGCACAGGCCATTCCGGACACCAACAGAAAGAGAGTGAGAAATCGCATGTTACAGACTCCTTTGACACAAAGTTTCGGAAAACCCAAGAAACAGGCGAGCGAACACGCTTGCTGCCGGCGCCGGCGCGTGCAAGAGCAGTCGGTACTCAGGCAGCTTGGACTGCAGTCCACCCAGATAAAGGCAGCTTGAAGACCTAGCCACGACGATTGTCAAAGAAAATGCATACCTCAATGAGAACGGAATCCATCAACCAAGTGCCTCGAGTTGGAACGGCTGGGGACCTGCCTTTCAGAGGTTACTAGCCTCGCTAGCGGTAGCGGGCTTCGTTTCTCTTGTTTTTCTCGATAGGAGGCAGAGCAATGGCCATAGTAGAAGTCCCGACACGCTCAATCCCGCAGGTTGAACCAAAGGAGCCCGCGCGGCCAGAGTCCGTGGAAATGGGAAAAGACGTGACGCGTCTGGAGGCCGACGGGCAAATTCGGATCGATCGGCATAGGGCCGAAGAACTCGCGAAACCGCTAGCCGTGCAGAACAAAGATTGATGCCGCAGCAATATGCGGCGGCGGGCCGGTCGCCGGCCTTTCCCCGGCCGACTCGCTTCCTAACCGGACGGTTTGTGGGTAGGCTGCCATAGCCCGAGAAGAGCTGCGGGTCTTACGGTATCAACTGATCTTTTTTTTCGATCACGCTGCACGGTGAGCCCAGCAGCCTGCCTTTCTTATTCTTGTGGGACGGAGATTAGCCCGTTGCCTCGCGGCGGCGGATCTCGCCCCTCCTGTTCGAATTGCTGGTCCGATGGAGGCGGCCATGCATCGTCACCCCCCCAGAAACCTGGGAGTCAATCGCTTGCGCCTCCTTGTGGTTGCAGCTCACCAGGATGATGGTGAGCTCGGTTGTGGCGGTTTCCTGTTGCAGGCAGCGAACTACCGTGCCCAAACCACTGTCTGTGTGCTGGCCGACGGGTGTGCCGGGGGTAACGTTTGTCTGCGGGAGCAGGAAGCTCGCGAGGCCGCCGTGGCACTCGGCGCCGATCTGATCCAAGCTGGTCTGCCGGACACAAGAATTCCCCTCCGGCCTGCAATCAAGATTGTGGAGAAAGTGATTGCCGAAGTGGAACCTCACGTTGTCCTGGTTCACGCACCCGCAGACACGCATCAGGACCACCGGGTTACCGCTCGGGCCGTGATGAGTGCCGCCCGGGACGTGCCGAACATTCTTTTCTACGAGGGACCCAGTTCTCGCAATTTTGTCCCGGTCACCTACGTGGACATTGACGCGGTCATCGAACGTAAGGTGGACTTGATCCGCCTGCATCGTTCCCAGATTTCGCGGCGTCCGTTTGACGCATGGGCGCGGACCACCGCGCTCTACCGGGGCATGCACGCTCGGCCGGCGTGTCAGTTTGCGGAGGCTTTTCATCCCGCCCGGCAATTCCTGGTTCCGGCTGGGCTGAGCCTTGCGGGTTCGCTCGACAGTGCTCAATCCAAGGCTCTGGCGTCCTGGGGTGCCTCGCGGCCCGGCGGCAACGGCCGCCCGATTATCAGTTGCGCGTCCGTGCTCGACCAAGGAACTACGCCCAAATAGGTTGGTCGGATTTGTCCCCTCGCCTGATCCCAGCAGGTTCTGCACACCTCGAGGTTGAAGTGAATCGGGCCCAATGGCCGATCCTCCCTTCCTACCGCCGTCTTCGCCAGGGAAGGCACTTCCGGCCGCCCAACGCGAGCGCTCGCCTGCGGCGAGCGCAGGGTTAAAGAGGAGAAGAGGATAAGGTTTTCAGCGAAGAGCCCTGGCCACGCGAAACCCGTAGTCGTTGTTGGAGTTCCACGGAGGCCCGTAGTAGCCGCTGGCAGTGCGAGTGGACCACGCGTGGTCGGACCACGCGCCGCCACGCAACACCCGGGCGGACTGGGCTTCGCCAAACCAACTGTCGCACCACTCCCAAACGTTGCCGTGCATGTCGTAGAGTCCCCAGCGGTTCGGCTTAAGCTGCCCAACCGGATGAGTGTTGCCCTGCCCAACCGGATGAGTGTTGCCACCCGAGCTTTCGTGATACCACGCGTAGTGCCAGAGTTGCGACTCGTCGTCCCCGAAGCACCAGCGGCCATCGCATCCAGCCCGACACGCGAATTCCCACTCCTCTTCCGTCGGCAGCCGGTATCCCTCGCCCAGCCAGATGCAGAATGCCCACGCGTCATACCAACTGACATAGATCACGGGATTCCGGTTGCCTCGGCTGTACGCATCGCGCCGAGCCTTGCGCCGTGGGTCGAACAACTCGTATTGCTCGTTCGTCAGTTGGTAACAGGCCAATTCAAACGGAGCGTCCAACTGCGTCTCCGGATCCTCCTCATCTGGATCAATGCCGATGCGAAACTTGCGATCCTCCGGGCCACGGTACTTCGGTGGAATCGGCCGGAACTCTGCCAGAAGTTCCCGAGCCGCATCCCCCATTTCCGTTAGATCCCGAAATTCTGAGCGGTACGGCCGCAATACGTTTTGCTCGTACCGCTCCCACGTATCCGCGTCACCTGCCTGGGTGCTGTTGCGGGCCTCTTCCATCGTCCGCCAACTGCGATAGATCATCTCCGTCGGACGGTAATCTCGCCTTTGATAGAGAGGCTTCATCGAGGCCACCCAATGCTCCTTGGCGCGGGCCGGAGCCGGCATTTCCGCGGCAAACCGCCACGTCCAGTAGAAGGGCACCGACTTCTGGTCATTCGGGTGATACGCCCGCCGGCCCATTTTCTCGCTGTCTTCCGCTGACGCAAACCGCGCCAGCCACAAGCCCGCAAAGAACTCCTGAAGCGTCCGGTTCCGCCAGAACACCTGCTTCAGTCCCCATCCCTCCAGAAAACCAAAGTCGAGGAACTCGTTCGTCTGGCCGAGCAAGTCCAAGCTTTTCTCGAAATCCTCAAGGGTCCATTTCGTGTTTCCCGCCTGACGTTTCCAAAGAGACTTCTTGAAGTCCATGAACTCACCCTCGGGCACGCCCTCAAAATTCCCCGCCAGGGTCATCTCGAAAGCCATCGCCCCCAGAAGCCACAACGCGTCGTCGGCCACGAACCGCCCGCCCAACGGCTCCCGATCCACATGGGGCGACTTGCAGAGCATCTGCAGCACCGACTTCCAGTAGACATCGCTGGCCGTACCCAGATCCTGTAGCTGCTCGGGAGCCATGGCCCGGATTACTTCCAGAGAACGGGGAATCGAGAGGATCTCCACTTTCAGGTGCTGGAGGTGTTTCAGCCGATCCTCCCCCAGATACGACTCAGTCTGCTCCGGCGTAAAGACTGCCAGTTGCGCAAAACGCCAGTCCCGCTGGTCAAACAGATCCTCCCAATAGCGGTCCACCGCGTGCGGGCGGCCGGCGACAACCACCCGACACAAGCGGCCTTCCTGGCGGAGGAAATCGGCCAGCGCCGTGATCTTCGGGTTCTCCAGCCCGCCCTTGTAGCTCCGCGTCTGATCGAGTCCGTCAATCAACAGTACAAGACGACCCTGCCGGATCAGCCGGCGAAGAAGCTGCTCGGCCTTCGGCCAAGTGAGGTGCTCGTTGCCCGCTGCGCTACACAGCAAGGCGACCAGCAGACCGGGCTCTTCGTTCCCTCGCAGGTATTTGGCTTGTGAGGTCGGCAGCCGGTGGGATTCGACATAGAGGGCCAGCACACCGTGCTGATGTGCCGCCCAGGCCTGCTCGGCCCATTGGAGAAGCGTTGTCTTGCCGATGCCGGCGTCGGTGGCGATGCAGAGCCGCTGCCAGTTTGACTTGAAAAAGAGATCGTTGCGGGAAACCGGCGACCACCACGCTGAATCGGGACGATTGTTCCCCTCGCGGCCATCCTCGCCCAGCCGGGCCGAGCGGAACGCCTCGGGAGAAAGCAACTGCCGCGGGTTGGGGGCGTCGGCCCGAAGGAGCAGCAGTCCCTGGTCGGCAATGTAGGGCGGAAGGTCGATTGCGGGAACCGTTGCGGTGGCCATCGCTCACAACATCCTTGGCCCCTTCCTCGGGGCCGGAAGTACGCCCATCAAACGCGCCGAACCCTAAACCTCTGCCGGCGCACCACGCGCCGAGCTGGCCGATCGGCCCCGTCTCCACCGTCACCATTTTGGCGCAATCCACAGAGGTAGGTCAACAGATGGCAATCGATTGACGGTGACAACAACGTAGACCGGCCTTTGTGGAAGGGAGGACCTGTCTGGTTCGCCTACGACGCGCGCTTACCAGCTTTGGAAAGGCAGTCACGGTGAACCCTTGCTCGAGGGATTGATTCCTTGCGAAACACGGATTTACGCAATTATCGAGCAGTGGGTGCCTTTATTCATTTGCGTTGGCAAGCACCTCGGGCCATTCGGAAGGCATCGTCATGGTAGATCCAGGTGGACAAAATGGCGATCTTCGAACAGTTTGCCCTGAAAGTGCGGCGGTGGCAGCGGATCGCCGGGTTCGGGGGTTGCCGTTTCTCCTGGCGGTGCTGCGAGAGATGAACCAACTCGACCGCCAGGAACCCGAGTCGCAAACCGCACCGTTGGACGAGCGGGACTCCGGCGAGTGACGACTTCAGTCCCGTCCAGCCGTGAATGGTCGGATTAAAACGGAAGCAATTCAGACCCATCTATCTGCCGCCATTTTGCGCGGGACGCAAATGGATCCGAGAGGTCAAGGAATCGCTTCCTGCGGCAGTCCCAGACGCCCGTCCAATCGCAGACGGCTTCCGTCCCACGCAGGCGTTTGACGTAATCCCCTCGCAGGCAGGCGCGGCCAGAAGAAGGAGGATTCGATATTGCGTCGTCGATTCCGTCCACACCTTCCACACGATGCTCCAGAGCGCCCGCGGCCTCCATCCCGGCAAAAATACCCTGGCGGCCCAACTCTCCAAAACGAGTGTCGATCTCGAAGAGTTGGTCGCGGACCTGCAATACGTGCTCCAACTGCTCGAATTCGGCATGGCGTCGTCCGAAAGCACAAATAAGCGTCTTCGCGAGGCCGGAGCCCCCGCAACGAGTAAGCAATCGCCGCTCCTCACTGGCTTTGTCGATCACCTGATTCCACCAACCCAAGGTCGACCATTCGATGCCGTGCTGATCCAGGAAACGCTGGTAGACCGCATATTTAATACCCCAGTCCAGGATGGTTGCTACGTGCTGCGGCCCTTGCTCGAGACGATTGAGAATCTCGCCCCATCTCCGGCAGGCTTCGGGGGCCCAGCTCGGCATAACGGGATGATCGACATAGCGCTCAGCCTCGCGCAGGTATTGGCGTTGGAGCTCGATGGCGGTCCACTCTGTCCGTCCGTCGTAGACGGGCACACGCGCGGTGCAGGTGACATCCTCCGCAAACCGCCTCATCGCCGCAAGCGGACTCTGAAGTTGCACGATCGAACGGCGAAGCAGGCCGGCTTCGATCAGGGCGACCACCAAGGCCGTGGCCGCGACCTTCAGCCAGGCCGACGTCTGGGAACAGACACTCTCTCCGCAGAGCAAGTGCAGACGGTGGTATCCGGCCCCATTCAGTGATTCATCCTTGTTGTGATAGATTCCTCGGTTATTCTGGGACTCGCCTGAGATGACGTGAGAGAGGTGGGCCACTCGCGGCGAAATCATGAACTTCAGCCCACGTGACCGGTTATCGAATCCGCCACATCCCGTATAAATGACCCGTGAGACCAAGTGGGGGATCAGGAGATCGGGCAGAACCCTTGGATGGTAGGGATCGGAACGATGACAATACGACTCGTGGCATGCCCAGGTGCTTGCCGCCCCGCCGTAGGAGACGTTGCAGCGAGTGACGAATACGCCCAAGTGCGGATCTCTCCTGGCCAATTCCTTGGCAACGTTGGCGACAATTCGCTCTCCCGCGGCGACGTAGCGGCACGCATCCCAGGGATTACATACCTCGGGGGTGGCGATTTCGGGGTGGCCGCCACAGTCCAGGTAGAGCAGCCCGCCATTGGTGAGAAACATGCCGTAGGAGCGATAGCCACGAAGATGGGGAAACAGCTCTGCCGCCACATTCATGAAGCGAAGTGCAAATCCTTCTCCCCCCACCGACCTCTCGGGGTCCCCGAGGGGTGAGATGGCGTATTCAGTCTCGATGCCGAAGAGCCGTTCCGACACGACTACTGGCCTCCTTGCTGTCGGGTGTTGTTAAGGAATGATAAGGAGTCTTGAGAGAGCGCCTTGTTAATGGCAGCGTCTGCTGCTTCAAATAGGGACTCGCCTGTTTCACGCATGGACGCCAAGTTCCCATCAGCTTCCCCATCGGAACGCTGACGAGTCTCGTTATCCCGTGGTTCGCGAAATCTCATGATCGTCGTCTCCATTTTCAGAAGATGTAGCGGCAAGCTTGCTGGTGTTTTCCGGGTGAAGCTCAACTAATCGCGTCTCGGCAGGCTCAGTCAGTTCATCCCCACAGAGAACGTCCAGAATTTCGGCCAAGGATCTCCCGTGTTCGAAAGTCGCACCGTGCGCCTGTTTCGTGTGGCTTAATGGATCGGGCAGATCCAGCCTGCGTGTGGTGTACCACCCGGATCGACTGGGAATCCTGAATGTCATAGAATCCCAATCCACGTGCGCTGCGAATTTGGCGCCGGCCAATCTCAAGAGCATCGCCCTCGTATAGGCCCGAGTATCGTCTGGGGGCGAACACATGAACCGCTCAATCTCCGCACGATCGGTCACTTTCTCCACCCCCCCTTCACACAGCCAATAGAGTCCCTCGCCGGGATCGAGGCTGCTGTAAAGATGGTCGAGATGTTTGGCGCCTGGTGAGGCCCAACCCGTACAGGCTTTGTCCGAGATTCCCTTCTCGATCAAGGCCTTTTTCAGGACCCAGTCCAACCGCTTGGCCAGGGTGTCAAATTCGCCCGCCTGCAGTTTTTCCAGCGTGTTTTGATACAGATCGAGGATTTCACCTGCTCGAGGAACGACCCCGTCCAAGTACTGCGTGTCAACAAACCGTCGGGCCTCTTCGACGAATTGAAGCTGCAGCTCGACAGCCGTCAGGCGCCGGCCTGAGGCGGTGCGAGCGCGAGCCGTCAAGGTTGGATCGTGGCTGTACCGTCTGACGGCATCCAGAGGATCGTTCAGGATGAGCGCCGGGTTGGCTCGTCCGGCCTCCAGCAGGGCCAAGACGATTTGCATGCCCCCGCATTTGAGCAGGTTGGCCACATGGCAGAGGTTCGTGTCATAGAAGATGCAATGTAGCCTTGCGAGTTCCCCGTCGGTGCAGAGGGACTCGTCTCGACTGTTGACGATGGGGCGATTGTGGGTCGTCTGGAGCCCCGTCACGGTCTCAAGAAAATCGGCTCGTTGCGAGAGTTGGTAATCGACAGGGTCTGCACCGTTCTCCGCGCCCACCTTGCCTTGGCCCGTGACGACAATGCTGGAAACCTGGAATGCGACAAGGAACGCCAGGTAGTGGGGTTTGCGGTGGAAAATGTCGTTCCAGGTGGCACGAGAAAGGAGAAAGTTGAGATGGCCTCCGTAGGAATTGCAGAACCCATCCGAATTGTTGGCCAGGACCTGGATTCGCTCGCCGGCCGGGCATCGCGCGTTGGCCGCTGCCATCGCCTGTCGGGCCAGCATGAGCATCGCATGGAAGGCAGCCACATATTGGAAGGCATCGGTGACCTCCGGGATACAAATTTCCAAATGATCCAAATCAATGTATATACATCCACCATTGGAGGCAAGGAATCGGCGACCCCGGTCTTGAGGGTCATACGACTCCGAGTTGGAGAATATGCCGGGAATTTCGCGCAACAGCAGCTTAGAGGCCAAGTAACCTGTTTCCCCGGCGGTGTGGCTGCTCAAGTACGAGTTACCAAGTTCTACGTCGGCACCACATACTTTGGGCACAAGTTGCCGGCATCGCTGAATGTGTCCGATACTGGGTGTCACGGCGAGACCCTTCTTCGATTGAGATAACGATGGCCGTTGCCTACTCTTCGGGCGACTGGCTCCACGGCGACGACGTCGACGTCTTGCGGGAGATCGGAAAGGTAGGCATGAACATTGCCTCGGTCGAGAGTGGTTGAGAGGCGGGAGAATTCCCGTGAAATGGCCTCATCAATGTCGTGAATCCGCATGCCGGACTCGCCTTGTTCAACGTCGCGCAGAAAGGCAAGACGCTTGGCGTTTCCGCAGACCTGTTGGATGGCGCGACCCGACATCAACTCACGAGCCGCTACGGTTCGGATCTTGCCGTCTCGGAACTTGAGCGTGCAAAGTTGGTTGTCTCCGTTTGGGGAGTAGAGCCGGGACACGGCATGGTCGATCATCTCGCGGCGAGTCGCCGTGGAGTCTTGCCCGTTGGAGTAGTAGGGCGCCGTCTCCGGGAGATGGACCTCGAGAATGGACCTGGCACTCCGCATGTCGGGACGAGGGACAGAGATCTCGACATCAAATCGCTCGAGTAGAGCCGGGTCGCACAGATCCTTGCGGTTGGTCGCCGCGATGATAGCCACACCTTCGCGGTCCACAAAGCCATCGATTTCGGCCAGTAAGGCCCCGAGGAACTTGTCGCTGTGGAATCCGACGGCCGAGCCCCGGATCCTTCCTATGGTTTCGATCTCATCGAGGAACAGTACTGCCAGACCGTGTTCGGCCGCTGCGCGATTCAGTTCTCGGAAACAGGCACGGATGTTTTGCTGCGTGACCCCCACGTATGGGTCCTCCCACTCCGTCGGCTTGACCACAGCCAGCCGGGCCGACTTTCCACGGATCCGGCCGGCTTCAGCGACGGCGACACGGACGCTGAGGGTCTTGCCCACCCCCGGAGGTCCTTCCAGGAGGATCGACTGCCTGCCGGTCACTCCATACTCGGCGGCCTTCTTTGGAGCCACAAGTCGTGTGGTCAACGCCCCGAGCAGAGCCTCCAGGTGGCCGCGATCTCCGCCGACCTGCTCGGGATAAGCGTCGGGTATCTCGCCGAGGAGGAACTTGCGGCCGCGCGAGTGTTCGATTCTCTCAGTGGCCAACCAGTTTGACCGATCACACCGAATAAGATCTCCCGGTTCGAGTTCGGAATCTCGGAGTTCGCCGACCGGCTTGAAGACGAGTTGCTCATCGCGAAGCGTGGCAATCATGTGCCCATCTTCCGTTTGCCGGTCGAATCGAGCCGTTTCGCCGACCCGCGGCGGTACCAGGGGCGACTTGTGAACCACCACGTTCCTTTCACTGCCCAAGAAGACCTCATCGCCCGCGTTGAGCGAATCCTTCGGCACCGTCTCCATCAGAGTGACGACGCTGCGCGTGCCACATTGATATACAACTCCACGCGGCGGTTCGCCCGGCATGTTGACGAACTGCTCGAAGACGGCCGGGTACCACGGAGCCGCCAGGGCGCGGTCGGCCACCGCCTTCAACTGGCGCAAACTGCCTTGGGCTTCCAGGAGTGTACGGTGCAGCTCCTCGATCCTTCCGATTAGCGCCCGGTCCAACTGGCTGGTCATTCGGGGATCGCTTCGGAACGTCTCCAACATCCGACACTTGTCGTCAAGACTGGGGGCCCCCTCACCGCACGCGGTGAGGCCTCTCATCAATGATTGCGCTACGTCTTCAGAAAATCTCGGCATCGGCGTCTCCTTCCATTTGGGCTGATATTGCCAGGGGGATGCCCAAAATGTGGTATCCCCGCGACGCGATCATGCCGCGCCACCAGCCGTAGAGACTCCGCTGGATGGAATTGGCATGGCAGTCACTGCTGAGGACCAGGGCAACGCTGTAGGCTCTGGGAAACACGGCGCGGTGGAGCGCCACGTCGTGATCACTGAAAAAATCCGCCGAGAGTTTGCCGGCCATTTCGCAATTGTCTCGCTTGTCACAGGCGGCACACCAATTGGGATGGGTGTGCCACCAACCAAGGTAAATCTCATCGCGGCCCCGCAGCGAAATGGCTCCATCCACCGCGGCCCAAGTCTCGGGCGTGAACGTCAGTCGTGTAAGCTCCTGCCGGGCGTATTGAACTGGAATCTGGGCGGTCACCACCAGAAAGAGCACGCCTTGACTCGAGTCGCGGTGAAAGTGGCCGATCAACACTCCGCCCGTCTCAGCCGAACCGGCCTCGGTCATCAATTCCGCTGCCTCCTCCAAAACGCCAGACGGAATGAAGACAGGCAACCATTCGGCCGGATCGGGACCGGAATGTGACGAGCCGGCAAGCAGCTCGTCGATGGACCGGTCCGTGCCCGCTATTTCGACCGGTAGGGTCTCAACCACCAAGGAGCCGTCCGCAACACGATCCCCATTCCCGCAGGATTGGGGATAGGCGCAGATGCGATAGTTGAAGATCTCTCCGTCGGCGAGCTGACCGCTCTTGACGAGTGGTGACGAAGCGGCACGAGCCAACCCTCGGAAGTAGCTGACCGGGATGTCGACCTCGGCCGCCCGACAAGTACCGATCGGCGGCACGGTGACCCTGATCTTTGCCACGTAAGGACTCCCGAGCTCGTCGCTCCAAGCCGGTTCGATCCGGGCATTCTGGGTGTCGAACACCACCGGCCGATTCGGATCCCGGCGAATCGCTTCCAAGTTGGCCCACTCCAGGGCAGGTTCCCAATCAGGATCCACCGGTGTGACGTCCAACGGCTCCTTGGCATTTTGACGCGAGATTTCGAGGACAAATCGATAAGGTGCGTGGATAGACATCCCTCCGGTCCTTTTCGTGTAGTCGCGCTCCAGCGGCATGGCCGTAGCGTGGTTCGAAACGACGGCGCCGATCCCAATGCCGATCGATCAAGACGACCGCCCGCCGGCCTGAATATTGGGCTGGAGAACGAGTTGATCATCATCTCGAAGGGCATCTCCCACCGATTCGGAAGCGTGCAGATGCCGGCCTTCGCGCTCGAGTCGAGCATGATAGTTGAGGGGTCGGCCCTCCACGTCCGTATTGGGCAGTCCCATCTTGGGGAGCGATCCTTGCACCACTTCACCAATGGTTGAATCAACAGGGACGTTGCGCACTTCAACCTTCTTCTGTCCGGACACGTCCCGCACCAGCAAACCGATACCGCGTTTTTCAAACGTTGCAATCATCGTCTTCCTCCCTTTGGGTTCAAGGAACTATCTACCATTCTTGAAAGGCCAAGTAGCGTCTGGCCGTTACCTCCTCCTGCAGAGCTCGAGCCTCCCGGGCCGTCAAACCCCAACCCACTGAAAGTGAGGCCAAGGCGTGCTTGAATTGTTCTGCGTCCGGTGGGGTGTCGAAAACGACTTCCCACTCAAGGCCACTGCCGTCCGTCTTCCCGGCACACCGGGCAAACCGCACGATGCCACACGCCGAAAGGAGGAACAGGTTGACGGCGTTCTGGCTCATTAGATTCGAGGGTCGGACGTCCTCCAGGCCCACTGAGAGTCGCACCCGCCCGCCGGGCAGTCGTTCCACAATCGCCTGGCTGAAAGCGAAAGGCACCTCCAAGGGCACGGCTACCCGCCCATCGGGCCTTTCGGTGAACGACCACCCTGTCTCACTCACTAGGTTTGCCAGGCTGGTGCCTTCCGCGTCTCGTTCGTGAAAATCGGCAGCCATCTTCGTTCTATTGCAGGAACGGAGCCAGTCGGCCGCCTGCTGGAAACCAGCGATCGTATGCTCGAGCATTTCGCCGGCTCCATCGAGCGAGCCATCGATCGGAATCTCGGCCGCCAATACGGCACGCCACGGCTTGTCTCGAAGGGTGAACTTGGCTCGGCCCCGAAGTTCGGCGTTGAAGCTCAGCATCTCCGCGAGGCAGTCCGCGTCCTTCTTGGCGGATTTCAGAGGGACTTCAAGATTCAGCCAGTCGCCACCAAGCCAGATGCGGCCTTCGCGCAAAGCCTTACCTGGTGCGACAAACGACCAGCAGTCCTTCCCGGCCGGGCGAGTCAACTTGAGGATCTGACCAAACCGGTCGGAGATCTGGTCCGGCGGCGCTAACAACTCGTTCATGAGGCATCCTCGATCTGCAGGTCGAGCAGGCGTCGTTTCAGCGGCCGCCGGTCGACGGGAAAACGCTGCTGGTTGTTGCGGGCCCACTGGGCAGCCTCCGGATTCAGCGCATCGTGGGGGGCCCAGTTGTGGTAGGTAATAATCTCGTAACATTGATACAGCAGGTCGACCAGTTCCGTTCCAGGAATGATCCTGCCGATACAGATCGCGTGACCGAGTATGTTCGGATGCCACGCATTGGTTGGGCCGAGCCAGGTGAGTGTTTTGAGCGGCTCAACTTGGCGGAGATACTCGGATGGGAACCAGATGCCGACGGCGAATTCCGCTGCCTGACAGACCGCTCCGTCCTGGATCTTCACCAGACCCTTGCACGTGTATCGGGCGATGAAACGACTCGGTGGGCCGACGGCAGTTGGGTCCGGCACCAACTCCAACAAATCACTGTTGGCCGCCAGTTCGATTCCCTGACGAAGTTGCTGCTCGAGGAAGGCGTTGAGCACGGGGTCATTCATGATACCTGTCCTCTTTCGTTGCGATCGGCCGTGAGTTGAACAAAGTGTCGGGTACCTGGACCCTCTATGCTGAGCACATCCCCTGGGCAAAATCCGATGCTGGAAAGTGTCCGACGGCGATCGGCCCGGCTGGCCGATGGAAAATCGAACGTTTCCCGCATGTCGAAGCCACGGACGGCCATTGTGCCGCCGCAGTCGGGGCAATGCAGCCTGACTGATGGGATTCGCCGGACTAGGCGAAGCGGCGCCGCTTGGCTACGACCGCAAGAAAGGCAATAGACCGCGCGGGAAAAACGATGACCGGGGACCCGCAGCATGGAGCACCCCGCAGATTCACTTTCCACCAATTGTCCGAGGGTCATCTTGGGGGACTTGTTGGCAGGTGTCTCGATCATCCAGAGTTCGTGATCGAATCGACAATTTGGATTGAATCTATACGCGGTAATGAGGTACGCATGATGTCGGAGATCGCACATCACTTGGCGACCTGCAAGAAGATGATCGTCGTCCCCGGCCAGCAGCTTCTCGGCCTCCACAACCATCATGGCGGCAGCCACTGCCCCAATGCTGGCCGGGGCATTGGTGGAGGGCGTCTGGGCCGCTGACGGACACGGAAATATCTGTTCCAGCGCCGCGTAGTCACCTGCGTCCCACGCGCACTCCAAACAAGGTGCCCCCTCCCTCGGCAAATAGACGTTCACCCGGGCAAGCATACTCCCTCCATCCACAGCAGCATCGATCCATGGAACGCCGAGATGCCACGCGGTGGAGTTGAGATTCATCCGTGCCACGCGGGAGTCGAGGCCCGCCAGAATCAAATCGGCTCGCAAGAGTCCCAACGGGACGTCCTCGATGCAGGCGCGGAGGGCGAGGACTTCGATTCGCGGATCAACGCGACGCACTCGCCGGGTTTGCACCTCAACCTTCGACTTGCCGAGGTCGGAGGCCGCCACGTCCTGGCAGCGCTGGTTTGGCGCTTCATAGACATCCGGATCAACCAGCGTCAATCGCCCGACTTGACCCGTGCGGGCGACTTGTGACGGCAGGTGGGATCCGATGTTCCCCAGGCCGACGATCACGACACTCGCGGGCCGGCCCCTGGAATCAGAAGTTGTCGGTTGTGGTGCCACCTTATAGTTCCTCGGGAGTCCAGCGGTAACCGGTGTCCAACGCCGTGGGCTGCTCGCACAACGAGCAGGTGTCGTGGTAGGTCCAGCATGGGAGTCTCTCGTCCTGATGATGCCAGACGCCACAACCAGGGCACTGGACCGCCGCTTGGCCGTTCTCGATCGGCTGCTTGCACCTTGGGCATCGGCCCAATCCATCGGCATCCGGAAAAGGCTGTGGACTGGCCAGCCGCTCGCCGGATAAGAAGCAGTGACAGAGGGTGCCGGATCGATCTCCATACACCACTATCTCATCTCGATCAGCCAAGACACGGATTCCAAGATCCACGGGCGAACCGTTTACCGTGGCTCGATTATCAGGCCTGACCAACAAGAGCCACTCCGCCGCGCTGCGGCAAAGCGTGACGGGCTGAGCGTCGGCTCGCTCCGAATTGGCCAACGCTCGTGGCTCGGGCCCGGACAAGCAGTAGATGCGATCAACGGACAGGGGCATAACGCCCCATGCCGCCCCGGTTTCCAACCACAGATGAGCCATCTTATCACCCCGTGTAAAAGAGTTACTTATGATTTTAGAGATTCTAACGCGAATGGAGTCCCTGTTGCGATAGACACATCGGGAGAGTCTTCTTTGGACGGTGGGCGAGACAAAACCGTGAGCGCGAAGGAGGACATGGTCCCGAGCACAAACATTTTCTTCAATTGCCCGGAGTCACTTGGTCTTCTTGAATCGCGCCGTCAATGATCGTCAGCTCGACGTGCGGCGGCAGTCGATAGCCCAGATTCCTGCGCCGATCAATCAGGGGTGGCACGCGCCCTCCGACGAAGGCGAGCCGAAAGGCACGAGCCAACTTGCGCGTGAGTTGGTTGGCGTAGGCCGAAAGGGTCTGCGCGTCAATTGAGTAGCCCGTCCGCCTGCCGATTTCCATCGCAATCGCTTCCCGAGACCGCCATCCCCGGGCTTCGGGAGGCTGCACGTCTTTTTCCGTGTCTTTCAGACGAAAATCGTACAAGACCAAGAGGAGCCGCACAAACCGCGGGTCGAGCTCGACGGAAACGGGGGTGCCGCCGGGCCATGTGGTCAGGAAAGCCTTTTGATCAATCCCGGACGGGAAAAAGATCTGAAAGGACTGTTTCTCGCGACGCGGATACTCACAAATATCTGAGCTCATGGATCTGATTCTCCCAGGGTTTCAGTGATTTATCGTTTGCTCTTGGGTGAAAAACATGACACGAGACTGCCCCGCCGCCAACACGGGTGTAAGGAAGCGGTCCGAGTACAGAAAAGGCAGTAGCTCGCCCATTTTTTGTCGGAAACGCACAGATCTCGACTCGCGATGCTCACTTTGGGGGGGCGGGGGTGCCTTTCTGCTTGGGGGCCCCAACGCTTCACTCATTCAAATCGCGATCATCAGTGTGCACTGGCTGGGCCTCTTCGAGCGATGGCTTTCGCCCGGGGACATGAATCGTGAGGGTGGCGGGTACGTCAACAACCCGGTGCGGGCCGTCGTCGATTATCTCCAGCGCGATCTCGGATCGGGGCTGATCAGCTTCAAGCCGCCGGGTGCTGGAGCTGCGTGCTCCTGCATTCTTCTGACATCCGACGAGTCATCGCAGTCGCGGGCGAGAACTTTGCTGGCGCAGCAAGGCTGGAGGTCGATGCCGGTGTGGCTCAACGACGGGCTGCAACTGCTCCAAACGCCAGGCGGAGCGAACGTCACGGCTCCTGCCCGGGCGGACTTGGTCGGAGCGGGAGATCTGTCCGCCCAATTCGGGCTTGATGGCTGCTGCCTCAGTCTCCCAATCCGCCCGTGTTCTCGCGCCGCTGTGCGATTCGTAGGCAGCGCCCCCAAGGCAAGTGCAGCGGCCTCCCTTTGCCCTCGCGGTCCGTGAAGCATTTTGTCATAAGGCTTGCATTGGTCGCCCAGACCGACAAAGCCTTCCAGCGCCGTTAGAGACATTAGGCTGTCCCCCAGGCCAAAAATTGAGCATAGTCCGCCGTTCAAAGCGTCTAGCAGGATCGTCAGGAGCGACTGTGTTCTAGACTGTGGGGCGAGCAATGGCCAGATCGCATTCCACGCGTCTTCAGCCAGAGGCTGAAAATCGGGCCAGTCTGCCGCGCGGCCGCACCGTTCTTTGTCGCCGGCGAGGAGCGCCTGCAGACCATCGGCGGATATGGCCAGGTTGTGCGCAATCACGTAGCCTGCTGGTGCCGATTTGTGGCATATCTTCCGCACGCGTGAGAGCGCGCATTGCTTGTCGGCGGCGCGGGTCGGTTTGATTCTGAGCTGGCTCATGAGCTTCTCCCTGCACTGAGAGAACGACGCACGTCTTGCGCGATCATCCTGCAATCGCGGGGGTGACGGCGCATGGGTTCCTCCGTTGGCCGCCACCGCGATTCAGAATCGGCATCCTCGTGTGCGCGCCGCAACTGGCGCCGGCGTTGATGAGCTCCGTTCGCTCCACGGCGCCTACGAGTGAAAACGGCCGGTGTTGCTCCACGATTAAGTAAAGGCACTCGGGAGCAACGATATCTTGACGACGGAGAATGATACGGAGGGACGGCCTGCCGGGCTCCGCGTGGTTTGGCCACCTAACTCGTTTTTCCCGCGACGGCAACACGGGCAACACGGAAGCCCACGTCGCCGTGGCGGTCCTCCGGCCGGAATGGGTAATGGTTCGACGACACGCAGGAGGCTTCGCTCAAATGGTAACAGCCACCGCGGCACACGCGGTCCGTGGCATCCTTATCATACCTGCCGTCGCACCACTCCCACACGTTGCCGTGCATATCGCACAGGCCCCAGAGATTCGCTTTCTTCTCGCCGACTGGATGTGTCGTGATCCCCGAATTGTTGTAGTACCAAGCGTAGTCCCCGAGCATTTGAAGGTCGACCTCACGGCCATCCTCCCCCAAGGAGAAGTAACCCTGTGAACCGGCCCGACAGGCAAACTCCCATTCTTTCTCGGTCAACAACCTGTACTCCTCGCCCAGCCATAGGCAGAAACACCACGCGTCCAGCCAATTCACGTACGTCGCTGGATTTCGATTGCCAAGACTGCTCGCATGCCGCAAGAGGTCGTGCCGCGGGTTGAACAGCTCATACTGCTCGTTCGTCACAGGGAAACACGCCAGTTCAAAGGGACGGTCGAGCTTCGTCTTCCGAGGCTGCTCGGGATAGAAGCACGGTTCCCCAGCGCACCATGGCGAGCCCATAGTGAATTCGAGGTCCTCCGGGGAGTGGTAATTTTTTGGGACCAGACGGAACTCCGCCAGAAGTCCGCGAGCCACGCTCCGCTTGCTGCTACCACGCACGCCGCTGCAGAGTTCTCGCTTAAACTCTTCCTGGAATGGTGTGAGCAGGTCTTCTTGGTAGCAAGCCTTTATAGGATCGTCTTGTCGCGCGAGGGTCATCGTCCTCCAACTGCGGTAGATCATCTCTGACCAGCGACGTGTGCCCTGCGCAGTTCCGTCGCCTGTTTGGTACAACGGGCGCATCGCACCGATCCACGCCACCCCCTGCCGCGCGTCAGCGGGCATCTCGGCCGCGTATCGCCATAGCCAATAGTACAGGTTGTTGCCCTGGTCTTCAGACAGACCGCTCAAAGAGACCCGCCTGCCGAACTCCACCCGATCCCACACGCCCTGTGCGTCTTGCTCGCAGCCGAACTTGGATAGCCAGAGCGCGGCATAGAATTCCTGCAGCGAACGGTTGCGCCACTGGATCTGGCGAGTACAGCCGGCTTCCAGCATGCCGTTCTCGAGAAACGTATTCATCGCCGACAGTCGGTTCAGTTTCTTGCGGCACCACGCGATCCAATCTCTGTTCCGCACCGTTCGGATGCCTTGTCGTTCGTAGTAGTCACAGCAGCGGTCGGCGATCCGGCCTTTGAACACCTCGTTCACCTCGGCCCTGTCGAAGTTGCCTGCCGCGGTCATCTCCAAGGCGATTGCCGACAACAGCAGTTGCGCTTCGTCGGGGTCGAGCCCCTGGGCCTCGCGAGCGAGTACCCCGTCCGTTAGCATGCCTTTCGTAGCAAACCAGTACACGTCGCTGGCCGTGCGGAGCGCCGACAGATCTTCATCCTTCATCTGACGCACATAATCGAGCACGCGCGGCACGGAGAGGATTTGCCTCGCTTCCGCGGGGATCGCGTCGTAGCGATCGCCGAGGGTTGCACGTTGCTCGGGCTCGCTGAACTCTTGCAGTTGTACGAATCGCCAGCTTGGATCTCCCGCAAACAACTTGTCCCACCACTGGTGCACGGCGAAGAACCGGCTGCTGATCACGATCCGGCATTCCTGCCAGAGAGGATCGTTCGAGAGATCCTTGAGGCTTCGCAGAATCCAAGCGTTGTCCTCCGGCGTCTGGTCAAGGGCATCCAGCAGCAACACGAGCCGACCTTGCCGCTGCAATCGTTCCAACAATCGTTTCTTTTGGCTTCTAACTCGGTTGTGGCCATTACCCGCGGCCAATCGGAACTGGCGCAGCAGCACCTTGGGCAGGAGTTCTTCCGGGTCCATGGGCAACTCGGCGACTTTGACCAGGAAGGCCACGGTCTCGCCGCCCGGTTCGTTCAATTGGGAGTGCAGCCACTCAAGGTTCGTCGTCTTGCCGATGCCCGCGTCGGAAACGAGCACCGTGCGGTCGAGGCGGAATCCCGGCTGCCCGTCCAGTTCGACCCAATTGGAGGTCAACGACTTGCGCGGAAGTGGAACCCACGGGCCCGGTTTTTCTTCGTTTTGGGAAACAGATTTGTGCGGTCCGTTCGATTCCTTCTGACTTTGCAGGAACGCGGCTGAAAGATATTGGCGCGGGTCCTCCTGGTGTGGCGGCAGGACCCACAAACCTTGCGTAGCCAGAAACGGCGGACGCTCAGGCATCGTCTTCCCCTAGGACCAACGGCCAGCGGTTGTCCCACTTTCTCCGCACATTCTGCTGGTAGTTGCGAACGTAGCGACTACACCGGAGCAAGTGGTCGAATGCCTCACCGACAGTTTTTAGCGGCAAGACGTCCAGACGGTCGGTGCTCAGCGAAACCGCAACCTCGTCGGACGCCACCACCATGAAGTTCAACCCGGCTCGTTCTGCCGCATCACGCTTGAAGGGAAGAGCATCCACCAACTTCAGAGAGATTCTGCGTGGGTCCCTGTCTTCGCCGTCCCGATCTCCGAGCTCCGCTGAGATCGTGGCTTTGCTGTCCAGCGGCAAGAGTTCCTTGGCAATCTCCTCGCGGCCCGGAATTGCACCCAATGCGGCCCAAAGAATACAGCAAGTTGCCGCTTCCAGGGACCGGCCATGAAAATAGGGCACGTGAAGGTCGGCCTGATCCGGTCCTTCAGCCTCGGGCTGGTGGGTGGTAATCCGCCAGCGACCTCGACAACCTTGGTTCCGCAGACCCGACAGATCGAAGACGTGCTGCATGGATTCACGCAAGTCGCTCTTCAAGGTCGTAAGCCCCATCCCCAGCGGGTCGGGGCAGAAAACGCTTCCGCCGTCGTGAACTAAGTCGATGGTAAGGAGCGCCATTTCGCCACCCCTGCTCGGCGAGTAGAGCGGGACCGGCAAGTCCGCGCCAGATACTCGGGGCTTGGCCCTGTCAGGCCGGTCGCCGAGCAGTCGATCCAGCAAATCCCAAACGACCCAGAAACCGGGCGTCGTCATGGGTACGCAGTCCATGCATAAAGCCGAATATTCGAGGAACAATTTCTCACCACTCGGCGGTGTGCTTGGAGGGGCGCCGACCCAAGGCCAAGGCCATGCGTCGTTGTATGTCTCAGCCGCCTGGCGGAGTAATCCGATTGCTTCATCCGTGGGCTGTTTTCCTGCAAGGATATACTGACAGCCGGCTCGAATTGTTTTGGCCATCCCCAAAAGCAAAAGACGGCCCTGCTTACGAACTTCTTCATCAGCGTAAATGTACTCAAAGTACGGTACCTTCTCAAGGCGTGACAAGAGAACTTCCAGGTCGTTGAGGCTCCCGAGCGTATCGGCAGCCTCAATCGCTTTACGAAAGGCGTATGGTAGGCAAGAGGATTCGCCGAAGAAATCGGCGTCTAGACGGTTCGGCGTCCATGCCGCACCGTCATCACTACGTTCCACAATCTGCCTTATACGCTCAAGCCAACTGAGTTTTGCCATTTTCCTACGTCCGCTTCTGGAGCTCTTTAGATAACCGTTGTATAGCAACTTTCTGCTTCGAGTCTGGAGGTGCAACGCTTCTTGCCGCAATTGGATGGCATCCATGTTGAGCGGGTCGAGGGTCGCCACTTCGATCGCTCGGGGCGCTCCGCCGACCGCGTGCGGACGAGGGATGCCACATTCATTGGACCGCGTAACTCACGTGCTGTGTCATCTGGCCAAGTATCCGAAGGAGGTAATCACTAACTCATGTGATTCGGTCACCGGCGGCTGATCTTCCCACAGCCCGGTATTGGCGATTCCGTCGACAACCGGCGCCGAAAAGTCCAGAATGTCGTCACAGGTTGGTCTGATGTACGTCACAGTGTCTTGACTCAACGCCATCACATCGGATTGGTGTTCGGCAGCCAAGCCCCGCCATACAGCTTCCCCTCACTTGAGCCAGATTAGGAGCCAGCGGCATTCACAGGCAGATCGGCAAGCCACCTTGACCACGCCGATGCAGTGTCCCCTTGTCGCTCTCCCGAGATGTCTTCGAGCGCCCTAACCGCGGCCTCACTCAACTCAACGTTGTCATTATCAACCACTTCGATCACGGCCCGGCAGCCCCAGGCGTGTCCGCCGCGTGCGAGTCTGCGGATAGCCGCCATGCGCGCCGACGTTGGCCCCGCGGCGTCCCTGATGACTCCGGTCAGCCGGTCAATCTCCGTCCGCACAGTTGGCGGAGGTTCGAGATGTGGTCCGGGATCGCGCTGCCGAAACCAATCGACCCAATCCACGATGAGGTCGTCCGGGAACCGGCGGAAGACGGCCTCGCATAGCTGGAGCGGGTCGCGCGTGGAGCTGAGCCGGGCGACGAAATCGTCCCACTTCGGGCGATTGGTTTCGGCCAGGAAGTCAATCAAGCTGGCAGACTGGGCCGCGAACCGCAGCCATCCTAAGTCGGTCCTGCCGTCCGCGTTGGAGCCTTCGGCGAATAACTCGTCAACCTGATCGAACAACTCCACGGCAGTGGCTAGCTCGCCCCGGAAGAGGGCGGCCCTGAGGAACCGGACTTGCCAGCCGGGGGCCCGAGTTGCCCATGCGACTCGGGTCGCAACTCGGAACGTCAGTCCGTGGAGAACCCACTTCGGGCTCGACGCGCGGACCCGCGCCTGAGCGAGGGTGTAACCGAGGGCCAAGGCAAGGGCATCCCTTACCTCGCTGGGGAAGCAGTCCACCTCCTCCCGGCACACCGCGACCCGCGGGCTGCGCCAGCCCGAGATGCAGGCGAAGGGGCCAAGTCGGTAGGCCCGGAGCGGCCGGTGGTAGGCCGCGAAGGCCTCCCGGTTGTCGAACGTCATAAGCCGGCTTGGTCCAGACGGAGGATCACCCGCGAGCACGTCTGCCATCGCGGACCAGCCGGCCGCATCGAGGTCCTGCACGAGAGTATCGAGGTCTTCGCCGGTTTCGGACCAGATCCGGAATCGTCCGCCCCGCCCGATCGCCCCTACCGTCCCCGCGGCCGCGCGGGCCGCTCGGCAATCGAGAAAAAAAAGTCCCTGCCGGACGTCAGCCCAGCTAAATCGTCCCGGTCGACGGAGGACCGGTCGCGTCCGAGTCATCTTGGTTGTGACCGATGCAATTCGTGCCATGTAGTCACCTCAACCCCGGTTGAGGGCCTTGCGGGCCCGCTTCGCGGCCTCCTCGTCTTCAAACATCCGCTGCATTGGGTCCATCTTCGTAGGATCGTCGCGGTCACGGTCGTGGGGATCCATACTGCAAGCCTGATTCGCACCCTTCGAGAGCGACCGGACCACCACGTGCCCAATCCGCTGCTCTGTCAGCACCCGCTTGAACGGAAGGTACTCCTCGGCGATTAGGGTGGCGCCACCGATCGACTCGCCCTCCTCACGCAGAGCTGCGAGCAGGTTGTCGACGAGGATCGGGAACCGCCGCTCGTTTGCCTGGCTGAACCCCATGTAATCGTGGTCTGAGAAGAACCGCCGAACCTCAGCGTACTGCTTCTCGTCCTCCAAGCCGACGAGGGCCAAATCCGCGCTAGAGACCAGTCCCAGGAAGGCAATGCTGCCGATCTTTCCCTCCCGGAGCATATACTCCGAGACCCAGAAGATCGTATCCTGGTCGGTAAAGACCCGAAACGGCTGGAGTCCGTCCGCCATCTCCCTCCCGGCCGTGCCTGTGGTGCCGAATACCCGAATCAGGTGTTGCTCGGCACAACGGCTGAGGAGGGTGGCCTCGGCTGTCCGGGCCGCCTGGTTAGACCAGTCATGAGTGAAGATGACGACGAACGGGCCATCTGCGCCTTCGTACTCGACGGGGCCTTCGACGCGGGCCACGTCATCCGGTATTTCCGCCAAGAATGTCCTCAATTTCTCAAATTGTTCGCTATGCATGATCGGGCTCTGTGGTTATGGAACGAATTCGCTACGGAAGCCCTTGTCATATTGATTCGGCTCACCGGAGCGAATCGTCTGTTGGTTGTCACGTCACCCCCAGTTTGCTGCGCGCGGCGGCGCGAACCTCGGCCGACAAGGCGGCATCGTCCTGCAACTCCGTGAGCGCTTCTCTCGCCAAGGCATGGAACTGGCCCAACGCCTCAACACACGCAAGCCTGACTTGGTCGCGGTCGTCGCATCCCCTCGCGGTCGAGAACAGCGCAGCCAAGGCATCGCTGTCAGCACGGATGGCTAGTGTCTTTGCACAGGTGACACGGAGCGAGACCGGGTTGCGACGGTTGGCCAGTTGCTCGGCGAGTACCCGATGGGCCCACTCGGACGGGTAGTTGGCCAAGGCGACGGCACATGTCTGGCGGAGTGAGGTCGACATTGATCCAGACTCTTCCCTCAGGCATTTCGTCAGGGCCTGCTCAGCGTCATGGCCGCAAACGCATCCGAGAAACTGGGCCAGACCCTGCCGGGCGAACAGGCCATTTCTCTCGTTTTCGAATAGCTTTGTGGCCTGTTCGCCCATCTGCTCTCGTGTCCGCTCCGAGGATTCTCGGATGCACTGCCGCAGGCGGACCCAATCGGGATTTGACTCGCGGACCTCTTCCTTCCACGGCACTTCATTGAAGAGGTGGTCAAGCAACCACCGCGATCTCGCTCGGTCGAGTAGCCCAACGACCAGTGGCCACACGTTTTCCCACTCACGGTCGCCGTACGGTGTCACCGATAATGGGATGTCCCAGTCGTCGTCAGGCCATCCCTTCCGAGCGCCTCGCCACACCTGCCAGTCCTTGATCGCTTTGACGAATTGATCCTGGGGGTTGGGCTTGGGGTGCCTCCGGAACCAGTTCTGCCAGCCTCTCAGTCCCCGGGACTGATCGGCAGGCGGATCAAGCTGCGGAAATTCGGCCGCGATCCATTTTGCCAGACAGTATTCGTGGAAGGACCTGAGGGCGAATCGGTAGTCGGCCGGACCAAGCACGACCAGGATCCCGTCCTGGAGGAATTCATTCAGCAGAGCCTCTCCGCTCACCGGGGGAGCGAGGTCTTGGGGCGGGTTGTCGGACTTGAACCGACACAGCTCGCCAGCGAGGAGCGGGACCAGTGTAGCTTGTCGGATGGGGAGCGGTCCGCGAGCGTAGAACCGCCAGGAGACAACCGCAAGCACCGCTTCCTTTGCATCGTCTCGTTGGACTCGACGGGCGGAGTGTCGGCGGGCGTCACCACGTTCCAGCATCCCGTGCAGGGCCAGGTGAAGCAGTTCCGTTTGGGTCGCCGGGAACTCCTCCCCGGGGTACGTAGCCCGCCGGTCGCACAGCAGGGCGAGGACGAGCGGGAGCATCGCAAGGTGCGGCCCGGACGAGCGGCGCAGTTGTCGCTCCAGCTCTCGGGCCGTGATGGCTTGCTGCGGATGGCCAGCGAAGTACCGCTCGACGTACTCCTGTACTTCTTCTAGCCCGAACGGGACCAGTCGGAACCTGGCTGGCTTCACCAGGCGCCGGTGCGCGTCCGCCACCGTCACCCGACTGGTCAAGAGGACCGGCAAATCGCCGAGGCCCTCCAGCTGGCGGCCGAGATCGGGGTGCAGGTGGTCCGGCAGCTCGTCAAGAGCGTCGAGGTGTAAGGCGAACTGCCGGACGCGAACCTTGTTTCTGAGCCAATCGGCGAGCCGCGGCGGCTCCGACCCGTACGCGAGCCTGAGCGTTTCCTCCATCGCCAAGCTAAGCAAGTCAGGCAGGCGCGGGTTGCTGCGGGCGGCTGCCGTGGAGAGCGCGAGGAAAAGTGGGACAAGGCAGTCGTCGCTAGCGAGGCTGACTTGGCTCTGGCGAATGGCCTCGGCCAATTGTAGGCAGCCCCTCGCGACTCGCAGCGCTAAGGTCACCGTTTTCCCCTCGCCGGGCTCACCGCGGAGTATACAGTGTTTCCGGGCAGAGCCCGGATACAGAGTATCGAATGAAGCGAGGCGGAATCGTCGTACGACTTCCGACTTGAGCAACTCCTCGCTGCTGTAGAGGTACGGGGCCGGGCGGCCGTTGGACCGCAGGTCGCGGTGACGGGAGCGGTTGGCATCCTCCAACTCCTTTTCGTCCAAGACTCTGGGCGGGAGGCAGAAGTCATGGAGAGTTCTGGCTTTGGCCCCAGCCAGATGTGACGGGAGGTATTGCAGATTCTCCACGAGCACGGCCCGGGCGAGTCGGTCGAGAAAATCGAGAAAGTCATTGACTCGCCTGACCAAGTGTTCCTCCAGAGCCTGAGAAACCGTCTCCGATAAAAACACCTGGAGGCCCTTGAGATCTTCCGCCCTTTCCAGCGTATCCTTGAACTGCCCGAAGTCATTCCGGCTGAGGACAAGACTACGGATGCCCTCCCGATAGGCTGCCCGTGCCTTTGCCGGGATTCCACCAACCTGGTGCACGTTACCCCTGCTATCGACCGCGCCCGTGAGACCAACACGGTCAAACGACATCTTTTTGGAGAGCCCCTCAAGCGCCGCTGCGAGCGGCAGGCCGATAGAATCTCCGCCCAACCGACTGCTCTCTCGATCTACCGCCAGTTCGAGCCACCACCGAACCAGACTTCCCTGGGAAAATCTTTCGCGCGCGTACTCCCACGCAATCCTGAGAGCTTTGCGGAAGTCCTTGTCGAATGTAGCGCAGCCGAGCCTCACCGGGTCGGCCAGCAGTACTCGATCTTGAGCATCGCGCTGATACCACTCTGCAGTCAGTGTCTTAACGCGCCCGACTCCCAATAGTTCGAGCAGGATCGGCACACGGACTATGTGTCGCCGAGTTCCAAGCAATACTTCAGTCGCCTGATCCTGAGCAAAGAAGCTTGCCAAGGCGGAGCGCACACGAGCCGCGCCAACACACAGCTCCGGAGCAGTTTCCTCTAATTTCCTTAGGAAGCAATCGGCGTCGCGCAAACGTGTCTGCAAGTCGTTGTTATCGAAGCAATCCACTGTCTTGGGGTGAAGCCGGGCAGAGGAGATGTCTTTCGTTGAGGCAAGTCTGTATGAGTACGCTCTACACGCCTGCGTCAAATGAGCAATCCATTTGTCTTCATCGCGGCTAGAATTCAGGTACGCGGCGGCCAACAGTACTCGCCCCATCGCGATTGCGTGACTCCATGCCTGACCAGCACCGACTCCGAAGGCCTCTCTCCACAACTTCCAACTATCGACATCTTTTAACCACTGCTCGAGTGCGCTGATGGGGTCGGCCACTTCCCCAGAAGGGTTGCTGTCCGTGCCCTGAAGATGGCGTTGACCCCAAGTCCACAAGGCGTTGGGCCCGCCGGGAAGCTTGGCTTGAAGCCAGTTGGCATTAGTATTGAGAGACGGTGGTCTTTGTTCCATGAGCGCCCGCTGTTCTCTGGAAGTTTTAACCTCAGATCCGACACGTCGATCGTGGACCTAGCCTCGCGCCGGTAGACGCTTCAGGGCTTCGCCGAGCAGCCGCTTGGCTGAGAGCGACCCAATACAACTCTCCTTGGAACGCTCTAATTGCTCTTGATCATCTGACGTTAGGTCGCCCAAAGAGCATACCTCAACGCCGAGATAGCAACTTTTCCCAATCTTTTCTCGCAAAGTGGCGTCGAATGCGTCTAGACTGATCTCACCTGCCCACTTACTCACGGCAGATTCTTGGCGCAGCCCGATGAATCCCTGCGCCAGTTGCGTATTTCGGTCCTGAGACCAGATCGTGAATCGTGCCAGGCGATCAGGCGCACTGCCTGCGGCAACTTCCACCTCCAGTGTTAAGATGTCACTTGGCGTTTCCCAAAATGTGGCGTGGATTGCATGAGAGTGGAACTCAGCAACGGCGTGCCGTTCCTTTCGGGCGGCCAAGGCGAATGTTACTTCGTGAAAAAGCGAGAATAGCTCTTTAGATAACCGTTCTATGTCTGTCTTCAAGCCGGCAAACTGCTGGACATCGGGATGCTGAAGCAGGGCTTCCACTTCGGCGGCAGGGAACGCACCTGCCGCAATCGTTTCTCTATTGGCGGGCTGAACGTGATACTCGACGTCCGCCGGGCGGCGCTCACCTATTAGTGGACGTACGTTGCACTGCGTTGCGCGGACCGTATGTCCCGGCGGTCCATACTCGCCAATCGGCAGGAGACAGCTTCCCAACGGCGCCTGGTCGCCTTTGGCGTTCGCGGAGACACGCACGACGCCGTACGGCACTTTATCCGCCGGCACGTTGATCACGAGCATGTCTCCGTCTAGATCCACCGGAGCGAAATCTCGCGCGGGCTCGAGGTCGGCGAGTGGTTGGCCACCCATTCCGTCGGCGACCGGCACGTAACACCACTCCGAAACGCCGCCGCTTGGAGCCCCGGCGAGAATATTCGGTGGCGTCCCTTCCAGCGGGCCGGTCGTCTGAAACGCTTCCTGCAGGGCGGAGCTCGTTGTGGATAGGCGACGCGCAATATATGCTTTCAGTTCAACCGAAACCTCGTCATCACACAATCGATCTTCCAAGAATTCAATGGCCTCCTCGTCGGCTAATTGGAGCAGGATATCAACGTCTAGTTGGCTGCGCACATCAGGGATGAAATGAAAGTGAATTACACCGGATAATTGTTCGGCATCGAATTCAAATTGGCCGCGAGAGTCGGTGCGATGCACCGACAGGATTCGGTTTTCCGCCGTAAGCATGGCGCACGGCAGGTCCTGCACAGCGAGCTTTGGAGGAACACCCCAACCGAGCGTCACCAAGTGCCTGTCGGCGTGGGCCGGAACGGTCAATGGGCCCACCATCAAAAACACCCCGCCCCGCGAGCATCGCGACACCCGCCCAGGCGTGATTGTTATGGTATTCTCGAGTTCTTCGAGGATATGGTTGAATTCTGGTGCAGTGAGAGTAGTCATGCCAGTTCAATCCTCACCAACCACTGATTGACGCCGATCGACTGGAAAAGACCATTCTCCGGTCGCCGCTGAATCTGTGCTTGGCTGCTAATCCGGTAAAAGTGCGTCATCTTGTGGTACGTAGACACGCAGACTCTTGTATTTCTCGCCCCGGCGTCGGGGATCGCCACACTTGGGGCACTTAACGACCTCGGGATGCCAAAAGTGCGGGTGCTTGCATGCACTGACCGGCACATCTCCAACCCGCGCATCGATGTCACCGTCCAATTCCCTTTCCGAAAGCTCGATCATCCGAGGTTTCCAGAGGTGTTTCTCCTCGCGGCAACGATCGTGGTTCCGATGGCCGCCAACGAACGTCTTGCATTCATCGCAAATCAGGCAGAGCTTGCACTGGGTTTGGCTCCTGCCCGCGTCGGAATCTGTGTCAAAACTGACAACCAAACTGTCGACCCATCGATCGGATACGCGGATTATGACCTGCCCGTCGCCGTCATCTGTCTCGTCGTCTCCACTTTGCCACACCCACTCAAGTCTTCTGTCGTCTGGAGTTTCAAGAATTGGAAACAGAATCGTGTCGGCAAATGCGCGGGGTTGGGTCACCGCATCCGACCCGCCAAGAACGGAACGCCAGATGAAAAGCTCGGGTTTGTCCTTAAGATGCGATTCGGGCAGCCTGCTGAGGGCATGCATCTTGGCACAACGCCGGCACTTCTTGAAGTAGTCAACATTCTTTGAATAAATATGCGACTCAGGACAATCGCAGGTCTCTTCACTTAGGTGCCCGTAACACACGTAAGCCAGCTTCTGCAACTCAGGCCAGATCAGCTCGCCCGAGGCAGGCGTCTCACCCCCCCCACCGGCATCAGCGTCTTGAACTGCAACCGTCCCGCCCCAGAGCCAAGTATCAATTTGCCAGTCAGCGTATCCGTTTTGATGCAGGAGCCTTCGCAAGCCCCCGGCGATACGACATTCAGTTTCACGCCGGAACTGGCTGCGGAGAAAAACAACGATCTGACGAACGACGGTAGCGTCATCATCCCGATTGCCTGCTGTCGCTTCCGGCAGACGTGTGTCGGGCTCGCCGGAATCGACGCAGTCTTGATATGGTCCGTCGTTGCCGTCAATTGCCCGCATCGCTCGGCAACAGGCATCTACGATAATTCTATCGCCCGATATTGCCTCGCTTGCTTTCGCCAGGGCGCCTCGACAATACTCACCACTGATCTGGCCGAGGCCTTCCGCACACTGGGTGCGGACTTCTATTGGCACTTTTTTACGACTGCACAGAATCTCAGACAGCAATTCGCTCAACTTTTTGCGGGATTCATGGTCGTCGCGCGTGATTCCGCAGAGCACCCTCACGATGACCACACAAGCCTCGGAGAGGTTGCCCTTTGTATGGTTGTCGCGAAGAAAGCCCTGAATCTTGCTGCAAGAGTCGCGGTTTGCAACTTTGGCAAGCCCCTTTGCACATGTGGTGCGGAGCTCGTTTGTGGCCCCGGGGTTGCACAGAATGTTCGCCAGCAACTCACTCAATCCCTGGTGGCAGGGCACCCCGCAGAGCACCGTTACGGCTTTCATGCAAGCCCTGCCGAGGCCCTTTTCCGCAAAGTTACCCTCAAGAAAATGAAAAATTGCAGAGGAAGCGTCGGGGCTTCCGATCTTGCCGAGCCCTTTGATCGCGGCTCCCCGCACCTCGCCTTTATTCAGTTTGTTGTCGAGGACGGCGTGCAAGACCCTGTACGCCCCATCGCTGCCAGCCTCTGCCAACGTCAACGCACATATTTTACGAATCTCTGTAATCTCTTTCGAGTCGCAAAGTCTCTCTTCCAAGGCCTGAAGTACAAGCGGCTCCCCGGCGAGCCGCCGCAGCGCGTGGGCGCAGGCTTCGCGCACAAAGGCATCCTCTTGGTTGTCACAAAGCAGCCCAAGCAGTGTGTTACCGTCTTGCGCTCCCGCCAATGCCCCCGCACATGCCTCTCGCACAATGCGATGGGTCTTGGACTTGCCGATCTGATTACGCAGTGCAGCAAGCGCGGCGTCGCCGGCAGATTTGCCCAGAACCACCGCACAATGGCGCCGGACAGCACGCACTTCGCACTCGTCTTTCAACCGTTCAATGAGCGCCCCCACGGCTTTATCGTCATGACAATGATTGACACCAAGTGCCCGTGCGGCCCAACGCCGACGCGGAACGGCGGCTTTTGGATTTTGAAGCAAGGATATCAAGTCCGGAATGCCCAAACAGTTCGGTGCTGGAGTTTCACCGATCAGACGTGCGACCGCGCCTGCCAGTCCAGGTACACTCATCGCGAACCCCCACTATCACAGAGAATAGGGCCTACCTCTAGGAAGGCAGTTGGCCGCACGGTTGTCACCGGGTTGCTCGATATTCTTTTTCGAATTTTGCCGCAAGTGCCTCCCCGTCCGGACTTTTACAGCTTCGTCGAAAAATCACTGGGATAGGCGGGGACGGCTTATTCCCCAACCCCCCGGAACTGGGCATTCCCGACGCGCTGTAGCCACCCGTCCGAGGGCCGACCAGGGTATGTTACGACGGCGGCTCACCCGCATCCCTTGTAGCATCCGTCGGCGAAATTGCAAGGCATTGTCATCGAAATTGCCACACCTGTGGAGACCGCCTCCTCTATGGTCTAGGGCAGCCACGACATCGCCAGCCAGGTTGTCCAGCACTGCCAGTCCCTTCACCGCCGCCACTCGCACATCACGCTCCTCGTCATGTAATGCCAGGCAGAGCGCCTGGCGTGCCCGAGAGCGTACGCCATACCTCTTGGTTCGGATTTGCATACGCGGTCCTCCCATCGGCTCGTCTTTCAGTGAGGCGAGGTCTACCGGTCGCAAAGGCAGTTCCGATGGACCTTGGGTGAATTTTCTTGATTCGATGTCAGTAGCTCCCTGCTCCTCCGCAGCGGGAGGAGCACCGCGCCGGCAAATCCGACGGCGAAGAAGAATCGTCGGTCGCATCCTGGTCGATCATCCTTCCCCACGGCTGGCTTCGCAGAGAAAGGTATTCCCGGCCGCGCAACGCGAGCGCAGGGTGGAAGGGGAAAGGTTTTCATTGAAGAGCCCTGGCCACACGAAAACCGATATCGAGGACGGGCTCGCAAAACCCCGGAGGAGCGCATTCGCGGCATGCAGAGCGAGTAAAGCTCGCGGGGTCGTAGTTCGCGCCGCCACGGAACACGCGGGCGAACTGGTATCTGGCGGACCAACTGTCGCACCATTCCCAAACATTGCCGTGCATGTCGTAGAGCCCCCAGCGGTTCGGCTTCAGTTGGCCAACCGGATGGGTACAGGCGTCCGAGTTTCCGTTACACCGTGTACCTTGGAAGAACGTGACCTCCTCGTCATACCACGCATAGTCCTTTAGTTGCGACTCGTCGTCCCCGAAGCACCAGCGCCCGCTGCTTCCCGCTCGGCAGGCAAATTCCCACTCCTCTTGCGTCGGCAGTCGGTATTCCTCGCCCAGCCACAAACAGAATGCCCACGCGTCGTACCAGGTCACCCGGATCACAGGATTTCGATTGCCTCGGCTGTATTTGTTCCGTAGTGCCTTGTGACGCCGGTCGAACAACTCGTATTGCGCATTCGTGACTTGGTAACAGGCCATCTCGAACGGGGTGTCGATTGCCGTCTCCCAAAGTCCTTCATCCTCGAATCGGCCTTCCTCGTCCGGCGGAATCGGCCGGAACTCCGCCAGCAGTTTACGCGCAACCCCACGCCGGCGCAGGCCGTCGAGTAGTCCCAATATTCCTTCCTGTCGCCCTATCTGGATGGCATCCGACACGAGCTGGGGCACGGATTGACTCAGCAGATTCTGAAATTCCCACCGGTACGGCCGCAATACGTTTTGCTCGTACTGCTCCCACGCGTCCTCCTCACCTGCCTGTCGGCTCGTGCGGGCCACCTCCATCGTCTGCCAACTGCGATAGATCAGCTCCGTCGGTCGGTAATCTCGCCTTTGATAGAGAGGCTTCATCGAGGCCACCCAGCGCTCCTTGGCCCGGGCCGCAGCCAGCATTTCCGCGGCAAACCGCCAGGTCCAGTAGAAGGGCACTGACTTCCAGTCATCCGGGTGATATGCCCACCGGCCCATCTCCTTGCTGTCTTCTGCTGATGCAAACCGCGCCAGCCACAAGCCCGCAAAGAACTCCTGAAGCGTGCGGTTCCGCCAGAACACCTGCTTCAGTCCCCAACCCTCCAGAAAGCCAAACTCGAGGAACTCGTTCGTCTGGCCGAGCAAGTCCAACTTGTTCTGGAAGTCGTCAAAGTTCCACTCGGTGTTCCCGGCTTGACGTTTCCAAAGAGACTTCTTGAAGTCTGCGAACTCACCCTCGGGCACTCCCTCAAAGTTCCCTGCCAGGGTCATCTCGAAGGCCATCGCCCCCAAGAGCCACAACGCGTCATCGGCCACAAACCGGCCGCCCGAGGGCTCTCGATCCACGTGGGGCGACTTGAAGAGCATCTGCAGCACCGACTTCCAATAGACGTCGCTGGCCGTACGCAGATCCTCAAGCTGCTCCGGCGCCATCGCCCGGATCACTTCCAGAGAACGGGGAATCGAGAGGATCTCCACTTCCAGGTGCTTGAGGTGTCTCAGCCGATCCAGGCCCAGATACGACTCGGCCTGCTCGGGCGTGAAGGGCTCCAGTTGGGCAAAACGCCAGTCCCGCTGGTCAAACAGGCCCCCCCAATAGCGGTCCACCGCGTGCGGGCGGCCGGCGATCACCACCCGGCACGAGCTGCCTTCCTGGCGGAGGAAATCGGCCAGCGCCGCGATCTTCGGGTTCTC
>Ga0123333_10000732_pt1 | contig 35636 bp, 26 predicted proteins | sample BioC12SIPDNA_3_FD_89957 | JGI IMG/M metagenome (GOLD analysis project Ga0123333, IMG submission 89957) | Anaerobic biogas reactor microbial communites from Washington, USA - Biogas_R2_B C12 SIP DNA | ecosystem: Engineered > Bioreactor > Anaerobic > Unclassified | place: Washington, USA...
CCGATCTGTCCGGCGAAGTCGCGGTCGGCGGGCGATCCCATTATGATGACAACCTGCATCGTGATCTCCTCTCCTGACATTCCTGATCGGGTTGCGGCCTCAGAGTCCGCAAGCCGGACGCACAGCCCTGCCTCGCTCTGCTCTCTCGATCATGGGGCACAGGGCTGACCGGGATCGTCCGGACGGCTGGCGATCTTGGCCCGCTGGATGCCGTGCAACGGAGCCTGCACCATAGCGCGTCGCTGTCAGGCCAGATAGGCCTGGAGCGCGGCAGCGATACGAGACGCCGCGGGATAGGGCGCAGGCTCGAAGGCACGCCCCGTCAGGCCTTCGTAGAGTCCGATATAGCGGCGCGCTGCCTCGGCGAGAACGTCCGGAGGCAGGGCCGGGGGAGTCCCATCGCCACGGTAGTCCTGTTGCGCGTACCAGAGGCGGACGTGCTCCTTGTCCCACTGGTCAGGCTGATCGTCGTGCATCGTGTCGGCCTTCCAGAAGCGGCTGGAATCGGGCGTGTGAACCTCATCGATGAGCATGAGGGTGCCGTCGGGGGCGCGTCCGAACTCGTACTTTGTGTCGACCAGGCAGAAGCCGGCGGCCTCGGCGACCGCCTGTCCGCGGCGGAAGATCGCCAGCGCGACCTGCTGGACGATGTCCCAAGTCCGTGCATCGAGGTATCCGCGCTCGACTACCTCGGCCCGGGTGAGGCGCTCGTCGTGCTCTCCGGGACCGGCCTTGGTGGTGGGCGTGATGATCGGCTCCGGCAGGCGATCGTTCTTGCGCAGGCCGTCGGGGAAGGTGTAGCCGTAGATCTCGCGGTGGCCCGCCGCGTAGAGTGTCCATAACGCGGTCTTCGTGGAGCCGGTGATGTAACCACGAACGATGACCTCGACGGGGAGTGGCTCGCATTCTCTCACGAGGCTCACATTGGGGTCGGGCACCTCGAGCAGGTGGCTGGGGACAATATCGGCAAGGTGCTCAAACCAGAAGGCGCTGAGCTGATTGAGCACCTGGCCCTTATAGGGCAGCGCCGCCAGGACCACGTCGAAGGCCGAGAGCCGGTCGGTGGTCACGAGCAACCGGCGTTGATCGGGCAGGACGAACGTCTCGCGCACCTTGCCGCTGAGTCGTGCGTAAGGCCAGTCGACATCCAGCCGCTGTAGGGCCTGTGGAATGCGTTCGCGGAGCATGTGCAGGGTCAACATAGGGTCTCCATCTGGTTGGCGGAACTCTGAGACGCGCCGCATGGCGGGATCTGCGGCCTGCGCTGCGCACTGTAAGTCTGCGTGTGGGCCATTCGGTCACCTACAGGCCGGCGGCGTAACGGACGCCTTGCTCGAAGAGGGCCAGGCCGAGGTGGCCACGCTCGCCGCGAGCCCAGCGGGGATGTTGCTCGGGCAGCACGTGATCCTCGGGGTGGGGCATCAGGCCGAAGACCGTCCCCTCAGCGTTGCAGATCCCGGCAATATCGGCGGTCGACCCGTTGGGGTTAGCCGGATAGGTGGGTGGGCTGCCACCGGCTGTCGCATAGGTGACGGCGACCTGGCCCGCCGCTTTCAGCTCGGCAAGTGTGGTCTCGTCGCGCGGGACAAAGCGCCCTTCGCCGTGCGCGACAGGACAGGTGATCGGCTCTGTAAGTCCACGGGTGAAGACGCAAGGGCTGCTGCTGTTGGACTCCAATCGCACCCACCGGCACTCAAAGCGGTTAGAGACGTTGCGCGTTAACGTGGCACGCGGCGCGCCATCGGGAGGGCCGGGCAGCCAGCCGCTCTTCACCAGGGCCTGGAAGCCGTTGCAGATGCCCAACACGGGCTTGCCCGCAGCCACGAAGGCGGCGAGCGGCTCCTGGAAGAGCCAGCGCATGTCGGTGGCGAGCAACCGCCCGGCGCCCAGGGCATCGCCATAGGAGAAGCCCCCGGGCAGAAGGAGCATCTGGAACTGCTGAAGCAGTTCGGGATGGGCACGGAGCTGGTTGACGTGCAGGGTCACGGGCGCGCCACCTGCCAGCTCTATGGCGTAGGCGGCGTCGCCGTCGCGGTTGGTACCGGTTGCTTGCAGGATCAGGACACGGGGGTGCACGCTACAGGGCCTCCATCGTTGCTCTCGACACCAATCCATAGCCAGGCAGCATGTCAAACCACCTCGGTGGAGCGCCACGCCGCCGCGAGGGTGTCGACGGGTAGGTCAATCAGGGCGGCAGCCTCGACGCCGGTGATTCGCAGGCGCTGGTCCGGCGTGACGGTGCCGACGCGGGCGCACGGCCGGCCCGCCAGCACGGCTTCGAATGCCGGAGCGGCCTCGGGCGCGACTTCGACCAGGAAGCGGGCGCTGCTCTCGGAGAAGAGGAGGACGGTGTCGGTGTCGACACCGTTGGAGCCAAGGGAGGGCGAGATCGCGCCCCGCGGCGCGGTGGCCAAATCGAGCGCGAGCCCGAGGTGGCCTGCAAGGGCCATCTCGGCCGCTGCCACTGCCAGGCCGCCTTCCGAGAGGTCGTGGACGGCGCGCACCAGCGACTGGCCGATGGCGCGGTGGAGCGCACGCAGACTCTCGGGCGCGTCGGGCACCGGTGCGGGCGGCGCGCCGCTCAGGCCACCGAACAGCCTGTGCAAGAGCGAGCCCCCCAGCTCGGCGCGTGTTTGGCCGACCAGATAGACGGCATCGCCGGCTTGCTTGAGGTCCATTGTGACGCACGTATGCACGTCGTCGACCATGCCCAATGACGAGATCAGGAGCGTCGGCGGGATCGTCCGCTTGACGCCCTGAGCGTCGACGAACTCGTTGTTGAGGCTGTCCTTGCCTGAGATGAAGGGCGTGCCGTAGGCGAGCGCGGCGTCGTGGCAGCCCTGAGCCGCGCGGACCAGACCCCCCAAGCGATCCGGGAGGGCGGGGTTGCCCCAACAGAAGTTGTCCAGGAGGGCCACCCGCTCGGGGTCGGCCCCCACTGCAACGACGTTGCGAAGTGCTTCATCGACGGCGGCCCACGCCATCGCGTAAGGGTCGAGCTGCCCGTAGTGCGGGTTGATCCCGCAGCCGAGCGCCAGGCCACGTGCCCCCCCGGTCATCAGTGGGCGCAGAACCGCGGCGTCGGACGGTCCATCGTCCAGCAGCCCTACCAGTGGCTTGACGACGGTCGCGCCCTGCACCTCGTGGTCGTAGCGACGTATGACGTCTTCCTTGCTCGCGACGTCGGGATGGGCCAGTGCCCGCAGCAGGATTGCCTCCAGGTCGAGCGAGGCGGGAAACTGCGGATCGGGTACCGTCGGCGGCGTCCATACGGCGGGCAGCGTCAGCCGCGGCCAACCCTCGTGGACGAAGTCCATCGGCATATCGGCGACGATGGTGCCCCCATAGCGGATGCGGAGCGTGCCGTCGCCGCTGAAGAACCCGATCACGGTCCACTCGACGTCGTAGGTGGCGCAGATCTCGGCGAGGCGCGCCAGGTTGGACTCCGGGACGGCGATAACCATCCGCTCCTGAGCCTCGGAGAGCCAGATTTCCCACGGCCTGAGCCCGGGATACTTGAGTGGGATGTGCTGCAGCTCTACGTCAACGCCGACGTCCTTGCCCATCTCGCCGACTGCGGAGGAGAAGCCCCCGGCGCCGCAGTCGGTGATGGCGGTGTAGAGCCCTTCGTCGCGCGCCTGCAGGATCGCGTCGAGCACAGCTTTCTCCGTGATCGGATCGCCGATCTGAACGACGCTGCCCACGGTGGTCCCCGTGTTGTGGGTCAGCTCGGCTGAAGAGAAGGTGGCGCCGTGGATGCCATCGCGTCCGGTGCGCCCGCCGAGCGCGACGATGCGGTCGCCAGGACGGGGGGCGTTGCAGTGCAGTCCCTTGGGCGCAATACCCACACACCCGCAGTAGACCAGGGGATTGGCCACATAGTCCTCATCGTAGAGGATGGCGCCCGAGACCGTGGGGATGCCCATCTTGTTGCCGTAGTCCTCGATGCCGGCGACGACGCCACGGGCGATGCGCCGTGGATGCAGCGAACCGCCGGGGACGCGGTCAGCGTCCAGGTCGAGCGGGCCGAAGCAGAGCACGTCGGTGTTGGCGATCGGCTTGGCGGAGACGCCGATGATGTCGCGGATCACGCCGCCCACGCCGGTGTTTGCGCCGCCGAAGGGCTCCAGCGCCGATGGATGGTTGTGCGTCTCGGCTTTGAACGAGACCTCGTACGTGTCGTCGAAATCGATGATGCCGGCGTTATCGACGAACGCTGACCGCACCCAGGGGCGTGCCAGCCGCTCGGTTGCGGCACGCAAGTAACCGCCGATCAGGCTGGGGATGGTTTCGTGGTCGGGCGTCACGGCGGGTGCGCCTGGCCCAACGCGCGGCATCCCGCCCTCACGCCGGAAGTCAATGGCTGCCTTGAAGGTCTTGTGCAGGCAGTGCTCCGACCAGGTCTGCGCGAGGATCTCCAGTTCGATGTCGGTCGGGTCGCGACCGGCTGCCCGGAACTCGGACTGAATGGCCTGCATCTCTGGGAGCGAGAGGAAGAGGACCCGGTCGGTGCTCAAGGCTCGGAGCTGATCGCCGGTCAGGTCGCGGATTGGCACGATGTCGACCGCGTTGCTAGGCGCAGCATCAGGCACAAACGCCGGTTGCAGCTCGCCTAGCGTGTAGGATTGGATCACGGTGTTGCACAGTAGCTCGCGCGCGAGCCGGTCCAGATCGGCACGGCTGAGGTCGCCGTCGAACTGGTAGCGCGTGGCAGTCGTGACTGCCTGGAGGCCCTCAATGCCGAGAAGCCGCGCGCGGCGCAGAAGGTGGGTAGCGACGGGGTCGGTGACGCCCGGGTGGAAGCCGACTTCAACGACAGGGCCGGCAGCGGCGCCTGTGGCGTGGTCCAGCACCCGCGTCCAGAGGTATCCCTCGACGACAGGGTCGGTGAGAAGCGCCCAGGCGATACGTTCGACATCGTCAGATGCCAGATCACCGCGGATGAAGTAGAGATTGCTCACACGGGCGCCCTTGACGCCCTCGATGCCAAGGGGCGCGATCTGGTCCAGCAGATCGGTGACCCGCCCGTCGACCCCACCATGCCAGTACACCTCAACGCGGAACGTCTCGCTCAATCGTCCTCCGGAATCCCAAACTGTGGGGGATGTCGTTCGCGGAAACGCCACAGCTCGTGGCTCTTCCCTGGCTGAAACCGAGATCAGACTGGGGAATGATACCCCGAGGCCGGGATGTGTCAAGGGGAAACGCGATCAGTTTCTGGCGGCGAACGGACAGCGGCGAAGCATCTGGGACGAAGTTGCAGAGGACCGAGCAGGACGCTGAGCCATCGGTACGGTACGGGCCGCCAGATGCAGGCGCCGCGTGATGGGTCTTGGGGGGCGATCAGCTCAGGAGCGCGCGGGCCCCGGCGAGGCGAGGAAGGTGGCGACGGTCTGTGATGCCCTGGCGATCAAGTCGGGGTCCGATGCGTCATACCAGATGACGTCGCCGCGACCGGGGCGGAACCAGGCGTACTGCCGGCGGATGTAGGCGTGCGTGTCGAGCTTGATGCGCTCGACGACCGCGGGGAGGGTGGCTTCTCCCGCAAAGTAGGGTTGCCACTGTGCGTAGCCCAAAGCCGACATCGCCGGGAGGCTCCAGTCGTAGCCCGCCGCCAGAAGGCGCGTGAGCTCTTCGGCCAGGCCGGCCGCGATCATTGTGTCGACGCGGGCGTCGGCGCGCGCGTAGAGCGCGGTCCGCTCCAGCGTGAGCCCGAGCCGGAGTGTGCGGTAGGGGGGCGGCACGCGCCGCCGCAGGCTTGAGAAGGGCTTGCCGGTCACGAGCGTGACTTCGAGCGCGCGGACCACCCGGCGCAGGTTGCGCGGGTCGATGAAGCCGGCGACCTCAGGGTCAAGCTCAAGGAGACGGGCCCACAGGCCGTCGGGATCCGACTCGGTCTGCCGCGTCAGTGCGTCGCGCAGGGCAGGGTCAGGCGGAACTTCGGGCACCTGCCAGCCTTCGAGGAGGGCCCGGACATACTGGCCTGTGCCGCCAACGACGAACGGCAGGCATCCACGCGCGTCGATGTCACGAATGGCCGCGTGAGCCAGATCCAGGAACTGGGCAAGCCCCACCGTCTCGTCGGGGTCGGCGATGTCGATCAGGTGATGGCGTGCGCGGGCCAGTTCGTCTGGGGTGGGCTTGGCGGTGCCAATGGTCATCTGCCGGTAGAACTGGCGCGAATCGGCGGAGACGATCTCGCCGCCGAAGGCCTCCGCGAGCGCGATACCCAGGGCGGTCTTGCCCACCGCAGTGGGGCCGACGATGGTGACGAGCGGAATCCGGCGGGTGTGGGCCATAGGGGCATTGTAGCGGATGTGAGGAGGAGCGGCAAGGCGGGGATGGGGCACGCGCCAAGCGCGGGGATTCCCCAAGGTCGCCGGTACTGGGGCCTGCGGCTTGCGCGTAGGGTGGGGCGGGCTATGATCGGGGCAGAGTGTGTCCGGGCTGTTGTGGGCCCGGCAGACCCGCGAGGAGGATAGGCATGGCAGTTGAGGCAGATGGAGACTACACGCGTTATTCGCAACTGGATGACGCCTGGCAGCGGATCATGCTCGGGCAGAGCAGCACGACGATTGGGAAGAACGGTTGCCTGATGTGTTCAGTGGCCTCGGGCCTGGCGGACAGGGGCGTCACAATCGACGGTCTACCGCCCGATCCGCCGCGCCTGAACCGCTGGCTGACCCGCAACGATGGCTATACAGCAGCGCGCGGTAGCTCGGAGCGTAACCTCTTCGTGTTCGATGGGCTGAAGGCGCTGGGGGTCAGGCTCGTGGAGTACATCGACGCGCGTAGCAGCCGGGCGCCGTTTGAGAAACTGGAGAAACCCCTGAGGTCCGAGGACAAGATTGTGGTGCTCCACGTCGACTTCACGCCGGGTGGATCGAACCAGCAGCATTGGGTACGCGCGGTAGCCTGGCACGCGGCCGATGTGAAGATCATGGATCCGTGGATCGTCGGGTCGACTCAGGAGGCGTACCTGATGACGCGCTACGCCCTCCCGTCGTGGGATGATATGGCGCGAGCGATCTTCCGGATTGCCATCTACGAGGTGGGCGGCACCACACAGTATCCCGCAAGCGCGCTGCCCAAGCCCAGCATCGTGCAGGATGAGTTGTACGCGCATCCGGACTGGAAGGACTAGGCAGAGCCCACTGAACTATGCGTGGTGCAGGAGCTCCTCGGGGGGTGCGGTGGGATCCGGGTAGAAGGTGATGCGGCGCAGGCGTCCGGCCCGGTCCATCGCCACGGCCGCAAAGCTGAGATGCCAGATGAACTGGCGCTCGCTGACATGCGTGCCTAGATACGTGCGGGCAACGATCTCCATCCGCGCAAGCTTGCGCTGAGTCAGGCTGTGTTCGGGCAGAGGCTCCGCGAGGCTGCGGCGGGTTCGGACCTCGATGAAGTAGAGGTGTTCTCCGCGCCGGGCGACGACGTCCACCTCACCGTGGGGACACTGCCAGTTCTGGGCCACAATCTCGTAACCCTGCTCGTGCAGTGCCCGCACGACCAGAAGCTCCCCAGTTCGCCCCAGACCCACCTTGCCCTTGGCCATTGAGTACATCATAGCCGGGCATAGCGCTCGGGTCAAGGAGAAGCGGGACGCGGCCTGCCGCTCAGATCCCGTCGGGTCTCTACGCGCCGCGCCGTGCGCCGGCGGGCTATTGTGGCCCGAGGGCCGTTCCGACCTAGGCCGGAGTTGCGACGGCCAGGGGTAGTGGTATGATAGTCCTGCAACCAAACTTCGGGCTAACACGGCGGGTGCAAGAAGAGATATGGAACGCTGGATGACAGTGAGCAAGTGGCTGATCTTGGTAGGGTTGGCATTACTGGTTGTTGTGGGGGTCATTGCGTGGGCGGCCAACGGGACGACGCCGCCCGTGGTCGTGACGCCAACTCCGGAGGTATCGCTCGATCCGCCCGGTGAGACTGCTGAGGCGACGTCGACCGAGACACCGTCACCAACAGTGGCATCGACCCCAACGCACACGCCGACATCGACCGCGACACCGACGCCGGACGCTACGCTCACGCCGAGCGCTACTCCCACCGAGGCCCCGACCCTGACGCCGACCCTGGCGCCCCTTGTGCTTCCCGGTGCAGCCGTACTGCCTGAACTCGCCGACACGCCTGTCGTAAGCTCGCCGCTAGGCCAGCCCGCACCGTTGGCGCCCGTAACGCAGCCAGAAGGAACGATCAACATTCTGCTACTAGGCATGGACCGCCTGGCGGGGCAAGGCGTGGCACGCACGGACGTGATGGTGATCGCGTCGATCTTTCCGGACGGCCCTGCAGTCAACCTACTCTCAATCCCGCGCGACTACTACGCGTGGATACCGGGGTGGGGCGCAGACAAGATCAATACGGCGTATGTGCGGGCCGGCAGGTTGAACTACCCCGGTGGCGGGCCCGCCCTGACCAAGGCGACGGTGGAGTACAACTTTGGCGTGCCCATCCACTACTACGCGATGGTCGACTTCACGAGTTACCGGTCGATCGTTGATGCAGTAGGCGGAGTCGACATCATCGTTGAGTGCCCGTTCCATGACACCTATCCCGACCCTGAGTCGCCGACCGGGCAGACGGACATCGACATGGAGCCAGGGCTGCACCATCTCAACGGGAAGTACGCGCTCTGGTACGTGCGCTCGCGCTGGAACACATCGGACTTCGACCGTCACCGGCGCCAGCAACAGGTACTGATGGCGATTTTGCGTCAGGGGTTGTCGCAGAACATGCTGCCCCGGGTACCGGAGCTGTGGGAAACCTACAGACAGAACGTTGAGACCGACCTGGGACTCAAGGAGCTGGTCTATCTGGCAACCATCGCGGCGCGGCTCGACGAGCGCGACATTCACAATACGTACATCCGCGGGACGACGCTCCTTACCTCGTGGACTGCTCCCAACGGAGGCGCGGTGCTGGTGCCCAACTACGAGACACTGCCGCCGTTCCTGGAGGATGCCATGCGACCGCTCTCCACGAGCCGCGCGTCGCAGCGTGCCTATCGTGTGGCCGTTGCCAATGGCGTGCGCAGCGGGTGGGGCGATGTTGCGGCCTACCGGCTGCGGCTCGAGGGATTCGATGTGGTCTCGGTGCTGGATGTGGAACCCCAGCCGCGAACGTTCATTACCGACTTCACCACCACAACCAAGGGATCGCCGCTCGCGAAGCTGCTGGGTCTTTACAAGCTACCGCAGAGCAGCGTAGTCTTGCAGCCCACCGAAGGTGGGCAGATCGATTTCCAGGTGACGCTTGGGTGGGACTACAACCCGTGTGCCGCAACACAGACATCCTATTGGCGGCCGACGCCAACGCCTGCGCCGACGTCTGAGGTGCCCCCCGAAGCGTCGCCGGAGGCACCGGCTGAGACGCCTGCACCTTGAGCACGTAGCAACACCAGACCGAAAACGAGAAGACCTCAAAGGGTGTTGGCCACCTTTGAGGTCTTCTTTGTGCGGCGATGCCTATGGCGTGCTGATGACGCCGCCGCAGCGGTCGAAGTTGGCCAGGTGCTCAGCCTCAGTGCGTGCGAAGACGTGGCTACCGTTGCCTGCCTCGCAGTCCACCATGAAGAAGTAGAACTCCGTCTCCGCCGGCTGGGCCGCCGCTGCGATTGAAGCAAGCCCCGGGCTGGCGATGGGCGCCGGGGGCAGACCGAGATTGCGGTACGTGTTGTACGGTGACTCAGTCTCCAGGTCGGCGAAACTGAGCTCCCGCTTCCACCACGTGCCATCGTCCTCGCGATAGCCCAGCGCGTACTGCACCGTGGGGCAGGCCGCCAGGGGCCATCCGTCGCGCAGGCGGTTGTGATAGACGCCGGAGATGACCGGACGCTCATCGTCCAGGACGGCCTCGCGTTCTACGATCGCGGCAAGCGAGATGCCCTCATAGAGGCTCAAGCCCTGAGCGTCGAAGGCCTGGCGGATCTCTGGGGTGACCTGATGGCCGAAGTTCTCGAGCATGCGGTCGACAAGGTCGTCCGCTGTCGCCTGAAGCGGCAGGCGGTAGGTATCGGGAAAGAGGAATCCCTCCAGCGTCCCTGTGAGGGGCACGACTGAGAGAAACTCGTAGGTCTGTGGCAGTCCGGACTCACGCCACTCGTACTGGGCCAAGGCGAGAAAGTCGGTGGAGGGGATCGTGGTCTGGGACGCGACGAGCTCCGCCACCTCCTCCAAGCGACGTCCTTCGGGAATCGTTACCTGCTGTTCAGCGGCTTGTGCGTTCTGGAGCGCGCGGGCGATCTCCGGAATTGTCATTGTCTGCCGCAGGGAGTAGGTTCCGGCCTGTATGCCGGAGTCCAGGCCTTGGTGCTGGACATAGCGCCGGAAAAGCTCTGTATCGTCGATCAAGTGGTGTGCTTTGAGGTTTCCAGCGATCTGTGCGACGCTCTGGCCCGATTCGACGGTGAAGATCACTTCTGTGTCATCCTCGCCGGCAGGCGTCTCAAGTGCGGTTTGCTGGCCCTCAATGTAGAAATCCAGATAGAGCTGCTCCAGAGCGCAGCCAACCAGGAGTAGTGCAGTGACAGCGATGAGCGCAAGTCTCGACCAACGCTTCATGGCATCAAGTTCCTTTCGTATGGGCGTCCAGGTAGCCCTGCAAGATCACGGCTGCGGCTACCGCGTCGATCCAGTCGCGGGTAGGAGCCTTGCCCTGCGCGCGGAGCGCCTCAGCAGCCTCCTCTGTCGACAGCCGTTCATCCCACAAGATCACGGGGATGGTGACGGCGGAGGCCAAGCAGGCGGTATAGTCCTCAACCCAGGTCGCTTGTTGGCCGCGGGTGCCGTCCATGTTGAGCGGGAGCCCGACGACAATCGTGCCGGCGTGGTGGTTGGCCGCCAACGATGCAATGTGGGCGAAGTCGGCCACGCGCGCGCCGCGCTCGAAGACCTCCAGCGGCCGTGCGACGATGCCGAGCGCATCGCTGATGGCTACGCCGATACGACGATCCCCCAAGTCCAACGCCAGATAGCGCATTTGACAACCACGCAAGGTCGGGTGGGGCCCTAGCGGGCCGTTCCGTCGACCACGATTTCGACGTTCGTGCGGATGGGCAGATAGGGGATGACGGGGAACCAGGCTGGGGTGATGGTGATGTCAGGAGGCTGCGACAGCGGCAGGTCTCGCTCAAGCAGTTCGCGGGCTTCTTCGACGGACATGCGTTGCACCTTGGTCCGAATCTCCTCGGCGTCGATGCGAGCCGTCGCTTGGCCGTGGGCAGTGATGAAGAAGGTGAACTGTCCCGGGCCGATGTCTTCCTCGGCAGCTTCGCCGATCTCGTAGCTGGCATCGGCGAGGCTATAGCCCTCTGGGAGCTGGGTGACCAGTTGACGGTAGGCGACCGCTTGAGCGTCGCGCGCGCTGACCGCCTGGCCCGTCACCAGCAGCCGCAGCGCGAGGCCCAGCACGTCGGTACGCTCGCCAACGAGATGTGTATAGGCAGTCTTGGGCGCTGCCTGGATCACGAGCGTCTGGCGCGGCAGGAAGCGACCCGGCTCAGCGGCGGCAAGTTCCTGCAGGCCGTTATAGGCTTGTGCCATGATCTGCTGTGCGGCGATGTCCCAGGCGCGTTCACGGTCGGCGTCGGCAACAACGCGTACGGTCTGGCTCTGGGCTCCGGTGATGGGCCGTGGGTTGGTCACGCGGACGGCGAAGCCGACGACACCTTCGACAAAGTTGATCTGGTAGGGATCCACGTTACCGCTGGGGCCCTCGACCAGTGCTTCGACGGGCGCCATGACCTGCCCGAAGGGGGGCACCGTGACCGCCGATGTCGTCTGATAGCGCACAGGATAGGAGCCGGCAGATGTGCGGACGATCGTACCCTGGGGCACCGGGTAGTCCTGCCCGAGCAGGTTGGTAAAGAGCACCTCGCCGGTGGCCAAGCCGGTGAAATCGTAACCCCGACCGCTCGTGACGACTTCGGCGTAGGCCTCGAACTCGTCGCCGATGCGCGTCGCCGGAACGACGCCGCGCTGTAAGTCGACTTCGTCCAGCCCGATATCAACGGACACCTGCACGATACGGGAGTAGCCGAGCGTAGCAGGGTGGAGCGCGATGGTCGCGCTGGGCACCGCAAGCGCATAGGTGACCACAATGATACCGAGCACGACGAGCAGTACGAGGCCTTCGAGCGCCAGCAGCCATGCGGGAGGCTGCGTAAGGCGAAGCTTCTTGGGCGCTCGGGGGGTAGGCGCGTACCAGGGCAACGCCGGCCGCTCCAGACGTGGCATCGCCTTGGGCGGCGGGAAGCGCAGGTGTTGATCGAGATAAGCCTGCGCGTCGTCCATCGATTTGAAGACGGGCAGGCCGGCTGCGCGTGCCGCGGCGCGGCGCTCGGGATCCTCGATGACCCATGCGATATCGAGCTGGCGGTCTTCGGCCACGCGGCGCTGGACCTCGAAATCCAGCGGCTGGGCCCAGCCGCGTTCGACCTCCCAGGGAAGCAGGACGAGGACCCGGTCGCCATCGACGCGCTGGAGCATCCCGCGGAGCGTATAGCGATCGTCGGTCGATTGGATGGTTATGGTCTCCACGGCGGGCAGTATGCCACAACTCTGCGAATTGCCAAGAGAGGGGCGCGCGCCCGTAGGCTCCGAGGTTGGGATGTCGTCAGAGCGGCGTGCCCGGTTGGAGGGGCGGAGCGGTCAGCGGGCTCGGTCGGCGCAGTTCCGGGTTCATGGGAAGACCGGCCCGAACGGTGGGCGGGGAATGCATGCCGGGTGGTAATCCTGGGCGCTAGGGTTGCGGGGGTGCAGGTGCTCTGTCGGCGGGCTGGGAGACAGGAAGAACGATGTGGAAGCTACTGCCAGGGAGGCTTTGCTCATCGTAGCCGGGGCTCTCCGCCCATATGTGACCGCCGTGCGCTTCGACGATGCCGCGCGCTACGGTCAGGCCTAATCCGGGCCCGCCACCCTTGTATTTGGTCCTGCCCGATGAGTGGAGTGTCACCTCGCCGGTGCGGTAGAACTTGTCGAAGATGAGTTCGTGGACCTCAGGCGATATCCCGATGCCGGTGTCGCTGACGACAATTTCGACGAACGGTTGGTGCTTCGCTCCGTTCCAGGTGAGGACACGCCCCGAGATGCCGATCCGACCGCCGTCTGGCGTGTATTTGACGGCGTTGCTGAGCAGCTCTCCGATGGCCTTGCTCAACGCCTCGCTATCGCCCTCGATCTCGGGCAGGGCGTCCAGGCCATCGATCGTCAGGACCAGAGCTCGCGCATCGATAGCCTCGCGGAACTCTGTATGGACGCGGGCCACGATGTTGGCGAGCTGGACGCGCGAGATCTCCAGACGCAGCGTGCGGCTATCGATCCGGACGATGTCGAGCATGCTGTTGACGATCGTACGCATTCGCTCAGCCCCAGTCACGATGCCCTGGACGCCTTTGTAGAGGCTGCTGTCGCGCGTGATCGCGGGGTCGAACAGCAACATCTGGCTGAATCCGTTGATCAGCGTCAGGGGGGTCCGCAATTCGTGTGAGACGACCGTGAGGAAATCGGTCTTGCTGCGATCCAGCAACTCGAGCTGGCGGTAGGCAGTCTCTAGCTCCGCGGTCCGGGCCTGGACCTTGGCTTCCAGATCCTCGTTGAGGTGGCGCGTCTCAGCGTAGAGGCGCGCATTGCGGATGGCGACCGCGATCTGGTCGGCCAAGGTACGCAAAGCGACGACATCGCCGGGGCTGAAGGCGTCGCGTGACTCGTCCTGGATGTCGAGCGCGCCGATCAAGTTGTTACCGAAACGGAGGGGTAGGGCCAGCTCCGATTGGATGGTGGAAAGGCCCGCGACGCGCAGAAAGAGCGGGTCCTCATCTGCATAGCCTGTGAGGTAGGGCTCGCCCGTGCGACAGACGTGCGCGATGATGCTCCGCGGCTGATCGAGGGCCAACTCCCAGTACGGCTCGCGGACGGGCACTTCAATGCCATATTGCCCGGCGCGCAGCTCGATCCGCGGGGCAGCGCCAGCTCCGCCATGTGGCTCCCGCAGTAGCCAGATCCCCGCGAAGTAGAACCCGAAGCGCTGACGGATGAGGCTGAGGATACGCACGAGCAGGTCGTCGACGTCGAGGATCGATGCGATTTGGTGGCTGACCTGCGCGCTGGTCTCGAGGCGTACCGTCTGCCGAGAGAGCTCCGCATTCGTTGCATCGAGCCGCCGGACAACGGCCTCCAGCTCACTGCGCTGCCGGTAGAGATCGAGGAACACCTTGACCTTGCTCAACAGGATCCGCGGCGAGACGGGCTTGCTCAGAAAGTCAACGGCTCCCGTCTCATAGGCTCTGTGGTGGTGATAGGCGTCGGTCTCAATCGCACTGACGAAGATCAGCGGCAGGGTCGAGGTTCGGGGCTCCCGGCGCAGTTGTTCTGCGACTGTGTAGCCATCCATCCCGGGCATGCGCACATCGAGGATCGCGACGCAGAGCGGGCGCTCGCCTGCAGCAAGCTCGAGCGCCTCGGGACCTGAGCCGGCCTCGAGCACGACGACATCGAGCGTTTGCAGTGCACGGGCAATCACGCGACGGTTCGCCGGGCGATCGTCGACGATGAGCACACCCGGTATGGCGTGGTCATCCGGCGGCGAGGTTGGGGACGGGCCGTTGTGCATCGTTGCTCCGCAGACTCCGTGCTTCAGGGCAGCCGATCGCCTCGTGCGGCGATGTAGAGGCGGTACCAGGTCTCACGGCTGAGTGTGAGCGCGTCGGCCCGGCAACTGGCACGCACGCGTGCCGGGTTGGTGGTGCCGATGATCGGCTGGATGCCGGCGGGGTGGCGCAACAGCCAGGCCAAGGCAATGGCCTCACGGGTTGTGCTCATCTCCTCGGCCAGGTCGGCGATCAGAGCGGCCGTCTCGCGCACATTGGCGGGTGCGTCGGCCGGCGGGTCGAACAGACGCCCGCCGTCAACCGGCCCCCACGCCTGCACCAGGATATCGTGACGGCGGCAGAAGTCGAGCGTGCCAGCGGCGAGTGCGTGCTCCGGCGTTACGCCGGAGCGGTTCGCCACGATCCCCGCGTCGATCATGTGGGCGTGTAGCAGGCTCAGTTGTAGCTGGTTGGCGATCAGCGGTCGATCGAGGTGGGCTTGCAGCAGGGCGATCTGTTCGGGTGTGTGGTTGCTTACCCCAAAGTAGCGCACCTTACCGGCGGAAAGCAGGAAGTCGAACGCCCGCGCGACTTCGTCCGGCTCAACGAGCGGATCGGGCCGGTGGAGAAGCAAGATGTCGAGGTAGTCGGTGCCGAGCCGGCGCAGGCTGCCCTCGACCGCGGCAACGATGTGCTCGTAGCTGAAGTCATAGCGCTGGGGCGCGCCGGGTGGATTGTCGGCGAAGCGGATCCCGCACTTTGACTGCACGACGATACGGTCGCGGATGCCAGGAAATGCGTCCCACACGGCCGCGAAGGTCTTCTCGGACTGGCCCCGCCCATAGATGTCGGCGTGGTCGAAGAGCGTGATGCCCTCGTCGAGGGCAGCGCCGATTGCCTCGAGGGCGGCGCGTACGTCGTCGTGAGAGGGTTCGGAGGCGTGCCAGCGACCGAGGCGCATACAGCCGTAGGCAATCCGCGAGACTTCCAGCGTCGTGTTGGGTAGTCGGTAGCGTTTCATCGTGAGCTCCTTTGCTGAACTCGTACGAACGCCTCAACCTAAGTATAGGCCAGGACAGGGTCGACCACAACTACACTTGTGTTCCGAGTGCGTTACGGATTGGGGGCGATCTGACCTTGCCGCCCACTGTGTGAGGCGTATACTGGCACTAACCACCGCAAGGAGTTATTCGATGGTTAGGCCTCCCCCGCCGCTGCTCGATACAGGAGCCGCAGACGACCTGAACACGCTGCGCAGGGGATCCTGCTGGTTGACACCACATCCCCTTCAGGTACACTCTTTTCTAAGATAACGATGTTTCTATTGTCCTGCGCGACACATCCGACACAAGGAGAGGGGCCGTGAGCACGACTCGACCGCAGCGGTATGCGACACAGTCACTGGGGTATCCCCGTATCGGTAAGGACCGTGAGATAAAGCGCGCGTTGGAGGCCTACTGGAAGGGCGGTGAAGGCGTGCAGGGGCTGATGCGGGTCTTCTGGGAGACCGCCGAGGCAGGCTGGCGAGCGCAACTGGACGCCGGGATCGAGCACATCGGGGTAGGCGATGCCACGCTCTATGACCTGATGCTCGACTGGGCTGTCCGCTTCGGCCTGATTCCGGCGCGCTACCGGGATCTGGTGGGGCTCGATCGCTACTTCGCGATGGCGCGCGGAGCGCCGGGCGTGCCGGCGCTGGAGATGACGAAGTGGTTCGACACCAACTATCACTACCTTGTGCCCGAGGTGGATGCTGACCTGCTGGAAGAGGGGCTTGACGCGCAGTTCGACGACTTCGTGGCACTGGTGCAGCGTGCCCGCGGCATCCTGGGCGAGCGTGCCGTGCCGATCGTGATCGGTCCGGTGACGTTCCTTGCGTTGACCCGGCTCGATGCAGACTTTACAGATGCGTTGGCGGCGCTGCTACCCCACTATGGGGCGTTGCTGAAGGCGTTGGCTGACATGGGCGTGGCCGAGGTCCAGTTCCACGAGCCGGTGCTGGTTCGCAGCGACGCGAGCTCCTTGCGATTGCACTTTGAACGGGCCTATGCGGCCCTGGCTGGCGGCGGCCCGGCGCTGAACTTGGTGACCTACTTCGACGACTTGGGCGAGGCGTATGGTTGGGTCGTCAAGCTGCCGGTCGACGTGATCTCGCTGGATTTCACGCGTGGTGACAACCTGGGGCTGCTGGCGGCTCATGGCTGGCCCGGTGGCAAGACACTCGCTGCCGGCGTGGTCGACGGTCGCAGCGTCTGGCGTGTGCGGCCAGCGGAGACGTCGGGCTTGCTGTCGGACCTGACGTCGCACGTGTCACCGGGGCAGCTGAGGCTGGGCATATCCTCGTCATTGCAGTTCGTGCCTTACAGCGCAGCACGCGAGACTGCGCTGCCCGAGGCACTCAAGGGTGTGCTGGCCTTTGCCGAGGAGAAACTCCTCGAGCTTGTAGATGTTGCGTCGGGGAAGCTCGGCGCGATGGAAGCGCCGTGGACCGCGTTCCGAGCCTTCGCACCGGCCAACGCTGCGGTTCAGGCGCGTGTTGCGGCGCTTACCGAGGCGGACTTCGCGCGCGCTGAGCCCTACGAGACACGGCGCGCGCAGCAGGTGAAGGTGCCGCTGTTCCCGATGACGACGATCGGCTCGTATCCGCAGACCAGCCAGGTACGGCGGTTGCGGGCGCGATTTCGTCGCGGTGAGATCAGTGAGGCGGAGTACCGAGAGGGCATCGATGCTCTCATCGCCTACACGGTTGGTGTGCAGGTGGGGCTGGGGCTCGATGTACTGGTTCACGGTGAGTTCGAGCGTACCGATATGGTCGAGTACTTCGCGGAAAAACTGACGGGCTTCGCGTTCACGGAGCACGGGTGGGTGCAGAGCTTCGGCAGCCGTTACGTTCGTCCGCCGATTATCTACGGCGACGTGGCCCGACCCGCACCCATGACCGTGCGCGAGTTCGCTGTGGCTCAGGCGTTGACGGAGCTTCCGGTCAAGGGCATGCTCACCGGGCCGGTCACGATCATCAACTGGTCTTACCCGCGGACCGACATCCCGCGTAGGGAGATCGCCTACCAGTTGGCACTGGCGCTGCGCGATGAGATTGCGGATCTGGAGGCGGCCGGGGCGCGGGCGGTGCAGGTGGATGAGCCGGCGTTGCGCGAGGGGCTGCCGCTCAAGCGCGAGCGCCGCGATACCTATCTGACCTGGGCGGTCGATGCGTTCCGCCTGGCTACAGGACGGGCTAGTTCCGCCACGCAGGTGCACACGCATATGTGCTACTCGGAGTTTGGTGACATCCTGGCAGCGATCGACCGGCTCGACGCGGATGTGATCTCGATCGAGAACGCGCGGAGCGACGATGCGACGTTGCGGGACTTGGCAGCCTATGGCTACCCGCGTGAGGTAGGCCCGGGCGTCTACGATATCCACAGTCCGGTGGTGCCGACGGTGGCGTTCATCGAGGAAAAGCTACGCTCGTTTGTGGCGCACCTGCCTCCCGAGCGGCTGTGGGTGAACCCTGACTGCGGGCTCAAGACGCGGGCGTGGCAGGAGGTCCTGCCTGCCCTGCGGCACATGGTCAAGGCGGTCGAGCGGCTGCGAGAAGAGATGGGGTAGCCCGGTGACAGGATGCTGTAAGCCGGCAGCCTGGTGGGATGTGGCAGTGGAGGGGACGCGATCCACAGATGATGGATGAGCGCAGACGAAGGGTTTCTGAGACGACTGGCTGACGCGCCCGCGCCCATCCTGGCGGATGGGGCGATGGGCACGATGCTCCATGCCCGGGGCGTGGCATTCAACACCTGTTTTGACGCGCTGAACCTGACGCGACCCGCGATGGTCGCCGAGGTGCATCGGGCGTATATCGACGCCGGTGCCGAAGTCATCCTCACCAACACATTCGGCGCTAACCGCTACAAGCTGGCTGAGCACCGGCTGGCAGACCAGGTCGAACAGATCAACCGGGCCGGTGTTGAGCTCGCACGGCGGGTGGTGTACGCGTCATTCCGCGACGTCCTGGTGGCCGGCGATGTGGGGCCGTTGGGCGTGCGTCTGGTGCCCTACGGGCGCGTTCAGAAAGCTCAGGCGCGCGAGGCGTTCGCCGAGCAGATCGGCGCCCTGGTGGATGCGGGCGTCGACTTGATCGTGATCGAGACCATGACCGATCTGCAGGAGACGGTCGAGGCGGTGCGCGCCGCGCGCGAGGCCGGCGATGTGCCCGTGGTGGCCTCGATGACCTTCACGCGCGATGACCGGACGCTGCTGGGCGATGCGCCGGAGCGTGTGGCGCAGCGGGTGGCGCAGGCTGGGGCGGACGTCATCGGCGTCAACTGCTCGGGCGGCCCCGTGCAACTGCTGCGCATCGTGGGTCAGATGCGCACGGCGGTGCCGGAGGGGCGTTTCTGGGTGAAGCCCAACGCTGGTTGGCCCGAGCAGGTGGCAGGCCGCATCCGTTATCCTGCCACGCCGGACTACTTCGGGGACTATGTTTGGGCTTTCCGGAAGGCCGGGGCGGACGTGGTGGGCGGTTGCTGCGGCACTACGCCGGCCCACATCGCCGCGATGCGCGCGGCGATAGACGCCGGGGCACCTGCCGAGTTGCATTTGCCAGAGAGCGTTACGCCGGCCAACTCCGTGGGCGTGGACATCGCGCCGGATCAGGCCTCGCTGCTCTCACAGAAACTGGCGGCGGGCAAGTTCGTCATCGCTGTGGAGGCCGATCCTCCGCGGGGGTTGGCGACGCACAAGCTGCTGGCGGGCGCGACGCTGCTCAAGGAGGCCGGAGCCGACGTGATCAACGTGGCCGACAGCCCGATGGCGCGGATGCGGATGAGCCCGTGGGCGGTCTGCGCCCTGATCCAGGACAAGGTGGGGATCGAGACCACGCTGCACTTTCCGACGCGCGGGCGGAATATGCTACGGGTTCAGGGCGACCTGCTGGCAGCGCACGCCTTGGGGGTACGCAACGTCTTTGTAGTGATGGGCGATCCGACGGCCATTGGTGACTATCCCGATGCGATGGATGACTATGACGTGGTCCCCTCGGGCCTGATCAAGCTGATCAAGCAGGGGTTCAACGCGGGTGTGGACCATGCCGGGGCCGACATTGGGCAGCCAACGGCCTACTTCGTGGGTGGGGCGCTCAACCTGGCACCCAATGATGTCGCGCATGAGGTCAAGGTACTGCGTCGCAAGGTGCAGGCGGGGGTCGACTTCCTGCTGACTCAGCCGATCTATGACGCAGAGGCGGCGCGGCAGGTCCCCGACGCCTACGCCGCGCGTTACGGGCCGCTTGGGGTGCCCGTGCTGGTGGGAATCCTGCCGCTATATGGGGTACGGCACGCCCGGTTCCTCCACAACGAGGTGCCGGGGATCGCGATTCCGCCAACGGTGGTGACCAGGCTGGAGGCGGCGGGTGACGACGCGCCGCAGGAAGGCGTCCGCATCGCGACGGAGCTCGTCGCGGCAGTGCGGGATTGGGCAGGCGGTGCGTATCTGATGCCGGCCTTCAACCGCTACGACCTGGCGGCGGCGGTGATCGAGGGCGCGTCGGGGCAGAGATGACTCAGCGCAGAGTATGGTAAGGCGTCGAGAGTGGATGGCAGGGCAGGGGGCCCGAGGGTGTCGTGGATCGGGATTCGCGGTGTTGCCCTGGGGGCTGGACGGTGTTTCGATGGCGCATAAGATCTCGTAGATTGGCGTGTTTGGTGGTGTATGCCGTACCGGTTCGCAGTAGAGGACAGGGATTACTCGGACTTCGCCAGCGGCAGGGTGTTCGTTGGCCAGCCGGGGCATCCTGCATTCCCGGTCCGGCTGGCGAGTGAGATCTTCCAGCGCTGCATGGCGCACCGCGCGGCGCAGGGGGCCACGGGGCCGTGTGTGCTCTACGATCCAGTTTGCGGTGGCGCCTATCACCTGAGCACGTTAGCCTTCTTACACTGGCACGCCATCCGGGCGATCATCGCATCAGATATCGACGAGGAGATTCTGCCCATCGCGAGACAGAACCTGACCCTGTTGACCCTGGAAGGGCTGGACCGGCGGCAAGCGGAGATCGCAGCCATGTTGGCGGCGTACGGGAAAGCCTCGCACGTGGAGGCGCTGGCGAGCGCGGGCCGGTTGCGCCAGGTGCTCGCAGGCTTGGTCAAGATGCGCCACATCGACGTTCGGCTGTTTGCTGCGGATGCGACGCGTGCGCAGGCGCTCGCCGAGGGGCTGGCGGAGACGGAGGTCGATGTCGTCATCGCCGACATCCCCTACGGGTGGCACTCGTCGTGGCAAGGCACCGGCTCGCGGTCGGCTACAGCTGCGAGCCCCCTGTGGCAGATGCTTCAGGCGCTGAGACCGGTGCTGGACCTGGTGTCTGTTGTGGCCATCGCTGCCGACAAGGGCCAGCGCGTGGTCCACGAGGGCTACCGGCGGCTGGAACGATTCCAGATCGGTAAGCGCCAGGTGGTTCTGTTGCAGCCAGCCAGGGGGTAAGCGGAGGGAGACGGCGCTGCGCCGCCTTCAGGGGCGCAGTATGATCGTTGAGGCCCCTGGTGCTCGTGGTAGCCAGAGGCCATCACCTTGATACCCTGCAGAGAGCGTCAGAGTGCGGCGGGCTCGTGGTGTTCGAGTCGCACTGTTTGGATGGGGTAGGGTAGATCGATGCCGGCGTCCCGCGCGGCGGCGTCGAGGGCCAGCACGGCATCGGAGTGCACCTGGAGCAGCCCTGAAGCGCTGGTGTCGACCCAGAAGCGCACGCTGAGGGCGATTGCTGCGTCGCCTAGCGCGTCGGCCCAGACAGTTGGCGCCGGCTCCGAGAGCACGCCGGGCACGGTGTAGATGGCCTCCAGGAAGACCGTCATCGCGTGCTCAGCATCCTGTCCATACCCGAGGCCAACCTGGATCGTCCGCATTCGCTGTGTGCTGCGGGTATAGTTGCTGATGGGGTTCTCGAAAACCCTGATGTTGGGGACGATGACCACTTCGCCGTCCAGGGTGCGAATAACGGTATCGCGGGCGGTGACCGACGTGACCGTCCCGACGAAGCCCGCCGCCGAAACGACATCGCCGATCACGAAGGGCTGACGTACCATCAGGAGGATACCCGCGACAAAGTTGCGGGTGATGTCCTGTAGCGCGAAGCCGATCGTGAGACCCGCGACCCCCAGGCCCGCAAGGAAACCGGTGAGGTTGAAGTTGACCTGTTCGAGCGCCGCGATCAGGCCCACGACGATGACGGCCCAGCGGACTAGCTTGGCAAGCAGATCCAGCAGGGCTTTCTCCGTGATGCGCAGGCCCAGCGCGCGGCGCACTGCACGCTCTGCCGGTCGGGCCAGCAGCAGTGCGACGGCGAACGTGACCAAGGCTACGATGAGACTTGGGATGAACTGCAGCGCTTGGACGAGCAGTTGCTGGAGGGCTGCATCGAGATTCGTCATAGTCAGGGCCGGTCAGCGGAGCATGGCGCGAACCAGATCGGGGGCCTTGGCCAACGCCTCGGCGAGTTTCTCGGGGTCACGACCGCCGGCTTGGGCCATATCGGGGCGACCGCCACCACCGCCGCCGACCATCTTGGCGAGTTCGCGGACGAGGTTGCCGGCGTGCACGCCCCGCTCGGCGGCGAGCTCTTTGGTTGTCGCGGCGATGAGCAGCGGCTTATCGTTGACGACGGCGCCCAGGATAACCACACCGCCCTGGACCTTGTCGCGGAACCAATCCGCCATTTCGCGCAGCGTATCGGCATCCGGTGCGTTGACACGCGTCGCGAGGACCGGCACGCCGCCGATGTCCACGACCTGATCGAGGGCGGACTGGAAGTCGGCGCGGGCGAGCCTGTGAGTCAGCCGGTCGATCTCACGGTGGGCTGCCCTGAGCTCCTCCTGCAGGCGGGCGACGCGATCGGGCACCTCTTCGGCGGGGCTGCCGAGGTACGCGGCGGCCTGCTCCTGGCGAGCCCGCAGCGCCTGGACTGTGCGCAGGGCGCCTCGACCGGTGACGGCCTCAATACGGCGAATCCCGGCCCCGATGCCGAACTCGGAGACGATCAGGAAGGGGCCGATGTCGCCCGTGCGGCGCACGTGTGTGCCGCCGCACAGCTCCTGGCTGAAGGGCGCGGTGGCATCCCCGATGCGCAAGACGCGCACGACGTTGCCGTACTTCTCCTCGAAGAGCGCGATAACGCCCTGGGCCAGGGCATCGCGGTAGCTCTCTTGTCGCGCGTTGACCTCGTAGTTGGCCAGGACCGCCTCGGTGGCAATGCGCTCGATCTCGGCGCGTTGCTCGGCCGACAAGGGCTCGGTGTGGTTGAAGTCGAAGCGCAGGCGATCGGGGGCGACCACCGAGCCGGCCTGCTGGACGTGACTGCCCAAGACCTGGCGCAGACCCTTGTGGAGCAGGTGGGTGGCGGTGTGGTTGCGCATGATGTCCCAGCGGCGGTCGGTGTCGACCTGCGCGGTCGCTCTATCGCCCACGCGCGGCGTACCCGTGACGACCTCACCGACGTGGATGACCATGTCCTCGATGGGGCGGCGGGTGCCGGTTACGCGGACCTCCCAGTCGGGGCCAGAGATGCGCCCTGTGTCCGATACCTGGCCACCGGACTCGACATAGAAACACGTTTTCTGGAGCACGATCTCGACCGCCTCACCCGGTTGGGCCGTGGTGACGACCTCGTCGCCCGCGAGCATCCCGACCAGGCGGGACTCCACCTGCATCGCGCTATAGGGATCGTAGACGAGATCCTGGGCATCGTCCTGTGCACGCACCCACTCGTACAGCGACGGGTAGAGCTGAGCGTGAGCGTCGGCCTCCATCTCGAAGGCGCCCGCTGCTCGCCCACGGGCCCGCTGCTCCTCACGCGACACGTGGTAACCGGCTTCGTCGACGGTCAGGCCGTGCTCAAGGGCGATGTCGCGTGTGACCTCGAAGGGAAGGCCGAGCGTATCGTGGAGGAAGAAGGCCTGATGGCCCGGAATGGTGTTGCTGCCAGCGGCACGCACATCGGCGATGATCTCCTCCAGGCGTGCTAACCCCAGGTCGAGGGTGCGCAAGAAGCGTCGCTCCTCGCCCAGAATCGTGGCCTTGATGAAATCGACGCGAGCTGGAAGCTCCGGGAAGACATGGCCCATCTTGCCGATCACCACGTCGGCCAGGCCCGACACGAACGGGCGGGTTAGGCCCAGCGTCCGGCCAAAGCGTACCGCACGGCGCAGAATCATACGAAGAACGTAGCCGCGCCCGTCGTTGGCGGGGATCACGCCGTCACCGATGAGGAAGGTGACAGCACGGATGTGGTCGGCGATGACGCGATAAGCTACCAGGTTGGCCTCGCGTTCGGCATCGGTATGGCCCGCGAGCACCTGCGTCTGTTCGATTATCGGCCAGAAGAGGTCTGTGTTGTAGTTCGCGTCTTTGTGCTGGAGGCGCGCGACTACGCGCTCGAAGCCCATGCCGGTGTCGACATGGGTCGCGGGCAGCGGCTCGAGCTTATCGTTGCCCAGGCTGTTGTACTGGATGAAGACCAGGTTCCAGAACTCGGTGAAGCGCGCGCAGTCGCCATTGACCCCACAGACGTGGCCAGGTACGTGCTGCTTGTCGCAGGCCTCTGGCCCACGGTCGTAGTGGATCTCGCTGTTCGGGCCGCAGGGCCCGGTGTCGGCCATCATCCAGAAGTTGTCCTTCCGGCCAAAGAAGAGGATATGGTCCGGGTTGATGTCCGTCTCGCTGCGCCAGTACCCGGCGGCCTCGTCGTCGCGCGGCAGGTCGCCCTTGTCGTCTTCGAAAACCGTAACCCACAGGCGGTCTTTTTCCAGGCCGTAGACGCGGGTGAGGAGCTCCCAGGCCCAGCGAATGGCCTCCTGCTTGTAGTAATCGCCGAAGGACCAGTTGCCGAGCATCTCGAAGAAGGTGTGGTGCGTGCCATCGCGCCCCACCTCTTCGAGGTCGTTGTGCTTGCCAGCGACGCGCATGCACTTCTGGGTGTCGACGGCGCGGGTGTAGGGGCGGCTGCCGGTGCCCAGAAAGACGTCCTTGAACTGGTTCATCCCGGCGTTGGTGAAGAGCAGTGTCGGGTCGTCCTGGGGGACGAGGCTAGCGCTAGGCACGATGGTGTGCCCGCGCTCCTTGAAGAAGTCCAGAAAAGCCTGCCGTATTCGGTCGCTGGTCCAGCTCTCGGTCATGGTTCTCCTTGCTTCGTTGCAGGTCGGCTGGCCGCACCGGCCCTGGGGGGGGGGAGGCGACCCAGGCCGAATGCATACCAGAATGCAGATATTGTAGTGGAGAGCACAGGTAAGTCAAACCAGACCGCGGGATTCTGGACTGTAGCGGGGAGAGACCGGCGGTTGGTAGCGCATCGAGCAGGACCACAGAACACCCACGGTCCACGTGTGGCGAGGGGCGTGGATGTTCAGGCACTTCGCTTGCGGGCTAGCTCATCTCTGCTACACTGTGGCTATGCGCACTGATCATCGACCTCGCCCGGCCCTTCGCGGCCTGATTCGGCCGCCCGGCCCGCCTCTTCTGGTGTGGCTGCTTCCTCTCGTTGCGATGTTAGTTGCCTGCACAGGCACTCTGGGGCCAACGACCACTCCGGCACCCACGGCCACGCCTACGGTCACTGCCACACCTGTGCCAACCTGGACGCCGACGCCGACGCCGACCGCAACCCCTGTGCCCTCCGCGAGGTTGGAGATCCATTGGCCCGAGCAGGTCTCGCCGCTTGAGCCCGTGGCGCTCGTGGCGGACCTTATCCCGCCACCGGGCCTCGCAGTCATCGGGCACATCACGGTTACCGTGATGGACCCGGCACGAGAGACCTACCAGACGTTCGATCTCTCGCAGCGCGATGGTGACCGCTTCAGCGCCCGCGAGGCGCTCCAGTTCCCGTTGGTCCCGCAGCCAGGCACCTGGTGGCTGATCTCGCACGTCAAGGCCTCGCTGCCGGTGGTGGGTGAGCGGGCGTTCTTCTTTGAAGTCGAGCCGGTCGCCCTTCGGGAGTTGAGCGGCACGCTGCCGGCGGCGGTGACGTTGCAGGTTCCGGCGGGATTTGAGGAGGTCGTGGCGGCGGGCGATCTGGCTGCCGGGGGGCGGGTCTGGGCACACGCGGGCGGCGAGGTGGGGCTGTGGTGGGCGCCGGGACCAACCGAACCGCTTCTGGTGAGCAATGCGCTGGTGGTGCTAGAGGCGACCCATGCGGGTGACGCACGCTACGCCCCGCCCACGGTGTCGGAGGTGATCGAGACCACGTGGCAGGAGCGCGTTGCGTTCGAGTTCCCGGAGACATGGCCTGGCCCCGATGGCGGACCGGGCCGGGCATGGGTCATCAAGGGCGATAATCATTGGCTGTATGTGCTGCGAGTGCGCGCGGTGGGGGCGCCGGCTATCCCGCCGCTGATCGAGGAGGTCGGTGAGACGTTCGGTTTCACCGAGCCAAATGGGTGACTGCGGAGTTCTGACACCAGACCTTGTGCTTGCCAGTGCCGTGCTTGGCAGGGACGGTGGCTGGCCTATAGTGGAGTGGCGACAGGCTCGGCCGCCGCACAGGCGGGGGCCGTGTGTATAACACCAATTGGAGGGATCATGAAGTATCCTACGGATGAGCACGTTGAATCGATGTACGCGTTGGCCAAGGAGCGCTATGCGCTCATTGGCGTGGACACGGATGCAGCGCTGGCGCGCCTGGCGACGGTGCCGATCAGCCTGCACTGCTGGCAGGGCGATGACGTGGGTGGGTTCGAGGGCCCTGAGGGCGACATCGGCGGCGGCCTGGCGGTGACCGGGAACTTCCCCGGGAAGGCACGCACCGCGCAAGAGCTGCGCCAGGACCTCGATGTAGCCTATAGCCTGATCCCGGGCACGCACCGGTTGAACCTTCACGCCATCTATGCCGAGACGGGCGGAACCGAAGTGTCGCGGGACGCGCTTCAGCCTGAGCACTTTGCGGCCTGGATCGACTGGGCAAAGGCCAACAAGCACGGCCTGGACTTCAATCCCACGCTATTCGCACACCCGCTCTCCGACGATGGCTTCACACTGTCGAGCTATGACGCGGGCACCCGCAAGTTCTGGATCGACCACTGCATCGCGTGCCGCAAGATCGGTGCGGCGATGGGCGAGGCGCTGGGCGTGCCGGCAGTGACCAATATCTGGATTCCCGACGGCTTCAAGGACGTACCCGTTGACCGGATGGCGCCGCGGCAGTTATTGGCGGAGGCGCTCGATGAAGTCTTTGCCGAGGAGATCGATCCAAAGCACAACCTGGACGCAGTGGAGTCCAAGTTGTTCGGCATCGGCTCGGAGAGCTACGTGACCGGCTCACACGAGTTCTACTTGGGCTATGCGCTCACGCGCAAGAAGCTGCTGTGCCTCGATGCCGGGCACTTCCACCCGACGGAGAACATTTATGACAAGGTTACGTCGGTGCTGATGTTCCTGGACGAGATTTTGCTCCATGTGAGCCGCGGCGTGCGCTGGGACAGCGACCACGTGATAACGCTGTCGGACGATCTGCGGATGCTGATGCAGGAACTGGTGCGCAACGACCTGCTGGAGCGAACCCACATCGGGCTGGACTACTTCGATGCGAGCATCAACCGGGTGGCAGCGTGGGTCGTCGGGACGCGCAACGCAGTGCAGGCACTGTTGCTCGCGATGCTGGAGCCGACCGACGCGCTGCGCGAGATGGAGCGGGGTGGTGACTTCACCCAGCGGTTCGCGATTCTGGAGGCGCTCAAGGGCATGCCTTGGGGGGCTGTTTGGGACTACTACTGCGTGCAGCAGGGTGTGCCGGTGGGCAGCGCTTTCATGGACACGATTCTGGACTACGAGCGCAAGGTGCTCTCGAAGCGGTAGGGGCTCGCACGCTACGGCCCTTAGTCAGTCGAGCATTTGTGGTGGCGTCGTAATGCCCGCCTCCACGAACTGAAGGCCGGCCCCCGTGTACACCTACCGGGGGCCGGCTGCTGTGATCCCTCGTTCGAGCGCCTTGCGTTTAGCCGTGCTTCACCTTGATCTTCTTGCTGACCACATCACCAGACTTGGGCAGGGTGATGGTCAATACGCCGTTGCGATAGACGGCCTCTGCATCCTCGGCCTTGACCTCAGTGGGGAGCGCCACGGTGCGCTGGAAGGCGCCGTAGGTCCGCTCGGTACGGTAGGTGTGGGCGTCGCGCTCCTCGTGCTCGTGCTTCTTCTCGCCGCGGATGGTAAGCATGTTGTTGTCCAGCCGCAGCTCGATATCCTTCTCCTCAAGGCCAGGTAGCTCCGCCGACACCCTGATGGCGTCGTCCGTCTCCACAACGTCGATGCTGGGGCTGAAGCTCGCCCAGCCTTCTTCGGACCAAAGCGGCGAGAGGCCGAAGCCACGAGTGAAGAACTCGTCAAACATCCGATTCATATCCCGAAACAGGTCAATGGATGTCGGCTCCTCGCGTGACTCGGTCCGTTCCTCTCTCTCTCGTCTCCACGGTAACCGGTTCATCAAGGACATCGTGTCCACCTCCTCTCGTCAGACTGCTCTGTTGCGTCGTGTTAAGCGCCGCCGGCACATCTAGCCGGCGGCCTGAATGGCGATCTTGTGGCGCGTTGGGCGCATCTTGGGCAATGTGATGTGCAGTACACCGTTGTTCAGCTTGGCTTCGATCGCCTCTTCGTTCACCTCGGTGTTCAGGGTGAAGCGGCGCTCGTAGTCGCCAATGCGATACTCGGCGTAGTTGAGGCTATAGCCCTCGGGCCACGTGGGCTCCACGTGACCACTGACCGAGAGCATGTTCTGCTCCAGCGTGATGTCCGCGCCATCGGGGCGAACGCCCGGCATGTCGCAGACTACATGAATGGCTTCGTCGGTCTCGTAGATGTCGGTTCGCGGCACGAATATGTAGCCCGTGCGGGTCGGCTCAGCCGCGCTCTGCTCGACTTCCTGTTTTTCCGTTTCTTGAATCTGAAGATTGGTCTGCTCAGCCATAGTGACCTCCTAAGCGTGCACTCCTATAGGATTTCAGGCCGTCTTGACCGTGATCTTGCGAGGCTTGTCGTGCTCGGCGCGAGGCAGGCGGATGGCCAGCACGCCGTGCTCGTACGCAGCGTCAACCTTGTTCGGGTCGACGGAGAACGGAAGCGTGATCGAGCGGCTGAAGCTGCCTGTGCCGCGCTCGCGACGATGGTAGACCGCGCCCTCAGGGAGCTCCTCGGCCGGACGGTTGCCTCTCACGGTGAGCGTGTCATCCGTCGCCGAGATCTCGATCGCGTTGGCATCGATGCCTGGCAGTTCGGCGGTGACGAACGCCCCCTCATCCGCTAGCCAAACGTTCATGGCCGGGTAGGCGGGCGCGATGCCCGAGGTGCGCCAGGGCAAGGTGCGTTCGAGAATCTCGTTCATCTCGCGGCGGAGACGCTGCATCTCGCGCCAAGGTGATCCGAATCCTCCCAAACGTGGTGTCATCAACATATTCGCCCTCCTCATATGAGATTTGCTCGGCCAGCGAGCGACGCCGTCCTGAGGCAGGGCGACGACGCACGTCGACCGTAATCAACTCACACCTAGAGTGTATGAGGACAAGCTTAGAGGCAGATCTGAAGGGGATTAGAGGTTCATAGGCGCTACATTAGAATTGCATTAGAACGCCGAGAGTCACCGGCACAGGCACGCCAGCGAGTCAGAAGACCACGACGGGCGTGCCGACGCGGCGGTCGCTCTGGATGAAATCGTCCTCGTAGCCGCCGACGGGGTGGACCCAGCGGTAGATCCACCGCGCGGCGTCGATGGAGACGTTGAGACACCCGTGGCTGCGTGGGATGCCGAAGTCGTTGTGCCAGTAGGCGCCATGAATGGCCGTACCCAGCAGGTCAAAGAAGACGTTCCACGGCACGCCGGGGAGGTCGAAGATGTCACCGGAGGAGACCTCGACCTGCGACATGCCTTCGTAGGGCACGTTCGACATGTGGCGGGAGGCCTGTTTGAGGAGCACGTGGTGCTCGCCCCGAGGCGTCGATAGGCCACCGATGCCCGAGGCGACGAGCGTCGTGAAGACGACGTCGTCGCCCTCGAAGCAGCTCAGCAACTGCGCTGCCAGGTCCACCTCGATGCGTTTGTTGCCAATGAACGGATGGATCGGCGACATCTCGACCCGGGGTATGCGGCGCACGTCGACGGCGGGCACCCACTGGTGATTGGTGGATTGGCGGGGCGGGTAGTCGTCAAAGACCTTGTACCAGCCATTGCCTGCCTCGTCCAGGGCCGCGTCCAGGACACGGTAGACGGTGCCCCCGTAGAACGTGTACCTGACGGGGGCGTTGGGGCCCGGTGCAGTACGGGCGCGGGTCGAGATGTGCGCGACCTCTCCCCAAAAACCCCACGGACCGACGTCGGCGATGAACGGCTGGTCGGGGTAGACGCGGACCGGCAGCACCCATGCACTCTGGACGTACCCTTCGGGGATCTGATACCACAGGTCGTTGTGGGCGGAGAAGGGAGCGCGGACCTCACCCACGATCGGGAACGACTCGTCGCGGTAGTAGGCGCCTTGCCGTTCGCTGGACGTCGAGGCTTCCTTGTACACGGCGACCGTGTGGATCGCGCGACCGTACAGCTCCCACGTGTCCACGCCTGGCGGCTCGGGCAGAAGCGGCTGCGGCTCGGCCGCACGAACCGGTCGAACGCCAGGTAGCACCGCCGCTGCGGCGCCTGCGGCCATCCATTTGAGCATCTGTCGTCGTGTTATCATGGCACGATCCCTCCAAGCGCGAGTGTAGCACGGCTGCTCGCGAAAGACAAGCTGCCGTGCCGCGGGCCGGGACCGGAACCCGCAAGCTCAGAGGGCGCGTAGGGCTTGACAGACAGCCTGGCCAGTTTACAATGGTTGCAAATAACAATCCACGCCAGATGGGAGCCCTATGAAACCCCTCGAGATCCTGCTAGAAGCCCTTCGTGCGCGCGGCATGCGCATAACGCCGCAGCGGCGCCTGATCCTCGAGCTCCTGTGCGGTGACAGCAGCCACCCGACGGTCGACGATATCTACACGCGTGCTGTCGCCGCGATGCCGAACATCTCCAGAACGACGGTCTACAATACCCTCCGCGAGCTCGTGCGGCTGGGTGAGCTTGCGCCGGTGGAGGGGCTGTCCGACGCCAGCGCCCGGTACGACACGCGCACCGACGACCACGACCACGTCTTCTGTGTTAGCTGTGGAAAGCTGGTGGACATCGATCAGGTCCCCGACCGGCGTGCGCTTACAGACGTGCAGACGGCAGGGTTCCAGGTATTCAGGCATCAGGTCACCTACTATGGTTTCTGCCCGGACTGCCGGCGCCGCCGCGCGGGCGCTGCCACATAGGGCGTAGCGAGTCGCGACGATCGGGGACATGAGCGCCGCGCATCGTTGGTGCGGCGCCACGGGTGTTGATTTCTGGCCCATGTGTGAGAGAATTCCCAGGAGTGGGGCGAGCGAAGTGCTCGCCCCACTCTCAGGCTAAGGAGGGGACTTTGGCCAAACGGGAGTTCAGGCCGGAACACGAGTATCGCTATGATCGCCGCGGGACAGTCCGGTGGATCATCTCGCACCTTGTCCGCTATCCAGTCTTCCCGCTCTTGATGGTGGCTGCTGCTGTGGCCAATAACTTCGCTTACAGCGGCATCCAGGTCTACGTGGGGCAGGCGTTCGACCTGATCTCGCAGGCCAGCTGGGCCAACCAGGCACTGGCGGCGATTGCCCTGAGCGTGATCGTGTCAGCCGCGGTTCAGGGTGTCACAGGCCTGGTGCGCAACTTCAGCGTGTCGTTCATTGCGCAGCGGATCGAGCGCGACTCGCGTGAGGAGCTCTATGTGAGCCTGCTCGGCAAGAGCCAGACCTTCCACGGGCGTCAGCGGATCGGCGATATCATGGCGCGGGCGACGGACGACGTGCGCATGATGAACGCGATGTTCAGCCCAGGCGTGATGCTCATCGTCGACTCATTCATGGGCCTGGTGGTGCCGCTGGTGCTGATCGGAGTGATGGCGCCCCGGTTGCTGTTGGTGCCCGGCATCTTCACGGTACTGCTCGTGGTCACCGTCTACGACTATAACCGGCGGCTCAAGCCGGTGAGCATGGCGCAGCGCCAGCAGTATGGGCAGATGAATGCGCGCCTGGCGGAGTCGGTGGCGGGGATCGAGGTTGTGAAGTCGAACACCCAAGAGCAGGAGGAGTGGAAGCGCTTCGCGGCCAACGCGCGCACCTACCGCGACTATTTCGTTCAACAGGGCGCGATCGAGGCACTCTACTGGCCCGCCCTGGCCTTCACCTTCAGTTGGGCGGGCTGCCTACTGCACGGGCTTACGCTCTGGCGGCGGGATCTGGTGTCACTGGGACAGGTGGTGGCGTTCATGGGCCTCTTCGGCGCGCTCCGGTTCCCGACCTTTATCTCCACCTTCACGTTCAACCTGGTGCAGTTGGGGATCGCGAGCGCCGAGCGGGTCCTGGGGATGATCAAGATGGAGACTGAGCTCGACGAGAACGCCGGCGGGGAATCCCGGTCGATTCGGGGCCACGTGGTCTTCGAGAACGTCAGCTTCGGCTACAACGGCAAGGCCGTGCTCAAGGACATCAGCTTCGAGGTGCACCCCGGCGAGACCGTGGCGATCGTGGGGCAGACGGGATCGGGCAAGACGTCGCTGACACGCCTGATCAATCGCATCTTCGACGCGGATGAGGGACGCATTCTGGTCGATGGCGTGGACGTGCGCGATTGGAGCTTAGAGTCGTTGCGGTCGCAGATCTCGACGATCGAGCAGGACGTCTTCCTGTTCTCGCGCACGTTGGCGGAGAACATCGCCTTCGGGTGTGCGGACGCGACGCCGGAGGCGATTCGCGAGGCAGCGCGTGAGGCGCAGGCCGAGGAGTTCATCCAGAGCTTCGCCGAAGGCTACGATACCGTGGTGGGCGAGCGCGGCGTGACGCTCTCGGGCGGGCAGCGGCAGCGGATTGCCATCGCGCGGGCGTTCCTCACCGATCCGCGCATCCTGATTCTCGACGACAGCACGAGCGCGATCGACAGCGCGACCGAGGACCGCATCCAGAAGGCGATGCGGCGCATCAGCAGCCAGCGCACGACCTTCATCATCACGCACCGCCTCAGCCAGATACGCTGGGCTGACCGGATTCTGGTCTTGCGGCGAGGGCAGCTGGTCGATCAGGGGACCCACGACGAGCTCATGGCACGCTCGGATGCGTACCGGCGGATCTTCTCCCGGTACGACCTCTAGCATGGCACGCGAAACAGCGGGGGGACACTAGCGTATGGGGTTCATACTCGACGGCCTGGATAGCGAAAGTTACGATCGCAACTACGGCGACCGCGAGCTGGTGCGACGCATCATCGAGTACTTCCGGCCCTACCGTGGGCGGATGGCCGTGGTGGCGTTGATGCTCTTCATCAACTCCGTCGCCGGGACCGGCGCGCCGATCCTGGTCTCGCGCACGATCGACATGGTGACGTCGGACTCGTCGACGCGGAGCATTGTGCTAGCAGCCGGTGCGGTGCTTGGGGTGGGGCTCATCAGCTGGATCACCAACTACGTACGCCGGCTCCTCGGCGCGCGCGTCATTGGGGATGTTGTGCTCAAGGTGCGAGAAGACGTCTTCGCGGCGACGGTGCGCCACGACATGTCGTTCTTCAACGAGCACCCCTCGGGGAAGATCGTCAGCCGTGTGACCTCGGACACACAGGACTTCTCGAACGTGGTGAACCTGGTGCTGGAGCTGATCAGCCAGGTGTTGCTCGTGGTGATCCTGGTGGTCTGGCTGGCGGCGCTCAACTTTTGGCTCACGCTGGCGCTGGTCGCGATCGCGCCGCTGGCGGCGTTGGTGGCGTTGAGCTTCCGGCGAATCGCGCGCAAGGTTACGCGCCAGTCGCGCCGCATCAACGCAACGATCAACGCCCAGATCCAGGAGTCGATCAGCGGTATCGTCGTGGCGAAGGGCTTCCGGCAGGAGCAGGCGATCTACAACCGTTTCCGCGAGAACAACCGGCAGTCGTACCGTATCGGTCTGCAGCGGGACATGACGTTCAACGCGATCTTTCCGATCCTGGGGATGTCGTCGGGGCTGGCAAGCGCCTTCTTCCTCTACGCGAGCGGGTTGGCGACGCGGACGGGGATCTCGCCGGGCAACTGGTATCTCTTCATGCAGGCAGTGGGCTTCTTCTGGTGGCCGATGACGAGCATCTCGTCGTTCTGGAGCCAGTTCCAGGATGGGTTGTCGGCAGCGGAGCGAGTCTTCGCCCTGATCGACGCCGAGCCGCGGGTGGTCCAGACCGCGGATGAGCCGGTCGAGCGCATCGAGGGCCACATCGAGTTCCGGCACGCGCGGTTTGCCTACACGCCGGAGGAGGTGGTCTTGCCGGATTTCTCCCTCGACATCCGTCCGGGCGAGACGGTGGCGCTGGTCGGCCACACGGGCGCGGGCAAGACGAGCGTGGCGCGGCTGATCCCGCGGTTCTTTGAGTTCCAGGGCGGCCAACTGCTGGTCGATGGGAGGGACGTGCGGCGGTTCAACCTGGCGTCGTACCGGCGGCACATTGGCCTGGTGCCCCAGGAGCCTTTCCTCTTCTCGGGCACCGTGCGCGACAACATCCGCTATGGCCAACCGGACGCCAGCGACGACGAAGTGTGCGCCGCGGCCACGGCGATCAGCGACGGTGACTGGGTGGCCGATCTCTCGGACGATCTCGACACCGACGTCGGTGAGCGTGGCGCAAACCTCTCGATGGGCCAGCGGCAACTGGTGGCATTGGCGCGTGTGCTTCTGAAGGACCCGGCAATCTTCATTCTGGACGAGGCGACGGCGAGCGTCGATCCCTTCACAGAGATGCAGATCCAGGAGGGGCTGAACACGATCATGGCCGACCGGACGGCGATCGTGATCGCTCACCGGCTTTCGACGGTGAAGAACGCGGACCGGATCCTGGTGATGGCCGACGGAAGGATCATCGAAGAGGGCACGCACGACAGCCTGCTGGCGCGCGGCGGGCACTACGCCGAACTGTACAACACCTACTTCCGCCACCAGTCGCTGGAGTATGTCGAGTCGTTTGGGGAGGCGGTAGCGGCGGAATAGGCCGGGCGAAAGCGAGAACGTGGCTGCGGGCAGGTATGAGCTTGCCCGCAGCCTTTTTGTTGGCGGGGGTCTTTGTCTGGGCCTAGGGCAGGGCTTTCTCCATCAAGTAGGTGCCGGGGAGGCGGACGTAGCCCAGCTTGCGGTCGATGGCGATCATCGGCAGGTTGTGCACGTTGTGGTGCGTGCGCACGGTGTGAACACCCAGAGCGGCGCGCGCGTAGCGCAGGGCGATGACCTTGACGGCCTGGCCCAACTTGCGCCCGCGGTAGGCGCGCGCGACGCCGGTGTGGAGGTTGTAGGCATAGTCCGCGCCCGGTGGGCGGGTGATGGCGCTCAGTGCCGCGAATGCCCCGTTCGCCGTATCGATGGCGAGCTTCTGCCCCTCAGGGATATACCAGTCGGCCTGGCAGACGCTGCTCTGGAAGTCCTCGAACGAGGCCCAGGAGGGCTCGCCGCCGGTGCCGGGGATGTCTCTGGCGGTGGCATCGTTGAGGCGGTAGAGCGCCTGCTGGGCCTCCGGCGTGTTCCCCAGCTCAGCCATCGATGTGAAGCGGAAGCCCTCGCGCTCGAGTCGGGCCAGCGTGGCGTTGTAGGGGGCGTCGTCGAACGCGTCCAGGTCCAGCGCCATTGCGAACCCGTGGCGGATCTCGGTGAAGCCGCGGCGGTCGGCAAAGGCGCGGCACTCGGGGCAGGTATCGCCGACGCGGGTCTGCAGCCGGCGGATGGCGGTGGCGGCGATGGCCTGGAGCATCGCGTCGTAGAGCGCGTGGCCGATCCCATGTCCGCGGTGCTCGGGCGAGACGTAGAGGTAGAAGAAGGCGTGCTCCGGCACGGTGGGGTCGCGCTTGACCCAGTAGAAGCCGAGCGGGGCATCGTGCGCGCCCACGGCGACCGCTTCGATGATGCGTTCGCGCTCGCGGTTGTAGTAGTCCGTGAGTGTCTCGCAGCTGTTGGGCCACTCGTCGAGGATCGTGAACCAGGC
>Ga0123333_10000738_pt1 | contig 35524 bp, 33 predicted proteins | sample BioC12SIPDNA_3_FD_89957 | JGI IMG/M metagenome (GOLD analysis project Ga0123333, IMG submission 89957) | Anaerobic biogas reactor microbial communites from Washington, USA - Biogas_R2_B C12 SIP DNA | ecosystem: Engineered > Bioreactor > Anaerobic > Unclassified | place: Washington, USA...
AGGGAGTGGGTGTACGCCTATCCGAGGAAGGGCTTCATCGAACATCCGCCCCAGGAATACTGGCGGAAGTGCCTGAGCGCCGCGAACGAGCTGTTCGACCGCTTCGGCGGGCGGGAGTCGCTCGAGGGCGTCTCGGTGACCGGGCAGTCGGAGACCTTGATCGCGCTCGATCGCGACGGCCGCGAGCTCGGCAGCGCGATCGTCTGGCTCGACACGCGCGGCGAGAGCGAGCTTCCGGAGCTCTCGAAGGCGCTTCCCACCGACGCGCTCTACGAGGCGACCGGCAACACCGGGCTCGACCCGGTCATGCCGCTTCTGAAATTGCCGTGGATGCGCAAAAACGAGCCGGAGCGGTACGCAGCCGCCGAGAAGTTCCTGCTGATCAAGGAATACATCGTCTGCAAGCTCACCGGGCAAATCGTCGCCGAGCACTCGGCGCAGTCCTGCTCCGGATACTTCAACATACGCGCGCTCGACTGGGAGGACGGCATACTCCATCTCGCGGGCATCGGGCGCGAAAAGCTCCCGGAGCTCGCGGATTCGCAGCACGTCGTCGGGGGACTCTGCGCGGAGGCCCGGCGCGCGCTCGGGCTTCCGAACGGCGTCAAGGTCGTCAACGGGCTGCTCGACCAGTGCGCGTCCGGCATCGGCGCGGGCGCGGTCGACAGCCGCACGATCACCGAGACGACCGGCACCGTGCTCGCGATCGGCGCGGCGCTCGACGCGTTCGAGCCGGAGAAGGGGAGGATGCTCGTGCTGCGCCACGGGCTGCCGGGCAAGTTCATGGCGCTGCCGAACTGCTCGACGGCGGGCGTGCTCTTGAAGTGGTTCCGGGACGGCTTTCTGCCCGCGGGCACGGACTACGCGCGGATCGACCGCGAGATCGCTTCGCGGGGCCGGCCGGACAGCGGGCTCATCGTGCTGCCGCACTTCGCCGGGTATCTGACGCCGGTCAACAACCCCGCCGCGCGCGGCGTGATCTACGGGCTGACGCTCGACGCGACCCCGTACGACGTCGCGCACGCGATCATGGAGGGCGTCGGGTTCCTGCTCCGGGAAAATCTGGAGCTGCTCGAGAGCGCAGGCATCTCGTCCGAGACGATCATATCGCTCGGCGGCGGCGCGAACAGCGCGCTGTGGCTTCAGATCAAGGCGAACATCTGCAACCGAACGATGCGGACGCTTCGGGAATCCGAATCGACGGCGCTCGGCTGCGCGCTGAACTGCGCGCTCGCGCTCGGGAAGATCGCCGTCTCGGACATGCCCAAATACGTCGAGGAGCGCGGCGAGACGCCCCCGGACGCCGAGGGCGCCGCGGTCTACGAGCGGAAATACCGCCTGTACCGGGACCTGAACCGGCGGCTGGGGTTCAACCCCGCGGAGGAATGACGATGCAGGAAGACCTGAATTATACCGAGCGCCGCAGCGCCATCCTCGAATTGCTCGCGCGCGAGGGGCGCGTGTTCGTCAGCGAGCTCGCGCAGCGGTTCGGCATCACCGAGGTCACCGTCCGCAGCGACCTCATGGAGCTCGAGAGCCGCGGCCAGCTCGAGCGCATACGCGGCGGCGCGCTGCCGGTGCGCGGCGGTTACTACAACATGTCGCTCTCGGAGCGCAGCCAGGAGAGGGCGGACGAGAAGCGCCGGATCGCGCGCGCGGCGGTCACGCACCTGCGCGACGGCGAGACGCTGTTCATCAACTCCGGAACGACGACGCTGTTCGTCGCGCAGGAGCTGTCGGCGCTCTCGAACCTCAAGGTCGTCACGAACTCGATCCCGGTCGCGCAGACGCTCTCGCAGAACTCCGGCCACACGGTGATACTGCTGGGCGGGGACCTCAACGCGCGCTACCTGTTCACCTACGGAAGCGACGCGCTTTCGCAGCTTCGGCGCTACAAGGCGGACCGGCTGATATTGTCGGTCGACGGCGTCGCGCCGGATTGCGGGCTCTCCACCTATCACTTCGAGGAGGCCGACCTCGACCGGCTGATGATGGAGCGCGCGAACGGCGTGATCGTCGTCGCGGACGACTCGAAGCTCGGCCGCGAGAGCTTCGTCGGGATCGCCCCGATGGACGGCGTCGACGAGCTGATCACGAGCGCCTGTGCATCCGACCCGATCGTCAAGCAGATCGAGGCGATGGGCGTGCGCGTCCATCCGGCATAGAAACAGCGGCCATCCTCTTGCGGAATGGCCGCTTTCAAAAGGCGTGTCACGCCACAGATCATCAACAAAGTACTGTTCCCCCCAGAGATGCATGAAGGGATCGAAGTCCCTTCATTTTCAATCCGCAGGCGGCGGCGTGTACGCCGCCGAGGAGCGGAGCTTGTCTCCGCTTCCTTGCAGGATTTCTGGCCGTGGCGCGACAGCGCCACAAGAAATCCTGAATTCCGAGAAATGCAATCCTGCATTTCTCGGACAGCGTGGCGACTTTGTCGACACGCTGGGCGACCCGGCAAGCCGGATCGCCTCTATTCGCCTTCGGACGTTATCCCATCCCCAGCGCCCTCGGCAGCCACATCGAGATCGCCGGGATGTACGTGACGAACATCAGCCCCGCGACCATCACGCCGTACAGCGGCAGCATGCGCAGGCTCGTGCGCTCGATCGGCGTCTTGCCGACCGCGCAGCCGACGAACAGCGCGGAGCCGACCGGCGGCGTGCACAGCCCGATCGCGAGGTTGTAGATCATGATGATGCCGAAGTGCACAGGGCTCAGCCCGATCGTCGGCCCCGTGACGACCGGCAGGAGGATCGGCGTCATGATCATGATCAGCGGCGCCATGTCCATGAAGCACCCGAGCACGAGCAGCAGCACGTTGATGATCAGCAGCAGCAGGTACTTGTTCGTCGTCACCGTCGTCAGGAACGAGGTCAGCATGTCCGGCACCCGGAGCACCACCATCATGAACGCGAACGCCTTCGCGACCGAGATCAGGGTCAGCACGATCGCGAGCGTCTTGAGCGCGTTTTTGAACACCTGCCCGATGTCCCGGAGCTTCGCCGTGCGGAACACGAAGTAGGTGAGTATGAACGTGTAGATGCAGGCGACGGCGGCCGCCTCGGTCGCGGTGAACACGCCCGCCGCCATGCCGCCCATGATGATGACGAGCGTCATCATCGGCAGAATCGCGTCCACGACGATCCGGAGCCTATGCCCCTTCGCCGCGCCGGTTCCCTTCGGGAAGTTAAACTTCTTTCGCACGAGGAAGCAGTAGAACATGATCAGAAGGCCCATCATGATGCCGGGCAGCGCGCCCGCCAGGAACAGCGAGCCGATCGTGACGCCGCCGCCCGCGGCCAGCGCGTAGATGACCATGTTGTGGCTGGGCGGGATGAGCAGGCCCTGGCACGCGGTCGTCACCGTGAGGCCGACCGCGAAGTCCTCGTCGTAGCCGGCCTTCTTCATCATCGGGATGACGACCGAGCCCAGCGAGCTCACGTCGGCGACCGCCGAGCCGGACACGCCGCCGAAGAACATCGAGTCCAGGCAGTTGACGTACGCGAGCCCGCCCCGGAACCGGCCGACGAGCAGGTTCGCAAAGTCGATGATCTTGTCCGATATGCCGCCCGCGCCCATGAATTCGCCCATCAATATGAAAAACGGTATCGCCAGCAGGCTGAACGACTTGACGCCCGCGACCATCTGATTGACCATGTCCGAAAAATTGATGCCGTATACGGCGGCGCTCGCAAGCGTCGCCAGGAGCATCGAGAAGGAGACCGGCACCTTGAGAAACAAGAGCAGGAAAAAGCCGCCAATCAGGACAAGCGCCGCCACGGCGGTAATACTCATCGACTCGCCCCCTCATCTTGGGAAATCATCACTTCGCCGCCCCCCGGCCCCCGCCGGACGCGTGCAGCACCTCGTCGGAATAGTCCTTGTCCGGCTCGGCGAACAGCGTGTCGTGCGGCTTGAGCACGCCGGTCAGGAACAGTATGGAGTCAAACGTCATCAGGAACCCGGCGAGCGGTATCGGCAGGAACTGCCACCATGTCCTTAGCCCCGTCATCGGCAGCTTCCCGGGCAGCCCCATCATCTTCAGGCAGCGCGTGCCGCCGTACCACAGCATGAACAGGCCGCACAGGAGCACGCACAGGTCGGTGAGCACGTCCAGCGCCTTCCGGCCGGCGCTTCCCTTTTTGAAGCGGTTGTAGATCATCGTCACCGCGATGTGCGTGTGGTCGCGCACGCCCATCGCGCAGGCGAGGAACGCAAACAGCGAGACGAGCAGGAGCGGCACCTCCTCGGCCCAGCTGATGCCGGTGTTGAAGCAGAACCGGAGCATCACCGTCATCGTGACGATCAGGACCATCGTCACGAGCGCGACCTCGGAGATAATCAGAAATATCCTGTGGACCCAGGTATTCAGGGCTCTCCAAAAATTGCCCATCGCAAGGGTCACCTCTTTCTCTCATCATGAATACCAAGTCAGAATATCAATTCCTCGTCGTGCCGGGTCTTTTCGCGCAGAACCGTGTCGCTCTCCGCTCAACGCAGGCCCCCTACTACGCCACGCTCCGGCTCCCGGTTTCGCGCCGAAAATTCCTCGGCACTTTGGAGAAACTTATATTCCTTCTTGGTATGAAACAGACCGCGCCGGACGCCCCGTCGGAGGCGCCCGGCGCATCGATTCGCCGTCAGTAATTCTCGCCGATCGCCTTGATCGCGTCGATGACGTCCATGTGGTCCTTCGCGTACTGGTCGTACAGCGGCGCCATCTTCGCCTCAAACTCGGCGCGCTGCTCGGGGGTCAATTCGATGACGGTCGTGCCCGCCGCGCGGACGATCTCCTCGGAGGACTTCTCCTTCGCGGCCCAGGCCGCGATCTCGAATTCCTGCGTCGCCTTCGCGCACTCCTCGATGATCGCCCAGTCCTCCGCGGGGATGGACGCCTTCACCGCGGCGGAGGCCAGGAGGATCTCCGGAACGCGCGTGTGCTGGTCGAGTATGTAGTATTTCGCCGCCTCGTAGTCGCCCATGTTCTGGTAGGTGGGCCAGTTGTTCTCCGCGCCGTCGATGATCTTCGTCGAGATCGCCGAGTACACGTCGTTCGGGCCGATGCCGGTGACGCCGGTCGCGCCGAGCAGCTCGACCATCTTGACCATCATCTCGTTGTTTTGCATGCGAATCTTGAGGCCCGCGAGGTCGGCGACCGAGTGCACCTCCTTCGTCAGGTAGAACGAGCGGGAGCCCGCGTCGTAGTAGCAGAGCCCTACGAGCCCGGAGCCGCTGGTTTCGATGTCGGCAAGGAACTTCTGGCCGATCTCGCCGTTCAAGACCTCCCACATGTGCGCGCCGCTCTTGTAGAGGTAGGGCATCTGGATCGCGTTCAGCGCGGGCACGTAGCTCGCGACCGGGGACGCCGACACGCGCGCGAACGCGAGGTCGCCCAGCTGCAGCGCCTCGATGGCCTCGGTCTCCTGGCCGTAGAGCGTTCCGCCGGTGAACACATCGATCTTGATGCGGCCCTCGGTCTTCTCCTCGACGAGCCGGGCGAACTCGTGGTCGGCCAATGAGGTCGGATAGCCCTCGGCGTGAACCTCGCTGAGCTTCAGGGTCGTTGCGGCGCTGGCGCTTGAAAAGGCCAGCAACAGCATCAGGCACAGGACGACGGAGAGAATCTTCTTCATGGTGGGCGCCTCCTTCATTTTTGTGGACATATTCAGACCGCGCTGCGGCCGGGAGCCGCGCTGCGGCCGGGAGCCGCGCTGCGGCCGGGAGCCGCACCGCGGCTGGGAGCCGCACCGCGGCTGGGAATCGGGGGTTGACGAGGGGGGCCGGGGTTGGGTATAATCGATGTCATACGGTCGAAGGGGGGAATTTTCCATGCGCGCAGATGTCGTGCGCGGCGCGGACGCCCGGTTTATCCCGCTCGGAGGCGGCGTATCCAGGTGCGTGCTCGCGAACAGCCCGGGGTTGATGACGGTCGAGGTGCGCTTCGAGGAGGGGGCCGTCGGCGCGGTGCACTCGCATCCGCACCTGCAGAACACCTATGTGCTCCGCGGCCGCTTCCGCTTCACGGTCGGCGGGGAGGCGGTCGAGGTGGGGCCGGGGGACACGCTCGCCTTTCCGGAGGACGTGCCGCACGGGACCGAGTGCCTCGAGGCGGGCGCGCTCCTGGACGTGTTCTCCCCGGCGCGGGCGGACTTTCTCTGAAATCAGGGCTGCCTTCCGATGTAGGCCAAAATGCCGCCGTCGACGTAGAGTATGTGCCCGTTGACGAAGTCGCTGGCGGAGCTCGCGAGGAACACCGCCGGGCCCACGAGGTCCTCGGGCGTCCCCCAGCGGCCGGCCGGCGTCCGCGCGCGCAAAAAGCCGTCGAACGGGTGTGGGGAGCCGTCCGGCTGCTTTTCGCGAAGCGGCGCGGTCTGCGGCGTCGCGATGTAGCCGGGGCCGATGCCGTTGCACTGTATGTTGTTCGCGCCGTACTCCGCGCAGATGTTGCGCGTCAGCATCTTGAGCCCGCCCTTTGCCGAGGCGTAGGCGCTGACCGTCTCGCGGCCGAGTTCCGACATCATCGAGCAGAGGTTGATGATCTTGCCGTGGCCCTTCCGGATCATCGACGGGATCACGGCCTTCGCGACGATGAACGGCGCGACCAGGTCCACGTCGACGACCATGCGGAAGTCCTCCGCGCGCATCTCGCACATCGGCACGCGGCGGATGACGCCCGCGTTGTTGACGAGTATGTCGACCGCGCCGACCTCCCGTTCGATCGTCCCGACGAGCGCGCCGACCGCGTTCTCGTCGGTCACGTCGCAGACGTAGCCGCGCGCGTCGACGCCCTTTTCCCCGTACGCCGCAAGCCCTCTGTCGACCAAATCCTGCGAGATGTCGTTGAACACGATCCGCGCGCCGGCCCGGGCGAGGCCGACGGCGATCGCGAGGCCTATGCCGTAGCTGCCGCCGGTCACCCAGGCGACCTTTCCGTCCAGGCGGAAGCCCTTCAGCCCATCCATCGGATCCCCCCCTCCGCTCACTTCAGGTCCTCGACGGCGATGCCGTCCATGTCGTCAAACGCCTGATTCTCGCCGCCCATCGCCCAGATGAACGCGTAGTTCGACGTGCCCGCGCCCGCGTGGATCGACCAGCTGGGGCTGATGACCGCCTGCCTGTCGTTAAGCACGATGTGCCGCGTCTCGTCGCCCCGCCCCATCATGTGAAATACCGCCTGCCCCGCGGGGATTTCGAAGTAGAAGTAGATCTCCATCCGCCGCTCGTGCGTATGCGCGGGCATCGTGTTCCAGACGCTGCCCGGCGCGAGCTCCGTGAGCCCCATCGAGAGCTGGCAGGTCGGGAGCACCGACGGGTGGATGAACTGGTTGATCACGCGCTTGTTCGAGGTCTCGAGGGCCCCGAGCGGGCGCTTCGCGGCGTCCCTGAGCGTCAGAAGCCTCGTCTCGTACGCCCGGTGCGCCGGCGCGGACACCGCGTAGAACATCGCGGGGTTTTCTTTGTCGTCGGAGGAGAACACGACCTCGCGCGCGCCCATCGCGACGTACAGGCAGTCCTTGTACTGCATGCGGTAGACCGTGCCGTCCACCTCGACCGCGCCCGGGCCGCCGACGTTGAATATGCCGGCCTCCCGCCGCTCCAGAAGGTACAGCGCGCCGAAGCACGCCCAGGTATCGATGCCCTTTTCGATGGGCACCCTCTCCCCGGCCGGCATGCAGCCCAGCGCCACCATGCGGTCGACGTGGCTGTAGACGAACCTGACCTCGTCCCTGGCGAACAGGTTTTCGATCAGGAATTCCCCGCGCATCTCCTCGCTCGTCATCCGCTTGAAGTGCTCCGGATGAACCGAATACCGCTTGTCCATCGCGCTTCCTCCCCGCCGGTGTTTTTCCTTTTCTGAAGACAATATATCAAACGCATAAAAAAATGTCAAGTCGCTCGCGTTCACCATTGTGAATTGTGAGAATTGTCTAAAATTATTATGAAAATTTGACATCTCTTGAGATTTTACCGGAAAGATTGTTGGCGTTTGCGGGGCGATCGCCCCCTTGACACCCGCGCGGAAACGCGGTATGCTGTACACGGATAAGAACGGCATTCCCATATGTGAACGCACGCGAGGAGGCGAGCCGATGGCGGAGGTCCCGAACCGAACGCTCCAGCGGGGCTTGAACATGCTGGAGCTGTTGAGCCGACACCCCGGGGGTCTGGCGCTCTACGAGCTGGGCGAGGCGCTGGACCTGCCCCGCTCCACGGCGTTCAACCTCGCGCACACGCTGACCGACCTCGACTACGCCTGGTTCAACGCCGAGACCGGCAAGTATTCGCTCGGGCTTCGGATGTTCGAGGTCGGCTCGGGCGCGATCAACAGCATCGACGTGATGCGCGTCATCCGCGGCTGCATGGCCGAGATTCACCAGCAGGTCAACGAGACGATGCACCTGGGCATCGCCTCGGGCATGGACATGCTCTACATCGACAAGCTCGAGTCGACGCGCTCGATCCGCATGATCAGCTACGTCGGCTCGCGGGCGCCCCTGTACGGGACGGCGCTCGGGAAGGCGGTGCTCGCGACGATGCGCGACGAGGAGGTGCGCGCGATGTACCGCGAAATCCCGCTGAAGCCGATCGGCCCGAACACCATCACGCGGCTGCCGGCCCTGATCGAGCAATTGCGCGCGATCCGCGAGCGCGGCTACGCCGTCGAGCGCGAGGAGTACAACGAGGGCGTCTGCTGCGTCGGCGTGGCGCTGAAAAACCGGGACGGCCGCGCTCTGTATGCGTTGAGCGTGTCCGCCCCGGTGTTTCGCGTCGGAGACGCCGAGATCGAGCGGTATTCGGATTTGCTGCTGCAGGCGCAGCCGAGGATTGAAAGGTTTTTGAGAAGCGCCTAACCCTTCTTCGCGAACCCGAAGTACCTCCGCGCGTTGTCCGCCGACACGCCGCGCACGATCTCGCCGAGCAATTCGAGGTCCTTCGGGAACATGCCCTCCTCGACCCACTCGCCGATCACATGGCAGAGTATCCGCCGGAAGTACTCGTGGCGCGGATAGCTCAAAAAGCTCCGGCTGTCGGTCAGCATGCCGACGAAGCCGGCGAGGTAGCCGATGTTCGCGAGGCTTTTGAGCTGCTCGGCCATGCCGTCGAGGTGGTCGTTGAACCACCAGGCCGAGCCGTGCTGGACCTTGCCGACCGCCTCGTCGTTCTGGAAGCAGCCGCAGAGGCTGTCGATGACCGGGTTGTCGCTCGGGTTCAGGCTGTAGAGGATCGTCCTGGGCAGCGCGCCGTCCTCCTCGAGCGCGCCGAGGAATTGGGCCGCCTCGGCGGACGGCGCGAAGTTGTCGATCGCGTCGTAGCCGCTGTCCGGCCCGAGCCTTCGGAACATGGCCGGGTTGTTGTTGCGCACGCAGCCGTAGTGCAATTGCATCGTCCAGTCCATCCGCCGGTACTCGCGCGCGGCGAACAGCATGAACGCGGTCTTGAACTTCGCTTGCTCGGAATCGCGTACCAGCGCGCCCGACAGCCGCCTTTCGAAGATCGCCTCGACCTCCGCCTCCGCCGCGGGCGCGTAGAACACCCGGCTCAGCGCGTGGTCGCTCAGCCGGCAGCCGTTTTCGGCGAAGAACGCCATCCGGACCCGGAGCGCGTCCTTGAGCGCCGCGAAGCTGTCGATCCGGACGCCGGAGCACTCCGACAGCTTCGAGAGATACTCGCCGTAGTCGGGCTTTTCGAGGTTCATCGCGCGGTCGGGCCGCCACGCGGGCAGCACCGCGGTCGGGAACGACGGGTCTTTCGCGAGCTTTTGATGCCACTCGAGCGAGTCGACCGGGTCGTCGGTCGTGCAGATCGTTTCGACGTTGCTTCGGCCGATCAGCCCGCGCACGCCGTACCCGGGCTCCGCGAGCTTCCGCGCGCACAGCTCCCACACCTCGCGCGCGGTCTTGGATCCCAGCACGCCCTCGTAGCCGAAGAAGCGCCGAAGCTCCAAGTGGCTCCAATGGTACAGCGGATTCCCGATCGCGCGCTCGAGCACCGCCGCCCATTTCTCGAACTTCTCCCAGTCGCTCGCGCCGCCGGTGATGTATTCCTCGGGAACGCCCGCCGCGCGCATCAGCCGCCACTTGTAGTGGTCGGCCCCGAGCCACACCTGCGTGATGTTCTCGTAGCACGCATCCTCCCAGATTTCGCGCGGCTGGATGTGGCAGTGGTAGTCGATGATCGGGCATTTGGCCGCGACATCGTGGTAGAGCGCCCTCGCGGTCTCCGTCGGGAGCAAAAAATCCCGGTTCATGAACGCCTGCATGCGGCACACTCCTTTCCGATGAGGTCATTATACAGGAAGCATTTGGGATTTGCAACCGCGCGCGCATCGAACAAAATGCCGGTTTCGTTGTTATTCCAACGGTTTGGACACGGAAATTATGGTAGAATGGTCGCATCAGAGCTGAGGGAGGGATTGGAAAATGGTGGAACAGGTTTTCAAATTGGCGCAGGGGGACGGGAAGGCGATCGCGAGGGTGCTCTTCGACGAGAACGTTCACTACCTGCACATGGTGTTTCCGCAGAACGAGGGACTTCCGGAGCACTTTTCGAACTCGAACGTCTACATGACCGTCGTCCGCGGCCGGCTCTCGATCGGGCTGGGCGAGCAGGAAATCCACGCGTACCCGGCCGGCACGATGCTGAAGATTCCGTTCAACACGAAGATGAACGTCCGGAACCTCGACCCGGACACGCTCGAGCTGATCGTCGTCAAGGCCCCGGCGCCGAAGGGGTAGCCCCGTGAACAACCAAGGCGTGCTGGAGGGCCGCACGAAGGCGGAATTGATCGACCTCATCGGCATTTACGCGAAGAACTGGCTCGCGCTCGACGGACTGTGGTTTCAGTCGGTCGAGCGCAAGCTCGGCATGGACGAGGCGATGTTCCACGACGAGGAGGCCTGGCGCAGCTTCGCGGCGATCGAGGCGAGGCGGCTGAAGGCGTTTCTGAACCTGCCGGAGCGCGCCGGACTCGAGGGGCTGGCCCGGGCGCTCGAGCTTCGGTTCTACAGCAACCTGAACGCGTACGAGATCGTTCGGGAGGCCGACAGGCTCGTCTTTCGCAACGTCGAGTGCCGGGTGCAATCGGCCCGGGCGCGCAAGAACATGCCCTTCCACCCCTGCAAATCCGTCGGCGTCATCGACTACACCGAGTTCTCAAAGGCGATCGACGACAGAATCCGCTGCCGGTGCATTAGCTGCTATCCGGACGTGACCGACGAATCCGTGAGCTGCTCGTGGGAGTTTTCTCTGAATGAATAAAGGGCGGGCCGCAAGCCCACCCTTTTTCGTTCAGACTTCCTCGGAGTAGATCATGTCGTCCTCCTTGCCCCCCGGCGGTATGATCGGGAACACGCGCTGGCCGGAGGGGATCGCGCAGTCGACGACGCAGGGGCCGTCGCACCGTAGCGCCTTTTCGAGCACGGGGCGTATCTCGCCGCTCTTTTCGATTCGGAACCCCGTCGCGCCGAACGCCTCCGCGAGCTTCACAAAGTCGGTCCTGCGGTCGATCTCGGTGAACGAGTAGCGCCCCTTGTAGAACAGCTTCTGCCACTGGTGGACCATGCCGAGCACGCGGTTGTTCATGACGACGACGACGATCTTGAGGTTGTTCGAGACGGCGACCGCGAGCTCGGCCATGTTCATGTGGAAGCTGCCGTCGCCGGTGAACAGCACGACCGGCCGGCCCGGGCTTCCGACGGCCGCGCCGTTCGCCGCGCCCATGCCGTAGCCCATCGTGCCGAGACCGCAGGAGCTCAGAAAGCTCCGCGGGCGCGAGAACGGGTAATACTGCGCGACGAGCATCTGGTGCTGGCCGACGTCCGTCGCGATGATCGCGTCCCGCCCGACGAGCGCGTGGAGCTCGGTGATGACCTCGCGCGGGTTCAGCTCGTCGCCGTCGCTCCGGGCGGACGGCAGCGCGTTCAGCGCCTTGTGCTGAAGCAACCTGTGCATCCAGTCCCGGTGCCGAAGCTCCGGGAGCATTTCGTCCAGCGCCTTCAATGCCGCGCCCACGTCCCCGTTAAGCGGTATGTCGGCGCGGACGTTTTTGCCGATCTCCTTCGGGTCGATGTCGAGGTGGATGACCGTCGCGTTCTTCGCGAAGTGCGCGCGGTTGCTCGCGACCCGGTCGGAAAAGCGCGCGCCGACCGCGAGCAGCAGATCGCAGTTCGCGACGGCCATGTTCGCGGTCGCGGTGCCGTGCATGCCGACGAGCCCGAGGTTGAGGTCGGCGTCCGCCGGCAGGCTCGTGAGCCCCATCAGGCTCGTGCAGACCGGCGCGTGAATTTTTTTGGCGAACGCGTGCAGCGCGCCCGCCGCGTCGGAGAACGTCGCGCCGCCGCCCGCGTAGATCAGCGGCCTTTCGCAGCGCCGGATCGCCTCCGCCGCCTTTTCAAGCGCATCCGCGTCCGGCGCGCGGTCGGGCAGGCGCACCGCCTTCGGCTGGGGGACGAAGGGCACCTTCTGCGCGGTGACGTCCTTCGGAAAGTCGATCAGCACCGGTCCCTTGCGCCCGGACACGGCGATTTCAAACGCCTCGCGGACGATCGAAGCGATGTCGGCGGCGTCCCGGACGAAGTAGTTCTTCTTGACGACCGACCGGCTGATGTCTACGATGTTGACCTCCTGAAAGCTGTCCCGCCCGATCAGGTCGCGCGCGACGTTTCCGGTGAGGGCTACAAGCGGCACCGAGTCGTGGTACGCGGTCGCGATGCCGGTGATGAGGTTCGTCGCGCCCGGCCCGGAGGTCGCGAGCACGACGCCGGTCCTGCCGGTCGAGCGCGCGTAGCCGTCGGCCGCGTGGCAGGCGCCCTGCTCGTGCGAGGCGAGTATGTGGCGGATGTCGCCGGCGCGCTCGTACAGCGCGTCGTAGATGTTGAGCACCGCGCCGCCCGGATAGCCGAACAGCACGTTTACGCCCTGGTCGATCAGCGACTGTATCAATATCTGTGCGCCCGTATGGTCCATAGCGATTCCCTCCCGTCAGGATTCCATGACGATCCTGTATCCCGCGGCCTCGAGCTGGCGGATCAATTCCTGCCCGTGCTCGCGGCTCGTGACCTCGCAGGCGACGTGCAGTATCGCGTCGCCGATCGCGAGGTTCGTGCTGAGCCGGTCGTGCTGCACCATGATGATGTTCGCGCCGCACTTGACCATGACCTCCGAAAAGCGGTAGAGGCTCCCGGGGATGTCCGGCATCACCGTCTGGAACTTCATCTGTCGGCCGCGCGTGACGAGGCCCTTTTCGACGACCTTGTGGATGAATCCGACGTCGATGTTGCCGCCGGAGAGCACGCAGACCGCGCGCTTTCCGGAGAGCTCGACATCGTGCCCGAGCGCCGCCGCGAGCGCCGCGGCCCCCGCCGGCTCGACGACCATCTTCGTGCGCTCGAGGAGAAGCAATATCGTCGAGGCGATCTCGTCGTCGGTGACGGTCACCATCTCGTCGACGTGCTCGCGGATCAGTTGCGAGGTGAGCACGCCCGGCTTCTTGACCGCGATGCCGTCGGCGATCGTCGAGACCGCGTCCGTGCACACGTCCTTCTTCGTGCAGAAGCTCTTGACCATCGCGTCCGCGCCCGAGGCCTGCACGCCGATCACGCGCACGCGCGGGTTGATCTGCTTGACGCACGCCGCCATGCCCGCGAGCAGCCCGCCGCCGCCGACCGGCACGAGGATCGCGTCGAAGGTCGGAAGCGCCTGCAGTATCTCCAGCGATATCGTGCCCTGCCCGGCGATCACGTCCGGGTCGTCGAACGGGTGGATGAAGCAGCCGTCTTGCTCCTCGCAGAGCTTCTTCGCGTGCTGGTAGGCCTCGTCGTAGCAGTCGCCGGCGAGCACGACAACCGCGCCGTAGCCCTCGGTCGCCGAGATCTTCGCAATCGGCGTCGTGCGCGGCATGACGATCGTCGATTTCGCGCCCATCGCGCGCGCGGCGTAGGCGACGCCCTGCGCGTGGTTTCCGGCGCTCGAGGCGAACAGCATCGGGATGTTTTCCGACTCCCGCGCGACGGCCGCGATCTTGTTGTACGCGCCGCGCACCTTGAACGAGCCGGTCTTCTGCAGGTTCTCGCACTTCAGAAACAGCTCCGCGCCCGACATCTCCGAGAACGTGCGCGACGAGTTGACCGGGGTCTTGTGGATCACGCCCTTGAGGTTGGCAGCCGCCAGCTCGAACTCCCTGAGCTTCATAATACCCTCTCCAATCCTGAAACCTAAAACAAAACGCCCCTTGCCTGCACGGGAAGCGGGCAAAGGGCGTTCGCTTTTCGAAGGGCCTTAGGGCCGTTCTCTGAAAGCTGCGCGTCTTTGCCTGATTCGAATGATAATGGACGAAAGAATCGACATCGCCGCGCGCCTCCTTCTTTGTGAGTTTCAGCCAGTATACCGGAATCCGGCCGCGCTGTCAAGCGAATTTTGGATAAATTACTTGAGCACCGCGCCCCGGTTCGCCGAGGTGACGAGCGCGGCGTAGCGCCGGAGCCAGCCGCCGACGTCCGGCTGCTTCGGGACGTGCCCCGCGCGGCGCGCGGCGAATTCCTCGTCCGAAAGAAGCGCGTTCAGCCCCCCCGCCGGGATGTCGATCTCGAGCGCGTCCCCGTCCCGGAGCAGGCCGATCTCGCCGCCGGCCGCGGCCTCGGGGCAGACGTGGCCGATCGACGCGCCGCGCGACGCGCCGGAGAACCGGCCGTCGGTGATCAGCGCGACCTCCTTGTCGAGCCCCATGCCCGCGAGCGCGGACGTCGGGTTCAGCATCTCGCGCATGCCGGGCCCGCCCTTCGGGCCCTCGTAGCGGATGACGACGATGTCGCCGGGGCGGATGCTTCCCGCGTAGATCGCGGCAATCGCCGCCTCCTCGCCGTCGAACACGCGCGCCGGCCCCGCGTGCCTGAGCATCTGGGGATCGACCGCGGACCGCTTGACGACCGCGCCCTCTCTGGCGATGTTCCCCCAGAGCACCGCGATGCCGCCGCTTTCGCTGTACGGGCTCTCGATCGGGCGGACGACCTCCGGGTCGAGGTTTTCGACGCCCGCGAGGTTCTCCGCGACGGTTTGCCCGGTGACGGTCAGGAGGCCGGTGTTCAGAAGCCCCTTCTTCGAAAGCTCCGCCATGACCGCGGGCACGCCGCCGGCGCGGTCGAGGTCCTCGACGTGGTGCCTCTGCCCGACCGGGGCCAAATGGCACAGGTTCGGCGTGCGCGCGCTGACCTCGCTGATCTTTTCGAGGCTCATCGGCACGTGCGCCTCGTTCGCGATCGCGAGCAGGTGCAGCACGCTGTTCGTGCTGCAGCCCAGCGCCATGTCGACCGCGAGCGCATTGGAAAACGCGTCCGGGGTCAAAATGTCGCGCGGGCGGATGTCCTTCTCGACGAGCTCCATCACGCGCATGCCCGCGCGCTTCGCGAGGTGCGTTCGCTGCGCGTACACCGCCGGGATCGTCCCGTTGCCCGGCAGCGCCATACCGATCGCCTCGGACAGGCAGTTCATGCTGTTCGCCGTGTACATGCCCGCGCACGAGCCGCAGCCGGGGCAGCACTCGCGCTCGTACTCGGCGAGCTCCTCCTCATCGATGATGCCCGCCTTCAAGCTCCCGACCGCCTCGAACATCTGCGAGAGGCTGATCGGCTGCTGCCCGTGCCGTCCGGCGAGCATCGGTCCGCCGCTCACGACGATCGAGGGGATGTTCACGCGCGCGGCGGCCATCAGCATGCCGGGCACGATCTTGTCGCAGTTCGGGATCAGCACGAGAGCGTCGAACGCGTGCGAAACCGCGAGCGTTTCGACCGAATCTGCGATCAGCTCGCGCGACGGCAGCGAATAGCGCATCCCCGCGTGGCCCATCGCGATGCCGTCGCACACGCCGATCGCGGGCACCATGATCGGCGTGCCGCCCGCCATGCGCACGCCGGCCTTGACCGCCTCGGCGAGCTTGTCTAAGTGTATGTGGCCGGGGATGATCTCGGTGAACGAGCTCACGACGCCGATCAGCGGGCGGTTCAGCTCCTCCGGCGTCAGCCCGCAGGCGTAGAGCAGGCTCCGGTTCGGCGCGCGCTCGACGCCCTTTGTGACGGTATGGCTGTTGAGCATCATGACGGTTCCCTCCTTTGCTCGGTGAACAGGTTTTCCGCGAACTGCCGCGCGGTGCGGGGGCTCCTTCCGCCGCGGCGCAGCGCGAACGCCTCGGCCGCGCGCGCGACCTCCTCGTCGAACGGGAGCAGCATCTCCATGCAGTACCGGCGCGCGATGTCCAGATACAGCGCCCGGTCCGGCCTGAGGAACGTGACGGTCAGCCCGAATCGCTCGCTCAAAGACGATATCTCCTCGAGCGTGTCGCGGAGGTGGACGTCGCCGCCGTCCCGGTCCTGAAAGTTCTCGCGCACGAGGTGGCGGCGGTTGCTCGTCGCGTAGATCGCGATGTTCGCGGTGCGCGCGGTGACGCTCCCCTCGAGGATCGCCTTCAGCGCCGAGAAGCGGTCGCCTCCGGAGGCGAACGACAGGTCGTCGATGAATAGGATGAATTTCAGCGGGTTGCCGCAGAGCTTGTCGATCAGCCACGGTATCTCCTCGAGCTGGTCGCGGCGCAGCTCGATCAGCCGCAGCCCCCGGTCGCGAAAGCGGTTCGCGAGCGCCTTGACCGTCGTCGATTTCCCGGTGCCGCTGTCGCCGTAGAGCAGCACGTTCGAGGCCGGGAGCCCGTTCACGAGCGCGAGCGTGTTTTTTTCGACCTCGCCGCGCTCGCGCTCGTACCCGGTCAGCCGGCCGAAGTCGACCGGGTCGGGATGGAGCACCGGCTTGAGCTCTCCGTCCCGGAGCAGAAACACGTGCGAATCCGCGAAGATGCCGTAGCCCGTCTCGCGTATGCGCGCCATGTGCCCTCGGTAGCCCCCGGAGAAGTCGATGTCCTCGACCTCCCAGCGCGCGACCGGGAACGGGGTGCCCTCGGGGAGCACGTCCTCCGGCTTCAGCCCTCCGAGCAGCCGGAGCGTCTCAAGCTCGGCCTCGAGCGCGTCCTTGAGCATGGGGGAGATATGTTCCCCCGCGGCGAGGCGGCGGACGTACGCGTTCTCGTCCCGCAGCGCGCGCGAGAACAGGTAGTCCGTCAGGCTCTTCCCGGCCTCGAACAACAGCCCCGCGACACGCGCGCAGCCGGACACGCTCCGGCCCTCCGAGAGCACCGCCTCGAGCGCCCGGACGACCGGGTCGCCCTTGAGTCCTTCGAACACCGCCAGCGCCGAGAGCCGCAGGCGCAGCGTTTCAAGGTTTTGCAAATGTATTTCCTCCCGGGGCAATCGCTATTTTTTGAGCCAGCTCATCATCCTGCGCAGCTTCGCGCCGACGGTCTCGACCGGGTGCGCGGCCTCGAGCCTGCGCATCGCGAGGAAGTTCGACTTGCCCGCCGCGCGGTTTTCGACGTTCCAGTTGCGCGCGAACGTTCCGTCCTGTATCTCGCGCAGGATTTTCTTCATCTCCTTGCGCGTGTCCTCGGTGATGATGCGCCGTCCGGTCATGTAGTCGCCGTACTCGGCGGTGTTGCTGATCGAGTAGCGCATCATCGCGAAGCCGCCGCTGTTGATCAGGTCGACGATCAGCTTCATCTCGTGCACGCACTCGAAGTACGCCATCTCCGGCGCGTATCCGGCCTCGACGAGCGTGTCGAACCCCGCCTTCATGAGCTCCGTCACGCCGCCGCAGAGCACGGCCTGCTCGCCGAAGAGGTCGGTCTCCGTCTCCTCCTTGAACGTCGTCTCGATGATGCCCGCGCGCCCGGCGCCGATGCCCGAGGCGTAGGCGAGCGCGAACTCCCGCGCGCGGCCGGAGGCGTCCTGGTGGATCGCGATCAGCGAGGGAACGCCCTTGCCCTCGAGGTACTGGCTGCGCACCGTGTGGCCGGGGCCCTTCGGCGCGACCATGATCACGTCGACGTCCTTGGGCGGCACGATCTGGTTGAAGTGGATCGAGTAGCCGTGCGCGAACGCGAGGATATTGCCCTCCTCGAGGTTCGGAAGAATGCTCTCGCGGAAGATGTCCGGCTGCAGCTCGTCCGGCGTCAGCATCATCACGATGTCGGCGGCCGCGGCCGCGCCGGCGGCGTCGAACACCTCGAAGCCGTCGCCCCTGGCGATTTCGGCCCTGGGCGAGTCCGGCCTCAGGCCGATGACGACCCTGACTCCGCTGTCCTTCAGGTTCTGCGCGTGCGCGTGGCCCTGGCTGCCGTAGCCGATGACGGCGACGGTCTTGCCGCTCAGGAGCTCCAGATTGCAGTCCTTGTCGTAATACATCTGCACCATTTTTATACCCTCCCGGTTTTTTAGAATAGCGTCATTCGGGGAGCGAGATCGCGGCGCTTCCCTTCTCCATCGCGATCATGCCCGTGCGCACGATCTCGACGATGCCGTACGGCTCCACCATGTTCAGAAGCTGCTTGACCCGCTCGGGCCGGTCGGCGATCTCGATCGTGAGCGTCGTCGGCGACAGGTCGACGACCTCCGCCTTCATGATCGCGCAGATGTCGGTGATCTGGCCGCGCGTCTTCGTGTTCGCGTTGACCTTGATCAGCGCCAATTCCCGCCGCGTCGAGTTCTCGGCGTTCAGTTGCCGGACCTTGATCACGTCGATCTGCTTGTTGAGCTGCTTTTCGACCTGCTCCATGATCCGCTCGTCGCCCTGCGCGACGATCGTCATCCGGGATACCGTCGCGTCCTCGGTCTCGCCGACGGCGAGGCTCTCGATGTTGTAGCCCCTGCGCGCGAACAGCCCGGCCGTGCGCGCGAGCACGCCCGCGCGGTTTTCCACCAGCACCGACAAAATGCTTCTCACTGTACACCCTCCTCCGGGTCGATCGCGCACTCGAGCAGATATCCTCCGGGGCTCGAGAGCATCCGCTCGACGGCCTTTTCCGCGCCCTCCATGTCGCACACGCGCTGATATTCGATGCCGTACGCCTCGGCGATCAGCTTAAAGTCCGGGCTGCCCTCGAGGTCGACCGCGAACTCGCGGCCGCCGTAGGCCGTGCGCTGGATGCCCAGCACCATGCCGAGCTTGCCGTTTCGAAGGATCGCGATCTTGATCGGAAATCCGTGCTGGCGCATGGTCGCCAACTCGTTCATCGACATCTGGAACGAGCCGTCGCCGCAGACGGCGAGCACGCACCGGTCCGGGGCCGCGGCCTTCGCGCCGATCGCCGCCGGGATGGAGTAGCCCATCGTGCCCATGCCGCCGGTCGTCAGGAACCGGCCGTTTGCGCGGAAGTTCCGGGCCGACCATATCTGGTTCTGGCCGACGTCCGCGACGTAGACGCTGTTTTCCGGGAGCTTTTCGCAGAGCATCCGGACGAATGCGCCGGGGTTCAGGAACCCGGATTTCGACTGCTTCGCGAGCGTCTTCTCCCGCTCCTTCGCGCGGTGGACGTCGAGCTCCCGGAGCCACTCGGAGCGGTCGCCCTCGAGGTCCATCTCCGAGAGCTTCGAGACGACCGCGGCGGCGTCGCCGACGAGCGGGATCGTCGCCCCGACGTTCTTGCCGATCTCGGCGGTGTCGATGTCGATGTGCACGACGGTCGTCGTCTTCTCGACCGAGTCCGGCCGCGTGATCGCGCGGTCGCCGACGCGCGCGCCGATCAGGATCAGGAGGTCGCTGCGGTCGATCGCGATGTTGCCGGTCGTCGTGCCGGTCATGCCGAGCATGCCGTAGTAGTAGGGGTGGTCGGCGGGCAAGGCGCCCACGCCCATCAGCGTGGACACGACCGGCAGCGAGAATTTCTCGGCGAACGCGCGGACGACGTCGACCGCGCCGGACAGGAACGCGCCCCCGCCCAGGCAGATCAAGGGCCGCTTCGCCGCGCGGATCGCCTCGGCGACCTTGCGAATCTGCAGCGGGTGTCCGGCGTGCGGCGGCTTGTAGCCGCGGATCGACACGCCCTCCGGGTACGAAAACTCGATCGCCTGCCTCTGCACGTCGACCGGCACGTCGATCAGGACCGGCCCCTTGCGCCCGGTGGACGCGATGTGAAACGCCTCTTTAAATACGCGCGGCAAATCAACAGCGGACTTCACGAGGTAGCTGTACTTCGTAAACGGCGCCGCCGCCCCGGTCGTGTCCACCTCCTGAAACACGTCGCGCCCGAGCTGGTACGTCGCGACCTGGCCGGTGATCGCGACGAGCGGTATGCTGTCGCTGTACGCGGTCGCGATCGCGGTCAGCAAATTCGTCGCGCCGGGGCCGGAGGTCACGACGCAGACCCCGGGCTTTCCGGAGATGCGCGCGTAGCCGCTCGCGGCGTGGCCCGCGCCCTGCTCGGTGCGCGTCAGCACGTGCCGTATCTTGGACGCGCGAAGGCTGTCGTAAAACGGCGCGATCGTCGCGCCGGGATACCCGAACAGCACCGGTACGCCCTCCGCCTCGAGGCAGCGGACCATCGCTTCTGCGCCGGAGATCATGTGTTCACCCCATTTCGGAAATTACTGGAGCGCCGAGAGGATGGATTTCGCCATGCGCGCCGTGCCGACGACCTCGCCGCCCGCGGACGCGATGTCCGCGGTGCGCAGCCCCCCGTCGAGCGCGCGCCGCACGGCCGATTCGACCGCGTTCGCGGCGTCCGGATGGCCCAAAGAGTGCCGGAGCATAAGCGCCGCGGAGAGTATCGAGCCGATGGGATTCGCCAAATCCTTCCCGGCGATGTCCGGCGCGGAGCCGTGGATCGGCTCGTAGAGCCCGAGGCTGCCTTCGCCCAGCGACGCCGAGGGCAGCATGCCGATCGAGCCGGTGATCTGCGAGGCCTCGTCGGAGAGTATGTCGCCGAACATGTTGCCGGTGACGATCGTGTCGAATTGATTGGGCTTTCGCACGAGCTGCATCGCGCAGTTGTCGACGTACATGTGCGTGAGCCGGACGTCCGGGTATTCGCGGGCCATTTCATTCGCGATCTCGCGCCAGAGCCTCGACGACTCGAGCACGTTCGCCTTGTCGACCGAGCACAGCCGCCCGCCGCGCCCGCGCGCGAGCTCGAACGCGACCTTCAAAATGCGCCGTATCTCGTGCGCCGAGTACTCCTCCGTGTCGAACGCGACCATTTCGCCGTCTTTCTCGCAGCGCCCGCGGCGGCCGAAGTAGATGCCGCCGGTCAGCTCGCGCACGACCATGATGTCGATGCCGTCTCCGAGGATCTCGTCCCGGAGCGGCGACGCGGAGCGCAGCGCCGGGTAGACGGTCGCCGGGCGCAGATTCGCGTAGAGCCCGAGCGCGCCGCGGATGGAGAGCAGCCCCTTCTCCGGGCGCAGGTCGCCGGGGAGGTTGTCCCACCTCGGCCCGCCGACCGCGCCGAGCAGCACGGCGGCGGAGTCTTTGCACGCGGAGACGGTGTCGTCGGGAAGCGGGCAGCCGAATTGGTCGATCGCGGCCCCGCCGATCGGGCAATCCGCCGCGCGGACCGAGAAGCCGGAGAGCTCCGCGGCCCTTTGAAGCACCGCGACCGCCGCGCGCGTGATCTCCGGGCCGATGCCGTCGCCCGGCAGCACCGCGACGTCGTAGGTCATGGTTGCGCCCCTTCCCGCCGCGCGCGGATCGCGTTCACGAGCCCGCCCGCGTCGATGATCGCCTGCATGAACGGCGGGAACGGCGCGGCGGTGTACGTTTTCCCGCTCCGGAGGTTCAGGATCGCGCCGGTGTCGAGATCGACCGACAGCTCGTCGCCGGACTCGGTGTCATCGACCGCCTCCGGGCACTCGAGCACCGGGAGGCCGATGTTGATCGCGTTCCGGAAGAAGATGCGCGCGAAGTTCTTCGCGATCACGCAGGAGATGCCGGCCGCCTTGATCGCGACGGGCGCGTGCTCGCGGCTCGAGCCGCAGCCGAAGTTCAGCCCCCCGACGAGTATGTCGCCGGGCCGGACGCGCTTGACGAACCCCGGGTCGATGTCCTCCATGCAGTGCTGCGCGAGGAACTTTGGGTCCGGGTTGTTCAGCATCCGCGCGGGGATGATGACGTCGGTGTCGATGTGGTCGCCGTACTTGTGGACGAATCCCCGGAGCTTCATCGCGAGTCCCCCCTTTCCAACGACTCGGGGCCAACGATATACCCCGCGACCGCGGAGGCCGCGGCCACCGCGGGCGAGGCCAGGTAGACCTCGCTGTTTGTATGCCCCATGCGGCCGACAAAGTTGCGGTTTGTCGTCGAGACGCATCGCTCGCCCTCGGCCAATACGCCCATGTGCCCGCCGAGACACGGCCCGCAGGTCGGCGTCGAGACCGCCGCTCCGGCGTTGACGAATACGTCCATCAGCCCCTCGTCGACGCACTGCTTCCAGATCGCCTGCGTCGCCGGAATCACGATCGCGCGCACGTGCTCGGCGACGGTTCGCCCCTTCAGAATCTCCGCCGCGGCGCGCATGTCCGAGATGCGCCCGTTCGTGCAGGAACCGATGACGACCTGGTCGATTTGGATGCGCTCCCTCTCCGCGCCCTCTATGCTGCGCGCGTTTTCGGGAAGGTGGGGGAACGCGACCGTCAGCGGCACCTCGCTGAGGTCGAGCTCGATTTCGCGGCCGTAGCGCGCGTCCGGGTCGGGCTGATAGGCAACCCCGGGGTCGCCGCCGTGCTCCGCGACGTATTGAAGCGTCGATTCGTCGACCGGGAAGATGGCGTTCTTTGCGCCGGCCTCGACCGCCATGTTCGCGATCGTGAACCGGTCGTCCATCGAGAGCGCCGCGACGTTCCCGGCGAATTCGATCGACTGGTAGCGCGCGCCGTCGACGCCGAGCATCCCGATCAGGTGCAATACGACGTCCTTGCCCGACGCGTATCTCCGAAGCCTCCCCCTGAGGTTGACCCGGATCGCCTCCGGAACCTTGAACCACGCGGTGCCGGTCGCCATGCCCGCGGCCATGTCGGTCGAGCCGACGCCGGTCGCGAACGCGCCGAGCGCGCCGTGCGTGCAGGTGTGGCTGTCCGCGCCGATGACCGCGTCGCCGGGCTTGATGAGCCCCATCTCCGGCAGCAGCGCGTGCTCGATGCCGACCCTGCCGACCTCGAAGTAGCGCGCGCCCATTGTTCGCGCGAACTCCCGGAGCTTCTTCGCGAGCCCCGCAGCCAAAATGTCCTTGTTCGGCGTGAAGTGGTCGGGGATCAGCGCGACCCGCGCGGCGTCGAACACCCGGTCCGCGCCCATTCTGTAGAACTCGTCGATGGCCACCGGGCCCGTGATGTCGTTTCCGAACACGAGGTCGAGCCCGCACTCGATCAATTGCCCCTCCGAGACCTCACGGAGCCCGGCTTTTGCAGCGAGTATCTTCTGCGTCATGGTCATTCCCACCGTTGCGCCCCCCTTTCCGGGCAAAAGTCACACGGTTGCGCCCTTTTCCGCGGCGAGCGCGCGGTTGATGGCGTTGATATAGGCGAGTATCGACGATTCGATGATGTCGCTCGCGAGGCCGCGGCCTGTATGGGTCTGGTCGCCGTGCTTCACGCGGACGGTCACCTCGCCGAGCGCGTCCCGGCCCTCGGTGACGGCCTTGATGTCGTACGCGGCCAGCGGCCACTGGCCGCCGACGATGCGCTGCACCGCGTTGTACGCGGCGTCGATCGGCCCGTCGCCGGTCGCGGCCTCGGTCGCGGTCCCGGAGCCGCTGACGAGGGACACGCTCGCCATCGCCTGCATCTTGTTGCCGCTCTGGATCTGGAACGAGTCCATCCGGTAGGTCGCGGGGACGTCTGCGAGCTTCTGGCTCATCAGCACCTCGAGGTCGTCCTCGGTGATCGTCTTCTTGCGGTCGGCCAGGTCCTTGAACCGAACGAACGCGTCGTCGATCTCCTCCTTGGAAAGAGTGTACCCCAAGGCCTTCAGCTTGTCAACAAATGCGTGCCGTCCGGACAGCTTTCCGAGCACCATCGTGCTCTCGGTCTTGCCGACGGACTGCGGCGTCATGATCTCGTAGGTCATCGGGTTTGCGAGCACGCCGTGCTGGTGGATGCCGGACTCGTGCGCGAACGCGTTCGCGCCGACGATCGACTTGTTGATCGCGACCGGCACGCCCGTGAACTTCGCGACGCGCTGGCTGGTGCGGTAGATCTTCGTCGTGTCGATGCCGTGCCCGACGTTGTAGAGCTGCGAGCGCGTCTGAAGCGCCATCACGACCTCCTCCATCGAGCAGTTTCCGGCGCGCTCGCCGAGGCCGTTGATCGTCGTCTCGACCTGCCGCGCGCCGTTCTGGATCGCCGACAGCGTGTTCGCGACCGCGAGGCCGAGGTCGTCGTGGCAGTGGACGCTGACGACGGCCTTTACGATATTCGGCACGTTTTCGATGACGCCCTTCACGAGCTGCCCGTACTCGGCGGGCATCGCGTAGCCGACCGTGTCCGGGATGTTGACGGTCGAAGCGCCCGCGTCGATCACGGCCTCGAGCACCTTGTAGAGGAATGCCGGATCCGAGCGGCTCGCGTCCTCGCAGGAGAACTCGACGTCCTCGCACAATGTCCTCGCGAGCTTGACGCCCTCGACCGCGCGCCGGAACACCTCGTCCGGCTCCATGCGCAGCTTGTACTTCATGTGGATTTCGCTGGTCGCCAGGAACACGTGTATGCGCGGCTTCTTGCCGAGGCGCACCGCGTCCCAGCCCCTTTCGATGTCCGCCGGCACGCAGCGGCACAGCGCCGCGACCGAGCAATCGACGCTCTTCGACACCGCGCGCACCGCCTCGAAATCGCCCGGCGACGCCGCCGGGAACCCCGCCTCGATGATGTCGACGCCGAGAAGCTCGAGCTGGCGCGCGATTTCGAGCTTTTCCGACAGGTTCAGGTTCACGCCGGGGGTCTGCTCTCCGTCCCTGAGCGTCGTGTCGAAGATGAGGATCCGGTTGTTTTCCATGTCGCTCCCCTCCCAAATTCGATGTTGAAGTCCCTCCGGCGGATGCAAAAAGCCCCCGTCCTGCTGTCAGGACGAGGGCTTGAACGCCTCGCGGTACCACCTGAATTCGCGTATCTCTACGCGCACTCTCGAACGATACGAGGGAATGGCCCCTGATATCGCGTCCCCTGTAACGGTGGGCCTCCGGCACGGCATAGTGGCCGGATCTCTCCGGCGTTCCGCCTGCTGCTCCGGGATGAGTTCCCCCAGCCGCCTTCACGAGCCGTCTCAGCGCCCGGCCCTCTCTGTGCATCCGGCAAACGGGGTAGTAGTTCCCTTCCACGCAATTCGCTGTTGGATTGGGGCATACTCTACCACAGCTTTCCCGGGATGTCAAGTAAAGATCGTGTTTTTATTCTCCCCCGCGCGCGGCCGCCCGGCGCATGAGCCCCGCGGGGATGTGGCAATAGCCGCCCGGGTTTTTGTCGAGATACCTCTGGTGGTAGTCCTCCGCCGCGCAGTAGTTCTCGAGCGGCTTCAGCTCGATCGCGACAGGCCGCCCGAGCCTTTCCTCGAGCGCCTTCAGCGATTGGCGGACCGCCGGCTCGTCCGCCGGATCGGTGAAATAGACGCCCGTGCGATACTGCCTTCCCACGTCGTTTCCCTGCCGGTCGACCGCGGTCGGGTCGACGCTCTCGTAGTAAATTTCAAGCAATTCGGGAAGCGGGAGCGCGTTCTCGTCATACCCGACGCGCACGACCTCCGCGTGGCCGCTGCCGGAGCAGACGTCCCTGTAGCTCGGCTTCGGCGTCGCCCCGTTCGCGTAGCCCGTCTCGGTCGAGAGCACGCCGGATACGAGGCTCAGGTATTTTTCCGTTCCCCAGAAGCAGCCTCCCGCCAGATAAATCTCCTTCATGCCGCACCTCCATGCCTATACTATACCACAACCCGGCTGCGCCAATCAACCGTTGGAAAACCCTGCGGAATGTGATAGAATGGGGAGGGGAAGGGGGGCTCGGGATGAAGGTACTGATCACCGGCGGCGCGGGGTTCATCGGCGGAAACTTCGTCCGCCACCAGCTCGAGCATCGCCCGGAGGACAGCTTCGTCTGCCTCGACGCGCTGACCTACGCCGGGAACCTGTCCTCGCTTGAAGAGGCGATGCGGCGCCCGAACTTTCGCTTCGTCCGGGGCGACATTTCGGACCGGGATGCCGTCGGGCGCCTGTTTTCGCAGGAGCGCCCGGACGCCTTAGTGAACTTCGCCGCCGAGAGCCACGTCGACCGCTCGATCGGCGACCCCGCGCTGTTTTTGCGCACGAACGCCGTCGGCGCGCAGGTGCTGCTCGACGCGTGCCGGGCGCACGGCGCGCGCTTTCTCCAGATTTCGACCGACGAGGTGTACGGCGACCTCCCGCTCGAGGGGGATTCGGCGTTTACGGAGGGCTCGCCGCTCCGCCCGTCGTCGCCGTACTCGGCCTCGAAGGCGTCGGCGGACCTCCTCGCGCTCGCCTATTTCCGCACTTACGGCCTGCCGGTCACGGTCGCGCGCGCGTCGAACAACTTCGGGCCATGGCAGTTCCCGGAAAAGCTGATCCCGAAATTGATCGCCCGCGCGCTTCAAAACCGGCCGCTGCCCCTCTACGGGCACGGCGGACACGTGCGCGACTGGCTCTACGTCGGGGACTGCGTGCGCGCGCTCGACGAAATCCTGCGCCGCGGACAGCCGGGCGAGGTCTACAACGTCGGCGGCGGGAATCCGCGCGCGAACCTCGACGTCGCGAGGGCGGTGCTCCGCGCGCTCGAAAGGCCCGAGAGCCTGATCGCGTTCGTCCCTGACCGCCCCGGCCACGACGCCCGCTACGCGCTCGACTGCGCAAAGATTCGCCGGGAGCTCGGCTGGGTTCCCGAAATATCCTTCGAGGACGGAATCGAGAGCACCGTCCGCTGGTATGTCGACCACCGCGCATGGTGGACAAAAACCCCGGGGCTGTAATTCGCCCCGGGGTTCGACTTGATATCGGGTCAGTCCGTGCAGACCGGGAAGCTCTTGCCGAGCCAGCCGGAGCCGCCCTCCTTGCCCATGCCGCCGCTCAGGTTGTACGCGTCGTAGCCCAGGAGCCTGAGGATCGCCACGGTCTGCGAGGCCGTCTGCCCGGAGTAGCAATAGACGATGATCTTCTTGTCCGTCGGCAGGTTCTCGAAGTCCTTCTCCATGCCCGCGCCGTACGGGTTGTTGACCGCGCCCTCGATGTGGCCGGCCTCGTAGTCGACCGCCTGGCGCACCGAGTAGATGAAATAGTCGTCCATCTCCGCCTCGATGACCTCCATCAGGCTCTCGGGCGCGAAGTTGTTGTTCGCAAACGCGGTGCCGGCGTTCGCGGCGACATCCTCGAAGTACTTCGTGATCGCGGCCTGCACGTCCGGATCGACCTCGTAGCTGTCCTCGGGCAGCAGCGCCTCGTCGGTCGTCAGGTACTTCTCATAGCCCTCGGTCGCCGAGATGCCGTTGTTGAAGCCGCTCTGCACGTTCGTCGCGAACTTGCCCGCGACGTTCAGAAGCGCCGTCGTCTGCGACGAGGTCTGGCCTGTGTAGCAGTAGATGTAGAGCTGCACGTCGTCCGGAATCTCCGCGAGGCGCTCGGCGATCGTCATGCCGTAGGGCACGTTGACCGCGCCTAACAAATGGCCCTCGGCGTAGGCGTCCGGCTGCCGGATGTCGAGGATCAGCATCTCCTCGCCCGCGTCCATCTTGGCGAACAGATCGGGCACCTTGATCACGTACTTCGCGCCGTCGTAGTTCGCGAAGTAGGCAAGCGCCTTTTCCTTGACGACCGGGGAAACCTCCGCGATCGCGGCCGCGGAAATGAGAACGAGGCACAGGGCGAGGGACAGGATTCTCTTCATGGTTCGTCTCTCCTTTTTTGTTTGTCAGGAAGCGTCCTTGCTGCTCGGCGCAACCGCGCCGGCGGGCATCTCGATCGGGGAATTCGGGTTTCCGGACCACTCCAGATACGCGCCGTCGTAGATCCGTATGTTGCGGTATCCGGCGTCGTAGAGCCTCAAAAACACGGGCGCGGCGCGCATCGACGTCTGACAGTAGACGATGATCCGGTTCTCGGGCCGCATGCCCCTGTTCAGGTAGTTGATGCGGGTCGTCTCGACCGTCTTGAAGGTTCCGTCCTTTGAGAAGTTGTCCGCGAAGTCCCAGATGACGGACGAGGGAATCTTCCCGTCGGATAAGTACTCCGCCTCGGTCCGGACGTCCAGGAGCACCGTGTTCCTGTCCGGCTCGTTCACCTGATTGAGCACGTCCGCGGCGGTCGCGAGCCACCGCTCGTCCTTCTCGGCGGCGATGTACTCGACCGGCGCGATCTCGGGAACCTCGTCCGTCAGCGGCATGCCCGCCGCCTCGATCGCATGAAACCCGCCGTCGACGACGAGCACATTCTCGTTTTGGTACATCAGCATCGTCCAGAAGAAGCGCGCGGCGGTCATTTTGTCGTCGTCGTAGGCGACGATCACCGCGTCGTTTCCGATCCCCTTCGCGCTCAGGAGCTTCTGAATCTTGTTCTTCGAGGTCAGCATGTTCTTGACCGGCACGTTGATGACGATGTCGCCCTGCGCGATGTGGACCGCGCCCTCGACGTGCCCGGCGAGGTAGGCCTCCTCGCTGCGCATGTCGACGATCGCGACGCCCTCCTTGCCGATGTATTCCTTCAGCGCGGACGCGGGGACGATCTTCCTCCCGCTCTCCTCGTACTTGGAGGTGTTGCAGCCAAAGAGCGACGAGGCCAGAACAGCCAGCGCAAGAAGCGCGATCGCCGTTCTCCGGCGGCGGTTTGGAATCATCTCGACCATCCTCCTCGACCGTGCGAACTCTTTCCCCATTATACCCGATTCCCGATTGTTCACGTAATAACTTTGTTTAATGCACCATACCTCTTTTTAATGCCGAGCGCCGACCCTGCCGCGTGTGGTATAATGGCCTCGGAGGTGAGGGGCATGCGGCGGGAGCGGCTGTGGGTGCTCGCGTTTCTGGGACTTTTCTTCCTCGCGAACCTCGCGCTTCTGACGCGGTTTCCGCTTGTGCACTCCGACGAGAGCTGGCTCGCCGGGCTCACGCGGAACATGATGGAGAGCGGGTCCCCCGCCGTCACCGAGCCGTTTTTCGACCTGAAGCCGCGCTACCCGCACGCGATCAAGCTGCTGTTCCACGCGCTGCAGATGCCGTTTTTCGGGGTCTTCGGCTACGGCGCGTTCGCGGCGAGGCTGCTTTCGCTCGCCGCGGGCACGCTTGCGCTCGGGCTGTTCTACCTCTGCTGCCGGGAGATGGCGCCGTTTCCGCTGTCGCTCGCGGCGACGGCGCTCGCGTCCGCCTCCGCGCAGTTCTTGTTCGCCTCGCACATCGCGCGGCAGGAGGTTCTGCTGCTCGACTCGGCGCTGCTGCTTGCGCTGATCCTGCTCCGCAGCCGGGAGATCACGCCCCGGCGAGCGGCTCTGCTCGCGCTGGTCGCGGGGCTCTCGGTCGGCCTCCACCCGAACAGCGCCCTGCCGGCGCTCGGCGCGGGGCTCGCTCTGCTGTTCTGCCGCGCGCGGATCAGGCCGCTGCTGATATACGCCGCGCTGACCGCGGCGATCGCGCTGGTATTCGTCGGGCTGAGCTTCCTGTTCGACCCGGAATTCCCGCTGCACTACCGGATGTACGCGGAGTCGGAGTTCGACCTGATGGTCTCGCCGCTCGCAAAGCTCCGCGAGTTTCCGTATTATCTCGAAAAGCTGTGGCACGGCGTCAGCGGAACCTATGTGCTGCCGGATTTAAAGCCGCAGCTTCTGCTGACCCCGGCGCTCCTGATCGGCTCCGCCGCGCGCTTTGTGCGAAGGCGCGAGCCCGCGTTCCGGGTGCTGTTCGGCATGGTGCTCGGCGCGGTCCTCGGCACCATATTGATCGGGCGCTACAACCAGTTGAGCGCGGTTTTGTGGATGTTCCCGTGCCTGCTCCTGCTCCCGCCGCTCGTCCGGGGGCTGCGGCTCCGCTCGGCGGCGATTGCGCTCGCCACCGCCGCGCTCGCCCTTTCCGCCGCGCGGTCCATCGCGCCGTCTCTTCGATGGCGGTACGGGGACTACCTCGGCCAGATCGCCTCCTATGTCGATCCCGGCGAGAGGGCGCTCGGCAATCTGAACGCGGGCTTCTATTTCGAAAACGGCGCGCTGCTCGACGTCCGCAACCTCGCGCACCTGAAGGAAAACGGGCTGTCGTTCGCCGAGTACGTTTCGTCGCGGGGCATCGAGGTCATCCTCTGGAGCGACGAGATGGACTTCATCTACGACCGCCGGCCGACCTGGAACATCGTCTACGGGAACCCGCGCTACGTCGGGGAGGCCGAGGCGTTCCTGCGCGACCGCTGCCAATTCGTCGGCGAATTCGAGAACCCCGGCTACGCGGTCCGGATCGCCTCGGAGATCGGAAAGTCCTACCGCGTGCGGGTCTACCGCGTCAAGTCATCGTAGCTCCCGGGCAGCAGCAGGTTCTCCCCCTGTGCATCCTCGATGCGCAGTGCCCGATACAGCGCCCCGACCCGGTCGGCCATGTCGCCGCCCCGCGATGCGAGCACGCAGTGGCCGAACCGGGCGACGGCGTTCTCCATCTTCGGAAGTCGGCTCCCGACTCCGTAGTTGTACCCGGCGAGGAGCACGCCCGGGAAGCGGAGCACCTCGTCGACGGGCGTCACGCGCGCGACGACCCCGGGCCGGCAGAACAGCATCTGCACGGACACCTGCCAGTCCCCCTCCGGCGGCCTCCCGAGCGCGCGGACGTCCGGCTCCCCGCCGAGCGCGAGGCGGAGCGACGCGTCCAGTATGTCGAAGCCCGAGATTCGCGGCAGGAACGCGTCCTCGAACGCGCCCCCGATGCGGCACGCGGCCTCGTTGACGAGGATGCCGCCGTCCCCGACGAGCATCTGTATGTACAGCGGCCCGCGCTGAACGCCGAGCGCCTCGGCCGTCCTCTCCGCGAGCGCCTGAAATTCCGAAAATCGCGCCGCGTGCACGCTCGGGTAGCGGTGCGCCCTGCAGACGCCCAGGTGCACCGGGTCGTCGACGAGCTGCCGGTCGGTCAGCGAGAGCACGTGCGCCCTGCCCTCCCATGCGAAGCAGGAGAGCGTCACCTCCGTGGACGGGCAGTACTGTTCGACGAGCGCCTCGCCCGCGCGGGAGAACGACAGCGCCTCCGGAAGGCGCGAGACGGCCTCCTCCCGGGAGTCCAGCTTGAAGACGCCGCGCTGCCCCTGCGAGTCGACCGGCTTCAGAACCAGCGGCGGCTCGAGGCGGGAGAGCGCCTCCGGCCCGTCCCCCGGTTTCAGCAGCGCGTACGGCGCGTGCGGCACCGAGAAGCGCCGGAACGCCTCCTTCATCGCGCGCTTGTCGGTCGCCTTCCTCGCCGTATCGACCGAGATCGCGGACGGCAGCCCGAGCGCGTCCGCCACGAGCGCCGCGGTGAACACCGGCTGGTCGGTGCCCAGCGTAAACACGCCGTCGACCCGGTGCTCGCGCGCCGCCCGAATGCACGCGTCCGCGTCGAACGTGCTCGCGCGGACGTGGACGTCGCAGACGGCCTTCGCCGGCGGGTCCTCGAGGTAGTCGACCAGCACGGCGCGGTGGCCCATCGCCTTCAAGTGCCTCGCCGCGCTCACTTGGGCGTTCGAGCCGCCGAGCAGCATCACGGTTGCCATAGAAACCCCCTTCCCGGAACGACGCGGAACGAGGCGTCGGGCAGCTTCCGCATGGGCCGGATGCGTCTGAGCGGCGTGTAGTGCGTGAGCAGCCCCGCGTAGAGCCGGACGAGCCTGCCCGCCGTGTAGGTCGAGCTCCGGCTTTGCGGGGCCTCGTAGAAGATGCACTCCGCCCGGGGCCGCAGCCGGAGCGCCGCCGCCGACAGGTAGATGAAGCCGTCCGGCTCCGGGCGCAGCTTCCGCGCGAGCTCCGCGGTCATCGCGCGGTACGAGCTGACGCGCACGCCCCTCGAAATCGTCCGGAACAGCTGGTCGCGCAGCCACCCGCCGGCCCTTCGAAGCGCAGAGCCCCTCCGGACGGGCACCGCGTAGCAGAGTTCCGCCCCCGCGCGCAGCCTTTCGAGCATCGGCAAAAGCAGTTCGACCGGGTGCGCGCCGTCGTCGTCCATCGTCAGTACGGCGTCGCAGCCGCCGGCCTCGCGGATGCCGACATACAGCGCGCGCTGCTGGCCGACGTTTTGGTCCATCAGGATCGCGGTCACGCCGGGGGAGTTGGCCGCGAGATCGAGCACCGCCTCGCGGCTCTCGTCGCCGCTCCCGTCCTCGACGAGCACCGCGCGGCACGGGATTTCGTGCTCCTCCGAGAACCGGCGCAGCTCTTCGACGACGCCCGCGACGGTCGCCGCGCCGCGAAATACCGGGATCACGGCGCACAGCGTCATCGGTCCACCGCCTTCAGGAGCTTATCCGCGACGAGCGCGGCGTCGTCCTCGCCCATCTGCTCGTGTATCGGCAGCCGGAGCAGCGTCTCGCAGGCTCTCTTGCTCTCCGGCAGGTCGTCGGGCTCATAGCCGAGCGACTTCCCCATCGGCGACAGGTGCAGAGGCACGTAGTGCGTCAGCGCCGGGATGCCCTCGGACAACAGCGCCGCCCGCGCCCTCTCGCGGTCCGCCTCGCTCCGGAACCGCACGTAGTAGATGTGCCCGTTGATCCCGCAGCCCTCCGGCACGGCCATCGGCGTCAAAAGCCCCCTCCGCGCGGCGTGCAGAAGCGCGCGGTCGTAGGCGCGGTGCACGTTCAGCCGGCGTTTGATGATCTCTTCGCGCCGGACGAGCTGCGGGTAGAGCGCCGCGGCCGGGAGCTCGCCCATGCGCGCGCTCTCGCCGAGCCCCCGCCACGAATAGCCCGGGCTCTCCCCGCGCAGAAACGCCTCGCGGTCGGTGCCGTTGTCGCGGTAGACCTCGGCGGCCGCGGCGTCCCCCTTCGCGAAGCACAGCGCCCCGCCCTCGCCGGAGGAGAACACCTTCGTCGCGTGGAAGCTGTAGCAGCCGAAGCGCCCGATCGCGCCGAGAGATCGCCCCCTATATGTCGCCGCGACCGCCTGCGCCGCGTCCTCGACGAGGTCGAGCTTTTCGCGCGCGCAGAGGCCGTTGAGCGCGTCCATGTCGCAGGCGACCGACGCGTAGTGCACGGCGACGATCGCGCGCGTGCGCTTGGTGACGCGCTGCGCGGCGTCCGGAACCGACAGGTTCTGCGTTCGCGGATCGATGTCCGCGAACACCGGCGTCCCGCCCGCGAGCAGCACGGCGTTCGCGGCGGCGGGGAAGTTGTAAGAGGGCAAAATGACCTCGTCGCCCGGCTCGAGCCGCAGAAGCCGGCACGCCATGATAAGCGCCGCCGTGCAGCTCGGCGTCAAAAGCAGGTTCCGCGCGCCGAGTTCGCCTTGAAACAGCTTTTCGACGGCGCGCGCATAGTGCCCGCCGGAAAAAAGCCCGCGCCGCGCGCAGTCCTTCACGGCCTCGGCGACGTCGGGCTGCTGTCCGGGATAAAAAGAGATCATGCTTGTCCTGCCTTCCGATATGTGTTAGAATGATCCCGGGGGGTTGACCATGAAGCGCCTGGACTGTCTCGGAGACATGTGCCCCATACCGCTGATGAAGCTGATGCAGCTGCGCCCCGAGCTCGACCGCGGCGAGAGCGTCACGATCGTGACCGACCACAGCTGCACGTGCGAGTCGCTGCAGGCCTACTGCCGGAAGCAGCGCCTGCCCGTCCAAATCGACGAGCCGATTCCGGGCATATGGGAGCTTCGCATCTCGCCGGCTAGCAGATCGTAGAGGACACGGTCGCCTCGAAGTACTTCTTGACGGCGGTCATCTGGCCGTCGAAGTTGCGCGGGCGGCGCTTGTAGATGATCGACACGTCGTAGTGCAGCCGGAAGCCCTCGGTCTCTATGATCTTCAGCTGCTGCTGGTAGATCTCTTTTTTTACGGCCATGTACGGCAAGAACGTCAGCCCGTTGCCGCTCATGACCATCGACTTCACGGACTCGGTCGAGTCCATGTGGTACGACACGCCGAAGTCCGCGATGTCGTAGCCCATGCTCTTCATCTGGCTCGCCATCAGCCGGTAGGAGCTGAAGTCCTCGTCGAGCAGCACCAGCGGATACCGCTTCAGCCCGTCGATCGTGAGCGTCTCGCGCACCGCGTAGTCCGCGGCGGCGACGAGCACGATCTGGTCGGAGAACACGTTTTTGCAGGCGAGCTCCTGCTCGTTCGCGTCGCCGACGATGAAGCCCAGGTTCGCCTGCTCGTCCAATACCTGCTGCACGACCTCCTTCGAGGGCATCGACGACAGCGTGAACGTATAGCGCGGAAACTTCTCCTTCGCCTTGGCGAGCACGCAGGGGATCGCGTAGTTCGCCGCGACGCGCGTGGCGGCGATCCGGCAGGTGTCGTTGTTGTTGCGCAGGTTTTCGAGCTCCTCCTGAAACTGATCGTAGATGTGCAGAAGCTGCGAAGCGTAGCGCCGCGTGAGGTGCCCGGCGTCGGTCAGCTGTATGCCGCGGTTGCTGCGCTCAAACAGGCGGCAGCCGAGCGTATCCTCGATCTTCTGCATCTGCAGGCTCAGCGCCGGCTGCGAGATGTGCGACGCGCCGGCGACCTTCGAGATGCTCTTCTCCTGTGCGATCTTCAAAAAAAGCGCCAGATGTTCCAGCTGCATCGCGCATGCTCCTCTTTTGGCTATTTAAAAATATTATACCATATTCCCCCGCATGCGTTCAATCCCCGCGCAGTGATAAATATGTCTAATACTGCACAAGCAACTCCAATACTGAGCGCGCGGGGGCGCATGGTATAATAGGGACTGGCCGCATGGCAAACGCTCAGCGTGGGAGGTGCTTCAATGTCGGAAACTGGCGGGAGGGCTCGGCCGCCCCGGAAACCGAAGCGGAATCAACTGCCGGTCGGGTTGATCGTGTTCGCGCTGATGATCGCGGCGGGCGTCCTGCTTTCGGTCTACAGGTCCGGCGCGCTCGCGATGGCCTGGGTGTTCGGAGGGTGCTTCGGATTCATCCTGCAGAAATCGCGCTTCTGCTTCACGGCCTCGATGCGCGACCCCTGCATCACCGGAAGCACGTCCGTCACGAAGGCGGTGCTGATGGCGTTTGCGATCACGACGATCGGCTTCACCGCGATCAAGTACGCGGCGTTTGCGTCGGGGCAGGAGATACCCGGGCAGAGCTACGTGATGCCGGTCAGCTTAGCGACCGCGGCGGGCGGGATACTGTTTGGCATCGGCATGGTGATCGCCGGCGGCTGCGCGTCGGGGACCTTGATGCGCGTCGGCGAGGGCTTCGGCATGCAGATGCTGTCGCTTTTGTTCTTCGTGATCGGCTCGCTCTGGGGCGCGAAGGACATGGGCTGGTGGAACCTGAACGTGATCGCGGGAGCGCCGCGTGTGTTCCTGCCGGACGTGTTCGGCTGGTTCGGCGCGGTCGTCATACAGCTTCTGATCATCGCGTGCCTCTACGTGGCCGCGGACCTGTGGGAACGCAAGAAAATGGGCATCACCGAATGACGAGGAGGACGACAACATGGCGGAATTTGAACTGGATTGCCTGGGCGAGGCCTGCCCGGTGCCCCTGATGAAGACCGAGAAGAAGATGGCGGGGCTGAA
>Ga0123333_10000740_pt1 | contig 35430 bp, 33 predicted proteins | sample BioC12SIPDNA_3_FD_89957 | JGI IMG/M metagenome (GOLD analysis project Ga0123333, IMG submission 89957) | Anaerobic biogas reactor microbial communites from Washington, USA - Biogas_R2_B C12 SIP DNA | ecosystem: Engineered > Bioreactor > Anaerobic > Unclassified | place: Washington, USA...
ACCTACCACTCGGGCCAGACCGAGCTGCTGCGCCAGCTTGCCGGGACCAACGACAAGATCATCTAGACCAATGCCAAGATGAAACCCGCATGCCAGACTGGGCGGCTCCTATGTAGTGACGACGGCATTCCATGCCGCATTTAGTCGTTCCTGTCCGGTCGAGTGCGCCCAGTTCATCGATTCCCTTTGGCCCGATTGTGCGTAATGCAGAGCATCTGGCAGTTCTTGGCCGAGCTCTCGCCGCCTTTGCTCCACGCGGACACGTGGTCGGCGTCCATCTCGCCGAGCTTGTAGATTCTGCTCTTGTTCGCGGTGTCCCCCATCGCGCAGAGCGGGCAGTTGGACTCGCCCTTGGCCTGGGCCGCCTGCGTCTGCCGAGCGTATGCGACTTGCTTCACCCTGTCATCGAACACCCGAACCGCCAGCAAGCTCTTGTCGACCGCTCCGCCCAAGAGATACTCAAAGATGCCTTTGCGATTCGTCACCTGCGGATCGGCATCGAGCTTTTTCACTTCGACGGACATCTTGCTCGGATCGTAGGACTTGCCGTGGTACGCCTCGTACAGCCTGCCCCACTCCAGGCCGCGCATCGCCGGCAGAACGTCGACAAACACGGTTGAAACCCACTCAATCACGCTGTTAAAGTACCTCTTCAGCTCATCGATGGTGTGGTCATGGCGATGAGCGCTCATGTAGCGGTCGATCTCGCCCTGGCTCACCCACTCCAGCGCCCGCTCCAGGAACTCTTGCCGGTTGGCGCTGCCCTTCACGTACGCGCTCCATTTCTGAATGTTCGCGTTCTGGCTGTTGCTGAACTCGGCCTTGGCCAGCGTCACGAACGGCCCGGAGTAGACGGCGTTCCGCCGCTCCTGGTCGTTCAGCGGCACGCCCGCGATGTTGATCGTCTTAAACCACTCCTTGATCTCGCTCTCCGTGCCCTCGCACTCATAGATCAGCAAGCTCGCGTTCCAAATCTTGGCTCGTTGGTCGGCGGGCAGGCTGTCGTAGTACTTGGGGTTGCCGTTATCCATGATCGCAAACTTGTCCGTCACGTACCGTCCGATGCTGGTGATCCGTTGCTGGCCGTCCAGCACCTCGAACTGGTCCTTCGCCACGGTGTTGAAATAGATCACCCCCAGCGGATACCCCTTGAGCAGCGAGACGATGACCGCCCGCTCCTTTGTGCCGCCGCCGTCCGCATAGATATAGTTCCGCTGGTACTCTGGCTGGATGGTCAGCTTCCCGCCCAGCCCGAACAGCCCCTTACCCTCGAATTCGTTGTACACAAACCCGGCGCAGATGTCGGCGACGGTGAGGTCGGTTCTCAGGGTGGTCTTCATTTCTCCGTCCCTCCTGCGGGCCGGGTGCGGCGACGGATGAGGATCCTTGCATATAGCTGGATAAAGTTATCAGTGCCCACCCTATAGTATGTCTGGCCGGTTGGCGGCTCGTTCACCTTTATCGCCGGACCATCATTGAGCTTCGACACCAGCGACTCCTTTCCGTCTTTGTTGACCTGTGTCTGCATGGGATAAGTCTTGGATGCGCCGCCATGCCAGGTCTTCGTGATCCCCAATATCTCGAACTGATCGGGGTTGTATTTGTCCAGAAAGGTGATCGGAACGCCCATGGCGCCGTCGTAGTCGCTGGGGATGGCGTCCGTGAAGGGCACTTCGATGGCGTCATAGTTGTCGTACCGGTCGTAGGCCGCCTTGCCCTTGATCTCCTTGTGTTTGCTGAACCTCAGGTTGTCCGCCATGGTCATGAGGGGCAACTCCTCGTGGCGGCGTCCATGATCAAGGTTGGTGAACCAGCCGACGTTGCGAAACTTGACGAGTCCCGTGCTCTCGTCGTAAACGCCGTCCGAATACTCCCGACCACTACCAGCAGGAATGCTGAAGTAGGCGTTTCCATTGGCGAATCCTGTCCCGAGCCATAGCTTTGTGTCCTTGATGAGCGGGAAGAACTCCTTGTAGGTGATGGCGTTCTTAGGGCCGATGATCAGGAACTTTTTTCCGTGCTCCACGAGCTGCGCGACGTACTCGCGGAACAGTGAGAACGGCGGGTTGGTGACCACGATGTCGGCTTGCTTGAGCAACGCGATGCACTCGGGGCTGCGAAAGTCGCCGCCGGGGTACTTGTCGTTTCCTTTCAAGGCGATCCGGGCGGCCTGGTTCCGCTGGAGGAAAAGCTCGACGTCGGTCACGTTCGCCGCGCCGTCGCCGTCCTCGTCCTTCACCTGGTCGAGGATGACGGCCATCGCCTTAGGTCTCTGGCGCTTGCCGTTCCCCTCGTCGTATTCCGGGAATAGCGCGAGCTGGCCGGCGATGGGCGAGCCGTCATAGCTGGTGGTGACGAGCTTCCTGAGGCCGAGCTTGTTGAAATTGGCGGCAAAGTACTTGAAAAAGTGGCTCTCGAAGGGGTCGTCGCAGTTGCAGTACACCACCTTGCCGCGGAAGGTGTCGGGGTCGAACTCGAGGTAGGCTTCGACTTCCTTCTGGATGTCGACATACTGGGTGTAGAACTCGTCCTGCTTGGCCGCCTTGGCGGCGCTCAGGCCTCGGTTCAGCGACTTGCTTTCCATGGCGCGATGGGCCTCCTTGGTTCTCCTCAGCCGCCCCTTGGTGGACCCGCTTGACCGGCCCCTCATTGGCGCAGCTCACCACCGTCATTATAGGCCGCACAGGCGCTCGCCGCCAAACCACCCTGATCCTTTGTCGCTGGCGCAGCGTGGCGCAAGCCTCCGGCTTGCGTGCCCAACAAAAGAGCTCAATCCGCGATGGAATCGCATTGCGGCTGACATGGCCAAGCCTGCTTCAAGCAGGCTCAGAAACGCTGCAGGAGCGCTCTAGCGGCTCTTGGAGCCCGCTTCCGGCATTCCATGCCGCCCGCCATTCCATGCCGCTCGGCATTCCATGCCGCTCGGCATTCCATGCCGCAGAGGCTGCAGAAGCCCGATTCCATCGGGCGCGGTGGCGTAGCACGGCGTCGGCATTCCATGCCGCTGATCGCCGTGCGGGGCGGCGCGCCAGGGCGACTACCGACCTTGCACAAGCCCTGGGGGCCAGGGCTGGCGCCAAGTCGCGCCCGGCATTCCATGCCGCCCGGCATTCCATGCCGCCGGCAAGCCATGCCGCATTGAGTCGTTCCTGGCGGGGCCGCCCCGACTGGTATGCGGGTCTCATCTTGGCGCTGGCTAGACGCCTCGTATCGTCGTGGGGACGCCCCGCGCGTTCAGGCGCGCCGCGCCTCAGACGCCCCGAATCGTCGTGGGGACGCCCCGCGCGTTCAGGCGCGCCGCCAGCTCTTCCAGCTCGCGCACCGTGTAGGGCGTCACGTCCTGCAACGCGGGGACCAGCGCGCGGTCGGGGCGGTATTGCTGCAAGACATAACGTTGCGCGCCGTGGACCAGCTCGGCCAGCGCGTCGGCGTCCTCCACCGCCACCAGCCCCGGCACCACCGTCGTGCGCAGCTCGTGCGCGCAAGGGGACGCGCGCAGCAGGTCCAGGCTCTCGCGGATGCGCTCCAGCCGCAGGGCGGGGAGCCCCGCGGCCTCGGCGTAGCGGTCGGGCGCGGCCTTGATGTCCATCGCCACGAACTCGAGCAGGCCGGCCTCCAGCAAGCGGCCCAGCGCGTCGGGGCGGTAGCCGTTGGTGTCCAGCTTGATCGCCAGCCCCAACGCCGTCACTTCCCGCGCAAAATCGAACAGGCCGGCTTCCAGCGTCGGCTCCCCGCCGCTGATCACCAGCCCGTCCACAAAGCCCCGCCGCTCCCGCAGCGAGGCCAGCACCTCCTCCGCGGGGAGGTCTGGCAACTCGCCGGGGCGCAGCACCAATTCAGCGTTCTGGCAGAAGGGGCATCTAAAGTTGCAGCCGCCCACAAAGACGATGGAGGCCAGCCGGTTGGGAAAGTCGATGAGCGAGGTCTTGACCACGCTCTTGATGTGCATGTTCGGGCTGCCCATGGGCGCCGGTTACTTGGCCTTTTCCTCGGGCGTCGCATAGACCTTGCGATCGGCGAACTCTTGGATCTTGCCCTTGTTCCAGTTGCGAATCGGCCGGAAATACCCCACGATCCGGGAATAGACCTCGCAAGGCACCTTTTTGATGGACATGTTGCTCTCCTCTGGATAGCTAGTACGTTGGGTCCCCAGGTTGACGCGACTCAAGCCGCTCTTACATCCTGCGATCCGCGATCCGCGATCCGCGATCCGCGACAGGCGCTCCGCGCCTCGCCGCCTACGCCTCCACGCCGTGCTTTTCCAGCTCTTCCTTCGTATGCTCGTACGGGCAAAAGGCGTGCTCGCCGGCGATATAGCCGTGCACCGGGCAGATGCTAAAGGTCGGCGTCAAGGTATAGTAGGGCAGGCTGTAGCGCTCGGCGATCCGCCGCACCAGCAGCCGCGCCTGCCGCCAATCCGAGATGCACTCGCCCAAAAAGGCGTGCAGCACCGTCCCGCCGGTATAGAGCACTTGCAGCGGGTCTTGGTGCTCCAGCGCCGCGAAAAGGTCGTTGGTGTAATCCACCGGCAGATGGGTCGAGTTGGTGTAATAGGGCGTCTCGTCGGTGCCCGCGGTGATAATGTTGGTGTAGCGCTGCTTATCGGCCTTGGCCAGCCGGTAGGAGGCGCTCTCCGCCGGGGTCGCCTCCAGGTTATAGAGGCTGCCGGTCTCTTCCTGGTAGCGCCGCAGCACCTCGCGCATGTGCTCCAGCACCTCGACGGCAAAGGCCTTGCCCTCGGGGTGGGCGATATCGTGCCCCACAAAGTTGAGGCAGCACTCGTTCATGCCGTTGAGGCCGATGGTGGCAAAGTGGTTGCCCCAATAGTTGCCTTGCTGCTCGTTGATCGCTTCCAAATAGTGCTTGCAGTAGGGGTAGAGCCCCGCCGAGGTAAAGCCCTCCAGCACCTTGCGCTTGATCTCCAGGCTCGTGCGGGCCTGCGCCATCACCCGCTCCAGCCGGTCGTTAAAGTCCTCCTTGCTCCCGGCCAGGTAGCCGATCCGCGGCATGTTGATGGTGACCACGCCCACGCTGCCCGTGAGCGGGTTGGCGCCAAAGAGCCCGCCGCCGCGCTTGCGCAGCTCGCGGTTATCCAGCCGTAGCCGGCAGCACATGGAGCGCGCGTCCTCGGGGTTCATGTCGCTGTTGACGAAATTGGCGAAATAGGGGATGCCATACCGCGCCGTCATCTGCCAGATCGGCGCCAGGTCCTCATTGTCCCAGTCGAAATCCTTGCTAATGTTATAGGTGGGGATGGGGAAGGTAAAGACGCGCCCCTTGGCGTCGCCCTCCAGCATCACCTCGGCAAAGGCGCGGTTGATCTGGTCCATCTCGGCCTGGAACTCGCCGTAGGTCTGCTCCATGAACTGGCCGCCGATGATCACGGCGTGGTCCCGCAGGGTGCTGGGCGGGGTCAGGTCCATGGTCAGGTTGGTGAAGGGCGTCTGAAAGCCCACGCGGGTGGGCACGTTGATGTTAAAGATGAACTCTTGGAGCGCCTGCTTGACGCCGTCGTAATCGAGCCCGTCGTAGCGGACGAACGGCGCCAGGTAGGTGTCAAAGCTGGAGAGGGCTTGCGCGCCGGCGGATTCGCCCTGCAGGGTGTAGAAAAAGTTGACGATCTGCCCCAGCGCGGAGCGGAGGTGCTTGGGCGGCTTGCTCTCCACCTTGGCGGGGACGCCGCCAAAGCCGCGCAACAGCAGGTCTTGGAGGTCCCAGCCGCAACAATAGGCCGACAGCATCCCCAGGTCGTGGATGTGGAAATCGCCGCTGACGTGGGCCTGCTGCACCTCGGGCGGGTAGATCTTGTTCAGCCAATAGCGCGCCGAGATGGACGAGGCCACGTAGAAATTGAGCCCTTGCAGCGAATAGTTCATGTTGGCGTTCTCGTTCACCCGCCAATCGAACTTGGTCAGGTAGCCGTCCACCAACTGCATGCTGTCCAGCATGAGCTGCTTGGCCTGGCGGGCCTGGGAGCGCTTTTCGCGGTAGAGGATGTAGGCCTTGGCGATGGAGGCATAGCCGGCCTTGATCAGCGTCTCTTCCACGAGGTCCTGGATCTCTTCCACCTCGGGGACGTGGCCGTTGCCGCCGTAGCGGTCCGCCAGGGCTTGCACGACCTGGTTGGTGAGGGCCGCGGCCCAAGCGGCGTCCTCGCTGCCGAGCACGGCGGCGCGGGCTTTTTGCATGGCGTCCTCGATGCGCGCCTGGTCAAAGGGCTCGATGCGTCCGTCGCGTTTGCGGACCTGGGCGATATTGCTCACTGGGGGGCCTCCCTATGGTATGTTGTTGGGCGCGCCATTCTGGCGCTGCTGTGCGCCGTCCTGGCGCACCTTGTCCTGCGCGGCGGCTTCGCGCTCTTGCGCGGCGGCTTCGCGCTCTTGCGCGGCGGCTTCGCGCTCTTGCGCGGCGGCTTCGCGCTCTTGCGCGGCGGCTTCGCGCTCTTGCGCGGCGGTGGCCTCGCGCTTCCACTCTTTGAGTCCCTGGATCTCGTCCACCATGCCGTCCACGTCCTGGAAGCGGCGATAGACGGAGGCGAAGCGCACGTAGGCCACGTCGTCCAGTTTCTTCAGGCCTTCCATCACCATCTCGCCGATGGCGCGGCTGGGGATCTCCACCTCGCCGGTGGCGTAGAGCTGCGCCGAGATGTCGTCCACCAGGTCCTCCAGCACCTGGCTAGGGATGGGGCGTTTGGCGCAGGCGATGCGGATGCCCTCCAAGAGTTTGTCGCGGTTATACTCTTCGCGGCGCCCGTCGTTCTTGACCACCAGCAGGTTGATGGGAGCGACGCGCTCGTAGGTGGTGAAGCGGCGGCTGCAGCTCTGGCACTCGCGGCGTCGGCGGATGCCGTCGCCGATCTCGCGCGTGTCAATGACCCGGGAGAGGTTCTTGGCGCAGAATGGACACTTCATGGTCGCTCCTTTAGACGGAAAATCTCCTGGGGGCAGGAGATCTTTGGTTGGGCACTAGCTGTGGCATTTGGGGGCGACAATGGCCCTACAGGTAGTATGCTGCGCTGGTGCCTCTAGTGTAACACAGATTGGACGATAAAGCAAGGGGTCAGGCGCTAAAATCCCGTTAGAAACCTGGATTTTAAGGTTTCTTCTGTTAACTGGGTGAGGCTGTGGCGGGAATGCGTCGAGCGGGCCAGAATCGGTACAGGTGACATAAGGAAGCGTCGGCGGCCTGGCGGGTGAGCCCTCGCCCCCTGCCCCCAAAGCCTTGGGGGAGGGGGAAAGGAGAGCGGCCAAGTGCGGCATGCCATGCCGCCGCCACTATTTGGGCTCAGATGCGGTTCGGGAAAGGGTCGGTAGTAGCGACCTGAGTCGCTCCGTCTGGCTTTGCTCGGAGCGACTCAAGCCGCCACACTATCCTGCGATAGGCGATCTGCGTTTCGCGCCTACGAGTTGGTCTTGTTCCGCAAAAAGGCCGGGATGTCCAGGTCCTCGCGGGAGGGCCGGCGCACCGGAAAGTCGATGGTCTTGCCGCTGCGGGTGGGCTGCGCCACCGCCGAGACCGACGCCGCCGCTTGCGGACGCGTCGCCTGCCTGGTCTCGGAATCGAACCCCGTCGCGATGACCGTGACGCGGATCTCATCCTGCATCGTGTCGTCGATGACCGCGCCAAAGATGATGTTGGCCTCGGCGTCCACCATCTTTTTCACGATCTCGGCGGCCTCGTTCACCTCAAAGAGCGACAGGTCCGATCCGCCGGTAAAGTTGAGCAGCACGCCCTTGGCCCCGTCGATGGTCACGTCCAGCAGCGGGCTGGAGATGGCCTGCTCGGCGGCCATGACGGCGCGGGTCTCGCCAGAGCCGTGGCCCACCGCCATCAGCGCGGAGCCGCCTTCCTTCATGATGGACTTGACGTCGGCAAAGTCCAGGTTGATCAGCCCGGGCACCGTGATCAGCTCCGAGATGCCCTGGATGCCCTGGCGCAGGACGTCGTCGGCCACGCGGAAGGCCTCCTGGATGGACGCCTTTTTGTCCACGATCTGGAGCAGCCGGTCGTTGGGGATCACGATCAGCGTGTCCACCGTCTCGCGCAGTTGGGACAGCCCGTCCAGGGCGACCTTGGAGCGGCGAGCGCCCTCGAAGGAGAAGGGCTTGGTGATCACGCCGATGGTCAGCGCGCCGGCCTCTTTGGCCAGCCGGCTGATGATGGGGGCCGCGCCGGTCCCCGTCCCGCCGCCAGCGCCCGCGGTCACAAAGACCATGTCCGCGCCCTGGACGATCTCGTAGAGGTCTTCCATGGACTCTTCGGCAGCCTTGGCGCCCACGTTGGGGTCGCCCCCCGAGCCAAGGCCCTTGGTCAGCTTGTCACCGATGCGCACCCGCAGCGGCGCCTCGGAGAGCATCAGCGCCTGGGCGTCCGTGTTCACGGCGATGAACTCCACGCCCTGCAGCCCCGCCTCGATCATCCGGTTCACCGCGTTGGAGCCGCCGCCTCCCACGCCGATCACCCTGATCTGGGCGAAATGCTCCGCATTGTCCACGCTCTTGCTTCGATCCATCTCCTGGCTCCTTTCCCTCTTGGGCCGATCCGCATCGCTTTCCTAGCGAGCCGATAGCAATCTCAACCACTCTTTGACCTGAGCCCAAAACCGGCCGCCGCCGCTCACCGCGCGCAGCCGCTGCTTCACCGCGGGCTCGCTCTTGGAAGCCCACTGCAGCAGGCCGGTGGCGGTGGCGTACGCCGGCTCCTTGAGCTTGGCCACCATGCCGCCGATGCCGCGCGGCGTCCCCACCCGCACCGGCATCTTGAGTCGTTCCTGGAATAGCTCGGGCAGCCCGGCGAGCTCCGCCGTGCCGCCGGTCAGCACGACGCCCGCGGCGAGCAGGCCGTCGTAACCGGTGCGCTTGATCTCCCGCGAGACCATGTCCACCATCTCTTCCGCCCGGGCGTTGATGATGTGGCACAGCTCCCGGCGGGAGACGGGCTTGCTGGCGCCATCGCCAAAGGCGCTGACGTTGATCATCTCTTCGGGCGAGACCTGGCTGGGCAGGGCGTGGCCGTAACGGACCTTGAGCTCCTCCGCCGTATCAAAGGACGTGCGGAGCCCAAAGGCCACGTCGTTGGTGATGTGGTCGCCGCCGACGGCCAGCACCAGGCTGTGCCAGACGCTCCCCTCCATAAAGATGGCAATGTCGGTGGTGCCGCCGCCCATGTCCACCAGGACGACGCCCATCTGCTTTTCCTCGGGCCGCAGCGCCGACTCGGCGGAGGCCAAGGGCTGCAACACCAGCCCGCTCACCTGGATCCCCGCCGCCTTGACGCAGTTGACCAGGTTCTTGATGGAGGCGGTGGAGGCGGTCACGATGTGGGTCTCCACCTCCAGCCGGTAGCCGATCATGCCGATGGGGTCGCGGACGCCGTCCTGCCCGTCGATGATATAGCCGCGAGGGATGGCGTGCAGCACCTGCCGGTCATGGGGGATGGCGATGGTCTGCGCGGCCTCCATGGCCCGGTTGATGTCCTCCTGGACGATGGGGTGGTCGCCGCGGCCCAGCATGGCGACGCCGCGGCTGGTGATGGACGAGATGTGGCTGCCGGCGATGCCCACGCACGCGGACGAGATGTTATAGCCGGCCACCTGCTCCGCTTCCTGGATGGACTGGGCGATGGCCTGGGTTGCTTCCTCGACGTTGACGATGGCGCCCTTGCGCAGGCCGCGGGAGGGCACGATGCCCACCCCGATGATGCGCAGGCGTTCCCGCGCGTCCACCTGGGCGATCAACGTGCATATCTTGGTGGTGCCAACGTCGATGCTGGCAATGATATCGTCCAAAGCATCTCTCCCCGCCTCGCGCCCCTGGAGGCGGATGCATGATCCAGCATATTGTAACAGAATAATTCCCAAAACACAACTTGTAGTATATGCAAATGGCCGCGCCACAATGGGTGGGGGTAGGCCCTCTCCCCCTGCCCCTCCCCCAACGCTTTGGGGGAGGGGAGCGTAGGAGCCTCTCCCTGGCCCTTCCTATTCACCCCGCTGGATGCTTCTGGAGTAGGGGGTGGGGCCCCGCCTACAAGAACCGCCGGCGGATGATCGCCAGGTTGTTGAAGAGCCGCACGCCAAAGGCGACCACGGCGGCGTAATACAACTCCACGCCCAGCCGGTCGCCCAAGAAGGTCAGCCCCGCCGCCAAGAGGGCGTTGGTCACCAGCCCCGAGAGAAAGACCTTGTTATCGTATTCCCCTTGCAGCTCGGCCCGCACCGCGCCAAAGACCGAATCCAGCGCGGCCAGGATCGCCATGGCGGTATAGCGCGAATACTGCGCCGGCACCGCCAGCGAAAAGACGAACCCGATGACCACCCCCAAGAGCAAGCCGACGATTGGCAGCCACATACCCCGTCTCTCCTATGGGCTTCGGAAGCCGATGGCCATGCGATTGTAGCGCACGTCCAGATAGGCGATGTTCCGGAGCCCCTCGTCCTGCACCCGCTTGATGAGCGCCTGCATATTCGCGAAGCGGACCGCCACGTCCGGGCCCACGCCGAAATAGACCTCGTATTCGGCCCCCGCAGCGTCCGTATGGCGCAGGATGATACCCTTATCCTGGGTATAGGCAAATACGCGGGTGTCGCCCAAGAGCTCCGCCAGCGCCTGGGCGGTGGTGATGGCCTCGGCGACGTCCAGCTCGTCTCGCAGCTTGGCCGCGCCGCGGTCGCCGTCCTTGATCAGCACCAGGTCGCGCAGGCTCTCGGCGCCCTTGATCACCATCCCCTCGGCGTCCAGCAGATAGCGCCCGTTGGCCGCCTCCCACACCACCTGCGGTGCGCGCTCGTCCACGATCAGCTTGACGCGGTTGGGCAGGCGGCAGCGCACCCGCACCGAGCGGATGGCGGGGAAGGCCGCCTCGAGCCGCTCCGCCACCTGGCGCTCATTGACATAAAAGGAGCTCCAGCCGCGCACGCCCGAGGCCTGCAACAGCTCTTGCGAGGTGAGCAGGGCGTTCCCCTGGGCCTGCACGTCGGCCACGTAAAAGCTCTCGCCCACGAAAAAGTAGAGCAGCAGCGCCAGGCTGGCCGCGGCCAGCAGCAGGCTGGGGGCGCGGCGCAGCGCCGAGGGCGGCGCCCAGGCCGTCGTCTCCAGTCCCGCCTGCGCGGTGGCCTGGTAGGTCTGCTGCCGTCGCGACGTGGAGCGGCGGCGGGCGCTGCGTCTGCGTCTGGAGTGCAAGGTGGTCATCGTCGTGATCCTTCCCGTGGCGTGTTGGCTGTCCCCAGGCTCTGCAAGGTCCGCTGCTTGTCGTGATAGCGCTCCAGGGCCAGCTCCACCAGCCGGTCCAGCAGCTCCGGGTAGGGGAGCCCGCTGGCCGCCCACAGCTTGGGGTACATGCTGATGGAGGTGAACCCTGGCATGGTGTTGACCTCGTTGAGATAGACCTGCCCGTTGTCCTTGCGGACGAAAAAGTCCACCCGCGCCAGCCCCGCAAGCTCTAGCGCCCGGAAGGCCCGCACGGCCATCTCGCGGACGCGCCGGGTCGTCTCGGCGGGGAGGTCGGCGGGGATGATCAGGTCGGTCCCCTCGTCGCCGTATTTGGCTTGGTAGTCATAGAACTCGCGTTTGGGGACGATCTCGCCCAGCACCGAGGCGATGGGCTCGTCGTTGCCCAGCACGCTGCACTCGATCTCGCGAGCGGGGATGGCCTCCTCCACCAGCACCTTGCGATCGTGGGCGGTGGCCAGGTCCATGGCCGCGCCGAACTCGGCGGCGTCGTGGGCCTTGGAGATGCCCACGCTGGAGCCCAGGTTGGCGGGCTTGACAAAGCAAGGGTAGCCGACCTCTCGCGCCACCTGCGCGGCCACCTCCGCCGGCTGGGCCTCCCACTCGCGGCGGAGCACCACGATCCCCGGCGTGGCGGGGAGCCCCGCATCGCGGAAGAGCGCCTTGGCGATGGCCTTGTCCATCCCCGCCGCCGATCCCAGCACGCCGCAGCCCACGTAGGGGAGATCGGCCAGCTCCAAGAGCCCCTGGATGGTCCCGTCCTCGCCGTAGGGGCCGTGCAGCACCGGGATGATGACGTCGAGCTGCGGGATGCCCGCCTGGCCCGCGCCGGGGATCAGCTCTCGCGAGCCGGCGGCGGCCAGCGCCCGCGCGCTCTCCAACTGGGGCGGGACCGGGCCGGCGGCCTCGGTGAGTTGCTTCAGCGGGTCCCCGGCGGTGAGCCAGCGGCCCTCCTTGGTGATGCCAATGGGCACCACCTCGTACTTGGCGCGGTCGAGGGCCGCCATCACCGATTGGGCCGAGACCAGCGAGACCTCGTGCTCGCCGGACCGCCCGCCGAAAATCACCCCGATGCGCATCTTGTTCCGCTTGGTCATCTAGGTTGTCGCTCCGATGGATGGGTTTGGTCAGGCCATTCCCCCACGAGCTGGATCTCCAGCCGCAGGCGGACGCCAAAGCGCTCCAGCACTTCCTGGCGCGCCAGCTCGATGAGGGCCAGCACGTCCTGGGCGCTGGCCTGGCCCTGGTTGACGATGAAATTGGCGTGTTGCGGCGAGATTTGCGCGTCGCCCACGGCGCGCCCCTTGAGCCCCGCCGCCTCGATCAGCCGCCCGGCATAGTCCCCGGGCGGGTTGGCAAAGACCGACCCGGCGCTGGGCCGCCGCGGCTGTTTTTGCTGGCGCTGGGCCTGATAGCCCTCGATGCGCTCCAGCAGCGCGGTGGCGTTCTGGCGTTGCAGCACCATCTCGGCGCTGAGCACCACGTGGCCGCCGGGCCCCTCGGCGCGCAGGCAACTGCTCCGGTAGCCCAGCCCCAGCCGCTCCGCCGGCCAGGTCTCCACCCGGCCCGCGGGGGTCAAGATGGTCACCAGCCGCAGCACCTGGCTCATGTCGCCGTCATGGGCCCCGGCGTTGTTGACGACGGCGCCGCCCAGCGTGCCGGGGATGCCCGCCGCCCATTCCAGCCCGGCCAGCCCCAGCCGCGCCGTATAATGCGCCAGTTGCGCCAGCGGCAGCCCGGATTCGGCCCGCACGATGCACTCGACGGCGCCGCTCGGCCCGGGGACGAAATCGGTCTGCAGGCCCTTGCTGCGGTTCCAGATCACCAGGCCGCGGATGCCCCGGTCGGCGACGAGGATGTTGGTCCCCAGCCCCAGCAAAAAGCAGGGGACGCCGCAGCCGCGCGCCAGCGTGACGTACTGCATCAGCTCGGCCACCGACTGGGCGGGGACGAACAGGTCCGCCGGCCCGCCGATGCGGAACGACGTGTGCGCCGAGAGCAGCTCGCCGCGCGAGGCCTGCTGGCCCAGCGCCCGGGCCAGCTCGTCGCAGCCCAGCTCAGCGCGCGGCCAGGTTGTCGAGGACCTTTTCGCCGATCCGGAAACCATCCCCAGCTCCTAGCGTGATCACCACATCCCCAGGTCGCAGCTCCTCGGTCAAGATCGCCACCGCCTCATCGTGGGCGGCGCAATAGCGGACGTCGCGCCCGGCCATGGCCGCGGCCAAATCCGCCGCTTGCAGCCCGGCGTCGCGGTCCTCGCGGGCGGCATAGACGTCCAGCACCAACACGTGGTCGGCCTCGCCAAAGGCGCAGGCGAACTCGGCAAAGAGCGCCCGCATCCGGCTGTAGGTGTGCGGCTGAAAGACCGCCCAAATCCCCTGGCCGGGGAAGCGCTGTCGCGCCGCCGCCAAGGCCGCCAGCACGGCGGTAGGGTGGTGGGCATAGTCGTCGACCACCGCCACCCCGCGCGCTTCGCCCTTGAGCTCAAAGCGCCGCCGCACCCCGGAAAAGCTGGCCAGCGCCGCGGTGCACTCGGCCAGCGAGAGCTCCTGCCCCTGCGCCGCCGCCAGCGCCGCCAGCGCGTTTTTCACATTGTACGCCCCCGGCAGCGCCAGGCTCGCCTCGCCAGCGCGGACGCCGCCGGCCCAGATGTCGAAATCCAGCCCGCCGCGCGCGTTGGGCCGCAGCTCCGCCGCCCGCCAGTGGGCGTCGGGGGAGAGGCCGTAGGAGAGCGCCTGCGGCCGCCCGGCCACCAGCGCGCGGACGTTGGGCTCGTCGGCGCAGGCGATGATCCGCCCGTCGGCGGGGACCAGGTCCAGGAAGCGGCCAAAGGCCTCCCGCAGGTCGCCCAGGGTGGGGAAGCAATCCGGGTGGTCCATCTCCAGGTGGGTCACCACCGCCGTGCGCGGGCGCAGCCCCAAGAACATCCGGTCGTATTCGTCCGCCTCGATGACGAAAGCCGCGCCCTGACCGGAGCCGGCGTTGGTCCCCGTGTTGGCGAGGATCCCGCCGACGAGATAGGTCGGGTCGCGCCCCGTCTCGAGCAGGATATGGGCGATCATGGCCGTGGTGGTGGTCTTGCCGTGCGTCCCCGCCACGGCGATGCCGTGCCGTCCCGCCATCATCTCGCCCAGGACATCGGCGCGCTTGAGCACCGGCAGCCCGCGCCGCCGCGCCTCGGCCACCTCGGGGTTATCGGGCCGGATCGCCGACGAGATCACCACCAGGGTGGCGTCGCCCAGGTTCTCGGCCCGCTGCCCCTCGCACACCCGCGCCCCCAGCGCCGCCAGCTCGTCGGTGATCTTGGAGAGGCGCAGGTCGGACCCCGAGACGCGCCCGCCCCAATTCAGCAGGATGTGGGCGATGGCGCTCAGGCCGATGCCGCCGATGCCGACGAAATGCACCTTTTCCTGGACGATGGCGGGCCGGGCCAGCGGGGCAAGCGTCATCTTAGCGCTTCCTTCCCGCGGGGCGGCGGCTGCTCATCTCGCGGATGAAAAAGATGAACACCACCAGCCCCAGCGCCAGCAGCAGCGCCAGCACCACGCCGCTGATCTGGTAGGGCGAATAAAGGTTCTCGAAGGTGACGGAGAGCGATTGCGGCGCCTGCGCCTTGATGCTCCCCTGCGCGCTCAGCGTCTGGCCGGGGATGCTCAGCCCCAGCTTGGTGAGCAGGTACTCGCGGGCCAGCGAGAGGACCACGAACCCGTTCACCGCGCCCAGCGTCCCGCCCAGGATGCGGCTCAAGGGGGTCAGCTTTTCGTTGCCCAGCGCCCGCTTGCCCACCAGGTAAGAAACGACGATCAGCGCCACCGTGGCGGCCATCAAAAAGCCGTAGGGGTTTTTCATGTCAAAGAGGTTGCGGATGGCGGCGAGCAGCTCCTCCACCTTGGCCGCGTCGGCCAGCCGCGCCACCACCAGCTTGACCAGCACCACCAGCACCTGGGTGATGATGGTCATGATCTTGAGCGCCAGGTCGGGCTTGGCGATCATCAGCACCAGGAACATGAGCAGGATGGTGGTGAGCGCCTCGCGCAGCCAGCCGCGGGTGAATCCCACCAGGGCAAAGAGCCCCAGGATGATATAGGTGAGGACCTGAAAATCGATTTGGATGGGTGTCATCTCGCTCGCCTTTCGCGTATGGCTGATCGCGTATCGTGTATCGCCTATAGCCTATCGCTAATCGCTAATCGCGTATCGTCGCCGATGTCGTGGCGGCTTTAGCCGCTCTTGTGCTGCGTTCCCTCCGCCAGCTCGCGCAGCAGCGCGGCGATTTGGGCGGCGGCGTCGGGGTGGGCCAGGCGCTGGGCCTGTTGCCGCATCCCCTGCAACCGCGCCGGGTCGCCCAGGAGCTCCAGCACCAGGTCGGCGACGCGGCCCTCCAACTCGCTCTCGTCCAGCTTGAGCGCCGCCCCCTGGCTCACCAAATAGCCGGCGTTGCGGTCCTGGTGCTGCCCCGCGTGGGGGTAGGGGACCAGGATAGCGGGCAGCCCCGCCGCCGGGAACTCGGCCAGCGTGGCCGCGCCCGCCCGCGCCACCACCAGATCGGCGCTCACCATGGCGTCGGCGATCTGGTGCAAATAGGCGTGGATATGGTAGCGCGCCTGCAAATCGGGGCGCAGCTTGGCCCGCTCCTCCCGCAGCCAGGAGATGTCCCAGTGCCCCGAAAGGTGGACGATCTGCGCGCGGCCCAGCAGCCGCCGCAGTTGCTTGGCGATGGCCTGGTTGATGGCGCGCGCGCCCTGGCTGCCGCCCATCACCAGCAGCGTCGGCAGGTCGGGCGAGAGCTCCAGGCGGCGGAGCGCGTCGGCGCGGGGGGTCTCAAAGAGCGCCCGCCGCACCGGATAGCCGGTCACCACCGCCTGCCCGGGCGCGAAATGCGCCGCCGTCTCGGGGAACGAGACCGCGACCCGCCGGGCCACCCGCCGCAGCCCCCGCACCGCCATCCCCGGCTCCATGTCCGGCAAATAGATCGCCACCGGGCAGCGCCGCAGCCAGGCCGCCACCGCCGGCGGCGCCGAGACGTAGGCGCCGCTCACCAGGGCGACGTCGGGCTTGAAGCTGGCCAGCGCCCGCAGGCTGCCGACCGTCCCCGCGGCCAACTGCGCCAGGCTGCGCAGCCGCGCGCCGAAGGAAGCCTCCTTCAGCGCCCCCGCCGCGATGGCCTGGAAAGGCAGGTCTTCTCGCTCGCAGAGCTGCTGCTCGATGCTATCGGCGCGCCCCAGGTAGAGGAACTCGTGATGCTGCCGCGCCTCTTGCGTCCGCAGATGCTCAACGACGGCGAGGAGAGGATACACGTGGCCGCCGGTCCCGCCGCCCGAAAGCAAGATACGCATTCTCTATCCCGTCCTCTTCCGTCGCGAATTTGGAAATGTTGACCAATAGCCCCACCGCCGCCATCTCGACGATGAGCGCCGAGCCGCCATAGCTGACGAAGGGGAGCGGCATCCCGTCCACCGGCGTCAACTCGGAGACGGTCCCGGCGTGGATCATCGCCTGGGCGATCAGCCAAAAGATGAGCCCCACCGCCAGCACCGTGCCAAAGCTATCCGGCGCCTCCAGCGCGATCTTGATGCCGCGGTAGGCCAGCAGGGCAAAGAGGGCGATGGTCGCCAGCGATCCCACCAGCCCCAGTTCTTCGCCGATGACGGCCATGATCAGGTCGGTGTGGGCCACGGTGAAAAAGCGGTCCTTCCAGCGGCTGCCGCCGAGCCCGTCGCCGCCGAACCCCCCGGCCACCAGCGCCGTGGTGGCGTACTCGATCTGCTCGTCGATGATGGCCTCTTCCTCGGTCTCGGGCAGCCAGGCCTTGAGGAAGCCATCCACGCGGCCCTTCATATAGTCGGTCTGGGTGATCACCAGCGCCAGCAAGACCCCGGCGATGGCCAGCAGCCCCGCCAACTGCTTGATCTCGGCGCCGGCCACAAAGAACATCACCACCGCCGTGACGGCCACCAGCAGCGCCGTGCTCAGGTCGGGCTGCACCAGGATCAGGAAGGTCATCGCGCCCAGCAGCACCATGAAGGGGATCAGGCCGTAGGTCAGGTCGCGGATCTTGTCGCCCTTGGAGGCGAGCCAGGCGGCGATATAGATAATGATCGCGGGCTTGGCCAGCTCGCTGGGCTGCACCGAGTTGCCCAGGATGTCGTAAAAGAGCCAGCGCCGGGCCTCGCCCTCGGCGGCGCCCAGGTTGGCGATCCGCATGACCAAGAGCAGCGCCAGCGGCACCCCCACGATCAGCAAGGGGAACGGCCAGCGCTGCCAGGTTCGATAATCGATGCGGGCCAGCACCACGGCCACGACCACGCCGATGAGCAGGCGGATGACGTGATTGCGGATGACAAAGCTATCGGGCAGCTCGTTATAGAAGGTGTAGGGCGCCGACGCGCTATAGACCATGAACAGCCCCAGGATGCAGAGCGCCACCACCGCGGCGATGAGCCAATAGTCGGGTTGGCGCAGCGCGTCGATCGGCAGGGTTCGTTTCATGCGACCCCCTCGTCCAGCCCCAGGACCAGCGCCTTGAAGCGTTTGCCGCGCTCGGCAAAGTCCTGAAAGGCGTCGAAACTCGTGCCCCCCGGCGAAAGCAAAACGACGTCCCCGGGCCCGGCCAGCTCGGCCGCCCGGGCCACTGCCTCTTCCATGGTCCCGCAGCGCCAGAGCGTCGGGAGCGGCCCGGCCTGGCCCGCCCACGCCTCCCGCGCCGCCGCCTCGATCAGCCCCGCCGCCTCGCCAAAGAGGACGACGTGGCGCGCGCGCTGGGCGGCCAGCGCGGCCCAGCGGTCCCAGGGCAGGTGCTTGTCGCGCCCGCCGGCCAGCAGGACGATCGGCTCGTCAAAGGCCTCCAGCGCGGCGATGGCCCGCTCCGGCGTGGTGGCGATGGAATCGTTATAATACCGCGCGCCGCGGCGCTCGCGGACCAGCTCCAGGCGGTGCTCCACCCCGGCGAACTGGCGCGCCACCGCGGCCATGCTCTCCGCGCCGACCCCCGCCGCGCCGGCGATGGCGCAGGCGGCCAGGATGTTGGCGACGTTGTGCCAGCCCCGCAGCTTGATCTCCCCCACGGGGCAGATGGCCTGGTCGGCGCCATCGCGGCGCAGGGTGAGCGTCGTCCCGTCCAGATAGGCGCCCTCGGCCACCGGCGCGCGCAGCGAAAAGCCCGCCACGCGGCCCCGGGCGCGCCCCGCCAGGCCCCAGGCCACCGGGTCATCGGCGCCCAGGATCGCCCAGCCCTCGGGCCCCTGGTGCGCCAGGATCTGCGCCTTGGCGTCGGTGTACTCGGCCATGTCGGCGTGGCGGTCCAGGTGGTTGGGCGTGATATTGAGGATGGCGGCGATCTGCGGGCTCTTGCCCTGGCTCAGCCAGGGCAAGAGCTCGGCTCCCCGCGTCCCGGCGGCCCAGGGGCGGTAGAGGTCGAGCTGAAAGCTGGATAGCTCCATCACCACGGCGTCGGCCGGGCGGATGCGCTCCAGGTAGCCGATGAGCGGCGCGCCGATATTGCCGCCCACGTAGGTCGCCCGTCCCGCGGCGCGGCACATCTCGCCCACCAGCGTGACGGTGGTGGTCTTGCCGCTGGAGCCGGTGACGCCGATGACCGGCGCTGGGCAGAGCTCCATGAACAGCCGCGTCTCGGTGCTGATGGGGACGCCGCGCTCCCGCGCCGCCCGGACGATGGGCGCCGTCAGGGGGACGCCGGGGCTGAGGAAAAGGAGGTCGGTCTCCAGGAGCGTCTCGGGGTGCTGGCCCAGCACGTAGGTGATGGGCAGCCCGGCGAGCTGCTCCAGGTTGCCGCGCAGCGCCTCGGCGCCCTTCAGGTCGCTGGCGGTGACGTCCGCGCCGATCCCCGCCAAAAAACGCGCTAGGGCTGTGCCCTCGCGGGCCAGCCCGATGATGGTCACTCGGCTTGCGGCCAATGTTTTGATCAGGTCGTCAGCTTTCATGCGCTCACCATAAGGCCAGGGCGAGGCCCGCCAGCGCGGCCGCCGCCCCCACCAGCCAGAATCGTTGCGTCACCTGCGTCTCCGACCACCCCAACAGCTCGAAATGGTGGTGGATCGGCGCCATCTTGAAGAGGCGCCGCCCCTCGCCGAAGCGCTTGCGCGTGTATTTGAAATAGCCGATCTGCAAGAGGTCGCCCACCACCTCGCCGGTAAAGACCAGGCCGATGAGGGGGAGCAGCAGCCATTGCTGGCTGAGCAGCGCCACCACCGCCAGCGTCCCGCCCAGCGCCAGCGACCCCACGCCCCCCATAAAGACGGCGGCGGGGTGCGCATTGTGCCATAAAAAGGCCCCCAGCGCCCCCACGATGGTGAGGCAGAGCCCCGCCAGCTCGCTCTCGCCGGCCCAGTAGGCGAGCGCGGCATAGGCGGCAAAGGCCAGCGCGGAGGTACCCCCGGCCAGCCCGTCCAGCCCGTCGGTGATGTTGACGCCGTTGGCGGTGGCGACGATGACGAAAGCGGCGATGGGGATGAACCCAAGCCCCAGCCGCGCGATGGTCTCCGTCCCGGGGATGCGCACCCCTTGCAGCCCCACCACCCAATAGAGGAGGGCGGCGATGGCCAGGGCGATGATGATCTGGTAGATGAGCATGTGCCGCGCCAGCAGGCCGATCTGGGAGGCGAGGGGGGCGTTGCGGTTCTTGGTCAGCCCGCGAGCGTCGTCCAGCGCGCCCAGGAGCCCGAAGGCCAGCATCGTCCCCAGCGGAATCCACATCCAGGTCGGCTGGTCATAATTGAACAACACCGTCACCAGCAGCGTCGCCCCCACGATGAGCAGGCCGCCCATGGTGGGCGTGCCCATCTTGACCTGGTGCGAGCTGGGCCCGTCCACGCGGATGCGCTTGCCGATCCCCCGCGCGCGGAGCCAGCGCACCAGCAGCGTCCCCGCCGGCGCGGCGACCAGGAAGGTCAGGAGCCCCAAGGCCAGCGCTTTGGTCATGCGGTTTCCTCTCCAATGGCGGCCACGATCTTGTCCATGGCCATGCTTCGCGAGCCCTTCACCAGCACCACGTCCCCGGCCTGCAACCGCTCTCGCAGGATGGCGACGGCCTCGGCGTGGCTGGCGGCCTGGTGGATGGCCGAACCGGCCAGCCCGGCCTCGCGCGCCGCCTCGGCGATGGCCCGCGCCCGCGTTCCCATGGTGACGAGCTCGCTCGCCACCTGCCCGGCCTTGCGGCCCACCTGCCGGTGCCCCTCGCGCTCATAGCTGCCCAGCTCGAGCATGTCGCCCAGCACGGCCACCGGCCGCCCCGGCAGGGTGGCCAGAAAGTCCAGCGCGGCGACAGTGGAGGACGGCCCGGCGTTATAGGTGTCGTCCAGGATCATGGCCCCGCGCAGCCCCCGGCGGATGACCATGCGCAGCGGCGGGTTGGGCTGCCCCAGCCCGGCGGCGATCTCGTCCCAGCTCAGCCCTTCCACCAGTCCGACCCCGGCGGCGGCCAGCGCGGCCCAGGCGCTGTGCGCCCCCAGCATGGGCGTCTCGAGCGCGACGGCGCGCCCCTGGTGGTGCAGCGTCAGCGCCGTGCCTTGCAGCCCCCGGCTGACGATCCCATCGGCCCACAGCTCGTTGTCGCTGGCCAGCCCGAAGGTGAGCACCCGCCGGGCGGGGGTGAGCGCGGCCATGGCGCGCACCCGCGGGTCGTCGCCATTGAGCACCGCGGCGCCCTCGGGGGGCAGCGCCCGCGGCAGCTCGGCCTTGGCCTGGGCGATGGCCTCCAGGGCGCCCAGCCGCTCCAGGTGGATCGGCTCCACGTTGGTGACGACGCCGATCCGCGGGGCGGCCAGCTCGGCCAGCAGGGCGATCTCGCCCAGGGCGTACATGCTCATTTCGAGCACCGCGCGCTGGTGCCGCGGCTCCAATTGCAGCAGCGTCAGCGGCAGGCCGATCTCGTTGTTATAGTTGCCGGGGCTCCGCAGCGTCTCGTAACGCTGGGCCACCACGGCGGCCACGGCCTCCTTGGTCGTGGTCTTGCCCACGGACCCGGTCACGCCGATGACCTGGCAGGCGGGGCGCTGCCGCCGCCGCCATGCGGCGATCCGTTGCAGTGCGGCCAGCACGTCCGGCACGATGATGCAGAGCGCCCGCTCGCCCATGGGCGGCTGAGCCTCGCCGCTGGCGGGCTCCCACTCGTCGGCGTCCAGGGCCTGCTGGCGGATCGCCGGCGTGACCAGCGCGGCGCGCGCGCCCCGCTGGAAGGCTGCGGCGACGAACTCGTGGCCGTCGTGGGTCTCGCCCGGCAGCGCCACGAACAGGTCGCCAGGCCTCGCCTGCCGGGAGTCTATCACGGTCTCGGCCAGTGTCCAATCGGCGCCGAGGGGGGGAGCGGCGTCGAGGGCCTGGGCGATCTCGCCAATCGTAAGCATCGGCTACTGCCCGTAGCCCTGGTTGGCCAGTTGCTGGCTCGGCGCCACGTCATAGAGCGAGAGGAGCCGGCTGGCCAACTGCTGAAAGACCGGCAGCGCCACCGCCGAGCCCCAAAAGCCCGATTGCGGCCGGTCCACCTTGACCAGGATCACGAACCGCGGGTCCTCCACCGGCAGGAACCCCACAAAGGAGGTGATCACGGCGGATTCGTCGGCGATATAGCCGCCGGAGCCGGCGATCTCGGCGGAGCCGGTCTTGCCGGCGATGCGATAGCCGGGGATGGCGGCGACGTCATAGCTCCGCTCCACCGTCTCTTCCATCATGGCGGTCACCTGCTGCGCCGCCTTGGGCGAGATGACCTGCCGGACCACCTCGGGCTGGGTGTCGATCCATGCGCCGTTCTGATACTTGCTTTGCACCACGTAGGGGCGCATCAGCTTGCCGCCGTTGGCCACCGCGGCGATGGCGTTGACCATCTGCAAGGGGGTGACGCTGATGGCCTGGCCAAAGGCGTTGGCGGCCAGGTCGGACTCGGCCCAGGTGGGGCTGCCGGGAAGCTGCACCGCGCCGCTGGCCTCCCCGGCGAGATCGACGCCGGTGGGGGAGCCAAAGCCGAAGCGGTGCACGTAATCATAGAAGGCCTCGCCGCGCATGCCGGTGCTGAGCCGGGCGGCGCCGACGTTCAGCGAGTAGACCAGGATCTCGGCCATGTCCACCAGGCCGTAGGACTTGTCCAAGGCGTTCTTGAACAGCCGCCCGCCCACCAGGATTTGGCCGTAATCGGTGTAGGTGTCCTCGGGCCGCACCAGCCCCGAGTCCAGCGCCGCGGCCATGGTGATGACCTTGAAAACCGAGCCTGGCTCATAGTTCTCGCTGATGCTGGCGTTGGCGAACACCCGGGGATTCTCGGCGAAATCGGCGTAGCGGTTGGGGTCGTAGGTGGGCTCGTTGGCCATGGCGATGATGGCGCCGGTCTTGGGGTCCATCACGATGATGGAGCCGCCGGTGGCGCGGTGCTGCTGGACGGCGCCGCGGAGCGCCTTTTCCGCCTCGTACTGGGCCACCCGGTTGATGGTCAGCATGATGTCGATGCCATCCACCGGCGGGCGGAAGGTGTGGGTGGAGGTGCCCCAGCGCCCGTCATAGATCTCCTCGAGGCCGGGCTGGCCGCCGAGCTCGTCGTAATAGAACCATTCCAGCCCATAGCCTGCGCGGTCCTCCTCGGTCTCGGCCTTGTTGACAAAGCCGAGTAGGTGGGCGGCCAGGGTCCCTTCGGGGTAAGCGCGGGTGTGGAAGGCCTCGGTATAGATGCCGTCCACCTCGTCCAGCTTGCGGGCCACGGGCCCCGAGAGGTCGCGGGCCAGCCGGACATAGCGGGGACTGGGGGGCTCGGCGATGGCCTTGTAGACGTCCAGCGGATTGGCGGTGCTGACGGCGGCGATCTCGTTGGCGATGCGCAGCCGGTCCTCATCCTTGGTCACCAAGGAGGGGTCGCAGCAAGCGAAATAGCGGGGGACGTCGATGGCCAGGATGTGGCCGGTCGAGTCCATGATGGTGCCGCGGCGGGCCGGCCATTCCACCGGCCGCACGCGGAAATCCTCCGCTGCGGCGACGCGTTTGGGGCAAAAGATATGCCAATAGCTAAAGCGCATGCTCATCAGGAGCCATGCGCCGAGGAGAAGGACCAATACGACGGCCAAGCGTCGGTGTTGTTGTGGGACGGTTTCGTGCGGCGTCGGCATCATATCGGGCTCACCTGGGAAATGGGTTATGGGCTCGTCGGTCTATCCAGCCATTGTTGCACCTTGCCAAAGACGTTGCTCTGCCAAGCCTTCAAGCTGCTCCACCGGGCGGCGATATCCTGGGTGACGGCGCCGGCGTTGGCGGCGACCTGCTGCCCCAGGGTGAGGCTAGGCTGCGATGGGGTGGAATAGCCCACCGCCACCACCTCGAACTGGTCGGGGATGCGAAAGCCGAGCTTGATGGCGTCGGACTCGATGCGGGCGATGGACTCCCACTGGGCGATCTCGTGGCGCCGCTCGTTGTTGAGCTGCACCAGGTCTTCCTTTTGCGCGTTGTAGCTCTTGAGCTGCGCGGTGTAATGGTACACGCGGGAATCCAGCAGCAGGTAAGGAAGGCCCAGCAGTCCCAGCGCGGCCACGGCCAGCACCAGCAGGGCGGGGACCTTGGCGCGGCGCTTGAGGTTTTTGATCAGCAGGTCGTGGCACGAGATATGGGTGGGGCGCTCCAGCTCGATCAGCATGTCCTACGATCTCCTTTGATGTGCTTCGCCGCTTTTGGCGACGCAATGGTCCCCTGCGATGTCTTGGACCTGTAGGGACAATTCATGAATTGCCCCTACAGGGGACGATTCGTGAATCGCTCCCACAAGGCTCGTCTACAATCTCTCCGCCACCCGCAGGCGGGCGCTGCGGCTGCGCGGGTTGCGCTCCTGCTCTTCCGGGCCGGGCATTACCGGCTTTCTCGTTAGGATCCTGACCGTGGCCCGATGGTCGCAGACGCAGGCCGGCAGCTCGGGCGGGCAGATGCAATCCTTGGCCTCGTGGGCCAGGAACTGCTTGACGATGCGGTCCTCGCCGGAATGGAACGAGATCACCGCCAGCCGTCCCCCCGGCGCCAGCACCTCGAGCGCCTGCGGGAGGACCAACTCCAGCGCCTCCAGCTCGCGGTTCACGGCGATGCGCAGCGCCTGAAAGATGCGCGTCGCGGGGTGGATGCGCTCCCGCCGGCCCACGGCCCGCTCCACCAACTGGGCCAGCTCGCGCGTCGTCGTGACCGGCCGCCGGGCGACGATGGCCCGGGCGATCCGCCGGGAAAAGCGCTCCTCGCCGTAGCGCCAAAAGAGGTCCGCCAGCTCGGCCTCGGGCAGCTCGTTGACCAGCTCGGCGGCGGGCGCGCCCTGGGAGGTGTCGAAGCGCATGTCCAGCGGCCCGTCCTCCTGGAAGGAAAAGCCGCGCGCGGGATCCGCGAGCTGGAAACTGGACAGCCCCAGGTCCAGCAGCACCCCCTCGGCGGGGAAGAAGCCGTGTTGCTGCGCCAGGCTTTTCAGGTGCACAAAGCTCGATGGTACCAGGACGGCGCGCTCGCCGTACGACGCGAGCGCCTCGCGGCCCCGGGCGATGGCCGCCGCGTCGGCGTCCAGCCCCAGCAGACGGCCGCTGGGGGAGGAGGCCGCCAAGAGGCCGGCGGAGTGGCCCGCGCCGCCCAGGGTGCCGTCCACGTACCGGCCGCCGGGGCGGGGCTGCAACCACTGCATGATCTCGTCATAAAGTACGGCAATGTGCATGGCTGGACCGTTCTGCTCGCGCCGCGCGATTTGCCGGAGCCGCGAAAAGGGCTAGAATCAGGGCCGCCCGCTAGAGCGAGCGAAAGAGCTCGGTGATCTGGCTCGCCGTCGAGACGCTGTCTTGCTCGGCGGTGGCCAAGGCCTCGCGCCACCGCTCGCTGTTCCAGATCTCGAGCCAGGAGAGCGAGCCGGTGATCACGGCGTCGGTTTCGATCTGGGCGTATTCGCGCAGATAAGCGGGCAGCAGGATGCGGCCCTGTTTGTCGGGCTGGCTGGGGCTGGCCCCAGACACGAAATGGCGGATGAACTTGCGGACGTTGAGGTCCGTGAGCGGCATCTCTTTGATCTTGGCGACCACCTTGTCCCATTCCTCCTGAGGGTAGAGGAAGAGGCAGCCATCGAGGCCGCGGGTGACCACCACGCCACGCTCCAGCTCCGGGCGGAAACTGGCGGGCAGGGTGATGCGGCCTTTATCATCGATGGTGTGCTGGTATTCGCCGGTGAAACTGTGCTCCACGCGAGATGTCCGTTCTTGAGGGCCGGAGGGCAGGCCAGCCGCCCCACAACGGGGGCAGGCCGCGCCATTGGGCCCCACTTTCCTCCACATTTCACCACATTATACACCAGAAGCGTCTCTTTGTAAAGGGGCGTTTTAAGATTTTGGCGCACCAATTTCGGGTTCATGGCGTCTTTCGCGTGCGGCGTTGGTTGGATGGGTGACGGTCTGTAGGGCAATTCACGAATTGCCCCTACAGCGGGGCGGTCCATGAATTGCCTCAACAGCAATTCAGGAACTGCCCTCACGGATGCCTGGCGTTCGGGGGGAGGGCGCGCGGCGAGGTCGGGCGAGCCCGCAGGGCGAGGCGAGGCGTCCGTCAGGCTGTGGCGCCCGACGGGTCGCCGAAGCGGCCTGGCCGGGCATCCCCCCAGTTCCCTCTGCTGCCCGGCTGGCGGCCTCGAAAGCTATATCAGTTGTTGTAAGGCAATTATACATCAGTTGCTTGCAATCTGGCGCAAGAGATACGTCAAGATGTCGTCAATTTTGCACTGAGGGAGGGGACATGTCGTTGTTGCGCGCGTTGGTCCTGGGCGTCCTGCAGGGCGCCACCGAGTTTGTGCCGGTCTCGAGCTCTGGCCACCTGGTGCTGGTCCCGTGGCTGCTGGGGTGGGAAAACCCCGGGCTCACGTTCGACGTGGTGGTCCACCTGGGGACGCTGTTGGCGGTGCTGGCGGTCTTTTGGCGAGACGTGATCCGCCTGGTGGCGGCCTGGTTCCGCAGCCTGCGCGGCGGAGAGGTGGGGACGGACGCCAAGATCGCCTGGTTCATCATCATCGGCTCGATCCCGGCGGCGATCCTGGGCTTCCTCTTTGAGGACGTCCTGGAGCAGGCCTTCGCGGCGCCGCGGTGGGTGGCCGCCTTTTTGCTGGTAACCGGCGTGATCCTCGCGCTCAGCGAGGCGGCCGGGCGGCGGACCCGCGGCTTTCCTGCCATGCGCTGGCTCGATGCGCTGTTGATCGGGCTGGCCCAGGCGGTGGCCATGCTCCCCGGCGTCTCGCGCAGCGGCTCCACCATCGCGGCGGGGCTGGGGCGCAACCTGGAGCGGGACGTGGCGGCGCGCTTTTCCTTCCTGCTGGCGATCCCGGTGGTGGCCGGGGCGGGGCTTTTCACCTTGCTGGACTGGGCCGAGGCACCGGGGCTGAACGGCGCCTCCGCCGGGGCGCTGGCGGTCGGGTTCCTGGCGGCGGCGGTCAGCGGCTACGTTTGCATCCGCTTCTTGTTGAGCTATTTGCGGCGGCATAGCCTGCTTCCCTTTGCCATCTATTGCTGGGCGTTCGGCCTGCTGGCGCTGCTGGCGGGCTGGCTGGGCTGGCGCGCGTGATGAGGCGGCGGGGGCGCGGGGGGCGGTGGCGGGCCGCGACGCTGGCGCTTGTGGCGGCGGCGTTGCTGGCGGCCGCTTTGGCTGCCTGCGCCGACGTCGCCCCCACGCCCGCGCCGACGCCGACGCCCACGCCGCGCCCCGCGCTGGTGCGGCTGGCCGGGGATACTTCCATGCATCCCGTGGCCCTGTCGCTGATCGCGGGGCAGGCGGCGGCGGACCCGGAGGGGGCCCTCTATACCCTGGACGAATCCAGCTCGCGCGACGGGCTGGCCGAGGTGCGGGAGGGCCGGGCCGAGATCGGGCTGGTGGCGCGGGATCTGGACGCCGCGGCGCTGGCGGGGGAGGGGCTGCTGGCGGTCCCCATCGCCCTGGATGGGCTGGTGGTGGTCGTGCACCAGGCCAACCCGGCGTCGGCGCTCTCCATGGACGAGCTGCGGCGGCTTTACGCGGGGCGCTGGTACAACTGGTCGGCGGTGGGCGGGCTGGACCAGGAGGTGCAGCTCGTGGCGCGCGAGGAGGGCTCGGACGCGCGGCGGGTCTTTGACGCCAAGGCGCTGCAGGGCGAGCCGCTGACGCGCAACGCGCTGGCGCTCCCCACCGGCGAGGCCGTGGCCGAGTACGTGGCGACGCATCCGGAGGCGGTGGGGTATGTGGCGCTCAATGGGCTGCGGCCGGGGATCAAGGGGCTGCTGTTGCAGGGGGTGCCGCCGGACGACGCCTCCATCCGCGGCGGCGCCTATCCCCTGACGCGCCCGCTCTATCTGGTGATCCGGGGCGACGCGGGGGAGGCGGTCAAGGCGCTGGTGAGCTATGCCGTCGGCGCGGAGGGCCAGCGCATCATCGGCGGCCACCACGTGCCGCTGTACCAAGCGGGGGATCAAGGGCTGTAGGGGCAATTCATGAATGCCCCTACAGAACTGCCCCTATTGCTTGCCAAAACGCAGGCGGAGCAGGGTGGTCAGCGCCGGCAGGCCGTCGCGCCAGGGGTTGAGCTTTTTGGCGACGCGGGGCGCGTACGAGATGGGCACCTCGACGATCCGGCAGCCGCGCAGCAGCAGCTTGGCCGTGATCTCGGGCTCGATCTGGAAGCGGTCGGCTTTCAAATCCAGCGCGCGCATGACCTCGGTGGGGACCACCTTGTAGCAGGTCTCCATGTCCGTGAGGCGCGAGCCGTAGAGCACGTTGGTGACCCCGGTGAGGAACTTGTTGCCCCAGCGCATCATCCGCTTCTGGTCGCTGAGGTCGCGGGCGCCATAGACCACATCGGCCTCGCCGCGAGCCAGGGGCGCCAGGAGCTTGGGGTAATCGGCGGGGTCGTATTCCAGGTCGGCGTCCTGGATCAGCACGACGTCGCCGGTGGCCTGCGCCAGCGCCGTGCGGATGCCGGAGCCTTTGCCGCGGTTCTGGGGGTGGCGGAAGAGCCGCAGCTCGGGGATCTGGGCCGCATTGACCACGGCCCACGAGCCATCGGTGGAGCAATCGTCCACCAGGATGATCTCTTTGTCCATGGGCACCGCCGCCACGCGCCGGAGCAGCTCGGCGATCAGGCCCTCCTCGTTGTAGACGGGGATCAATACGGATAGCTTCATCTGGCCCCTCGGCTGTTGTGCGGAGACGGCTCCCTATTCGTCGCTGACGTCCCGGCGCCCGACTAGGCCCATCCACCGCAGCACGGCATTGTTCAGGCCGGGGGTGAGGTTCTGGTCGTTGGCCTCGTTCTCCAGGGCCGCGAGCCGCAGCTCTTCCACCGCGTCCTGCAGCTCCTCGATCCGGTCCGCGTCGAAATAGGCCGGAGGGTCGTCAATGGCCCGCTCCAGCGCAAAGCTAAAGGCGGCCAGCATCTGGTCGAATTCGTGCGTCGTCATAGCAGCCATTGGCGGCGTACACCCTCCTGTGACAGTGGAGGCGATTATATGCCCGATCCCCCCGCTTGTCAACTCTCCCAGTGGCCCGTCCCCAGTATACCGCGGGGCGCGCGCCGCCGCTATGGGCCAATGGTCCCGGTTTGACACCCCCTGCCCATGCGCCGTATACTCGGGGCGCCCTTTGGCCGGCTCAGGGCAACGGATGGGCCGACCAAGCATGCGGAGCGCGGCGCCGAGCGCCGCAGTCAAGGCATGCGCCCGCCGCAAGATGACCTCAACCCTATCCCAGCAGGAGGACGAGATGGAGTTCCAAGCGTTGATCCGCGCCCGCTATAGCTGCCGCGCCTACAAGCCCGATCCGGTGCCGGAGGAGGCGCTCAAGCGCGTCTTGCAGGCGGCGATCCTGGCCCCCACCGCGGCCAACCGGCAGCCCTTCCGCCTGATCGTGCTGCGCACGGCGGGGCGGGAGGCCGAGCTGAGGCGCATCTACAAAGCCGACTGGCTGGCCCAGGCGCCGCTGGTGGTCTGCGCCTGCGGCATCCCGGTGGAGACGTGGGTGCGGATGGATGGCAAGAACTATAACGATGTGGATGTGGCCATCGCCATGGACCATCTGATCCTGGCGGCGGCCAATGAGGGGCTGGGCACCTGCTGGATCGGCGCCTTTGACCCGGCGGCGGCCCGCGAGGTGCTGGGGTTGCCCGAGGGGGTGGAGCCCATCGCCCTCACGCCGCTGGGCTACCCCGCCGACGCGCCGCGCGCCAAGCGCCGCAAGTCCATGGACGAGCTGGTCAAGTGGGAGCGGTGGTCGTAGGGGCGAACCTCATGTTCGCACCAGTCAGGACGACGGAGCGGCTGGTAGGGGCGAACCTTGTGTTCGCCCGCCTGTCGGGAGCGGAACCGGCCTGTAGGGGCAATTCATGAATTGCCCCCACAGGCGGGCGAACACAAGGTTCGCCCCAACAAGGTTGTCGCGAGGCTGCGCAATCCAGAGGATTGCGCCACGGTTGCGCCAGGGCAGGAGCGACTGAAGTCGCTACTACATATGAGACGTTGGGCGATTAGCGATCCGCGCCTCGCCCTTATGCCGCCGCCCACATCTTGCGGAGGAAGGCGAGCCCGTCGGCGACTTCCTGGCCGTATTGCTCGAAATGCCAGTTGCCTTCCATGGAGATGCGCGCGTTGTAGCCGGTCTGCTTCAGGTATTTCATGAACCCGGCATAGTCATACGTGCCCGAGCCGGGGCGAAAGCGCCCGGTGTCGGCGACGTGGACGTGCCGCAACAGCGGGGCGATCTCGAGCAGGTTGGTCAGCGGCTCGTCCAGCTCGGCCATGTGGTAAAAGTCGGCCAGCACGCAGATATTGGGGTGGTTGACTTCTTGGGCGAGGCGGTAGCCCTCGGTGGTATAGTTCACGATGTTGCTTTCCTGGCGGCGGAGCGGCTCGATGACGATGGTCACGCCCACCTTGGCCGCCTCCTCGCCGACGATGCGGAAGGCCTGCCGCAGTTGCCCCCAGGCCTCGTCCCAGGAAAAGCCGTCGGGGACGTTGCGGGCGCCGCCGCTGCCGATGACCATGGACTGGCCGCCCACCTGGGCGCAGCGCTGCACCGCCACCGCCGAATAGCGGCGCACCAGCTCCCAATCCACGTTGGGGCCGGTGATCCGCACGGTGCCGGGGAAGAACAGGTTGAACGCCTCAGGCCGCACCGCCAGCGCCTCGATCTTGGCGCGCACCGGCGCAAAGGTCGCCTCCGGCTCCAGGGGCATCAGCGTGTTGCTGACACCCATCTCCACATAGTCGATCCCCGCCTCGATGGCCACGGGGATGCGGTCAAAACTCGCATCGCAGACGCCGAATTTCATGGTTAAGTCCTTTCCTTTGCTTGCTGGCGGTCCTATTGGCGGGCCCTGGAATACAGCGCCTTGCTCAGCCGCCCGTCGTAGTCGCCGTGCGAGTCCTCCGCCGCCACGGGGAACTTGATGGGCAGGTGGTCGCGCTGGCTGCGATAGATGGCGGTAAAGATCTCCACCGAGACGCGGCCCTGCTCGCCGGTCACCATTGGCTCGCGGCCCGCTTGCAGCGCCTGGAGGAATTCCTCGATCTGGCGCTCGTGGAAATAGTTCATCACGTCCACCCGCGCGCCCAGCGCCCGGTCCTCGGCCTGCCACTGCTCCAGCAGGTGCTCCTCCCCCGCCACGTTCCAGAGATAGTTGATCGGCGGGTCCACGTTGGTGCTCACGCCCGAGATAAAGATGTTGCCGCCGTCGGTCTGCACGCCGACGGAGGCGCCGTTGCTGCCGTGGATCTGCACGCGGCCATAGAGCCCCGGGTTCTGCGAGTTGCTGACCACGATGTTGCCCACGGCGCCGCTCTTGAAGCGGATCACGGCGATGGCGGTGTCCTCGACCTCGACGAAGGGGTGGTTAAAGTTGTCCCAATAGCCGTAGAGCTCCTCGATGGGGCCCATCAGCCATTGCAGGATGTCCAACTGGTGCGGGGTCTGGTTCACCAGCACGCCGCCGCCCTCGGTGTCCCACTTGCCGCGCCAGGGGTCCATCTGGTAATAGGACTCGCTGCGCCAGCCTTGCACGGTGAGGATGCCGAGGATCGGCTGGCCGAGCTTGCCGTCCTGGATCGCCCGCCAGATGCGCTGGGTGCCGGGGTAAAAGCGGCGCTGGCTGACCAGGCCCAAGCGGGTGCCGGCGGCCCGGTGGGCGCCGATGGCCAGGTCGCAATCGCGGAGGCTGGCGGCCAGGGGCTTTTCCACCAGGGCGTGGACGCCGGCCTGGGCGGCCATCACGGCATAGGGCGCGTGCAGCGGGTGCGGCGTGCAGATCGAGACCATCCGCACCTCGCCGCTGGCGAGCATGGCCTCGGGATCGGAGTAGGCCTTGCAGCCGAACTTGGCGGCAAAGCTCTCGGCGCGGGCGGCGTCGGCGTCGCAGACGGCGACGAGGCGCGATTGCGGCAGCGCGCTGAGCGCCAGCGCGTGGGTCATCCCCACCTTGCCGCAGCCGATGAGGGCGGTAGCGATTCGATCCATGGATCCTCCTTGGATGATCATATATGATTCGTCAGTGAATGGGAGCAAGGCGCGTACCACATATCGCAGATCGCGTATCGCATATCGTAGGATAGGAGCGAGCTGCGTCCAGCGATGAGCGATCTGCGATATGCGATTTGCGATAGGCGCTACAACATCCCGCGCAGCGCCGCCTCGATATCGGCCAGCGGCAGCAGATGCGGGTCAGGCTCGGCGCGGCGCTTGGCCTCCACGACGCCCTGCTTCAGGTTGCGCGCGCTGACGGTGAGCCGCAGCGGCAGCCCGATCAGGTCGGCGTCGTTGAACTTGACCCCCGCCGATTCGTCGCGGTCGTCGAAAAGCACCTCGTAGCCGGCCTTGGCCAGCCGGGCATAGAGCTCCTCCGCCGCGGCGTGGACCTCGGGCGCGGCGCCCAGGTGCAGCAGGTGCACCTGGTAGGGCGCCAGGGCCGCGGGCCAGAGGATGCCCTTGTCGTCGTGGTGCTGCTCCACTGCCGAGGCCATCAGCCGCCCGGCGCCGATGCCGTAGGAGCCCATCACGATGGGGCGGCTCTCGCCCTGGGCGTCCAAAAAGGCCGCGCCCACGGGGGCGCTGTAGCGCGTCCCCAGCTTGAAGCAGTGCCCCACCTCGATGCCGCGGGTAGCCATGAGCGGCGCGCCGCAGTGCGGGCAGGGGTCGCCGCCGCGGGCCAGGGCGATATCGGCGACCACGTCGGCGGAAAAGTCGCGCGGATAGTTGGCGTTTAGCAGGTGATAGCCGGGCCGGTTCGCCCCCGCCACCAGGTTGCGCGCGCCGAGCAGCGACCGGTCGGCCACCACGGTGACGCCGCGGACGCCGATGGGCGAGGCATACCCCGCCACGATCCCCGCGCGGGCCAGCGCCTCCTCCCCGGCCGGGGCCAGCGCCGCGCCGCCCAGGGCGTTGGCGAGCTTGACCTCGTTCACCTCCAGGTCGCCGCGGATGGCGGCAAAGACCAGCGAGCCGTCCTCGCGCTGGAAAAAGACCGCCTTGCAGGTCTGGCGCTGGGGCACGCCGACGTAGGCCGCCACGGCCTCGATGGTCTTGCAGTCCGGCGTCGCCACCTCGGCGATGGGGCGCTCGGGCGCGTCGGACGGCGGGTCGGGGCGGAGCTCGGCGCGCTCGGCGTTGGCGGCATAGCCGCAGCTCGGGCACAGGATCAGCACGTCCTCGCCCATGGGCGATTCGACCATGAACTCGTGGGAGGTCGCGCCGCCCATCATCCCCGTGTCGGCCTGGACGACGATCACGCGCAGGCCGCAGCGGGCGAAAATGCGCAGGTAGGCGCGGTAGACCGCCTCGTAGGCGGCGTCCAGCCCGGCCTCGTCGGCGTCCAGGCTGTAGGCGTCCTTCATGGTGAACTCGCGGACGCGAATCAGGCCGCCGCGGGGGCGCGGCTCGTCGCGCAGCTTGGTCTGGATGTGGTAGACCAGCCGCGGCAGGTCGCGGTAGGAGCTGATCTCGCTGGCGGCGAGCTGCGCCATGACCTCCTCGTGGGTCATGGCCAGCGCCAGGTCGCGCTGGTTGCGGTCCTTCAGGCGAAAGAGCGCCGGGCCGGGGGCGGGGGCTTGCCAGCGGCCGGTGGCCTGCCAGATCTCCGCCGGGTTGAGCACCGGCATGAGCAGCTCCTGGGCGCCGATGGCCTCCATCTCTTCCCGCATGATCACCTCGATCTTGCGCAACACGCGCCAGCCCAGCGGCAGGTAGGAAAAGATGCCCGAGGCGAGCGGGCGGACCATGGCCGCGCGCAACAATAGTTGGTGGCTGGCCAGGTCGGCCTCGGCGGGCGTCTCGCGCAGGGTGCGGCCGAACAGGTTGGATAGGCGCATGATGGGGACCTCCACGGGCAGGCGCTCGGACACGGATATTATACCCTGGTTCGGGGGTGGGGCAAAAGGGAACGGGTTGCCGGGGCCAAGTTGCCTGTCGAACGTCCAAGGTCGAAAGTCAAAAGTCGAAGGTCAGAGGGCGGAGGTCAGCCGCTGGACGATCCGGAGGTCGTGACGGCTCTAGCTGTTTCGGACGCGCTGCGCCTCGGTGCACCTAGAGCAGCCACAGCGTCGCCGCCCCGGCGGCCACGGCCAGATAAGGCGCGAGGTGGTGGAGCGCGCGGACGATCTCGGGCGCGGGCTTGGCCAGGCTGAGAACCGCGCCGGTGGCAAAGAGGCCGACGACGCACAGCGCCGTGACCACGGCGGCGGCCCAGGCCCCCGCGCTCAAGGGGGCGGACTGGCCGGCGCGATAGACGTGGATGCCAACCAGGGCCGCCGCCGCCAACGCCAGCAGCTTGTGGGCGTTGAACAAGAGGCCGGGGTAGGGCTTGCCGGCGCGGGTGAGCCGGTAGCCGAGGATGAAGACGACCAGGATGGCCAGCGCCGCGCCGATGATGCGCAGTTGTTGCGGATTCATGGTACTCCTCTCCCTTTACATCCCATGGTACCCCGTGTTGTTATACAGCGTCGGGATCGCCAGCGGGCGGGCGTTGGCATAGATGCGCAGCCCGCGCCACCCCGCCAGCACGACCTCCTCGCGGCTGTCGCCCCAGACGTCGGCGTGGGAGCAGAGGTGGATGCCGGGGTTGCCGTTGTAGCTGCCGCAGACCTCGGGGGGGACCGCCAGCTCGTCCACGATCTCGCCGGCGCCGTCATAGATCGCCACGGGGTTCCCCGCGCCCCGCTCATAGACCATGATCTCCTGCAAGTCGCCGCCGCTCCAGCGGATGGGCAGCGCCGCCGAGATCCAGCCGCCCTGGGGCTGGCGCCGCTGCCAGATCTCGCGGCCGGTGGCCAGGTCGTAGAGGTAGAGGTCGGCGGACTTGCCCTCGGGCGTGCGCGGGTAGCCCCGGTCAATCACGGCCACCTGCAAGGGCGAGTCGGCGCGGTAGCGGCCCACCACCACGTGCTGGGCCTCGTGCAGGGGATAGTGCCAAAGCTCCTCGCCGTCCAGCGCCAGGCAATGGACGCCGCCGTTGCCAAAGAGCAGCCGCCACTCGCCATCGGGGAGCCGGGCGATGTAGCAGGCGTCCTGATGGTTGTCGCCCCAGTCGTGCTGAAAGAGGACGCGCCCGTCGTGGTCGATCAGCGCATAGCCGACGAACACCTCGTCGCGGCCGTCGCCGTCCACGTCGGCGATGGCGGGATAATGGCCCGGCGAGCCCGCCCAATGCCAGAGCACCTCACCGGCGTGGGAGACGCCCCACATGTTCCAGTAGCGATCCTTGACCACCAAATCCTCGCGGCGGCCCCGGCCGGTCAGGTCGGCAAAGAGGAACGAGTCGTCGGCGGGGGCGGGAAGGGGGATGGCCGCCTTCTGGCGGCCGGTCAGCCCATCCAGCACCACCATGGTCGCCCGCCCCTCGTAGCGGAACGCCCGCTCGCGAATCCGCTGGGCGCCGCGGACCTCGGGCTCGGCGTAGGTCGCCTGGCGGACGTAGAGCACCTCGTTGACGCCGTCGCCGTCCCAGTCGTAGAGCTGCACCGGCAGGTCGGAATAGATGTGGCCGTTATCCGCCGAGGGCTGGCCGACCTGCCAGAGCACCTGGCCGTGGATCGTCGCCGCGGTGAGGCAGCTAATCTCGCGGGAGCCGTAGAGGCTCTGGGTAAAGAGGAGATCGGGCGCGCCGTCGCCGTTCAGGTCGCCGAGGCGCACCGTCTCGGAGTAGAAATCGCCGCCGTCCAGCGCGCTGACCAGGTGTACCGACATGGAAGCCTCCTCGCAAGGGATG
>Ga0123333_10000741_pt1 | contig 35415 bp, 26 predicted proteins | sample BioC12SIPDNA_3_FD_89957 | JGI IMG/M metagenome (GOLD analysis project Ga0123333, IMG submission 89957) | Anaerobic biogas reactor microbial communites from Washington, USA - Biogas_R2_B C12 SIP DNA | ecosystem: Engineered > Bioreactor > Anaerobic > Unclassified | place: Washington, USA...
ATGCGCTCCCACGTGGGATGCTACTGCTGCAACACCGAGATTCGCCACTCATCGGACTCGCAGGTTACCATCAACGCTGGGTTCGGATCCGGAAGAAACGCCTCATCGTCCCAGGTTACCCCGATACGCACGCTCTTGCCAGGCTTGACCTCCACACGCTCCCGGGAGACGCCCAAACGGCGATCGGTGCTGGTGATGTCGACACGCGCCGTGGCCAGGCCCTGATTCCGCAGGATCAGCCGGCCCTGCCAGGCCGAGGATCCTTCAGCCCTCTTTAGCATAACGGGCTCCGGTTCCTCAAGAGCGGGTGTCCGCACGACCTGAACCCGAACGTCGATCTCGACGGTGCCTCCGTTCGTCTCTACGGTTACAATGCCGCGATCCTCAGAGAGGTCGTCAGCGAACTCGGCCATGTCGGTGTGAAGTTGGAGTTCCACTGAATGGCCCGTGTCGCACTCGAGCGACGTCCTGCCTGTCACCAACCACAGTCTATCTGAAATCGCAGTGCCACGCAATAAGCCGAGGCCCCGGTTGAACAGGCGAACGCTGGCGGACACATCCTCACGGTTCCGGCTGGTGCCGAGATCCACGAACGTCCGATCCGGCTCCAGACGTGGCGCGGCCTTGGCCACGCGCAGTGGGATCTTGAGGCGCCCGGCATCGCTGGAGATGGCCAGGATGGCCGTCGCTGTATCCGCGCTCGCTTCCATGCCCAGTGCATAGGCGGTGAGGGTGATAGACGATGCGCTTCCTTCCTCGCAGCGCCCCGATTGCGGCCGAATCTCGAGCCACTCGGCGTCGGTCTGGGCATACCATGCCAGGTCGCCGGTGCCCGTGTTGTGGAGGGCAAGCTCCACGCTTCCAGGGACCGTCGGCTCCAGGTAGCCAAAGTCGACGATGCCGGGCTCAACCTCCAGCATGGGCTGCAGCACGACGATGGCCACATCTACCGGCAAGAGATCCGTACCCGATGCGACTCGCAGGGCTGCCGAGATCTCGATTCGCCCGCCAGCAGGGACCGACCCCGTTGCAGCCGTGACGGTCACTCGGCGCGCCTCGCCGGGTTCACATCGGATGACGCTCTCTGCCGGTGAGATCCAATCGACTGCGCTGTTGATCACTGCCTCCATCGGGGCAGAACCGGCGTTGCGTATGGTCAACTCTCGCGAGGCACTGCCACCCAGGGATACCTGGCCAAAGTCCAGCGTTGAGGAATCCAGTTCAAGGCGGGGCGCTCTGATGTGCAGCCGGGCGGCAAGTATGGCCGTGCCGCCGTTGGATTGCAGTCGGACTGCTTGGGGCAGATGCAGAGGACCGTCACTCAGGCCAGCGGTATCGGCCAGCACGCGCAGGGTTGTCCGTTGGCCCGCCTCGACCTGCCAGCTCTCGGGCTGGACTCGAAGCCACGGGACCAGGCTGCGGGCATGCCCGATCAGTTGCCCGTCGCCGGAGTTGACCACAGAGACGTCCAGGGGAATCGCGGCCCCTTCCTGAGTGTCTCCCCAGTCCAGTACGCCGCTCGCAAGCTCCATCCTGGGATTAGGCGCCCAGGCCTCCGCGCCGATTCGAGCCTGCCCTCCGTTGGAGTCTACCATCAGCGCTTCTGCGACGTTCTGGGGTCCTGCTGGCAGCCTCTCCGGGAGGACACTCACCGATACGGCCCGGCTCTCGTTGGCGGCGAGTGCGAAGTCTGCAGGGCTGGCCTTCAGCCACGGCACACGAGAGACGATCTGGCCGGCCAGTCGCTGCCGCCCATCGTTATGAATGGTCAGCGCAAGCGTCCGACCCTCGTCCGACGGCACTTGCCCAAAGTCCAGGATTCGAGGCTCGGGGCGCAGCATTGGAGCGGTCTTGATCTCGACCGTGGCCGGGACCCACTGGCGTCCTGCGTTGGATTCGACCAGGATCGCGCGCGGCTCCGCGACCTTGTCACCTGGCAGAGAAGCCGGATTCAGCGTCAGGACGACGCGGGCCTGCTTCTCAGGGGCCAGGGTGACCAGCCTCGCGGGCGCCTTGATCCAGGAGACCTGGCTAACTACCCTGAACTCCAGGTCTCCCTGACCTGCGTTGCGCACGGTCAGCACCAGTCGCCGCAAGTCGTGAGGCGCCTGGTCGCGTATCTCGATCCGGGCAGGGTAGACGGACATCCGAACAGCCGCAGCCTGCGTGGGGGCGGCTTTGGCGGGCGTCGCCTGGCTCTCCTGGCGGCCGTATCGCGGGTCACGGGCGAAGCCGAGATCCTCCATCGTGCCGCCTTCGGCTGTTTTGGACGCCCGCCCGGCACGGCCGGGCGATGCGGCCCCTGTGCGCGAGGCAGCATACCAGCCGGAAACCGCAAGGCCCGCCTCGCGTTCAGGATCAAAGAGGGCCTGGCGCAGTTCGGCGACGGAACCATAGCGCTGATCACGACGGCTGGTGGCGGCCCGCGCAATGATGCGCACGAGTTGCGTGGAGATTCCCGGCACCGCCTGCTGCAGGCTCAGACCGCGGGGGAGCCCCTTTTCCAGGGGGCGATCAAGCAGAAGCGCGTAGAGCACGCGACCAAGGCTAAAGATGTCCGTGCGCGGATCGGGGCTCTGCTGAGCGAGATCTGGCGCGGCATAGCCGGGGATGCCGCCATAGGGTCCGAACCCTACGGGGCGGACGCGGTAACTGAGGCCGTGTCCGACGAGAACGACCCTGCCCTCCGGCGTGGCGATCAGATGCGCCGGACTGAGAAAGGGAACATGCATGGGTTCAGCGAGACCGTGCAGAAACGCCAGAAAATCGCACACCTGTGAACCCCAGTTGCGCACCAGATCGGGAGAGATACGGACGGAGGGATCGTTGAGGATCTGGTCTAGACTCCAGCCGTACACGTACTCGGTCACGACATAATACCGGTCGCGATCCTGGAAGCTATCCAGAATCGGTACGATGCCTTCGTGGCTCGCCTGAGACCAGCGCGCGATATCTCCGGAAATCGCCTGCTCGGCCTCCCTTTTTTCATCTGCGCGGAACAGGGAAACGGTCGAGAGTTCCTTGATCGCATACAGGCGTTGGGCGTCACGGGTATCCGAGGCACGGTACACGGTACTCACAGGCCCACTGGCAAGCGTTTCGAGGATAACGTAGCGGTTCCTGAGCGTCCCTGTGCGCGGCGCCTGGAACAAGCCGGTAAAGAGCGCCTGATCATCGGCGTTCACCTGGCAGTTCGGGCAACTGGCCACGTTCCAAGCGCGCAGTGCGCCGCAGTTCGGGCAGCGGCGCAGGAGCTCAGCGCCGCAGGAAACGCACGCGTGCGTCGCGGGATCATTAGGTTGGTTGCACTTGGGGCAGCGGCGATAGTCAGTCATTCCACATCCAGCCGGAGCGTCGCGCCGAACGGAGGCGCATCACGCAGAGTATCCTCGGGGTGTGTGCCATTATAGCTCGGCGGTTGGCCCTGTCAACCATCGAGCGCGTTCTTGAGTGCAGATATCAACAATAATGGGGCCTGGTGGGCACGAGCTCGCGCGCCCGCGGCGGGCAGGAGAATATACTCAGAATACACAGTCTCCCGCTCGCCAGGGATCGGGGTCTAGTAGTCCGGTGCGGCGTAGGCGCCCAAAATCTCGCCGTAGTAGAGCCGGTGATAATCCTCTCCACCGTAGAAACGCGCTTCGTAGGCCGGATCCAGATTCGCCGGAATCAGTTCGTTGTGATGGAGCGAGCGGCATTCGTAAACCATGGGGCAGGCGTCGATGGTCACCGTTCCGGTCAGTACGCCGGGACTCGTGCGTATCCCAAGAGCGGCGAACTTGTCCGTGTCCCTGCCGCTGCGCGTGCCGCAGAAGCCTACCCAGTGCCGCATCTCCGCTGTCGGCACGTTCACCGTGAATTCGCCGGCATCGTTGATCAGGCCGTACGTGAACCGTGAGGGGCGCACCAGCACGACAAAGACGGCCTTGCCCCAGACGATGCCGACGGTGCCCCAGCCGATGGTCATCGCGTTGCTTCGCCCGCTGCGATCGGTAGCGGCAAGGAGCAGCCCTGGATCGGCAAGCGTGGCCAGCGTCCTGCCGAGATGGTAGTCATATGGTACGGGAACGCGCCGCATCTATGCCTCCCCTGATGGTCCTACACCTGTGGTACGCCTCTGGCGCCATGATAGGGGAGTATCGGACCCTGTCAAGGGATCCGAGAGAGATCTACGTCTGTGCCGGGCGAATTGGTGCGCCAATCGGTCTCGCGCGGCACCGTGAGGCGGCACGCTGAGAGGCATTGTGCGCAACTTGACAACGCCGGATGCGCAGGATATGCTTTCATCAACTGAACAAGGCGTTGAGGGAGACGAGTACCTCGCTGAGGGCATTCAGAGAGCCGCCGGTTGGTGTGAGGCGACAGCCCCAGGGGGCGAAATCCACTCCGGAGCCGTGCGCACAAGGGCAGCGCCCGAAAGCGTCACCGGTTGGTTCCCGATATCGAACCAGGGCCCTGGGCCCAAGAGACCTGCTTCACGAGGGCAGGTAAAGAGAGGTGGCACCACGCACGAGCACCGGCGTCCTTTCGGAGGCGGTGCTCGTTTCGTTTCCTTACGACTTTCAGCCTGAGGAGGTCCTCCATGATCGACCTGACCCTGATTCGGGAGCAGACCGCCGTGGTGCGCGAGGCCATGGCGGCCCTGGGCGCCACCGACGCACCGATCGATCGCATCCTGGAGCTCGATTCCCGTCGCCGGGCGCTACTTGTTGAGGTAGAGAGCCTGCGGGCCGAGCGGAATCGCGTGTCCAAGCAGATCCCTCAAATCAAGGACCGTGAGGAACGCGAACTCCGCATCGGCGAGATGCGCGCCGTGGCGAATCGGATCGCCACGCTCGATGGCGATCTGGGGCCACTCGAGGAGGAACTTCAGGAGGCCCTGCTCCATGTGCCTAACCTTCCCGATGCCAGTGTGCCGGTGGGGGGCGATGAGCGTGAGAATATCGTGGTTCGCCAGGAGGGCGGGATGCCCGAACTGGGCTTTGCGCCCAAAGCCCACTGGGATCTTGGGCCTGCACTGGACATCATCGACTTTGATCGGGGGGTCAAGATATCTGGCTCCCGCTTCTATCTGCTCAAGGGCATGGGCGCGAGGCTTCAGCGCGCTCTCATTAGCTACATGCTGGACGTACACACCACCCAGCAGACGTACACCGAGGTCTACCCGCCCTATATGGTGAGGCGTGACTGTCTGGTTGGCACAGCCCAGCTGCCCAAGTTCGCGGACAACGTCTATGTGGATCAGGAAGATGACCTCTGGTTCATTTCCACCGCCGAGGTACCCGTCACGAATATGTACCGGGACGAGATCCTGGACGCCGCTCAGTTGCCCGTCCACCACGTCGCGTACACCGCCTGCTTCCGGCGGGAAAAGATGTCCGCAGGGCGGGATACGCGCGGAATCAAGCGGGGGCATCAGTTCGACAAGGTTGAACTCGTCAAGTTCGTGGAGCCTTCTACCTCGATGGACGAACTGGAGGGGCTGATCCGCGATGCGGAGGCCGTGCTGAAGGGGCTTGAGTTGCCCTATCGCGTGGTCCAAATGTGCACCGGCGACCTCTCCTTTTCGGCGGCGGTCAAGTACGACCTGGAGGTATGGGCTGCCGGCTGCCAGGAGTGGCTGGAGGTCTCATCGTGCAGCAACTTTAAGGACTTTCAGGCGCGCCGCGCCAACATACGGTACCGTACTGAGGGAGGACGCCCCGAATACGTGCACACGCTGAACGGTTCGGGCGTGGCCCTTCCGCGGACGCTGATTGCCGTCATGGAGAACTACCAGACGGACGACGGGCACATTGTTATACCCGATGTCCTGAGGCCGTATATGGGGGGCGTGGAGCGCATCTAGCCCGGAGGGATGATGATGGGGGCCGGCCTGCCTGTTGCGGCCGGCCCTCTTGTATCAGCGCACGAAGGAACGAAAGGCGCCCACCAGCGCCCCCGCGACGCCTGCTATACACACGCTTGCGACCACCACCGCTGGCCAGAGGATCAGCAGGAGGAGGGGTGGCAGCAGGATGGCCCCCATAACGATCTGAACCCACTCCTGGCTTGCGGGACTGATGCCAGACCAGGGCAGAGGGGCGGAATCAGTGGCGAAGGTAAGGAGGATGCCCGTTGCCGCGCTCACCAGGAGCCAGAGGAGCCAGATCAGCCACGGCTGCTTTCGAAACGGACGCGAGACGCGTGCGAAGGCCGTGCTGTGCGCTCCCCAGGTTCTCTTGACATAACGCCAACTCAGGGGGCCTGCGGCTGATAGAGCGCGCCAGAGGATGCGCCCCATCTCCCGCACCAGCGACACGTGGGCCTTGACGTGAATGGAGACGAGAGACTGCCCTTCCAGATCTGCCACAGATATCGTCCCACTCTGTTCGGCGCGGAAGGGAAGGTCCTCAGCGCGCACATGAATCCGCATGTACGAGGGAATGCCGGCCCAGAGGTGCATCTGCGGCGGGTGCACTTCGAGCCACGGCTCTGAAGACTGAACCTGGCCGAGGACATAGCCGCGACTGGTGTTGGTCAGCGAGGCGCGAACCGTCAAGGCTGAGACGCGCGCCACGCCACCCAGATCGATCTCCGCCGGATCCGCGACGATCTTGGGATCGGGGAGCCCCGGGTCCACGGTGTGCAGGAACCGCTCGAGCCCTGCGTCCCGGTTTTCTTCCCTGGCAACGATGTCGTCGGCGGCGATCACGAGATCGAGCCGGTTGATGTCTCTGAGCCAGCGCTGGAAGTCGCCCTGGTACAGAAAGCCGCGCGACGCGTCCCAGTGCTCGTCGGCCAGCGAGGGCAGGGCGCCCACGGTGCGTATCTGCGCGTTGCCCGGGAACGTAAAGACCTCCAGCGTGCGTTGCGGCGTGCTGATCGGCTCAAGCGCCTGACGCAACTCCTGCGCTGTGCTGCGCTCCTCCGGCTTGTTACGCAGGGCACGCTGCAAGGCCAGAGCGAGCTCGCGGGGTAGCGTATCGAGCCGGGGCCATGTGAAGGGATGATCCTGAGGATCGTCATCGGTGAGAACGTGATACGCTGTGGCCGCGAGGGCGAACACATCCGACTTGGGCTCGGGGAGTCCGCGGTATTGCTCCGGAGGCGCGTACCCGGCCGTGCCGTAGATGCTGGAACGGTCATCCGTTCCAGGCTGACCCTGCTGTGAATGATCGCGTCGACGGGCCGTGCCAAAGTCAACCAGCCGGACGTCGGACTCTGGCTCCAGGATGATGTTGGCGGGCTTGATGTCCTGGTGCACCACAGGGCGCTGCGGGTTGTGCAGATACTCCAGTATGCGGCATACTTGGATGGTGTGGCGGACCATCTCCTCGCGCGGCATTCGGCGGATTGGGGGAATCGGGCCGCGATCACCTTCTCGGGTGGTAAACGCGGCTAGATTCTCGCCGCGAACATACTCCATTACGATGTAAAAGCGTCCGGCTTCCTGCAAGAAACTGTAGATGCGCGGAATCCCCGGATGGCTCAGGCCGGCCAGCGTCCGTCCCTCGTCCTCAAAGCGCTGCTGAGCCTTGAGCCGGTCCTCCGGATCGCCGGGGTCGTAGTATTCGAGCATCTGTTTCGCGATGCACAGGCGGTCAAAGGCGCCCCGGTCTTCGGCGAGATACACCGCGCCCATGCCTCCCTTGGAGATGGAGCGCACGATGCGATAGCGACCGTTGCCGAGAAGAGCGCCGGGCTCCAGTTGCTCCTTCAGCAGCAGACCGCAGCGCGGGCAGAACCGCGACGCGCTGCGGATCGGATGGCCACACTGAGGGCACAGGTTCGTCATGGACGGGACCGGAACACCAGCTTCAGGCGCCCGGCTCGGATCTCATCGCCGTCCTTAAGGGATACTGGCACATTCGGCTGCAGCCGCTGCTGGTTCAGCCAGGTGTAGTTGGTGCTGGCCAGGTCCTGTACGGCGTACTGCCCCTCCGCCAGCGTAAGCTTAAAGTGGCGGCGAGATACACCCTTGTCCTCAGCGCCAAAGGGCGTCAGGTCGACGTCCGGGTAGACGTTGGTGTAGGGGTCCTCACGACCCACCAGAGCCTCCGTCCCTTGAGCAAGCGGCAGTTCCGTGCCTGTCTCGGCGACAATCAGCACGGGACCGCTGTGCGCCGATGTTGTCCCGCTGGCGCCCGCGGCCGGCGCCGGACTGGTGGCCATGATGGGTGCGCTTGCTGTTGGTTGCGGCGGATGGGAGATCAGAGCCGCGCCGCAGAACTGGCAAAAGACCTCCCCCGGCGTCACGTGGGCGCCGCAGGCAGGGCAGACGTCGGCCTGAACGGGGGCAGCCGGTACGGATGCCCCCGCGATGGAGGCCACCGTCTGTGCAGCCTGCTCAGCGGTGACCGCTGGCTCGGGCGCGACGGGAGCTGTTGCCGCTGGCGACTGCACCCGGGAGCCGCATGCATGGCAGAAGAGATCACCCGCCTCCAGCTTGGCCCCGCAGGCTGTGCATGCCAGGTCCGGTGTTACCGCTGCCGGAGCGGTCTCAACGGCAGCGACGCTTTCCGCCGATTCAGGAGAGGGCATGCTGCCAGCGTCCTCTGCTTCCGCAGTGACTGCCGATGCCGCCTCTGTCACAGTCTCCGCGGTTGGCGTGATGCCCGCTGCAGCATCCACACCGAGCCCCGGTTCCGGCAGCGGCGCCTGGAGAGGCGTACCACAATCGGAACAGAACATCTCCCCCGGCAAGTTCTCAGTGCCGCACGCCGGGCACAGGTTGGCGTTCATTGCCCCAGCGTCCGCTGGCGGAGGCGCGACGGGCAACTGGGCCGAGGTCTGGCTTGTTGTTGGCGCAGTCTCGAGCCGAGCGCCACATTGATCGCAGTATACGGCATCATCCTGAACGGTACTTCCACAGCTCTGACATTTCATGGTGGAACTCCTTTGGTACTCAGTGGTCGTCGGGGAGGTCGGGAAGCTTTTGCGTCAACTTGCGCGTCTGGTAACGCAGCTTTTTCGTGCCCGCCGAAGTCATTTGTCCCGACTTTTCCAGGTTGTCGGCTTCTTCGGAGGCGGCCTGCGCCAGACCGGTCTCGCCTAACTCGAGCAGCCGCGTCGCCGCCGCGCGGAGTTTCTGCGTGGCGCCGGCGACGTTGCCCATGCGGGCCTCGTCCAGCGCGCGCGTCTGGAGCTTGTACGCCGTCACTTTCTCTACCAGGTTCATCACTGCCGGGTCATACTGGCGCGCCAGCTGGGCGTCACCCGTGAACCCCACGATGATGTCTTCGCGCGACTCCAGGCCCAGCTGGTTGTGCAGCGGCAAGTCATAGCTCACCTGGGCCTGCGCGATTCGATAGCTGCCGGCCTGGCGAGGCGGGAGCAGCAGTTCGATGAGCACCGCTTTCCCCTGATCCGCATCCAGCTCTCCGAGATCGATCTGGACATCATGCTCGCCGATCGGCATGTACCCGAGGTTCGCGAGCAGGGGAGTGACCTGCCACACCTGCCTGGGCACGACTCCCGGCACCAGCCGAAGGGTCAGGCGGGCGTTCCGAACGATGGCCTTCTGGGAGCGCTCCACCGTCTGGGCAAATAGCGGGACGATCTCATCGGCGGATTCCACGAGGTCAGAGTCTCCGCCGCTCAGCTGGCCAACCTGATCCAACAGGTCCTCGTTCCAGTCATCGCCCAGGCCGAGGGCCTGAATAGCGATATGGTGTTCGCCCGCTTCTCTGGCCAGCTTCAGGCACTGAGATTCGTCTCCATAAGTCTGTCCGTCAGTGAGGAGCAGCACCTGGTTGGAGCGCTGTTCATCGTAGTGACGGAACACCTCTCGGAGGCCCAGAGAGAGGCCTCTGGCCATCTGTGTGCCACCGCCGGCCCTGAGGTCTCGCACCCGTGACGCCAGGGTACGTTGCTCCCCAAGCGTACCACTGGCCGCAAGAACCTGAGCACTGTCGTTAAACACCGTGACGGACAACCGGTCCTCAGGGTTCATTCGAGAGACGGCCAGGCTCACCGCCTCCTTTAGCCGCTCGATCTTGGAGCCGCGCATCGATCCGCTTCGATCCAGGACAAAGCCAAAGTTCAGCCCCATTCGCGTGCGAGCGATCACCTGGCTCGGTTGAGCAGACACGAGGACATAGATCAGCTGCTGTGTCCGAGTGACCGGCACCTGCTGCTTGTTCACCGAGATTCTGAGTTGTAGTTCCCCTGCCATTGCCACCTCCTGTTGTGGGCTGCGCCGCGCTCGGCCCGCCTAGTGCTCGATCTGAACGATGATGACGGCGATGTTGTCCGCACCCCCAGCGACGAGTGCATTCTGGGTAAGGCGGTCGGCAGCGCGTTGCGCGTCCGGCTCCGCCAGGAGCACCTCCTCGATGCCCTCATCCCGAACCATCTCCCAAAGCCCGTCGCTGCAGAGCACCAGTCGGGCATCCGGCCCAATCTCGGCGGTGTAGAGATCGGGCTCGGTCTCGCGGCGATCGCCCACTGACTGGTATATGATGTTCCGCCGCGGATGGGTGTAGACCTGTTCCGGCGTGATCTGACCGGTGTCAACTAATCGCTGAACCAGAGAATGATCCTTGGTGATGCGATGCAGGCCCTGGGCATCCCAGAGATAGGTCCGGCTGTCGCCCAAGTTTCCCACGTAGACCCGGCGCCCGAGAACTATCGCCAAGGTGATCGTCGTGGTCATATCGCTGTGGCGTGACTCTCGCTCGGCAAACACCGCTTCGTTCGCCGCCGCGATGGCGTCGGCCACGGCGACGCGCGCATCCTCCTCATCGATCTCCTGGCCGCGGAAGGCGACCTGCCAGAGACCTTCATAGAGCGAGCGCCAGGCCGCCGCGATGGCGCACTGGCTGGCCACCTCTCCCGACTGCTGGCCGCCCACGCCGTCGGCGACCACAAAGTAACCGAGCATCGTGCCACGATGATCGGCGTACAAGCGCGCGTCCAGCGAGTCCTCATTGTGATCGTACTGGTACCCGGCGTGGGTCGCGCTGCCGAAAACGAGCCGTTTCCCCGGGCCGTGGACGATCTGATCGGCCTGACTCGGGCTCTCGATCACGACATAGTAGTCGCGCCCTGCGTGCTCAAAGTGACCGTCGTAGTTCTCGGGCCGCTGGTACAGGTACTCCAGAATGGTCACCGGCGCAGGTGGGTCCATTCGGGCTCCGCAGGCTTCGCAATAGGGCGGAACCGGATCGCTCTCTGTCACTCGCCCGCAGCCCGGGCAGCGGAGGCGATCGAACGCCCGGTAAACACGATTATCCGGTGTCTCGGTTACGAGCTCCATCACCTCGTACCGGCCCTCCAGGGTATCTCCCACCCCCAAAGAGCGCCCCAGGCCGAGCTCTTCGGGGTGGAGTTTGCGCGTCACGGCGCCCTGTGCGCGCCAATCCGGTTCGCCCTCCGCGTCCTCAGGTTCAAAAGGCAGCGGTGTGTCCAGGGCGGCACCGCACCACGCGCAGTAACCGGCTCCCGGACGATTTTCGCGACCGCAGTTTGCACAGGGCATTGGCACATCTCCCATCAGAGCACCGCTAGTGTTCTTCCTCAAACCGTAATTCCACCTGTCCCATCCGCACAACGTCGCCATCCCGCAGCCGGACGGGCAGGCCGGGAGGTACGCGGCTGCCGTTCACGGACGTGCCATTGGAGCTGTCCAGATCGACCACGGTCCAGATACCTGCAGATCGTTCCATTCTGGCATGCTGCCGCGAGACGTAGCCGTTTGGATCGAGGGCGCCCAGGTCGATATCCGTGATGCGGTCAGGCGAGCGGCGGCCCACGATGAGGGAGGCCGCGGGCAAGTCGATTCGGCGCCCCGCGTGTTCGGCCGGCCGGACGACGGATAAGCGTGCCATCGGCGCTGTCGCCATGGGGTGTCCGCAACGAGAGCAAAACTGAGCACCCTGGCGGTTCCCGGCACCACACACGGCGCAATAGACCGGCATATGCTGGGCCGGCTGTTCCCGCTCGGTTCGCCCGGCGCCCGCTCTTTCATCCGGTGCCTGGCCTGAGCGCGCCGGCATCGCTGATGCGGCGTTGCGGCCGCCCGCCGAGCCCGGTGCGCCGACAAGACGCAAGCGTTCCCAGGGCGAGAGCAGCCTCAGCAGGGCCTGCCGCATCTCTTCAGCCGTCTGGTAACGGTCGTTTCGATCACGGGCCATGGCCTTGGAGATGATCGCATCCACCCGTTCAGATGCCGAAGGATTCCGCTGCCTCAAGGGGACGCGCTCGCCCGGAACAAAGGCGGGAAGTGGCGGCTCGTTCGCAAGGAGATGATACATCGTCGCGCCTACGGCGTACACATCGGAGCGGGCGTCTGTCTGTTCCTGGCCCCATTGTTCCGGCGCCGCATAGTTTTCCGAGCCCATGCTGATCGTATCGCGCTGTTTGCCGGCCTTGTAGGTGCGGGCGATGCCAAAATCGATGAGTTTGATGTCGCCGCCGGGGGTAACCATCACGTTGCTGGGCTTCATATCACGGAAAATGACCGGCGGGCTCTGGTTGTGCAGATAGGAAAGCACGCCACAGATCTGCACGGCCCACGCGACCACCTGGCTTTCCAGAAGCGGCGCTCTGGCAGCGGTGAGCCGTTCCTGCAACGTTTCGCCGTGGACGTATTCCATCACCAGATAGGAGCGCTGGCTCTGAGCAAAGTAGGCTGCCACCCTTGGCAAATTGGGATGGGAGAGGTGAACCAGGATATGGGCTTCCTGCTCGAAAAGCTCCTCCGCCTCGGCGACGGTATGGTTGTCGTCCGAATCGATGCGCAACTCCTTCAGTGCCCAGAGCTGCGTCGTGGCGTCCTTGCGGCGCTCATTCACCTGGTAGATCCATGACATGCCGCCGCCTTTGATCAGGCGCACCACCTCGTAGCGTCCCTTGAGCAGTGTTCCAGGGGCTAGCGGCTCTGCTGTGATGCTCGTCACGATGTCTTTCTCCGATTGAGACGTACACGCGCTCAGAACACGCATCTCTCTCTACGCAGCCAGGGCCAGCGGGTTGCAGGATCGGTGCGTTCGGGCGCTGTGCCATCTACTATCTGACGCCTTTTTTTGACAGGGCAAGGAGGATATGGTACCATAGGCCTCGTTGGAGGCGTAGTGTAGCGGTCTAACACGTCGGCCTGTCAAGCCGAAGATCGCGGGTTCGATTCCCGTCGCTTCCGCCACCAGGGGCTCGATGATTCATGAATCATCGAGCCCTTTGTTTTTCGTCAATCTCCCTGGGCAATCGCACCCTTGGATTCTGCTCGGGACCGGTGCGATCGCTCCGAACAGCACCTGTCCAGTTTCCAGATCCTCGCCGGCTGAGACTGGCCGCCCAACCGGACCGTGCTGCATCCGGGCCTCAACCGTAGGCGTGCCGCCTCACAGTAGCGAGGACTCTACCATACCCAACACACCGGCTAGAGCTTGCTGTTGTAGCGAGTCAGCCGGCGAGGACCTTCGCTGCCAGTGCGATGAGCAAGCCCGTGGCAGCGTAACGGAACGCCTGAGTGCTGAGCCGGCGGAACACCCGGACACCGAGATACGATGCGAGCACCGCGGGCACCAGGAGCAGGAGAGATAGGCGGATCAACGGCCATGTCGCGGCGCCTGTGGCGACATGAAGAGCGACACGTAGCACCCCTGTAGCGCAGAAGTACACGGACATGACGGCCTTGGACTGCGTCTTGTCCCAGCCCCGTAGTAGCGTGTAGAGCACCACTGGAGGCCCCCCCATGTTCAGCGCGCCGCCGAACAGTCCTCCGATGAGACCCGCCAGATCGGCAGCCGGTCTCGGCCTCGTCAGGATCCTGTCACCGGGAGAGAACAGAGTCACCGCGCAGCCGGCGATGATCATCACGGCGACGCCGGCCTTGAGAGTTGCCGTCGGAATGTACGGGATGAGGAGGACTCCGGCGATAGTCGCCGGGATCGAGGGGAGGACGACGGGCGCAGCCTCGCGAAGATCAATATGCTCGCGAACGCTCCCGAGGTTGGTCAACGCACTGCCGAGGGTAACGATGGCGACGATGACCGTAGCATCCCTGACCGGCACGGCCAACACCAGTGCGCCCATGGCAAACAGGCCAAAGCCGAACCCGGTGATCCCCTGGATCAGCCCGGAGGCGACGACGATCAGCGCGATGACGGCCAACTCGCTCACCAACTGCCCCTCCTCCTAATCGCCGAGCGACGGTGGTGCTCTCTGGTACGCGGCGGGCACGGCAGGCACTTGACAGCCATCCGGCCGGCGGGTAGTATCGTGGACAGGCCCATGCTACCCGGAAGGGGGGCCGCGTCAAGCTGCGAGGTGAAGAATGGCCAACGCTCTGGATGTGCTACAGGAGAGAGGATTCGTAGAACAGGTCTCGGACCAGGACGGTCTCCGTGCGGCTCTTGAGCAGCCCACGACGTTCTATATCGGCTACGATCCCTCTGCAGCCAGCCTCCACGCCGGGAGCCTCCTCACCGTGATGGCCGTTGCCCACCTCCAGCGGATGGGCCACCGGCCAATCATTCTCGTGGGTGGCGGTACTGGCATGATCGGAGATCCCACGGGCCGTACGGAGATGCGCCAGCTGATGACCGTTGAGAGCATCCGCTCCAACGTGGATGCTATCAGAAGGCAGCTGTCCACGTACATAGAGTTCGATAGTGACCGCGCCATCATCGTCAACAATGCTGACTGGCTCATGCAGCTGGGTTATATCGATTTCCTGCGCGACATCGGCCAGCATTTCTCAGTGAACCGCATGCTGGCGGCAGAGGCGTACCGTCAGCGGTACGAGCGCGGGCTCAGCTTTATCGAGTTCAACTATCAGCTGCTGCAGGCATACGACTACCTGCATCTCCACAGAACCTACGGATGCAGACTGCAGTTGGGTGGAAACGATCAGTGGGGCAATATCCTCGCTGGTGTGGATCTGATCCGGCGCATTGAGGGGGCGGAGACCTTTGCTCTCACGTTCCCGCTTCTCACTACCTCCTCCGGCGCCAAGATGGGCAAGTCGGCGAGTGGTGCTGTCTGGCTCCAGTCCGAGCTGCTGGCTCCCTATGACTTTTACCAGTACTGGATCAACGTCGAGGATGCCGATGTGGCGCGTTTCCTGCGGCTCTATACCTTCCTTCCTATGGAGCAGATCTCTGATCTCTGCTCGGTGCAGGGTGCGGCTCTGCGAGAGGCGAAGGCGGTGCTGGCTTACGAGGTGACGCGGCAAGCCCACGGTGATGAGGCTGCCGATCAGGCGCGCGAGGCCTCGAAGGCCCTCTTTGGGGGAGCGGGTGATCGAGATGCGATTCCGAGCTCCCAGGTGCCTGCGGCCGAGTTGGCGGAAGGTGTCCCGCTCGTCGACCTGCTGGTTACCGCGGGCCTCTGCTCCTCCAAGAGCGAGGCGCGCCGGCTGGTGCAGCAGGGGGGCGCCTATGTTAACGATCAGCAGGTTGCCGATCTGGACAGGGTTATCACCGTGGAAGACCTGCAGGACAGTGAGATCCTTCTGAGAGCCGGCAAGAAGCGGTTCCATCGGATTGCCATTGCGTGAGTGGTCGGCGGCTGCGGGTGCGAGCGCGTTCTGCTCAAGGCCCGCGATACCGCCTCCCGGGAGGTCAGGAACGTGCGGAGGAGAGACGGCTTTCTCGTGGCCATGGGCGCACTGGCCGGAGTGATCGCGGTCCACTATGCGAGGCGTGCCGTGGGGCGAGCTAAAGAGCGCACGGGGACCTTTGCCCGGCCTGCATTCGTGAACGTTGGGCATGTGTTGGAGTGGGTTCGAGACCTCTGGAGGCATCCGGAGCGTCTGGCCATGATGCGGAGCAACCCGGCGATCTCCGGAGCGTTGAGCGATGCCGTTCTGGCGGCGTTGCTGCAACATGGGGCTGACGAGGCGCCAGCGCTGGCCGATCGAGTTCTGGCCTGGCTCAGCCTGCGTGGCGATGCTCTACGAAAGGATCAGCCCACGGAGCCGGTCGCGGTATCTCCTGCCCAGGAGCGCTCGGTAGCCGAATTTGCCCGCGAGACGCTGGTGCGCGGCGCCCGGCCCAATCTGGATCACGTCGACGCGCTCATCGATGCCTTTGGCGTGCGAACGGCGCACGATGTGGTGACTTTTGTGCGCCTGGTCGCCGGCATCGTGTTGGCGGCGAATACCTGGGAGGCGATCGTCAGCCGCGCGCTGGGAAGGCCCTCGCCGGAGACGCGCGCTCGTGACGAGGCGAAGATAGTCTCGCTGCTCGCGCTGGCCATATTACCGCTGGTGCCAATCGCCTATCTGCGCACCGTGATCAACCCCGCGGGTTGATGATCTGCAAATCCGCTTTGCGGATCTGCTAGACCACCGTTGTGCTGGAATCCAACGCAAAGAACGAGTATCCAGAGGAAACGATGGAACCGAGCCAGACCCAGGCGGAGTTCGTCAGGAGGTCGGGAACCTCTGGGCGGATGATGCTCGTGACAAAGGCCACCAGGCCAACGAAGAAAAACACCCCAAAGTAGAGGACCGATAGGATCAGCGAGGTCTTGTTGACCGTGGGCTCGTCCACCTCGTAGGGCGGGGCCTCGCCAATCGGGTCGCCGACGGGTTGGTGGGTTGGATCCGGCTCTGTCCATAGCACCAACTCGGGGAGCAGGGGAAGCCCCAGGGTATCCGCCAACCCGTAAAAGTTGCGCTTGAGCCATCCGATCGGCTCACCCACCAAGTCGCGGCGCACCCCCGCGACCTGCACCGAGACGCCCTTGCCACTTCGTGCAAAGCCGGCGGTTACCACAGCGCCTACCATGCCACTGAGGACCGCAGCCGCGCGCGTCATGATGTCGGAGAACACCGGGTCGCCCTCGCTGATCGTGCGGTAGATGGCAACACCCAAGACAATGGCGTACAGCACGGCGGCGCTCGCCGTCATCACAACGGCAGAGAGCTGGCGGAGCCACGCGGGCACCTGAACCACCGGTGCCTGAAGGTCACGAATGCGCAGACCTCGATCGCCCATGGCGACTTGTCTCCTTTTTAGTTGTGTAATGTATCAGACACCGGCGGTTACTCGTTGTCCGTACTCAGCGTACCGCGTTTTTCCGCTTCACGCAAGCGCCGGATCAGCTTCTCCGGAACATGCCCCGTCTCCTCCAGGCGCGCGATGGCAGACGCGGCGTCGGCGAACCGATAGACTTGATCCGGGCTTTCATCGGTATCTGCCGCAACGGCGATCTCCTCAACACCCGGCTCGTCTTCTTCCAGCACGAGATGCTGGCTGATCCTCTGCAGGGCCTCAATCGAGTTCGTGAAGGCTATGATGGCCGGGGATCCCTGGGCAGCAGTGCGAGACGCCTGACTGGGGGCATGGATCAGTGCAAGTCCACCGTGGGCTGTCAGATCGGAATAGCCAGGCCAGTCCTCGGCCTGGCCATCGGGATCAACGAACACGAGGGCATCGGCCAACGCTGTGACGAGACGCGTGCGCGCGGTTCCCAGGGCCGGCGAAAAGGGCGTCTCAGGCGCATACGGGCTGAGTTCCAGGCGCTCTCCTTTGGAGACGGCCTGATCTCCCGCCCGGAGGATCGGCGCCGCGTGGGCGAAACCGAAGGGCAGCATGACCATCGTGCCTCCCGCGCGGGCAGCTGATTCCGTGAGCATTAGCCGGTCGACGCCCTGAGAGTACCCGCCGGCAAGCACCAATGGGAGAGGCGAGAGAACCTCCGCGAGGGTGCGCACGAGCTGCGCGGCGTCGTCATTCGGGGTGGCCGTGCCGGCGACGGACACGCATGGTCTGGCCATCAGATCCACGTTGCCTCGGTAATAGAGCACATAGGGTAGCCAGGGCTCAGGCAGACGCTCTGCGAGGTTTTCGGGGTATGCGATATCGGCGCGCGTCAATACATCCATGCCCTGGGAGCTCAAGTCGCTGAGCATTTGTTCGCTCGGCTCCCTATGTGCAAGCGCTCTCTCCCAGGCCTCCAGTTGCTCCGCGCTCAGCTCAGGGAGCAACTGTGCCAGATCCTCGGCCGATCTGCCTGCGCATACGCTCAGCGGCGTGTGCTCTGCCACCGCAAGCCTGTAGACGACGCGTTTGGCGGCTGCCCGATCGACTTCGCTCGCGCCGAACAGCGCCAGCCAGCAGGCCTTCTCCTGTACGTCCAAAGCGTTCCATCCTTTCTCTACTCCTGCGATTATGGGGCGACGCTGCATGCCTGTCAATGAGCGGCCACACCGTGGCTCATCAACGCCGCGTGGCTCTTGCCGCGGCTGGTGGGATCGCCTAGACTAGCAACTGCAGTTGTGGCGGAACGTTTCGCCTAAGACCAGAGCACACACGGAGGCAATGCAATGGCAGGCAAGATCCGGGTCACGGTGTGGAATGAGTTCCGGCACGAGAAGACGGACAAGGTCGTGGCGGACCTGTATCCCGAAGGGATACATGGCCAGATCGCCAAGTTCCTGAGCGAGGATGTGGATATCGCCACCCAAACGGCGACGTTGGATCAGCCGGATCACGGCCTCACCGATGCGGTCCTCGATGGCACCGACGTGCTCATCTGGTGGGGACACATGGCTCATGGCGAGGTTCAGGACTATATCGTGGATCGGGTACAGAAGCACGTCCTTAACGGGATGGGCCTGATCGTCCTGCACTCGGGGCATCTCTCCAAGGTTTTTCGTCGCATGATGGGGACCAACTGCAGCCTCAAGTGGAGAGAGGCCGGCGAGCGGGAACGGCTCTGGGTGACGGATCCCGGACACCCGATCACCGCGGGGCTTGGGGAGTACTTTGAGATACCCCATGTGGAGATGTACGGTGAGTACTTTGATATCCCCACGCCAGATTCGACGGTATTCGTGAGCTGGTTTCAGGGGGGGGAGGTCTTTCGCAGTGGGGTTACGTTCCACCGCGGCAAGGGCAAGGTGTTCTACTTCCGGCCCGGGCACGAGACGTTCCCCATCTTTTACCAGGAGGAGGTGCAGCTCGTCATCCGTAACGCCGTGCGCTGGGCTGCACCGGTTGCCGGCCCCTACACGGATCTGAGCCTCACGGCCAACTACAAGCCGAATGAGTCTTTCCAGGTTGCCGAATAAGGCTGGCACCGTATCGCGTGGCCCATCTCGTAGCGGCGAGATGGGCCCTTTCGTCGTGCACTGGTTGGACGGCGAAGAGGCCAGCGCTGGGGCGCCAGATGGAGACCGGAGATCCACTGCAGCCGGGCGCGTCATCTACCAGCTGGAACGCGGCCTCACCTCGCGGCGTCTACTAGCGGGGTTGGGGGCTATCCTGCTCCTGCTCGTGCTGCTTGTGGGCCTGTACCCGGATACCAGGCAGACGGCGACGGACCGTGCGACTGGGCTGCTGCCGGGATTGGGCTATCTGTGGGATGGCATGAGCCCCCTGATCGCGTGGATGCTGCGAGCCGTGTTGGTCGCCCTGGCCGGGACCCTGTCCGTGCGCTTGATGGCCAGCTTTTCCTGGGGACTGGATCTGCTGACGCGCGGCGGCGAACCCTTGAGCCTCGTGAGTGCAGCCCTCGGTGATGCGTCCGCTGTCTGGCGACGTGCCGGCTGCTCCCTCGGAGCGCCAACTGCTCTCACGGGCGATTGCTCTCTACGGCGCCAGGCCGTATTCGCGCCCGCACCTCTCCGCAGGTTGTACGCCGCGGCGCGGCCAGCAGGGATGCTGATCGCCGTGCTCGGCCTGCTGACGGTGTTGCTGCGAGGCTACAGCGTGAGTTCACAGGTCCTGATGGCCGGCGAGGCGCTATCCCTCAGCGACAGGCTGAACCGTGCAGTCCAGTTGCAGGCGATCACTGTTGAGGACGCAGGCGCTCGCAGCAGCGTGCAGGCTAAAGTGATCTGGACCCGCGCGAGCGGAGATCAGGCCGAGTTGCCGGCCCTGTCCACGCACTGGCGTTTTCACGACGGCTATTGGGTCCGTGTGGCGCGCGCCGTGCCTGCCGTGCGCCTTTGGGCGGAGAGCCCGTCGGGTGCTCCGCTGGCTCTCGTGCCCGTGACAGGCGATCGGCAGGCTGTATCGACCTATCGAGGTGCCCTGGGCCCTGGCGAGGAAGCGGTTCTGACGGTCCCGGAGGCGGGCATCGTGCTGAGGTTGATGCGTGTACCCGGGCAGGGCGCTCGCGACCGGTTGATCGTCGAGGCGTTGGATGGGGGCCTGGGCACCGTTGTTGATCGCGTTGAAGCGGGCCAGGCGGGCACGATGGACCTGGATGGGGCCGCAATCCTCGTGGCCGCCGAGCATGGCGGCGTCCTTTCCTTCTGGCGTCTGCCCGGGATGGTTCTGGTGCCCTTGGGGCTGGCGCTATCCCTTGCAGGTGTGGTCCTGAGCCGCCGCTACCCGCCGGAGTGTGCCTGGATCGGCATCGCCCCGGCCGGTACGCCAGGGCGGTGGCAGGTAATGCTGGCGGCGTCTCCGTCTCGGTTGGCGGAGGATCTCGTTCGCCGTCTGGAGAGCGGATGACCGCCCGGCGTGCACTGTGCGGGCTGTACGGATCGGGCGTCTTGTTGGTCTCGGTGAGGCCGATTTGACAGGGCACGGATGCTCCGTATAGTTAGCACAGCTAACTTTCACCGCAGCCCACCGGTGCGAGGCCTGGGCTGCGGCCGATGCATCTACCTCCATCTTGCTAGGGGATAACAGACTGATGAAGCGCTGGGTACTGGCTATCGCTGTGGTGGCTCTGGCTGCGTTTGCCGTGTGGTACGTTGCGATTCGCCCCGCGAACGAGGCCACGGCGTCGAACCCCGAGGGTATCGAGGTTGCTCCCGTCGAGAGAGGACCATTCGTCGCCTCCGTGAGCGCGACGGGTAGCGTCCGTGCCGAACGTACGCAGAGGCTGGCCTTTCGAGCGTCCGGCATCGTTTCGGAGATTCTGGTGGACGAGCAGGACAGGGTTGCCAGAGGAGAGGTCCTCGCACGCCTGGACGATCGTGACCTGCGTCTCAACTTGTTGCAGGCGAACGCCGCCTTGGCCGTGTCGCAGGCGCAACTCGACAGGACGACGGCAGGTCCCTCCGAACTGGACCTGCGTTCGGCGGATGCCACTGTGGCTGCGGCAAGCGCGGCGGTTCAGACCGCCGAGGCCGGCGTGGCCGCCGCTCGCGCAAACCTGGCGAGAGTCACTGCCGGGCCTTCTGCGGAGGAGATCGAGATCTCTGAGAGAAGTGTTGAGGAGGCGCGCAATGCGCTCTGGGGGGCTCAGGCACAGCGCGATGCCATCTGCGGACGCGTGGGCAGAGGAGCCACGGACGCGGATTGCGACCAGGCGCAGGCCAGTGTGAACCGTAGCGAGGAAGCCGTGGCCATCTCAGAGCTGCAGCTCGAGAGGCTTCGGGCGGGCGCCTCGGAGGCCGAGGTGGCTGCCGGGCAGGCGCAGCTGGATCAGGCCCTCGGCCAGCTGGCCTCCGCAAGGGCGCAGCTGCAGCGCACCCAGGCCGATACGGACAAGGCGCGATCAGGCGCCAGCGCAGCGGAGATCGCTGTGGTTCAGGCGCAGGTCGATCAGGCTCAGGTGGCCGTCGATATTGCGACGAGCCGGCTGGAAGATGCGACCCTGGTCTCGCCGGCGGAGGGGATGGTTGCCGGCATCAGCGTTCTCGAGGGGGACGCCGCCGCGGCCGGGAGCCCGGTGATTACTCTGATCGATGCGGCCAAGTACCACGTCATTCTGAGCATCGATGAGATCGACATCGGTCGAATCGCCGTGGGCCAGGAGGCCGAAGTACGGCTGGATGCCTATCCGGAGAGCCCGATCGCTGGCACGGTGGCCTCGATCGGTGCTGTGGGCACCAGTATCCAGGGTATCGTCGTTTTTGACGTGCGCATCGACCTGGAACCGACCGAGGTTGAGCTGTTACCGTACATGACGGCTGCGGTGGACATCGTGGTGATGCGTGCGGACGATGCCCTGCTGGTCCCCAACCGCGCCGTCAGGCGTGACAGCGCCGGTCGCTACGTGGAAGCCCTTGAAGGGCTGCGCCTCGTTCGCATCCCCATCGAGATCGCGGCGACTAACGTGGAGTACAGTGTCGTCACAAGTGGTCTTGAGGTCGGCGACGAGATCGTGGTGAGCCGGCCCAGAGGGAGCCTGTTCCAGTACGCGTTGGAAGGCATGAATGCTGATTGATCTCCGGCAGATCGGCAAGGCCTACCAGATGGGTGAGGTCGTCGTCACGGCGCTCTACGGTGTGGATCTACAGATAGATGCCGGTGAGCTGACCGCGATCATGGGACCTTCCGGATCCGGCAAGAGCACGCTCATGAACATCTTGGGCTGTCTCGATCAGAGCAGCTCCGGTGCCTACTATTTGGACGGTGTGAATGTGTCCACCCTCAGCGAGAACGAACTGGCGAGGGTGCGCAATCGCCGGATTGGTTTTGTCTTTCAAAACTACAACCTGCTCCGGCGAACGCCCGCGATCGATAATGTGGAGTTGCCGCTCATTTACGCCGGGGCCCGCGACAGGCGCGAGCGAGCGACACGGGCTCTCCAGCGCGTTGGTCTTGGCGACCGCATCTTTCATCGGCCGAACCAGCTTTCGGGCGGAGAGCAACAACGGGTGGCGATCGCACGAGCGTTGATCAATGATCCCGACATCATTTTGGCCGACGAGCCCACGGGGAATCTGGATAGCAAGACGGGGTTGGAGATCATTGGGCTCTTTCAGCGTCTGAACCGCGAGCAGGGCATTACGGTCGTGTATGTCACTCACTCGGCCGAGACCGCTCAGTATACCGATCGGATCATCCGGCTGGCGGACGGCCGCCTGGTAGACGATCAGCCGGTGACTCAGCGTCTGGAAGCCCCCTCGCCAGATGTCCACTCCGAGGGTCTCCCATGAGCATCTGGGAGAGCGTGAGGATGTCCTTCCGGAGCCTGATGGCGAACAAGCTGCGCTCCTTCCTGACCATGCTCGGGATTATCATCGGTACTGGTGCGGTGATCGCCCTGCTCTCAGTGGGTGAGGGGGCGCGAGCGGCCATCACCTCGCAGATCCAGGATATCGGCTCCAACCTCGTGATCGTGTTTCCCGGCAGCATGATGGAAATGGGCATGGGAGGCGGTCGATCCACCCCGATCACCCGTGCGGACGCGCTTGCCATGAAGGATATCGCGCTGGCGCCGCATATCTCTGCCGTGGCACCGATTGTCTCCGGCACAGTCGACGTGAACTATGGCCCCGAAACGATGATGGTGCAGATCGAAGGCACCACCGCGGATTACGAGATCGTACGCAACGCGGTTGTCGAGTACGGACGCTTTATCGCTGACGGAGACGATGCCGTCTCCGCTCGGGTGGCCGTCATCGGGACGGACGTAGCCGATCGGCTGATCGGCGGGCGTGACGGCGCCGTAGGTCTGTCGATTCGACTCAACGGCGTGCCTTTTGAGGTGATCGGCGTGCTGCGGGAAAAGGGCGGTCAGGGGATGGGCGGAGGATCGAGCGATAGGGTGATCATCATTCCCCTCTCAACCGCGCATGACAAGCTGTTCCCTGGCCGGTTTGTCTCTCAGGGTGAGCGAACCGTGGACGTGGTGTACGTTTCGGCAATCGACGAGGACAGCGTCGAGTACGTGATCCAGGAGATCACCGATATGCTGCGCCAGCGGCAGGGCACCTATCTGGAGGAAGACGACCAGTTCACCGTGACCTCTCAGCAGGACGTCCTGGGCGTGTTTGACCAGATAACCGGCGTGCTGACGACTTTCTTGGCCGCAATCGCCGGCATCTCGCTTCTGGTGGGCGGGATCGGCATCATGAACATCATGCTGGTGTCCGTCACCGAGCGAACGCGGGAGATCGGTATACGTAAGGCCGTCGGCGCACGGAGTGCGGATGTGCTGGTGCAGTTCCTGATCGAGTCGGTCGTCCTGAGTGTGATCGGCGGGTTGCTCGGCATTGCCTTTGGATGGGGAGTATCCCGGCTGGTGAACCGCCTTGGGACCTTCTCAGCTGTGGTTACCGTCGAATCGGTTATCCTGGCCGTGGGCTTTTCTCTGGCCGTAGGCCTCTTCTTTGGGATCTACCCGGCGCGGCGCGCAGCCCGGATGAATCCCATCGACGCGCTTAGGTACGAGTAGTCGAGTCAGCCACAGGTGGCGGATTCCCCTCGGGTAGTTCGCGCACCTCAGCCTCCTGTGGTACATCACCGCTAGCGAGCATGTTGTTCAGCAGTTGGCGCGTTTCCTCGCGTTCCAGGAAGGCAGAAAGCAGCGCCTGCTTGTACCGAACCGCACGGGCACTCTCCTTGGCCTGCTCGTCCATCCTGTCTATCAGTCTGGCCGTCATATCCGACATGAGGTCGCGCATCTCGGATTGCTTGGCCGCGAGGAGTTCGTGCAGTTGCTCGTTCTCCAGCAACAGTGCACTTATGACGTCGCGCTGCTTGCCTCCACCGAATACGCCGATCACCCCTCCTGCCGTTAACCTGTCGCGCAGACGCGCGACCTGATGCTCAAGGCTGGAGATCCTGCCATCGCGCGCCTTGATCTCCTGCTCATACTCGGCTACGACCTGTCTCTTGTCTGCGGTGGTTGCTTCGAGAAGGCGTTCGAGGGTGGCTTCCTGCTGACGCCGCTGCTCGGCCAGTTGCTGCTGCTGGCGGCGGCCGATCCATTTGCCCCTCAGCCAGACGATCACACCGGCGATGGCAGCACAAACGATGAACGTGATCAAGACCGATGGGGAGAACAGAACATCCCAGAACTTGTCTTGCGGCATATGGGTATTCCTCCAGGAGCGGCGCCCAGGCTTGGCGTCGGCCGCAGTGGATCAATCACCAGTTGCACCTGCACGGTCAAGCCATCCCTAACCGTGTGGGCGTATCATAAGCACAAAGTGCTGCCTGGCCAAGTACCCGGATCATTTCGCGTCGTGCCTTGACAAGCAGAGGTGGGTTGGGCTATCACATGGTGTATTCACTGGCACGGAGCGCACTCTGTGGCGGCTGCCACGTCCGTGCGCTCTTGCCCGTCTCCTTGTACATCAGGCATGGACGAGCAACAGCAGGGCCGGGTTTGCTCCTGTTGGAATGGCTTTGGGAGAGGGCACCCGGAGAGGTCCCGAGGCGAAGAGAGGGTCAGGGGGAGGTTCGCGACCGGTGGTGCGCGGGGCCCCGGGTCAGATGGGTCACGGCGCAGGGCGGCCACGAGGTCAGGCTACGGATGCGGCCGCGCAAGGCGCTGTCCGGTAATGCCAAGTTCACTGCAGTACATAGCGGATGGATAGAGGAGGCGCGCAATGGAATGGTGGATGTGGCTGCTGATCGCAATCGGGGTGTACGTTGCTGGATGCCTGCTGCCTTGGATTGCGTTGCGGATCGTCTCCGCCCTCCTTGATCGGAGAGGAGGCTTTGTGACGACGGTGCTGCCGCGCATCAGCGCCCTTGTGGATGCTGAACGTGTCCAGGCTGGCTTGTGGCCGGAAGCGGCCCGCACGGGGCGTTACGAGCCGATCGACCTGGCGGCCGCAGACCTGCTGCAATCACTGGGGACTCGTCTGGCTGATGTCAATGAGAAGGCCGATCTCGTGGCCGGCCACGCAACGCCCGTTCTACCTCTCTGGCGTGTGTTGGTCTTTGGCGCGTGGGGCCCTTTGTTCGCGGTCATTCGCGCCTGGGGTGACCGGACTCGGCTGGACGCCAGCATCGGCATGGCAGAGGAGACCGTGGCTGCACTGGCGCAGCAGCAGACTCTGGCGGAATCGGTGCCCGAACGCGTGCAGTCGGATTTGGCCGAGGTACGAGCAGAGATACGGCGGCTCTATGCTCTGTGGGAGGCTGAGGTCCAGGCGGGCACGCAGGATATCCAGGCGCTGGGCGATGACCTGGCGCTTGTGGACAATGCCATGGGGCAGGCCACAGAGGGTATCCGGTCTAGCACGATTGCCGACCCGCTGGATGCTCTCTCGCAAGCGGATCAGCAGTTGGTGATGGCGCAGGAGACGATACAGCGATCCGAGCAGGCTCTTGACGCCATACGCGAGAATCGCGCGCAGGCTCAGACGGGAGCAGACGCCGCTCGCGCCAGCGTGGCTGCGGCCCAGAGGAGATGGGCGGAGTTGCAGGCGCGCGGCGCCCAGGACCCGGCTGTTGCCGCGCGTCTGTCTGAACTCGCAGAGGGCAGCTCCGGGCTTGACGCCACTCTGATGGAGGCGACCCCGGCGGCCTATGCCAGAGCGGTAGAGGGAGCAGATACGCTTGAGGCGCTTGGCAAGACAATTTCCGGAGAACTCCAAGCCCTGGACGATCTGATGGCCCGCTGTGAGCGAGCCACGGGGGCCAGTGCAGCCCTCGTTGAGCAGGCCGAGGCCGCTGTAGAGGATCGCGGCGACGCGCTAAAGAGCCTGGATCTGGATGAGGCACGCACGGCCCTTGCTGAAGCAAGAGACACCCTGTCGCAGGCTCAAGGCCTCAGGTCGACTGGATCCTGGCATGGCTTTCAGGCTGCAACAACTCTGGCGGAGCAGGCCAGCGCTCTGCTGACCGAGGCCATTGCCGGGGTGGAAGCCAGTTCCGAGGTAGCCCAAGCGCTGCTTGCGCGGCGGGACCAAGTGTCCACAGAGGCACGGCAGGCGCTGAGGGAGAAGGGAGCGAGACTGGCGGACGGCTGGGCCGCATACGGAAGGCATTGGCACCCATCGCGTCAACAGTCCTTGAGCGACGCGCTGGCGTTGGTGGGCGAGGCGGATGCGGCCTGGAGCGAACTGCCTCAGTCGTTTGTGGAAGCGGGATCGCTGAGCCAGTCCGGACTGACAGCTATCCGGGACAGCTTGGATACGGTGGTATCCCGGTATGAGCGGGCTCGCGATGCTATCGACGCTCTGGAAGTGGACCTGGAGCGGGTGCAGGGACTGCGCTCGCAGCTGGAGACGGGGTTGGAGGCATTCGAACAGAACACGCTCCCGGCCCTTGCCGCGCGGAGGGATACCATGCTGCCGGAGCTGTTGGAGCGGTACGAGAGCTGGCTCCTCGAGTTTCAGACTCAGCGAGACGGGATGGACGATCCCACCCAGATCGACTACGAGCGCGCCGCGCTTCAGTGGCTCCCGGGCACGCTGGCGGAAGCGCAGGCCGTGCTGGAGGCGTACGATGGCGATCTGGCACACTACCGCAAGCTCCTCGAGGATGGGCAGAAGCGACTCGAGCGGGGCTGGCAGCGGCTTCAGCGGCTGAACCCGCTGGAAAAGCCGCTACCTCGAGAGGATATATCGCTGCTTACGGCCGAGTACGAGGCTTGGCGTGCAGCGGCTGAGGAGGCGGTAGATAGCCCCGCCGCTCTTTCTACGCTGGCGACTCATCAAGTAGTGGAGCTGGAGAGGCGCATGGATGAGGCGCGAACCCAGATTTCGGACGGGCGGCAGACGCTGAGCTCGCTCGAGCGCCAGTTCCAACAGCTCACTCAGTCCGTGCAGAAAAGCCGCACGGCGCTGCATACCTTGCTTCAGGACAGCCAGTGGCATCAGATCAGCTGGGTTCTGGGCTCAGGAGAGGAGATCTGGGAACGGGCGCTGGCGGCGCAGACCTCCAGCCGGGCGGCGGAGTCACTCGAAATCGCCATCGATGAGATGCGCCGAGCGCTCAGCGTTGGCCAGGAGGCGCACCAGGTCTACTCGGGCACTGAGCAGCAACTCCGCTCCGCTCTGGATCGGCTGAACAAAGAGTTCCGCGCTATCACTTCGGCGCTGGATCGCACGCAGCGCCGGGCGGGCCAGATACGGCAGGACGGTCCTTCGGAGGAACTCGATGTGCTCGACGAGTGCATTGCCCAGTCCATGAGCGCTCTGAGCATGGCGCAGAACGCGGCCAGCTTTGAGGATGCGCTGCGCTACCTGCGCGAGGCACAGGACATCATCGAGCGCGGCTGAGCGGGTGGTATGACGCCTCGCCTGGCTTTCTCCAGATTGGGTGCAGCATGGCCCAATGCTCTGGAGCTTCACGGATGCACTCTTCGATCTGTGAAAGCACCCGCCGCGTGTTGCGCTCGATATCCATCTCGCGATCGCCCGTGCGTTCCATCTCAATTGGCGATTTGATGCGGAGGCGGTACTTGCCGTCGGGCTGCCGAGCACAATAGGCTACCATGACACACGCGTCCGTCTGTAGCGCCAGCCGAATGTGCCCGCGAGGCAGCGGAGCGGGTTCGGCGAAAAAGGACACAGGGGGATCATCGTAGTTGGCTGGGCGATCGACCCCCGTGATGATGACGCCGCCCGCACGCAGGCGGCGGACAGCCTCCCGCAGAGAAGTGATAGAGATCGGTGTGACGATCATCCCGCGGTCTTTGCGGACCCGGTTGACTACCCGTGTTCCACGGCCTGGCTCGGCAAGGCTGAGGGCCTGAAGCTCGTATCCATTGGCTACGAACCACTGTGCTGCCAGGTCGTAGTTTCCGATGTGGGCTCCCACCACAATACAGCCACGCGGGCTCTCGAACACTGCGCGGGCGCGCGCCCACTCGGACTCGTCGCGTGTCAGCAGCCGCTCGCCGAGCAAAGCTTTGCGCGAGTGGTGAAACATGTCGAAATAGGTCTTGCCCAGCTCCAGAACGGCTTGCTCCGCGAGGCTATCGAGCGCCTCGTTCTCCAGTTCGGGCCGCACCCTGGCGAGGTTCTCGCGAAGCAAGGCGAACAGCACCAGGTTACGGCGCCTGGCAAAGCGAGCTCCCTGGCGTATGATCCAGTAGCCCAGCTTCTTGGGCAGCAGGCGCGCCAGGACTATGCCCAATATGATCCATGGTGCTCCCGCCCCGGTCCTCCCGGATCCTTCCATTTCGTGCTCCTTACCCGCGGGAGGAAGGGACCGACAGCCTGCCGATCGATTCGACCAAAACCGGCAGGCCACGAACCACACAGAACAGCGTGGCGATCCATGACACGAGCAAAGCCGCCGTGTGCCATGCCTGGGCAGTCTGCAGGGATCCCGAGCCGGCAGAGGCGGAGAGGAGCAGGCTGCTGGTTAGCGCGAGAAGCATAAAGGCAGATGCCTTGGCGATGCCATAGCCGCTCCGCATCCAGGGGCTCGCCACGAGCCAACGGCCCACAGCGGATTGCGTTGTGCCAAAAGGCGTCTTGCCCTCTTGCACCCCGATCGAGCGGAGCGAATCCACCACAGTGCCCCTGACGACAAAGATGAGCGGAATGGCCAGGGGGACAAGACCAAGATGGCCAAAGACGATCCACAGAACGATCTCGACCGAGCGATCAACCATGATGTCCAGAACGCTGCCCAGCAGCGACTCCTCCTTTCGTGCGCGCGCCACGAGCCCATCCACGGTGTCCAGGAGGATCAACAGCAGAATCAGCGGGACGCAGGCCATCCGCGCAGCCGCAGAAGCAGTCGTCAAGAGAATGACAATCAGTAGCAGCAGCGGGAAGCGAGAGACGGTGATGATGTTGGCCATCGTGCTCCTAATGTGACGAAATGAGGACTAGTTCTGTGCGGAGGCGGCCTTTTGCGCGGACGCCTCCTCACGGGCCAAGGCCAGCGCGGCTTCTGACTCTGTAGTGCTCTGAGCCGCCGCCAGGTGATGCCATTCGATATCGTGGTCGCCCATAACCTGGCTCAGTTCTTCCCACAACTCCCGGTTCTTGACGGGGAGCCCCGCCTGTGTGCGCCACCCGGAGCGCTCCCAGATCGGCAGCCAACGCGAGGCTCCGTCGATCACGTACTTGGAGGGTGTGTGAATAACCACGTGCGATGGTTCAGGCAGGCTCTGCAGCGCCGAGATGATTGCCCAGAGATCCATGACGTTGCTGGATGCCACCGGCCATCCACCGGAGCGTTGCACCGAGCGCTCTGCACGTACGATGATGGCGCCATATCCGCCCGGTCCCGGATTGCCCAAGGCGCAGCCTCTGGCGTAGATGTCATACCGGGGCTCGCCGCGCCGTGAGGCCTGGCTGGCGACCACGGCGTCCAATCGGGCGGATCCTTCGTCCTCGGCCGCCAGAGCCCGCCGCGCATTGGTGGCCAGTTCGTCTGCCCGCTCGTTCCAGCGATGTCCTCGATGCCCTCTGATCCATCGCCAATCGACGGTGTGCTGTTCCTGGGCAGATTGGAGGCTCTGCCAGAGATCCATGTTCTCCACAGGAGACCCGTCCGCCTTGCGCCACCCGCGTGCTTTCCACTGAGCACTCCAGCGTGTGATGCCATCGCGAAGGTAGGTGGAATCGGTAAAGAGAGTGATATCACAGGGACGCTTGAGTAACGCGAGGGCCCGTATGGCGGCTGTAAGCTCCATCCTGTTGTTGGTGGTGTGCGCCTCGGCTCCGCTGATCTCCTTGGTGCGATCACCGCTCACGAGGATGGCTCCCCATCCCCCGGGCCCCGGATTTGGATCACAGCCACCATCGGTGTAGATCTCGACGCGATCTCTTGTTCCTGGCACAGGCGCACTCCTCCGATAGGCACTGTGGGGACACGCACATGGGACGCGACTGTGCCTCTGGCGGGCAGGCTGGCGGCACGTCCTCCGAAGGGACGTCAGCGGGACATGGACTGCGCCAGCGAGAGCAGCGCCGGATCCACACCGCGCTTCTTGCCGCCGACGTCGCTCAAGGCTGAACGGATGATCTCGTCACTATACAGTCCGATGAGCACGCCGGTCTGGCCGTCGAGCAGAGCATCGACAGCCCCCTGGCCCAACCGGGTGCCCAGCAGCCGGTCGCTCGCGGTGGGTGTCCTCCCCCGTTGAACATGTCCTAGTACCGTCAGGCGGAGAGTAAACCCGACTTCTGCCTGATGCTCCTCGCAGTAGTCCCACAGCTCTTGTGCGCCATGCTGCGCGCCCTCCGCCACAACGACCAGCGCGTGTCGCTTGCCCCGCTCAAAGGCCAGCCCGAGCTCCCGAGCTACCTGCTCCGGGGAAATCTCCTGTTCGGGGATGCATACCACTTCGGCCCCACCGGCGATCCCGGCCATGAGGGCGACATAACCAGAGTCGCGCCCCATGGTCTCGACGACGAAACCTCGTCGGTGAGATTCTGCAGTGACCTTGAGCCGATCGATCGCCTCTACAGCGACGTTGATGGCCGAATCGGCGCCGATGGTGATATCGGTACCGAGCAGGTCGTTGTCGATGGTAGAGGCGATGCCGACCACCGGGAAGCCCATCTCTGTGAGTGCCAGAGAACCGGTCTGCGAACCGTTGCCTCCGATGATCACCAGGGCATCGATGCCGCGCCGCTCCAGATTGCCGATGGCTGCGCGACGGCCCTCCTCCTCGTAAAAGGCCTGCGAGCGTGCGCTTCCCAGCATAGTGCCGCCGCGCTGGATGATGCCGCCCACGTCCCGCCGACCCAAGAGGTCCATGCGATCGTCGATCAGCCCGGCGTATCCATCCTGAACACCGTAGGTGAGTAACCCGGCAGCGCTCGCTGTACGCACCACGGCTCGGATGGCGGCATTCATGCCCGGCGCATCGCCGCCGCTCGTCAGTACGGCGATCTGTCTCATGAACCCTCCCCGGATTCGATCGTTGTCGGGCCAGGCCGCGACGCTGCGCCGCTCACGGGAGCCCGGCCGGCTCCATTCTAGGAGCCAGGGTGCGACTGTGTCAACTCGTGCTTTCTGCTACGCTCTGGCGCGCTGACCCCTGACGTGAGGCTGCCAGCCGTGGTATACTGCTCGCGGAGGATTGGGATGCTCGAAAGATCGGTGCGCATACGCTACTGGCTGCCTCTCGTTCTGGTCGCGATCCTGCTGGTGCTTCAGGTTTTCTCACCTGCGCGCGCGATCCTGTTTGTCCTCGTGGCCCTGAGTGGCGCGCTGCTGCTCTCATACCTCTGGGCCGTAACGCTTTCCCGCCGTGTGTCCGTTCAGCGCTTGAGGCGCTACGGATGGGCTCAGGTGGGCGACGTGATTCAGGAGCGGTGGACTATGCACAACGATGCTCTGGTGCCGCTTCTCTGGGCCCATGTGCATGAGCATAGCGATCTGCTTGGCTATGATGCGACCCGTGCTGTCGGCATGGGACCTCGCTCGTCACAACAGTGGATAACGCAGGGTATCTGCCGGATGCGTGGGGTGTACACACTCGGTCCGCTGGTTGTCACCATGGGCGACCCGTTTGGCTTCTTTGAGGCGCGCCTCGTCGATCGCCACTCGGACACCTTTGTGGTATACCCGCCGGTTGTGGATTTGCCAGAACTGCTTGAGGAGCGGGGTATAGACCGGGGTTCTGGACGCGCCTCGGCTCGCAGCCTGGCGGCGACTCCCAACGCATCCTCGACTCGCCCATATGTCAGGGGCGATGCGCTCAAGTGGATTCACTGGCGTTCTACCGCCCGGCGCTCGTTGCCCGGCGCAGAGAACCTGCAGGTCAAGATCTTTGATCGTGAGCCCTCGGGAGATCTGTGGGTCGTTCTCGACATGGATGCAAGATCACACGCCGGCCGTGGCGAGGAGTCTACCGAGGAATACTCTGTAGTGCTAGCCTCCTCGCTCGCCGGGCAGATGCTTCAGGCGAATCGCGCTGTCGGGCTCATCAGTCATACGGCGGAGCCCATTCTGGTTCCGCCAGGCAAGGGCCATGATCAATTGTGGGAACTGCTCCGCGCTCTCGCTCCGGTCTATGCCGTGTCGGAGGTGGGGCTGCATCATCTGTTGCACCTGGCCATGCCGCTGCTGGACCGCAACACATCCGTGGTTGTCATCACGGCGTCGGCGGATCCTGCGTGGATTGACGGCCTGGGCATGCTCTTGGCCCGTGGAATCACGCCGAGCGTCATGCTGGTCGATGGCGCCAGCTTTGGCGGCGGGGCCTCCGTGACAGGCGTACAAGGCGCTCTCGCCGATCTACGGGTCCCAGCGCACGTCATCCGAAAGGGAATGGGATTGCGTCGCGAGACTCGACCCAACCAGAACCCGCAGTTCCAGGTTCTCGGTACCGGTCGGGTGACGGTGGTGAATCCCAGGGCACAGGGGGAGTGGGTTCCCGTCGGTGCACCTCTGGGGGATCAGCGATGACGGCCATCTCACGGGAACGCCGCGAACCCTTTGATTGGTTGCTCTACTCAGTTCTCTTTGTGGCCATCAGCTGCCTGCCTTTGGGGGTTATTACGGCCGGCTGGGTTCCGGATGCCGACCGGCTCTTTTTCCCTGCGCTGTGGGGATCTCTTTCGGCCGTGATTCTGGCACGATCCGCGCTCGCCGCCTGGCCCGGGAGAGTACTTGGCCTGGCACTGGGCGTTGCGTATTCCCTTCAGTATGCTACCCGGCTGCTACCTCGTATCGGCGTGGTTATCCGTGACCTCTACGCCGCGGTGGGATGGGCCTTCGAGTATGTGACGCTTGGCTATGCGCCATCATCGGTCCCGTTCGCGGACACTGTTGAACATGTCGCCTCCAGGGCCCAGGAGAGTGCGGCGGCCGTCGCATCTTGGTTCACGTCCGTGCGCTCGGGCGGGATCAGCGAGGAAGTGACCGTGCTCTGGTTCATCGTGTCCATGGCGATCTGGATACTGGCATGGCATGCCACCTTTGAGATGCTTCGCCACGGCCGGCCGATGGCATCCCTGTTGCCGCTTGGTGTGGCGCTGGTTACCAACTCAGCGGTCACATTTCAGGCTCTGGGCTATGTGCAGGTCTTTGTCGCGGCCATGCTCCTGATTCTGTCTTTCGCCCACGTGGAGCGCATTCAGGGTATCTGGTCGCGGTTCGGCGTCAACTCATCTCGAGAGTATCGCAGGGATTCACTACTGGCCGGAACGGCGATAGCCGCCCTGGCGGTGGTGTTGGCTGTGGCGACGCCCTACACGACGTACAACCGGGCGGTGTATGTCTTCTGGAACCGGTTCGGTCCGACGCTCGAGTCCTGGTATGACAGCCTGGATCGGGCTTTTGCGGGGCGTTCGCCGGTGCAGGAGAGCGGAGGGCCGGCATGGAGAGAGATGGCGCTCGGCGTGCTGCCTCACGACGTCGGTCTCGGTTCCGAGGTTTCGAACCTCACGGTGATGTGGGTCAGTACGACTGATCCCCCACCGCCACCTCCGGACAAAGTCGAGCAGTTGGTGGCAACCGGCTCCATGGATCCCCGTCGTCTGGTTGAACGGAGGTATTGGCGCCAGCGCACGTATGATGTCTACCTGGGAAGTGGCTGGGACACCAGTTCGCGGCAAACGGCAGAGTTCGCATCGTCAGCCCAGTGGACTGACACCATCTATCCGAGCCAGGTGCTCACGCAGACGTTCTCCCTAAAGAACGTACGAGGGAACATTGTCTTTGCTGTGAACGAGCCTATCACGGTTCAGAGCGAGTTCGGCGTTGTGTATCGCGATCAGGATGACTTGGTTGCTCTCGCGGTGAACGCAGATGAATACACGGTCGTGTCTCGCGTGCCGGTGCCCACGGAGGACGACCTTTCCGCGGCGCAGGGCGCCTACGCGGATTGGGTAGCCGAGCGCTATCTGGCCTTGCCGTCGATTCCGCAACGGGTGCGCGACCTGGCTCAGTCAGTTGTGGAGCACGCCGGAGCGACCACCCGCTACGACAAGGCCCGCGCCATCGAGGCTTATTTGCGTACGTTCCCGTACGATCTGAACATCGCTCCGCCCCCGCTGGACCAGGACATCGTGGACTACTTTCTGTTCACGGCACAGCGCGGCTACTGCGACTATTCGGCAAGTGCCATGGTCGTTATGCTTCGGTCCGTCGGGGTGGCCGCGCGGTATGCTTCCGGCTACGGCATGGGCACTTATGACTATATCCTGGAGAAATGGGTCGTTACCGGGCAGAATGCACACGCCTGGGCCGAAGTCTACTTCCCGGGCCTCGGCTGGATAGAGTTCGAGCCGACTCCGACGGAGCTTCCCCGCGAGTTTTCCGCTGCGAACCGCTCCTACACGTTACCCGAGATGCCGCAGCAGGATGTGCAGCTTACCTCCCGGCGGCTGCCGTGGGGAGCAATTGGCGCGATCCTGTTCCTCGCCGCATCGGCGGGAACGGTGTTCCTGTTCATCTCAGGACGCATTCCCTACCGGCCCTCACGTCTCGCCGAACCTCGCAGAGTGGTCTGGCACATCTATTCTGTGCTCTCACGGAGGGCTGCCTGGCTGGGGTTGTACCCGGAGAACGGACAGACGCCGGCCGAGTTCCTCCAGGTTCTCGGGAGCGCGCTGGAGAGACGCGGTGCCTTTGGTGGCATGGTCGCGAATGACGTGAGTGCTATCGGGAGGGCCTACGTGCGAGCTCGCTACGGCGGGCGTAACGACATCTCTCTCTATGACCGGGATGCGGCCGTTCAGGCCTACAACCGGCTGAGGAGGCGGCTCTTCCGGCTTTTGCTGGGCAGACGCACGAGACGTTCGTTGTCGTAGACAAGCAGGGCCGCCCCCGTCGGGGGCGGCCCTTTTGCATCCACAGGTGCGGACTAGTCACCAAAGGCCGAGTCAAAGGCGACTGTCGAAGCGGGAAAGTCGACCTTGCGTACAAAGGCAGCAGCGTCACGGGCACCGAACTCGCGATCCATGCCCGAGTCCTCCCA
>Ga0123333_10000743_pt1 | contig 35324 bp, 31 predicted proteins | sample BioC12SIPDNA_3_FD_89957 | JGI IMG/M metagenome (GOLD analysis project Ga0123333, IMG submission 89957) | Anaerobic biogas reactor microbial communites from Washington, USA - Biogas_R2_B C12 SIP DNA | ecosystem: Engineered > Bioreactor > Anaerobic > Unclassified | place: Washington, USA...
ATGCGCGACGGCGTCATCGCCGACTACGACCTCACCGAGAAGATGCTGCAGGCCTTCGTGCGCAAGGTCCTCAAGGGCCCCAGCCGCCTCTTCAAGCCGCAGGTGATGGTGTGCGTGCCCTCGGGCGTGACCGAGGTCGAGCGCCGTGCCGTGCTGCAGGCCACGCGCGAGGTCGGCGCGCGCAAGGCGTTCCTCATCGAGGAGCCGCTCGCGGCCGCGATCGGCGCGGGCGTGAAGATCGCCGAGCCGACGGGGAGCATGATCGTCGACATCGGCGGCGGCACCACCGACATCGCGATCATCTCGCTGGGGGGCATCGTCGTGTCGGAGAGCCTGCGCATCGCCGGCAACGAGCTCGACGAGTCGATAGTCCGCTACATCAGGCAGAAGGAGAACCTCCTCATCGGCGACCGCACCGCCGAGGAGGTCAAGCGCAAGGTCGGCGCCGCCACCGTGCGCAGCCAGGCCGACGAGCTCGAGGTCGAGGTCCGCGGCCGCGACCTGATCAACGGCCTGCCCAAGAGCGTGAGGGTGACGACCTCGGACATCGTCGAGGCCCTCAAGGAGCCCATACAGAAGATCGCCGACGGCGTCAGGCGCGTGCTCGAGCAGGCGCCGCCGGAGCTCGTCTCGGACGTGATCGACCGCGGCATCATCATGACCGGCGGCGGCTCGCTGCTGAGGAACTTCGACGAGCTCCTGCGCCAGACGACGGGCATCCCGGTGATGGTCGCCGAGAACGCCACCGACTCGGTCGCGCTCGGCACCGGCCAGGCGCTGGACATGATCCACGTGCTGCGGGACGCCCTGATCTCGGACAACTTCCTCAGACGCTGAGGATGGACGGGCTACGGGCGGCGGTCCGCGCGGCCTGGCTCGGCCTGCTCCTGGTCGCGGCTCCGAGCGCGCTGGCCCAGCGCGCGGGGGCCGTGCCCGACTTCCCGCTCGAGGAGGTGCGGCCGGGCCTGACCGGCCACGGCCTCACGGCCGGGCCGGGCGGGGCCGTCGAGCGCTTCGAGGTCGAGGTGCTCGCCGTCCAGCACGACGCCGGCCCCGGCTTCCCCCTCGTGCTCGTCCGCGCCTCCGGGCCCCTGATCGAGGCCGCCGGCGGCGTGGCGGCGGGCATGAGCGGCAGCCCCGTCTACCTGCCCCGCGGCGGGCGCGACGCGCTCCTCGGCGCCGTCGGCTACGTCTTCCCCCAGGCCGACCACGACCTAGCGCTCGTCACGCCGATCGGCGCGATGCGCGACAGGCGCGTCGCGGCGGCGCCCGGCGCGGTCGCGGTGCCGGGGCTGGGGACGGCGGTGCCGGTGACGACGCCGGTGCTGATGACCGGCGCCTCGCCGCGGGCCGCGTCGCTCCTCGAGGAGCTGTTCGCGGGGGCGCCGACGCGTCCGCTCGCGCCCTTCGGCGCGCAGGGCGCTGCCGGGGGAGCCGCCGCGGACGCCCCCGAGCCCGAGCTCGTCCCGGGCACCGCGATCGCCGTGCAGCTCATGACCGGCGACCTGAGCCTGGCGGCGCTGGGCACGCTCACGGCCGTCGACGGCCGCTCCCTGCTGGCCCTCGGCCACCCCCTCTTCGGGACCGGCGCCGCGTCGTACGGCATCGGGCACGCCGACGTCACGGCGATCGTGCCCAGCGCCGTGGTGCCGTTCAAGCTCGCGAACCTGCGCCCCGGCACCGTGGGGGCGGTCACGCTCGACACGCCGGCGGCGCTCGTGGCCTCCGCGGGCGCCCTGCCCGCGACGATCGCCGTCGAGCTGACGGTCGCCGCCGCGGGGCGCGAGGAGCGCTTCGCCGTCGACGTCGCGGCCGACGAGAGGCTCTACCCGCTGCTGACCGCCGTCGCCACGCTCGAGGCCGCCGACCGCGTCCTGCGGGCCACGGGGCCGGGCAAGGCCGACCTGGCGTGGGAGGTGAGCCTGGCCGACGGCGCGCGCGTGAACGTCCTCGAGCAGGTCACCAGCGACACCGACGTCGGCCTCGCCGCCGCCCGCCTCGCGGGCAGCCCGCTGGCGATCCTGGCGCTCAACAGGTTCGCCGACCCCGGCGTCGAGCGCGTCACCCTCGCCGTCACGTTCGACCGCGACCAGGGCAGCGCCGAGGTCGCGGAGCTCGTGCTCGAGGACGAGGCGCTGGCAGGGGGAGGCCACGCCGTGCTGCACGTGAGGCTGCAGCCCTACCGCCGCGAGGCCGTCGTGCGCACCTTCAGCGTGCCGCTGCCCGCGGACCTCAGCGGCGACGTCACGCTGCTGGTGAGGGGCGGCGACGTCCCGCGCGAGGTCGAGGGCGCCCCCAGGGAGGGCGGCGAGGTCGACGAGCCCCGCACGTTCCCCGAGCTCCTCGACGCCCTGCGCCAGCAGGTGCAGGCGAGCGAGCTGGTCGTCGAGTCCGTCGACGAGCACGGCGACGTGCGCCGGCTGCTGCGCGTCCCGCTCGAGTGGGTCGTCGTGGGCAGCCAGGACCTGCACGTGAGCGTGGCGCCGGCCACGGAGGAGGACGAGTGAGGCGCCGCAGCACGGACCCGGGCGAGCCCCTGACGGTCGCCGCGGTGGCGGCCGCCGTCGGGGCCGGCCTCGACGCCGGCTCGGGCGCCGCGGTCGTGACCCGGCTCGCCTCGCCGGCCAGCGTGGCGGCGGGACGCGAGGACGCCGCGACCTGCGTGGCGGTGGTCGGCGCGGCGGAGGACGCCGAGGCGCTCGCCGCGGCGCCCACGCCGCCGGCGCTGGTCGTCGCGCCCGAGGGCCTCGACCTGCCGGCGCTGGCGGGCGCCGCCGTCGCGCGCGTGCCCGACGCCCGCCTCGCGCTGGCCCGGCTCACCGCCCTCTTCGACGACAGGCCCGCCCCCGCCACCGGCGAGCGCAGCGCCCACGCGCACGTCGACCCGACGGCCGTCCTCGGCGCCGGCGTGACGCTCATGCCCGGAGCGGTCGTGCGCGCCGGCGCGCGGGTCGGCGACCGCAGCGTCGTCGGCCCCGGGAGCGTCGTGGGCGAGGGCAGCGTCGTCGGCGCGGACTGCGTCCTGCACGCGAACGTCACCCTCTACGACGGGGTGACGCTGGGCGACAGGGTCGTCCTCCACGCCGGCTGCGTGATCGGGGCCGACGGCTTCGGGTACGCGGCCTCCCCCACCGGGGCCGTGAAGGTCCGGCACCTGGGCGGCGTGCGGATCGGCGACGACGTCGAGGTGGGCGCGAACACGGCGATCGACAGGGGCACGCTCGACGACACGGTCGTGGGCGCCGGCACGAAGATCGACAACCTCTGCCAGGTCGGGCACAACGTGCGCATCGGGCGGAGCTGCCTCATCGCGGGCATGACCGGCATCGCCGGCAGCGCCGTGATCGGCGACGGCGCCGTGATCGGGGGCGCCGTCGCCGTGTCCGACCACGTGACGATCGGCGCCGGCGCGCGCGTCGCGGGGCGCAGCGGCGTGACGAAGGACGTGCCGCCGGGCGAGACCTGGGCCGGCTTCCCCGCGCGCCCGTACCGCCAGTACGCGCGCTCGCTCTACCTGGAGGGGCGCCTCGAGGACGTGTGGCGCGTCTTCAAGCGCCTGGACGAGCGCTGAGGTGGCCGGCGGCGTAGCCGAGGTGACCGGGGTCGGCCTGCACAGCGGCCAGACTTGCCGCGTCGTGCTGCACCGCGCCGAGGGACCGCTGCGCTTCAGGCGCGGCCGCGCCGAGGTCACGGCGACGGTGGCGAACGTCGCCGCCACCGACAGGGCCGTGACGCTGGCCGGCGGCGGCGCGCGCGTCTCCCTCGTCGAGCACCTCCTGGCGGCGCTCCGGCTGGGAGGGTTCTTCGCCGGCGTGGTCGTGGAGGCCAGCGCCGAGGAGCTGCCGATCCTCGACGGCTCGGCCGCGCCGTGGCTGGAGCCGGTGGCGGCGCTGGGGCCTCCCCCGCCCGTCCCCCCGCCCCTGACGCCGACGGCCCCCGTCGAGGTCGGGCGCGGCGGCGGAGTCGCCCGTGCCGAGCCCGGCCCCGAGCGCCTCGAGGTCGCGATCGACTTCCCGCACCCCGCGATCGGCGCGCAGCGCTGGTCCGGCGGGCCCGAGGACTACCCCAGCTTGGCGCCGGCCCGCACGTTCGGGTTCCTGCGCGACGCGGAGGCCCTGAGGGCCAGAGGCCTCGCCCTGGGCGCGAGTCTGGAGCATGCTATCGTCTACGACGATGACGGGCCGCTGCGCCCACTCCGGTCCCCAGACGAGCCGGTGCGCCACAAGGCGCTCGACGCGATCGGAGACCTCGCCCTCCTCGGACGCCCCCTCCGGGCCCACGTCACCATCTCACGCGGCTCGCACGCCCTCCACCACGCCCTCATGGCCGCTCTCCTGAGCGCCGAGGACCCGTCGCGCGCCGGCGACCGCGAGGTCCGCTCGTGACCGTGCGCGTTGCCGTCGTCGGCTACGGCGTGATGGGCAGGTACCACGCGATGAACTACGCGGCGCTGCCGGCAGCCGACCTCGTCGCCGTCGTCGACCCCGACCCCGACAAACGCCTGTCGGCGCAGCTCGAGCTGGGCGTCGAGGCCTACCCGACCGTGGCGGCCCTGCTGGCCGCGCGCCCCGTCGACGCCGCGAGCGTGGCCGCGCCCACGAGCCTCCACTACGCGCTGGCCAAGCAGCTGCTGCTGGCCGGCGTCCACGTGCTCGTCGAGAAGCCCGTGGCTACCGACGTCGACCAGGCGCGCGAGCTGGCCGAGCTCTCCCGGGGGCTCGGCCTCGTCCTGCAGGTCGGCCACATCACGCGCTTCTACCGCACGGTCGCGAAGCTGCGCGAGGAGGTCGACACGCCCTACCTGATCGAGGCGCGGCGCCTGGTGCCGTCGACGCGGGTCAAGGACGTCGGCGTGATCCTCGACCTCATGATCCACGACATCGACATCGTCCTCGGGCTCGTCAGGGGCGAGCCCGTGGCGGTCGCCGCCGCCGGCCGCTGCCTCAACGGCAGCCCTCACGAGGACGTCGCCGCCGCCCAGGTCACGTTCGCCGACGGCTGCATCGTGAGGCTGCTGGCCAGTCGCGTGGCGCCCGACGCCGAGCGCAGCCTCCTGGTGGCCGAGCGCGACCGCACCGTGCGGATCGACTTCGCGAAGGAGCCGTACGCCGAGCTGGTCGTCTACCGCGACCCGCAGGGCGCGTCCAGCGCCGGGCACGTGCAGCTCGACAGGCACGTGATCCACGAGGAGAACCCGCTCAAGAAGGAGCTCGAGCACTTCATCGCCAGGCAGTCGGGCGAGGCCGCGCCCATCGGCACGCTCGCCGACGACCTGCGCTCGCTGACCTTGGCGTCGCGCCTGCTGGCCGAGCTGCGCGCCGCCAGCCCCGTGGCCGTCTAGGACGCTGCGCTAGACTTGCCGCCATGGACATCGACGTCCGGGCGGTGCTGCCGCACCGCTACCCGTTCCTCTTCGTGGACCGGCTCGTCTCCTTGAGCGGCGACGAGTTCGAGTGCGTCAAGAACGTCACGCACAACGAGCCGTTCTTCCCCGGCCACTTCCCGCAGGAGCCCGTGATGCCCGGCGTGCTGATCGTCGAGGCGCTGGCGCAGGCAGCCGGCGTCGCGTTGGCCGCGCGCGAGGGCGGCGCTCCCACGGGCGTCGGCTACCTCGCCGGCATCGAGAGCGCCCGCTTCAGGCGCAAGGTGGTCCCCGGCGACGTGCTCAGGCTGACCGGGCGCATCGTCACGTTCCGCCGCGGCCTGTGCAAGGTCGAGGCCCGGGCACTGGTCGGCGACGAGGTCGCCGCCGAGGCGGCCCTCTCGTTCGTCTACGCGGCCTGAGATGGCAGCGGCCGTCCGCCGGACAGGGGCCCACGCGGCGGGCGCGCCGCCCGCGGTGGCGGCTACGGCCGTCGTCGAGGACCCGGCCTCGCTCGGACCCGGTACGACGGTCGCGCACGGCGCGTACGTGGCCGCCGGCGCGGTGCTGGGCGAGGGCGTCGCCGTGGGCCCGAACGTCGTCGTCGAGGCCGGCGTGCGCGTGGGCGCCGGCACCCGCCTCCTCCCCGGCACGGTGCTGCGGCGGGGCGTCGAGCTCGGCAGGCGCTGCGTCGTGGGCCCGTACGCCGTGCTCGGCGGCGAGCCGATGGACACGAGCTTCGCGGGAGAGGACAGCCGCGTGGTCGTCGAGGACGAGGTCGAGGTGCGCGAGTTCGTGACCGTCCACCGCGCGACGGGCGAGGGCGCCGTCACGCGCGTCGGCGCCGGCGCGCTGCTGATGAGCTACGCGCACGTCTCCCACAACTGCGACGTCGGCGCGGGCGCCGTGATCACGACCTGCGTGCAGCTCGGCGGCCACGCGCAGGTGGGCGAGCGCGCGAACCTCGGCTCCGGGAGCCTCCTGCACCAGTTCTGCCGGGTAGGTCCCTACGCGATGTTCGGCGCGGCCAGCGCGGCGAACCAGGACGTGCTGCCGTTCGCGATGGCGCGCGGCAACCCGGCCAGGCACTACCGCCTCAACGCCGTCGGGCTCAGGCGCGCCGGCTTCGCGGGCGAGCGCTACCGCCGTCTCGAGGAGGTCATGCGGGCGCTGAGGCGCCGCGACGTGCCCGCGCTGGAGGCCCTGGCCGAGGCGAGCGAGGACGCCCGCCTCGTCCTCGACTTCGTGCGCACGTCCCGGCGCGGCTGGGCGCGCTTCGTCACGGGGGGCTGATGGCGCAGGTCGTGCTGGTCAGCAACGGGCCGGGCGAGCTCTACACCTGGGTGGGTCCCGTCGTCAGGGAGCTGCGCCGCGCCCTGCCGGACGCGCGCGTCGCGGTCTCGCTGGTGCCGTGCCAGTTCGCGGCCGGCAACGAGCCCGAGGTCGCGCGCTCGTTCGGGCCCGACCACGTCGCGACGCCCGGCGAGTACCTGCGGGCGCTCGCCGCCGGCTCGGTGCCCGCGGGGCTCGCCGACGCCGGCGCCGGGCCCGGCGCGGTCGTGGGCCTGGGCGGCAGCCCGGGCGCGCCGGTGACGATGGCGCGCCGGCTCGGGTTCCCCGCCTTCCGCTACAGCTTCGAGCCCTACTGGCACTCCGGCCTCGAGCTGCTGCTCCTGCCCGACGAGCGCGTCCGCGAGCGGGCGCTGCGTCGCGGGTCGCCGGGCGCGGCCCTGCGCGTCGTCGGCAACCTGGTCGCCGACGCCGTCGAGGCCGCCGAGCCCGCCCCGGACCGCGGCGACCCCCACGTCCTCGTCTTCGCCGGGAGCCGCGACCAGTTCGCCCTGCACCTGATCCCGTTCATGATCGCGCTCGTCGACCGGCTGGCCCGCGACCTGCCGGGCGCCCGCTTCGTGTGGCCCGTGAGCCGGATGCTGCGCGCGCGCACCGTGGAGGCCGGCATCGCCGGCGAGGCCGCGGCGACGCTCCACGGGGTCGCGGGTCGTCGCGAGGGCGACGTCGTCCACACGCCCGGCGGCGCCCGCATCGAGCTCGTCGCCGAGGAGGAGCGCTACGCGCACATGCGCGCCGCGGACCTGGCCGTGACGATCCCCGGCACGAACACCCTCGAGCTCGGCGTCGCGGGCGTGCCCGCGCTGGTGCTCCTGCCGCTGAACCGCCCCGAGCTGATCCCCCTCGAGGGCGCCGGCCACTGGCTCGGCCTCGTGCCGCTGGTGGGCCGCTACCTGAAGCGCTACGCTGTCAGGCTCTTCGTCGAGGGCCTGGCGGTGCCCGTGTCGCTCCCGAACCGGATCACCGGCGAGGACCTGATGGTGGAGGTGGCCGGCAGGGTCCACCCCGACGCCGTCGCCGAGCGGGCCCTGGCCCTCGTGACGGACGCGGAGGACCTCGAGCGCCGGCGGCTCAGGCTGCGCGCGACGATGCCGCGTCCGGGTGCGGCCGCAGAGCTGGTCAGGGTCGTCGCCGCGCACGCCGGGCTATGAGCGGCGAGCGGCCCGTCACCGCTACCGCCGCCGCTGCCGCGGAGCGGTCGGTCGTACGGGACGCGCCCACCGCCGGCCGGCTCCTGTGGCCGACGCGGAGGAGCGCCGTGCTCGGCGCGCTGGCGGCCGTGGCCAGCGCGGTGGCGCGCGTGGCCGTCGTGCCGCTGTTCGTCACGCCGCTGTTCGATGAGGCGCTCGCCGACCCCGCCGCGCTGCCGCGCCTGCTCGCCGTCGCCGGCGCCGTGGTGCTCGCCGGCAGCCTGGCCCTGTGGGCCCAGGACGCGCTCCTCGGCCGGGCCGCGGCGCTGTCGGCCGCCGACGCCAGGCGAGCGGCCTACGCGCACCTGCTGGCGCGACCGCCGGGCACGCTGCCCGGCTCGAGCGGCGCGCTGGCCAGCCGCGTGATCACCGACCTCAAGGAGGTCGAGACCTACGTCAGGTACGGCCTCGGGTCGCTAGTCGCCGAGGGCGTGACGCTGGCCCTGATCCTGGCCGCCCTCGTGCGCGCCGACCCGCGGTCCGCCGCGCTGCTGGTGCTGCTGGGGCTGCCGGCCGCGTGGGCGCTGCGCCGGCTGGGCGGGGCGCTGCAGCGCGCGTCGGCCGGCTCGATGGAAGGCACCGAGGCCCTGGGACGCCACCTGCAGGAGGGCGTGCGGCACCACGAGACCGTCGCAGCCTTCGGCGCCAGGTCGTTCATGCTGCGTCGCTTCGAGGCCGCGAACCGCAGCACCGCCGCCGCCGGCGCGCGCCGCAGCCTCCTGGCCGCGCTGCAGGTGCCGGTGACGCAGGTGCTCCTCTACGTAGCCCTCGGGGCCGTCGTCGTCGTGCTCGCCGGCGGCGTGCGGCGCGGCCAGCTCACCGTGGGCGAGATGGTCTCGTTCCTCACGCTCGTGGCGCTGGCGGCGGCGCCGGCTCAGCTGCTGCCCGCCGCCTACGCCATGTACCGCCAGGCGCGCGCCGCGGCGCTGCGGGTCGAGGCGCTGGTCGGCGGCGCCGGGAGCGGGCGGGAGGCCGGGAGCGCGGCGGCCGCCGACCCGGCCCCGCGCAGCGGGGGGACCGGCGCCGGCCTCGCCGTGCGCGGCCTCGCGACCGGCTTCGACCCGGACCGGCCGGTGCTCTCGGGCCTCGACCTCGAGCTGCCTGGCCGCGGCCTCTTCGTCGTGAGCGGGCCGAGCGGCGTGGGCAAGACGACCCTGCTGCGGACGCTCCTCGGCCTGCTGCCGCCGCTGGCGGGGTCGGTCGCGTGGGCCGGGCGTGAGCTCGGGAGCGTGCCGGACGCGGAGCTGAGGCGCCTCGTCGCCTACGTGCCGCAGGGCCACGAGCTGGTGTCGGGCACGGTCAGGGACGCCCTGGCCATGGGCCGCGACGCGCCTGACGACGCCCTGTGGGAGGCGCTGGCGGCCGCCGGCGTGGCCGAGGCGGTGGCCGCCCTGCCCGGCGGCCTGGACGCCGAGCTGGGCGAGGACGGCGCCGGGCTCTCCGGAGGTCAGCGCCAGCGCCTGGCGATCGCGCGGGCGCTCGTGGGCCGGCCAGCCGCCCTGCTGCTCGACGAGCCGACCTCGAACCTCGACGAGGCGGCCGAGGCGGGCGTCGTGGCGCTGCTGGCTTCCCTGTCGGAGGGGATGCTCGTGCTGGCCGTCACGCACCGGCCGGCGCTGGCGGCGGCGGCGGACACGGTCATCGAGCTGGCCGCTCCCCCTCAGGCCGGCGCCGAGGCGAGGTCGGGCAGCGCCAGCATCGTCTCGCCCAGGACGCTCGCCGAGCGGTAGCTCCCCGCCTCCAGCTGGGAGGCGACGAAGCCGTCGAGCCGCCCGGGCGCGACGTCGTAGTAGACCTCGAGCTCCCTGGCGAACAGCCGACCCTCGCGGGCGAGCAGTTCGCGCAGCGGCAGGCGCTCGCGCGGCAGCAGGAGCGCGTCCTCGCCGAGCAGGGACCTGAGCGCGCTCACGTAGGCGTCGACGCCGCGCGCTCCGACGACCGCGACGGACCTGCCGTCGGCGGCGACGAACACCAGCGTCGGGAAGCCGCGTACGCCGAGCTCGCGCGCGAACGCGAGGTCGGCGTCGAGGAGCGCACGGCCCCGCTCCCCCTCGGCCTCCGCGACGACCGCGCTCCCGTCCCGGCCCAGCCCGTCGACGATCGCGGCCAGGACGGCCGGGTCGGCGACGTTCCTGTCGAACGCGAAGACCGCCTCGCGGGCGCGGCGCAGGAACGCGCGGGCCAGCTCGGGGTCCTGCTCCCTGAGCACGACGTAGACGCGCGAGGGCGGGTACGACGACGCCAACGGGTCGCGCAGCCACACCGAGCCGTCGATCGGCATGCGCGTGGCCCGGCCGACCTGGCGCCAATGGCCGGCGACGTCGGCTGGGCCGCCGATGCCGTTGGCCTTGTCGGCGAAGCCGCGCCAGGCGGGCAGGAGGCCGCCCATGACCACGCGGACGTCGACGTGCCGCGCGTACTCGTGCTCGAAGCGCTTCAGCACCGGCTCCAGCGCCCAGCAGTGCGAGCAGATGGGGTCGGTGACGTAGTAGACGTCGACCTTGCCGGCCGCCGTCACGGTCTGGAGCGTCTGGCCGGCGGCGCCGGCGTCGGCGGGGCCGCAGACCCCCGTCTCGATGTCGCACACCATGGCGCCGGCCAGGTCGATGTCGCCGTGTTCGTTCACTGCGTGGGTCCTCCTCCGCCGGGGCGGGCGCTGCCGGCCTCCGGCTCGCCGGCACTATAAGAAGGTTAGTTACTTGCGTCAAGTTAGCCACGGCGGTAGGCTGCCGCCGTGGCTACGCTCGACCCCGCCCTGTGCCCGCGCTTCCACCGCGCCGTCGAGCTCATCGGCCGGCGCTGGTCCGGCGCCATCCTGCGCGTGATGCAGGCGGGCGCCAGCCGCTTCGCGGAGATCAAGCACGCGGTGCCCGACATCAGCGACAAGATGCTCGCCGACCGGCTCAAGGAGCTCGAGGCCGAGGGGCTGGTGACCCGCGTCGTCCACGCGACGACGCCGGTGCGGGTCGAGTACCGGCTCACGGCCAAGGGCCAGTCGCTGGGCCCGGTGCTCGACACGATCGGGGCCTGGGCCCGGACCTGGGTCGTCCTCGAGGAGGCCGGCGCGGCCGAGCGCGCGTGACCAGCGCCCGCGCCAAGGGCTAGCATCTGCCCACCCCGTGATCTACGACGACGCCCCCGACCTCTACGACGCCCACTACCTCGCCTACCGGGACGACGTCCCCTTCTACACGCGGCTCGCGGCCGACGCCGGCGGCCCCGTGCTCGAGCTCGGGGCCGGCACCGGCAGGGTGACCGAGGCCCTGGCCCGAGCCGGCCACCACGTCGTGGCCGTGGACGCCTCGCCGGCGATGCTGGCCAGGGCCGAGGAGCGGCTGGCCGCGGCCGGGGTGAAGGACGACGTGCGCCTCCTGGAGGCCGACATGCGCGACCTCGACCTCGGCGAGCGGTTCCCCCTGGTCGTGGCGCCCTTCAACGTCCTGATGCACGCGTACACGCTCGACGACCAGGACAGCACGCTCTCGAGCGTCGTGCGGCACCTGGCGGACGGCGGCACCTTCGCCTTCGACCTCTACGCCCCGCGCTTCGGGCCACGCGGGGTCGTGAGGGTCGAGCCGGGCCTGGGGGCCAGCCTGGCGGCGGCGCGCCCCGGCGAGCGCCACGACGTGTTCCTGGTGCAGGAGGTCGACGAGGTGGCCCAGCTGGCCACGACCACGTACTTCCACGACGCCACGCGCGGGGACGGCACCGTGACCCGCCGCGTGACCGTGCTGCGGCAGCGCTACTACACGCGCTTCGAGGTCGAGCGCCTCTGCCGCGCCGCCGGCCTGCGGGTCAGCGTCCACGGCGGCTTCGACCGCTCGCGCTACGACGAGAGGAGCCCGCTCATGGTGTGTCTGGCCAGGCGCGACCCAGCAGCCGCCAGCCGGGCGCGCTGACGAACAGGGCGTCGGGCAGCTTCAGGGAGCCCCACAGCGCCATCGGCTCGAGGCCGTTCGCCTCCGCCAGGAGCAGCGTCATCACGGTGGCGTGCGTGACGACGGCCGTGAGGCCGTCAGCGCCCTCCGCCGTCACCTCGGCCAGCGCCGCGGCGAAGCGCTCGCGCGCCTGGTCGCCGGTCTCCTCGCCCAGCACGAGCTCGCCGGGGCGGGCGAAGAGGGCCGCCACCTGCTCGCGCCACTCCACGTCGCCGACGAGCGGCAGCGGCCCGCGCCGGTGCTCGGCCAGTCCGGGGTGCCGGCTCACGCCCTCCAGGCCCCACGCCTGGGCGAGCGCCTCGGCCGTCGCCACCGCCTTCGGCTCGTCGCTCGACCACAGGCGCTCCACGCGCCGCCCCGTGCCCGCCAGGAGCCTGTCGACCTCGGCGGCGAGGGCGTGACAGGCGGGCACGGCCTCCGGGTCGAGGCGCCACTCGCGCGCCGGCACGCCGGACCTGAGCAGCGGCCTGGCGTGCCTGACGAGGACCACGTCGGCGCCCGCCGGCTCGCGCGCGCCCGGTGGCGGCAGCCTCACGCCGCCGCCTCCCAGACCGCGAGGGCCGCACCCGTCGCGGCGCCGGGCGCGACGTCGAGGCCCACGGCCCGGGCCGCCGTCTCCAGCGCGCCGGCGAGCAGCACGAGGTCGTGCCTGTCGGCCCAGCCCAGCAGCGAGGGCCTGACGATGCGGTCCTTGAGGTCCCCCTGCCCGCCGCCCACGTGGAGGCCCAGCTCGGCCAGCGCGGCCGCGAGGCGAGCGGCGCCCACGCGCGTCGGCACCTCGAGGGCGGCGAGCGCCGGGCTGGGCCGGGACGCGAACCGCCTCAGGCCGCAGGCCTCGCCGGCGGCGAGCAGCGCGCGGTTCAGGCGCTCCTTCTCCCGCCACCGCGCCTCGAGGCCCGCCTCGAGCACGAGGTCGAGCGCGACGTCGAGGGCGGCCACCAGGGACGTGGCCGGCGTGCTGCCGGACCCGCCCTCGGCCTGCCGCTCGCGCTCGCGCCTGAGGTCGAGGTAGCCGGTGGGAACGAGGCCCTCCGAGCGGGACCAGGCGCGCGCGGAGAGCCAGGCGAAGCCGAGCCCCGGGGGCGTCATCAGGCCCTTCTGGGAGCCGGACACGACGGCGTCGAGGTCCCACTCGCGCGGCCGCAGCTCGGCGGCGGCGAGGCTGCTGACGGCGTCGACGATCACCAGCGCGTCGGGGGCGGCGGCTCGCGCCGCGCGGGCCACGGCCGCGACGTCGTGGAGCATGCCCGTCGAGGTCTCGGAGTGCACGACGACGACGGCCGCGGTACCGGGGCGCGCCGCGAGCTCGACCCGGAGGCGGTCCAGGTCGTACTCCTGGCCGTAGTCGGCCTCCAGCTCGGTGACCGCGAAGCCGAAGCGGCGGCACAGGCCCGCCCACTTCTCCCCGAACCGTCCCGAGCGCAGGCACAGCACCTCGGCGCCCGCGGGCACGCAGGCCAGCAGCGCGGCCTCGAACGCCGCGGAGCCGGAGCCGGTCACGACCACGACGTCATCCCCCGGCACGGCGAGGGCGTCGGCCAGCTTCGCCCTCACGCCGCTGAACAGCTCCCGGAACTCGGGCCCGCGGTGGTGCAGCACCGGCCGCGCCATGGCCGCCAGCACGGCGGGCGGCACCCCGACGGGGCCGGGGGCGTAGAGCCGGCGCCCGCGCGTCACAGCCTGACCATCCGCAACGTCTGGATCACGTCGTGCATCGACCGCAGGCGCGCGATCGTCGCGGGCTCCGGCGCGCTGTCGAGCGTGAGCACGAACATCGCCAGGCCGTCGTCGGAGACGCGCGAGAGCTGCATGCTGTTGATGTTCACGCCCGCCTCGCCGAGCACGGTGCCGACGCGGCCGACGGCGCCGGGCCTGTCGTAGTTCGTGCACACGAGCATCGTGCCCTCGGGCCTGATCTCCAGGGCGTAGCCGTCGATCGCCGTGATGCGCGGGCGGCCGGCGAGCACGGTCCCGGCCACGCTGGCCTCCCCGCCCGGTCCCCGCACGGTCGCGGTCACCTGCGTCGTGTACCCGCGGCCGCGCGCGGCCCTCACCTTCGAGACACGGATGTCGCGCTCGCGGGCGATCGAGGGGGCGTTGACGTACGTCGGCGGCTGGTCGAGCACTGGCTCCAGCAGGCCCTTGATCACGGCGGTGGCTATAGGGTCGGGGTCGATGGGGAACTCGCCCGCCAGCTCGATCTCGAGCTCGCGCACGCGCCCGCCGCCGAGCTGGCTGACGACCCGACCCAGCACCTCGCCGAGCTCGAGGTGGTCGCCGAGAGCCGCGACGACCTGGGGCGCCAGCGCCGGCGCGTTGACGACCCCGCGCGAGTAGTCGCCCTTGAGCGCCATCACGGTGCGCTCGAGGATCTCGGTGCCGACGCGGCCCTGCGCCTCGACGGTGTTCGCGCCCAGGTGCGCGGTGAGCACGACGTCGTCGCGGCCGATCAGGGGGTTGTCCGGGGTCGGCGGCTCGAGCACGAACACGTCGAGCCCCGCTGCGAAGACCTTGCCGCACTCGAGGGCCCAGAGCAGGGCCGCCTCGTCGACGATCCCCCCGCGAGCGGCGTTCACGACGACGGCGCCGTCGGGCAGGGCCGCCAGCTCCGCGCGGCCGATCATGCCCTCGGTCTCCTCGGTCAGGGGCGTGTGCACGGTGAGGAAGTCGGAGCGGGAGAGGAGCGCCCCGAGGTCGTCGAACAGCTCGACCTTGAGCTCCTCGGCGCGGTGGGGCGAGAGGTAGGGGTCGTACGCCCCGACGAGCATGCCCAGGCCCTGCGCCCGCCTGGCGACGAGCGAGCCGATGCGGCCCAGCCCCACGATGCCGAGGCGCGCGTTCTTCAGCTCGCGGCCCAGGAAGGCGCGGTCCCAGCGTCCGGAGCGGATCAGGCGGTCGGACCGGGCCACGCCGCGCGCCGCGGCCAGCATCAGCGCGACGGCGAGCTCGGCGGCCGACACGTTGTTCGCCTCGGGGGCGTTGACGACGAGGACGCCGCGGCGGCTGGCGGCCTCCAGGTCGATGTTGTCGACGCCGACGCCGCCCCTGCCCACGACCTTGAGGCGTTCGGCGCGCTCCAGGAGCTCGGCGTCGACGCGGGTCCGGCTGCGGGTGATGATCGCGTCGTAGGCGCCGACGAGCGCGAGCAGGTCGGCGCGCTCGATGCCGGGCCGGTAGTCGACCTCGATGTCGGGGTCTTCCACCTCCCCCAGCCGTATGGAGTCGGTGACGAGTATCCGCGCCATGGCGCGAGAGGTTACCACCGCCAGCTCCGCTCCGGGCTCAGCCGTTCCGGCACCCCGCCATGAGGCTCCCACACGCTCCGCTCGGCGCCCCGGGCCCGACCGCCCCGACGCGGCCTAGTGCACGAACCCCGTCACCGACCACCCGCTCGGCACCGGGAACGAGTCGACGCCGAGGACGTCCATGAACAGCTCGCCCTCGAGCCGCAGCAGCGTCGAGTAGCCCTGCATCGCGGCCTCGAGGGCCGCGCGCGCCTCGTCGGGCAGCGCGCCGGGCACCGGGTAGAAGAGCAGGTCGACGCGGGTCGTCTCCCCCGCCGCGATCGGCACGGGGCTCATGTCCTCCATCGCCACCGGCCAGCCGCCGAGCACGAGCGTGAGGTCCTTGCCGTGCAGGAAGTAGCCGATGTCGCCGGGGTTGTTCGCCAGGAGGACGACCTGCGCGACCGGCACGCCGGCGTGGAGCTCGTAGACGCGGCTGGCGCCCTCGTCGAGCCGCAGCAGCGGCGCCTGGGCGGTGCGGCGCGCGAACGTCGAGCCCTCCAGCAGCAGACGCGGCCGGGTCTCGAAGGCGTACGAGGCCGAGCTGAAGCGCAGCGTCCCCTCGACGGCGAACTCCAGCGGCCTGTCGACGAACGCGCGCGCGGCCGCGACGAAGAGCTCGTTGCGCCCCGCCAGGTCGGTGGTGACCTGGAACGAGACCGGCGCCGTGGCGTCGGGCTCGAGGAAGACGTCGGGCGCCAGCGCCCCCCGCACGGCCTGCCTGCCCTCCAGGAGCACCGTGTACGCGACGGTCTCGAGGCGCACCGGGAACTGGTTGGGGTTGCGCACGAGCGCGCCGACGGTCATCTCGAGCACGCCGCCGGCGCCGGGCGGGTCGAAACGCTCGATCGACGTCTGGCCGGGGACGAGCTCGAAGACCGGCGGCAGGATGTCCTGGATCTGCTCCGTGCGCCGGATGTCGGTGCGCGGCGCGCAGGCCGCTAGGAGCGCCAGGGAGATGGCCGCTGCCAACGACGTGAGCGCCCTGCGGTCCACGGGGAGAGTCTACCAGCGACGCGGCTCCCGCTGGCTGGGGGCGAAGGGCAGCAGCACGCACGTGAGCAGCACCGCCGCGATCAGCAGGAAGAACACCCCGTAGCTCGTCAGCGGCAGCCGGCCGGCGGCCGCCGTCAGCGACAGCGCCCGCTCGAAGAGGAGGAAGGGCAGGAGGGTGTAGACGGCCGTCGTGATCGCGGGCGTCAGCGCGGCGAGCCACGGCCGCGTGCCCGTCCAGCGCGCGCCGAGGACGGCCCCGGCCGCCGCCAGCACGAGGCCGGCGGCGAGGAACGCCAGCAGCGACGGCGTGCCTACGCCCTCGACCCAGCCGCCCCTGGCCGCCACGAGCACGTGCACGAGCAGGGGTGCCTGCGCGGCCACGACGAGCGTTGCGAAGCGGCCGCGACCCAGCACGATGCGCAGCAGCAGGCCGGCGCCCAGCCCGACGACGACGGCCAGCGCGCCGAAACGCACCAGCATCACATCACCTCCCTGACCATCACGGCCCGGCTGCGCCGCGTCAGCTCCTCGCGCAGCCGCGCGGCCCACGCGGCCCCGAGGTCGGGGTCGGCGGCGAGTATCGCCTGCGCCAGCTCGCGCGCCTGCTCGATGACCTGGCCGTCGGTGACGAGGTCGCCGACCGTGAGCTCGGGCAGCCCCGACTGCCGCGTGCCGCGCAGGTCGCCGGGGCCCCGGAGCTGGAGGTCGAGCTCGGCGATCGCGAACCCGTCCGCGTGCTTGACGAGCGCCTCGAGGCGCTTGCGGGTCTTGCGGCTCGCGTCGCCGGCGACGAGCAGGCAGTAGCTCTCCTGCGTGCCGCGACCGACGCGGCCGCGGAGCTGGTGGAGCTGCGACAGGCCGAAGCGCTCGGCGTTCTCGACGACCATCACCGTGGCGTTCGGCACGTCGACGCCGACCTCGATCACCGTCGTCGACACCAGCACGTCGGCGTCACCGGCGCGGAAGCGGTCCATCACCGCGTCCTTCTCCGGCTGCGGCATGCGCCCGTGGAGCATCTCGACCCTGACGCTCCCCGGCAGCACCTGCCTGAGGTCGTCGAAGAGCTGCGTCGTGGCGAGGACCTCGTCGAGGGCCTCGCTCTCCTCGATCAGCGGCGTGACGACGTACGCCTGGCGGCCGGCCGCGACCTGCGCGGCGACGAAGCGGTAGACCTCGTGGCGCCTGTTGGCGCCCACGAGCCGCGTCCTCACCGGCGTGCGGCCGGGCGGCAGCTCGTCGATCACGGTCAGGTCGAGGTCGCCGTAGAGGGTCAGGGCCAGGGAGCGGGGGATCGGCGTCGCGGACATCACCAGCACGTCGGGCACGCCCTGCAGCAGCGCGCGGCGCTGCGTGACGCCGAAGCGGTGCTCCTCGTCGATCACGGCCAGGCCCAGGTCGCGGAACTCGACGCCCTCCTGGATCAGGGCGTGGGTCCCGACGGCGACGTCGGTGTCTCCCGAGCGCAGGCGCTCCCTGACCCCGGCGCGCTCGCCGGCGGTCATCGCGCCCGTGAGCAGCTCGGTGCGCACGCCCAGGGGGAAGAGGTAGCGCTGGAGGTTCGCGAGGTGCTGGCGGGCGAGGATCTCCGTCGGCGCCATCAGCGCCGCCTGCCGCCCGCCCCGCACGGCCACGTACATCGCGGCCGCAGCCACGGCCGTCTTGCCCGAGCCGACGTCGCCCTGCAGCAGGCGCGCCATCTGGCGCGGGGCGGCCATGTCGGCGAGGACCTCGTCGAGGGCCCGGCGCTGCGCCCGCGTCAGCTCGAACGGCAGCACCGACGCGAACCGCTCCAGGTCCTCGGGCGCGGCAGGCTGGCTCTTGCCCAGGCGCGTGGGGTCGCGGCTCCTGAGCACCGCGAGCTCGAAGAAGAGGAAGTCGTCGAACTTCAGGCGGCGCATCGCGTCGCGGAGCTCCCCCTCGTCGTCGGGGAAGTGGGCGGCGCGCCAGGCCATGTCGAGCGGCACGAGTTCGTGGCGCTCGAGCCAGGTGCGCGGCAGGTGGTCGGGCAGGACGGGCAGCGCCTCGAGCAGCCGCATGACGGCGCGACGCACGTAGGCCTGGCTCGTGCCCTGGTCGGTCTTGTAGACGCCGACGATGCGGCCGAACGACAGCGACGCCTCGTCGTCGTCGACCTCGAAGCCCGTGACGCTCAGCTCGACGCGGCCGCCGTGCAGCTTGACCTTGCCGCTGACCACGAGGTCGAGGCCCGGGTAGACCTGCTTCTCGAGCCACGGCTGGTTGAACCACACGGCCGTGAAGCGCTGCCCCGAGGCCCCCTCGACGTAGGCGCGCATGACGTGCAGCCCGCGGCGGCTCCGCGTGGAGCTGCGGCTCAGCACGCGCCCGGTCACCGTGGCGGTCTGGCCGTCCTCGAGGGCGCTCAGGCTCGGCAGCACGCGGCGGTCCTCGTAGCGCCTGGGCAGGTAGGTGAGGAGTTCGCGGTAGGTCCTGATGCCCATCGCCCCGAGCTTCCTGGGCGCCTGGGCGCCGAGGTCGACGAGGCGCGAGTCCAGCGGCTCGTCGAGGCGGTCGGCGGTGAACGCCCCGCCGTCGCGGGGCGCGTCCCTCCCGGTGGCGGCGCCGCTCCTCACGTGAAGAGTCTACTAAGGCCGCCTCCGTTGCCTGTCTCCGAGGGGCTTGGCTATGCTCCACTGCGATGACCGTCGGTAAAGGCGCGGGCCACGCGGGCGCCAGACCCCGCCGGCGGAGCGTGGAGAGGTAGTCATGAGAAGACTAGTCAGCGTACTCGCCGTCCTAACGGTCGCGGCCTTCGCCGCGGCGCAGGACCTCGGTGGCCGCGAGCTCGTCGTGGGCTCCGACACCACCTACCCGCCCTTCGAGATGGTCAACGAGCAGGGCGAGATCGTCGGCTTCGACGTCGACGTCGTGAACGCCATCTGCGAGCGCATCAACTGCGTCGCGCGGTTCCAGACGACCGCCTGGGACGGCATCTTCCCCGCCCTCGCCCAGGGCGAGTTCGACATGGTCGCCTCCGGCGTCTCGATCACGCCCGAGCGTGACCAGATCGTCGACTTCACCGAGCCCTACCTGGTCGTGAACCAGGCGATCACGGTCCGCGTCGAGGACGCTGCGCTCACGGCGGAGGACTTCACGGCCGAGGGCAGCACCCTCGTGCTCGGCGCCCAGCTCGGCACGACCAACGCCTCGCTCGGCGAGGAGATGGTGGGCGACCGCCTGCGCCTCTACGACACCTTCAACTCGGCGATCCAGGCGCTCCTCAACGGCGACGTCGACGGCGTGATCATCGACGGCGTCACCGCCGACGCGTTCGCGCAGCAGTACGCCGGCGACCTCGTCGTCGAGATCCGCGGCCTCTCCTCCGACCCGCTCGGCCTCGTCTTCCCCGAGGGCGACCCGCTGGTCGACGACTTCAACGCCGGCCTGGCGGCGATCCAGGCCGACGGCACGCTCGACGCGCTCATCGAGAAGTGGTTCGGCGCCGAGGAGTGACCCCACAGCCGCACCGTTGAACCGTCCGGGGCCGGCCGCAGGGCCGGCCCCGTCGCTTGGGGCCTCCGCCCCCGGCCGGCGCGCCAACTCGGGCCACGGCGCGCCCCCGACCACGCACGCGAGCGGCCGCTAGCGCGTTAGCCTGAGCGGACTGTGAGCCGCACCCAGCCCTCCGCGCGGCAGGCGGGCGGACCGCTCAGGCGCGTGCGCCCGAGCAACATCGTCCTGCTGGCGCTGCTGCCCCTCGTGGTCTACCTGTTCGCCAGCGACGTCGACTACCAGTCCGCCCTGCGCTTCCTGCTCCCCGGCCTGCGCTACACGATCTCGGTGACGCTGCTGGGCTACGCGCTGGCCGCCGTGCTCGGCCTGGCGCTGGCCCTGCTCCTGCTGCTCAAGCCCGGCAAGCGCACGCTGCCCACCTTCTTCGCGCTCGGGGGCGTGGGCCTCGTCGTGGGCGCCCTGTTCCTCCTCGCCCCCAAGACCGAGCTCGTGCTGGCGGGCTCGCCCGAGGGACGCGTCGCCATCGTGCGCGGCACGCCGGCCCGCATCGTCGAGGTGGTCCAGGACGGCTCCTACGCCGAGGGGGCGCAGGAGCGCCGGTTCCTCAGCGCCCTCGACGCCCAGGCGGCCCTCGGCTTCCTGGCCGAGGGCCGCGTCGGCGCCGTGCTGCTGCCGCCCGAGCGGGTGCCCGCCGACCTCCCGGAGCTGTGGCGCGTCGAGTTCCTGCCCGACACGGCCCGCAACCCGGCCTTCCTCGGGATCGGCCTGGGACTGGCGTTCCTGCTGCTGGCCTTCGCCGGCTGGCAGACCGGCCACCACCCGCTGAGCGTGTTCGCCGAGCTCTACGTCGACCTGATCCGCGGCGTGCCGATGCTCGTCGTCGTCCTCTTCATCGGCTTCGTGATCCCCGGCGCGCTCCGCGACCTCACCGGCGGCCGGGTCGTGATCCGCCACGACCTCCTGCGCGGGGTGCTCGCGATCGCGATCGGCTACGCCGCCTACATGGCCGAGATCTTCCGGGCCGGGATCGAGGCGATCCCCAAGGGCCAGATCGAGGCGGCGCGGAGCCTCGGGCTCACGTCCGGGCAGACGGCGCGGTTCGTCACGCTGCCCCAGGCGCTGCGCATCGTCCTGCCGCCCCTCGGCAACGAGTTCATCGCGATGCTGAAGGACACGGCCCTGCTGTCCGTCATCGGCGTCGGGGACGTCACGCAGAAGGCGCGCGAGTTCGGCGCCGCGACCCTGAACCTGTTCCCGCCGTACAACAGCGCGGCCGTCATCTACATCGCCCTGACGCTGGCGGCCTCGAGCCTGCTGAAGTCGCTCGAGAGGCGCTCGGCGTGGACGCGGTGAGCGCCGGGGGCGGGCGGACGCGGGGCGCTGCGGGGCCCACCGCCGCCGAGCTCTCGGCGGCCGTCGCCGAGGTCGACCTCTCGGCGCTGGCGCACAACCTCCGGATCGTGCGCGACGCCGTGTCGCCGGGGGCCGACGTGATGGCCGTCGTCAAGGCCAACGCCTACGGGCACGGCCTGCCGGGCACGGCGCTCCACCTCGAGTCGCTCGGCGTGGGCTGGTTCGCCGTGGCCACGCCCGTCGAGGCCCTGACCCTGCGCCGGGGCGGTCTGCGCGCCCGCGTGCTCCTCCTGTCCCCAGTGGGCGAGCCCGCCACCGTCGCCGCGCTCGCCGCCGCGGGCGTCTCGCTCACGGTCCCGGGCGAGCACGCCCTCGAGGCGATCGCCGCCGCCCGTCTGGGGTCGCCGGTCGACGTGCACCTGAAGCTCGACACCGGCATGGGCCGCATCGGGGCGCGCACCCCCGAGGCGGCGGCGCGCCTGGCCGTAGCCGCCGCGCGCACGCCCGGCGTGCGGGTCGCGGGCACGTTCACGCACCTCTTCGCCTCCGAGGAGGAGGACGAGGCGGCGACGCTCGAGCAGCTCTCGCGCTTCGACGACGGCGTGGCCGCCATCCTCTCCGCCGGCGTGGACCCGGGGCTGCGGCACGCCGCGAACTCGGGCGCGGTCTTCCGCTTCCCCCGCCACCACCTCGACCTGGTGCGCCCGGGCATCGTGCTCTACGGCTACCACCCGGGACCCGTGGTCGCCGACATGGCGCCGGGCCTGCGCCCCGCCATGCGGTTCACGGCGCCGGTGAGCTTCGTCAAGCGGGTGCCGGCGGGCACCACCGTGTCGTACGGCGGCCTGTGGCGCGCGGAGCGCGAGACCGTCGTCGCGACCGTCAGGGCCGGCTACGCCGACGGCTACCGACGCTCGCTCACCGGCCGCGCCGCCGTCGGGCACCGCGGCCGGCTCCTGCCGGTCATCGGGCGCGTGTGCATGGACCAGCTCATGGTCGACGCCACCGGCGCCGAGGTCGACGAGGGCGAGCGCGTCGTGCTGTGGGGGCCGGGCGGGCCCAGCGCCGAGGCGCTAGGCGAGGCGATCGGCACCGTGTCCTACGAGATGCTCACGGGCGTGGCCGCGCGCGTGGGGCGGACGTACGTGCCCGCGCTGCCGCCGCTGGCCTGAGGCCGGGCCAGCGCTCAGCGCGCCTCGGCGGCGGCCTCCTCCTCGAGCGCGTGCTCTAGCTCGGGGTCGACGGGGGTGGCCACCACGCTGATCACGCGGCGGCCGTCGGCCTGCTCGACCTCGAAGCGCATGCCGGAGAGGGTGACGGCCTCGCCCGGCTCGGGGATGTGGCCGAGCTCGTCGATCATGAAGCCGGCGAGCGTGTCGTAGTCGCCGTCCTCGTCGAACCTGATGCCCAGCGCGGCCCCGATGTCCTGCAGGTTCGCGGCCCCGAGCAGCCGGTAGGCGCCGCCCTCTAGCGCGCTGATCTCGGCCTCCTCGTCCTCGTCGGTCTCGTCGTAGATGTCGCCGGTGATCTCCTCGATGATGTCCTCGAGCGTGATCACGCCGGCGGTGCCACCGAACTCGTCGACGACGACGGCGAAGTGGCTCTTGCGCGACCGCATGTCGCGCAGCAGCGCGGCCACCGAGAGCGTCTCGGGCACGAACTGCACGGTCGTCATGAGGTCGGCGACGCGCGCGCCCTCGAGCGCCTCCGACCCCTCGAGGTACCTGAGGAGGTCGCGGGCGTAGACGACGCCGCGGACGTTGTCGATCGTCTCGGCGTAGACGGGGAGGCGGCTGTAGCCGTGCTCGCGCACGAGCGCCAGGAGCTCGAGGAGGCTGGCGTCCTCGGAGACGCCGATCACGTCGACGCGCGGCGTCATGACCTCGCGCACGACGGTCTCCTCGAGGTCGATGACGCCGCGGATCATCGCCTGCTCCTCGGACTCGAGGACGCCCGACTCTCCGGCGCTGCGCAGCAGCTGCCTCAGCTCCTCCTCCGACATCTGCGCGCTCAGGCTCGTCTCGATGCGGAACAGCTTCAGCACGCCCTTCGTCAGGTACGTGAAGAGCGCGCCGACCGGGTAGACGACCACGGACAGTAGATAGACCGGTCTGACCACCGCGCGCGCCAGGCCGACCGGGTCGCGCAGCGCGACCGACCGCGGGATGATCTCGGCGAAGACGAGCAGCAGCAGGACGCTGGCGACGCCGCCGTAGGCGGTGGCCAGCCACGGCGACACCGACGTGCCGGCGGCGAGCTGCATGGCGCTGACCACCAGCAGCGCCGTGAGCGCGACGTCCGTCGCGGTGCGCGCGATCAGCAGGGTGGTGACGAAGCGCTGCGGGTCGCGCTCGATCAGCGCCAGCGCGCCGTTGCCGTCGTCGCGGCCCTCCCAGAGCTGGCGCAGGCGCCACTCCGAGAGCGAGCCGAGCGCCGCCTGGCAGGCCGAGGCGAACGCCGAGACCAGCAGGAACGCCGCCGCCAGGCCGATGCGCCCGGCGCCGATGCCGTCCGGCAGGCCGCCGTCGCCCGCGCCCTGCGCGAGCGCCGTTGTCGTCAGGTGGATGAGGGGGAGGGTCGTCAAGGCGCGCGCGACGCGCCAAGGACTACTCGGAGGTTCGTCCATCAAGCTGAGCGCCACTCTAGCACAGGCCGGATGGGCTTCCGTGCCAGACGCGACGCGCGTGCTCGGCCCGGCCGGCCGCGAGCCGGCGGTATGCTCGGTGACCGATATGTCGCTCATCGTCATCGAGGGCCCCATCGGCGTGGGCAAGACCAGCCTGGCGCGCATCCTCTCCGAGCGCCTCGGCGCGAGGCTCCTCCTCGAGGTCGTCGAGGAGAACCCGTTCCTCGCCCGCTTCTACGAGGACAAGGAGCGCTACGCCTTCCAGACCGAGGCGTTCTTCCTCCTCTCGCGCTTCAAGCAGCACGCCGAGCTCTCGCAGGCCGCGCTCTTCCAGCGGCACACCGTCGCGGACTACCTCTTCGACAAGACCTTCCTGTTCGCCTCCCTGAACCTGCACGGGGACGAGTTCGAGCTCTACCGCACCCTGTTCGACCAGCTCCGCTCGCGCCTCCCCGACCCGGACCTGACCGTCTACCTGCGCGCCGAGCCCGACCTGCTACTGAGGCGCATCGCCAAGCGGGGCCGCGAGTTCGAGACGGACATGCGGGCCGACTACCTCGCCGAGATCACCGCCGCCTACGACCGCTACTTCGACGCCGCGCCGTTCCCCGTCGAGGTCGTCGACGCCGGGGCGATCGACTTCGTCGCGGTCGAGGCGGACCGCGAGGCGCTGGTCGCGCGCGTGCTCGGCCGCCTCGAGGCCGTCGCCTCGTGAGGCAAGCGAACGGCGGCCTCTACGTGGCCGTCGCCGGGAACATCGGCGCCGGCAAGTCCACCCTCACGCGCATCCTCTCCGAGCGCTACCATCTCGCGCCGGTCTTCGAGGCCGTCGACGAGAACCCGTACCTCGCCGACTTCTACGCCGACATGCGCCGCTACGCGTTCCACTCGCAGGTCTTCTTCCTCGCCGCGCGCCTGCGCCAGCACCTGCGCGAGGTGAACCCGGGCCGGCGCGTGATCCAGGACCGCACGGTCTACGAGGACGCCAACGTGTTCGCGCGGCTCCTGGCCGAGGACGGCCTGCTGGACCCGCGCGACCACGGCAGCTACACCCTGCTGTACGACGCCGTCGCCTCGGCGCTGCGGCCGCCCGACCTGCTCATCTACCTGCGCGCCTCCCTGCCGACGCTCAAGGCCCACATCAGGCTCCGCGGCCGCGAGTACGAGGCCGACATCGACGACGCCTACCTCGAGCGCTTGGGCGACCTCTACGAGCGCTGGATCGAGGACTACTCCCTCTCCCCCGTCGTCGTCGTGCCCGGTGACGACCTCGACTTCGTCGGCGACGAGCGCGACCTGGCCCTCGTCCTCGACCTGCTCGAGCGCCACGGGCTGGCGCCGCCGATGGTGCGCTGAGGACCGTGCGCCTCTCGACCCTGCTGGCCGCAGCCTCCGCGCGCGCCGCCGACGCCGTGGGCGACGTGAGGGCCGCGGGCCTCGCGCGCGACCCGGAGGTCACGGCCGTGGTGCAGGACCACGGCCGCGCGACGCCCGGCGCCCTGTTCGTCGCGCGCCGCGGGGCCAGGTTCGACGGGCACGCCTTCGCCGCCGCGGCGGTCGCCGGCGGGGCCGTGGCCGTCGTCGGCGACGCGCCCGCGGAGCGGGTGGCGGGCCTGGGAGGCGTCCCGTACGTGCGCGTGCCCGACGCGAAGCGCGCCCTCCCGCACCTCGCCGCCGCGCTCCACGGCTACCCGTCCGAGAGGCTCAGGGTCGTGGGCGTGACGGGCACAGACGGCAAGACGACGACGAGCTTCCTCCTGGCCCACGTGCTCGGCGCGCGCCGCGAGACGGGGCTGATGAGCACGGCGGCCGTGCGCCTGGGCGGCGAGGAGCTGGGCCTCGAGGGCCACTTCACGACGCCCGAGGCGCCCGAGGTGCAGGCCTTCCTGGCCCGCTGCGCCGCGTCCGGCGCCACCCACGCCGTGCTCGAGAGCAGCTCGCACGGCTTCTCGCAGCACCGGCTCGACGCCGTCGCCTACGCGGTCGGGGTCGTCACCAACGTCTCGCCCGAGCACCTCGACCACCACGGCACGTTCGCGGCCTACGTCGACGCCAAGGCGACCCTGGTCAGGCGCGCCGCCACCGCCGTGCTGAACCGGGACGACGCCGGCTTGGACGCGTTCGCGGCCGCCGCCGGCGAGGCGGGCGCGCGCGTCGTCACCTACGGCCAGTCCCCGGGCGTCGACGCGCGCCTGCTGCGCGTGGCGGAGCCGCGTGGCGCCCTCGAGCTGACGCTCGACCTGCTCGGCGAGCGCGTGGTCGCGCGGCTGCCCATGGTCGGCCGCTACAACGCCTGGAACGCCGCCGCGGCGCTGGCCACGGCCGTCCTCGAGGGCGTGCCCGCCGACGCGGCCGCCGCGGCGCTCGCCTCGTTCCCCGGCGTGCCAGGGCGCATGCAGGTGATCGCCACGACGCCGTTCACGGTCATCGTCGACTTCGCGCACACCCCGCCTGCCCTGGCCAAGGCGCTGGCGGCCGTCCGCCGCCCCGGCGCCAGGACGCTGGTCGTGGTCGGCTCTGCCGGCGAGCGCGACCCCGGCAAGCGCGCGCCGCTGGGCGAAGCCGCCGTGCGCGGCGCGGACGTGGCCGTGCTCACCGAGGAGGACAGCCGCTCGGAGGACGTGAGCGCGATCCTGGCCGCGATGGCGCGCGGCGCCGAGGCCGCCGGCGGGGTCAGAGGCGAGACGTTCCACCTCGAGCCCGACAGGCGCGAGGCGATCGCCCTGGCCTACCGGCTGGCGCGGCCCGGCGACGTCGTCGTGCTCGCCGGCAAGGGCCACGAGCGCACGCTCGAGCGCGCCGACGAGACCGTGCCATGGGACGAGGCCGCCACGGCCAGGGAGCTGCTCCCGCCCGGGGCCGCCTGAGGACGCGGGCGCCGTCCGCGGGGGAGCGCGGCGGGGCCCCGGGACCTACCGGCCGCCGGCGCCGCGCCCGGAGGCGCCCGGCACGGCCGCGCGCCCGTACTACGATTCGGCCATGCAGGACGCGAGCTTCAGGCCGCTCGACATGATCGTCGCCAAGCGGGACGGGCGCGAGCACACGGCGGCGGACCTCAAGCGCCTCGTCGACGGCTTCGTCGCCGGCGAGGTGCCCGACTACCAGATGGCCGCGTGGCTCATGGCCGTGTGCTGGCGCGGCATGACGCCGCGCGAGACCGCCGACCTGACGCTGGCGATGGCGCGGTCGGGCGAGACGCTCGACCTGGGCGACCTGCCGCACACCGTCGACAAGCACTCCACCGGCGGCGTCGGCGACAAGACCACGCTGGTGCTGGCGCCCCTCCTCGCCAGCCTCGGCGCCACGGTCGCGAAGATGTCGGGCCGCGGCCTGGGACACACGGGCGGCACCGTCGACAAGCTCGAGAGCATCCCCGGCTTCTCCGTCGACCTCGACGAGGAGCGCTTCAGGCGCCAGGCGCGCGAGGTGGGCGTCGTCGTCACCGGACAGTCGAAGGACCTCGCGCCCGCCGACGGCCTGATCTACGCGCTGCGCGACGTGACGGGGACCGTCGAGTCGCTGCCGCTGATCGCGGCCAGCATCATGAGCAAGAAGCTCGCCGGCGGGGCCCACAGCATCGTCCTCGACGTGAAGGTCGGCTCCGGCGCGTTCATGCGCACCGAGGCGGACGCCCGGGAGCTCGCCCTGACCATGGCGGCGATCGGCCGCCACGCCGGCCGCGACGTCACGGCCGTGCTCTCGAGCATGTCGGAACCGCTCGGCCGCGCCGTCGGCAACGCGATCGAGGTCGTCGAGGCCCGCGACTGCCTCCGCGGAGGCGGGCCCGCCGACCTCCGCGAGCTGTGCGTCGTGCTGGCCTCGCAGGTCCTGGCGCGCACGGGCCTGCCGGCGGCCCGCGCCGACGTGGAGCGGGCGCTCGACGACGGCTCGGCCTACGAGCGCTTCGAGCGCTGGGTCGCGGCCCAGGGCGGCGACGTGGGGGCGCTCGCCTCGCTCACCCTCGCGCCTGACCAGGAGCTGGTGCGCGCGCCGCGCTCGGGGGTGCTGGCGGCGCTGGAGGCCAGGGCGATCGGCGAGGCCGCCGGGCTCCTCGGCGGCGGCCGCGCGCGCAAGGGCGACGCCGTCGACCACGGCGTCGGAGTGCTGCTCCACGCCAAGGTCGGCGACCCGGTGACGGAGGGCGAGCCGGTCGCGACCCTCTACCACCGCGGCGGCAAGGGGCTGGCCGAGGCCGCCCGGCGCGTGCGCGACGCCGTCAAGGTGGCCGACCAGGCGGAGAAGCCTCCGCTCGTGCTGGCGACCGGGCTGGGCCTCGAGGGCTAGGCCGTGCTCGCCCGCGAGGAGCTCGCCCGCTACGCCAGGCAGATGCTGCTGCCGGGCTTCGGCGTCGCGGGGCAGGAGCGCCTCAAGGGCTCGAGCGTGCTCGTCGTCGGCGCCGGCGGCCTCGGCAGCCCCGCGCTCCTCTACCTCGTGGCGGCTGGCGTCGGCCGCGTCGGCGTCGTCGACGACGACGTCGTCGACGCCTCGAACCTCCACAGGCAGGTGCTGCACGGGTCGGCCGACCTCGGTCGCCCGAAGACCGAGTCCGCGGCCGAGCGCCTCCGCGAACTCAACCCCCACGTGGCGCTCGAGCCGCTGCCCGCGCGGCTCACCGGCGACGACGCCCGCGAGGTCGTGAGCGAGTACGACGTCGTGCTCGACGGCTCGGACAACTTCCCCACCCGCTACCTCGTCAACGACGCCTGCGTCCTCGCGGGGAAGCCGCTCGTGTTCGGCGCCCTCTCGCGCCTCGACGGGCAGGTCGGCGTGCTGGTGAGGGGGTCTGTCGGGGAGGCGGGCGCCGCTCGCGACGACCGCGTCGCCTGCTACCGCTGCGCGTTCCCCACCCCGCCCGCGCCCGGCACGGTCCCGAGCTGCGCCGAGGCGGGCGTGTTCGGACCCCTGCCCGCCGTGGTGGGGAGCCTGATGGCCTCGGAGGCCCTGAAGCTCCTGCTCGGCTGGGAGGGCGTGCTCGCGGGCCGGCTCCTGCTCGTCGACCTGGCGGCTCCGGCCACGCAGTCCGTCGCCCTGGAGCGCGACCCGGCCTGCCCCGCCTGCGGCGACGCCCCCACGATCACGGGGCCGATCGATTACGAGGCGTTCTGCGGCGTGACCCGGGACTGACGCCGGCGGCCGCGACGGGCACGGGCCGCGGCCTCCCGCGCTAGGGCGGGGCCGCAGCCCGTGCCGGGGCCCTGGCGACGACGTGGGAGCCGGCCCTGGCGCCGGCTCCCCCACCCCGCGGACTTCGCGAGTAGCCCGTGGCTAGTCTTGGCCGAACACCGGCACGCCGTCGGGGCAGAGCCTGACGGCCGGGTTGTAGTCCTCGAACGTCCCGCTGGGGTTATCCTTCCACAGCCAAGCGTGGAGCACCCACAAGGGCAGGACAGGGTGCTGGTGCAGCTCCATCCCGAACAGCGTCGGCGGTACCGAGCCGTCCCAGGCCTCGACGGGGACGATGTACTCGTGCGCGACCAGGCCCGCGACGTTGCCGAAGGCGTCCAGCTCGTACACGAGCGCCTCGGGCTGCGCGGCGTCGAGGACGGCGTCCATCAGGTCCTCGCGCAGGTAGTGGAGGCCCATGCCGCCGCGCGCCTCGTCGTGGAAGCAGCCGAGCGAGGTCAGCGTGCTGACGTACCCTGCCGCCTGCGCCGCGGCGACGTCCTGGAAGGGCGCGCCGGCCAGGTAGGCCCGCGTGACCTCGGCCGGGTCGGGCTCGCCCATGCCGGCCATGTCCTGCGCCCAGGCGCCGGCCGCCAGCAGCCCGGCCGCCACGACCGCCGCCGCGGCCGTCCGCCTCGCCAGCGACGCCGCGTGGCGTCGCCCTGCCGTCCGGTAGTGCCGGAGATGCCGCATACCTCTCTCTCCTCTCGCGACTCACGCGGGCCGCGCGCTGTGCGGCCCGCGTTCGGCACGAGGTTAGGGCCGAGGGGCGCCCGCGTTCGTCGGGGGTTCCCCCTAGGTTGCGGGTCCGCGAGCGGTCAGGGCCCGCGAGCCGCGGGGCGCGGTTCGGCGCCGCGCCCCGCGGCGCGAGAGGCCCGGCGCCCCGCGACGAGGCGGGAGCGGTCAGACGCCGCGCGACGAAGCGGAAGAGGCCCGGTGCCGCGGGGAGCGGCGGGAGCCGCGACGGCGAGCGCCCCTTGCATCACCGGCCGTTGACACGCCCCTTCCCGCCCCGGTACTATTCCTTTTGCGCCGCTCACGGCGCCGAAGCGTTGACTGACGACGCGGGGTGGAGCAGTCTGGTAGCTCGTCGGGCTCATAACCCGAAGGTCATCGGTTCAAATCCGATCCCCGCAACCAACCAGGAGGGCCCCTCTCACGAGGGGCCCTCCCTTCGTCCCTGCCGCTGGGCCGCCGCGCGAGCGCCGAGGCCCTCACGCCCTCGGCCGCGGCCGCGACGTGCTCACGCGAGCCGGGGCTAGACTGGGAGCCCGTGACCGACGAGACCGAACGCGACGAGGACATCAGCCGCGCCGAGGGCGCCGAGGCGCCCGGGGCCGCGACCGACGACGCGCCTGCGACGCCGCCCGAGGTCGGCGAGCGTCCCGTCACGCGCTCGGGGTTCGTGGCGATCGTCGGCAAGCCGAACGTCGGCAAGTCGACGCTCCTGAACACGATGCTGGGCGTCAAGGTCGCGCCCATAACGCCCAAGCCGCAGACCACCCGCCGCGGGGTGCGCGGCATCTACACGTTCGAGGACAGGCAGCTCGTGTTCGTCGACACGCCGGGGCTCCACCGCGGCGGGGACACCGTCCTGGACCAGGCCATGCACCGCGAGGTGCGCGACGCCGTCGTGGACGTGGACTTCGTCCTGTGGGTCGTCGACCTGCGGCGCCCGCCGAGCGACGAGGACAAGGACGTCGCGCGCCTCCTCTCCGGCCTCCCGCCCGAGGTGCCCGTGATCATCGTCGGCAACAAGGTCGACGCCGCGAAGTACCCAGAGGAGGCGCTCCAGCTCTACGGCGACCTGCTGCCGACCGCCGAGCGCTCCGTGGCACTCTCGGCCCTCAACGACCCCAAGGCCGTCTACGCCCTGCGGGACGACCTCCTCGACCGCCTCGAGGAGGCCCCGTTCTTCTTCCCCGGCGACGTGCGCTCCGACCAGACCCGCGAGCAGTGGGCGGCGGAGCTGATCCGCGAGGCCGCGATGATCCACCTCAGGCAGGAGCTGCCGTACACGGTGGCCGTGCAGGTCGTCGACTGGCAGGACCCGCCCGAGGAGGGCAGGCCGATCGTGATCACCGCCGAGATCTGGGTCGAGAAGCCGGGTCACAGACGCATCGTGATCGGCTCGGGCGGCGCGATGATCAAGGAGATCGGGCGGATGGCCCGCAAGCAGCTGGAGGTCTTCCTGCAGGAGCGCGTGTTCCTCGAGCTCGAGGTCGTCGTGCGCCGCGACTGGCGCCGCGACAAGGAGGCGCTGCGCGAGCTCGGCTACGAGCCCTGAGCGCCGGCGCGCAGCTCCGCACGCACCATGCCGATCACAGCACGCTGGCGTGACTTGAGCTCCCTCCCCGCCCCGCGCGGGCGCGATGCGATGCCGGGCGTCTACGAGCTCGCCGACGCGCGGAAGCGCGTGATCTACATCGGCCAGTCGGCGACCGACGTGCCGAACCGCATCCGTCAGCACCTCTCCCGCCCGACGTGCGTGCGCGAGCACGCCTGCTACTGGCGCTACGCCTACAGCCGCGTGCCCCAGGCCGAGGAGGCGCGGCTACTGGCGGCGTACCGCGCCAGGCACGGCGGCGCGGTACCCCAATGCAACCGCGCGGTGCCGCTCACGCGCGACGCCAAGCGGCGGTTCGCGGAGAGGTTCGGCGGCGAACCCGAGTGAGAGCCCGGAACACGTTGGGTGACCCGCGAATAACGCGATAACCATCGCAATCCTGTGAAAAGCTCTACTTGTGGCACATTTTGGGCCGTGATATAAGGACTCAGGCGAGGAGCTGAACACTTCTCAAGTTCGTTTGGAGGCTCTGCATGCGCAAGTTCTTGGTTTCCCTGATCGCCGTGGCCGCGCTCGGTGCCGGCACCGCATTCGCGCAAGGCGGGTACTGGGCGGGCTTCAGCGTGGGCTACCCCGGTGCGGCGCTGCACTTCGGCATCGACAACATCTCCCCCGGCCTCGCCGCGCGCATCAACGCGGGCTACAACTACATCGGCGCGGGCGGCTTCGCCCTCGGCGCTGACGTCCTCTACGACCTGGCCGTCGACACGGGCACGGCTCCGATCGACGTCTACGTCGGCGGCGGCCTCGGCCTCGGCATCGGTACCGGCGTCGACGTGGCGGTGAACGCCTTCGTCGGCGGCGAGTTCAGCCTCGCGCAGTCGGGCCTCCCCGAGGGCGGCGTCTTCCTCGAAGCCGGCCCCTCGCTCGGCTTCAACCCGTTCCAGCTCGGCATCGCCGCCAAGCTCGGCTTCAACTACCACTTCTGATCCGCGAGCAGTAGCGAGACGGACGGAGGCCCCCGCGCTGCGGGGGCCTCTCCATTCTTGTCTGTTCGCGACTACAGCTTGCCGAGATAGGTGTCGCAGTCCTTCTCCCGGTAGTAGGTATAGAGGTGATGGAGCCTCTCATCTGCTGCCCTGATCGCGTCCGCGTTGCTGGCTTCGTTAGCGAAGATCGCCGGCCAGAAGAAGATTGCCCACGCGACGTTCTGCCCGGAGAGGCCTTTGTTCGATTCCGCCTCGGCCTTGAGGGATCGAGTCTTGGTTATCTCTGTCGCCAACTCGTCACACGAGAGCTGACTGTCCACGAACGGGTCGTAAGACTTTACAGCTGGCGCGCAGGCGACCACTGCGACTCCTGCGAGCACCACACCGAATCCAAGAGTGAGCTTCTTGTACACTTTCCCCCCTGATTCCGTGACCCCAGCGCACCTGTCAGGCCACGTCTCATCCTACTCACGAATCACTCACGCTATCCGTGGGCTGGAGTGAAATCGGGCCAACGTCAGTCGAACGGTTAGTTGCAGTAGTGGACTATCCGACCAGGTAGAGCACGTCGGTGACCGCGCTCGGCAGGTCCTCGGTCTTCAGCCCGCGCTTCTTGATGCTGAAGCCGGGCGGGTAGCGCGTGGCCTCGACCTGGAACGGGAGCTGCTTGAGGGCCCTGGCGTCGTAGTCGAGGGCCTCAGCGTCGCCGTGCAGGCTGATCTGCACGTCGGTCATGTGCTCCTTGATCGTCGCCACGCCCTTCGACCCGGCCAGGATGCGCAGGCGGGTCAGCTCGACGAACGCCTTGACCTCGGGCGGGAACGGCCCGTACGCCTCGCGCAGCTCCTTGGCGACGCGCGCGACCTCGGCCAGCGAGTCCGTCTCGGCGAAGCGACCGTAGAAGTTCACGCGGACGTCGTCGTCCTGCACGTACGCGGGGCTGAGGCGGGCGTCGACCGATAGGTCGATGGTCACCTGCGGACGCTCGGCGGCGCGCTGCTCGCCCTTGAGCTTCGCGATCTCCTCGGCGAGGAGCTCGGTGTAGACCTCGAGCGACACGGCGCTGATGTGCCCGTGCTGTTCGGGCCCCAGCAGGTTCCCGACGCCGCGGATCTCCATGTCCTTCTCGGCCAGCAGGTGGCCCGACCCGAGGTCGTTGAGCTCGGCGATCGCGTACAGGCGCCGCTGCGCCTGCTCGGTGAGCCTGCCAGGGTAGAGCATGTAGGCCCACGCCTCGGTCTCGCGCCTGCCGACGCGGCCGCGGAGCTGGTAGAGCTGGGCCAGGCCGAGCCTGTCGGCGCGCTCGATCACGAGCGTGTTCGCCCCGGTGATGTCGAGCCCCGACTCGACGATGGTCGTCGAGAGCAGCACGTCGTAGGCGCCCTCGTCGAACCCGAGCATGACCTCCTCGAGCTCGTCCTCGGGCATCTGGCCGTGGGCGACGCCGATGCGAGCCTCCGGGACCAACTGCGCGAGCGTGCGGGCGCGCAGGCTCATCGAGCCGACGCGGTCGTGGATGTAGAACACCTTGCCGCCGCGCTCGAGCTCGGCCAGCACGGCCTCGCGCACGGTCATCGGGTCGTAGGGCTGGAGGACCGTCTGGATCGGCTTGCGTCCACGGGGCGGCGTGAGGATCTGGCTGACGTCGCGCAGGCCCACGAGGCTCATGTAGAGGGTCCGCGGGATCGGCGTCGCCGACAGCGACAGGACGTCGACGTCGGCCTTGAGGCTCTTCAGCCGTTCCTTCTGGCCCACGCCGAAGCGGTGCTCCTCGTCGACGATCAGCAGGCCGAGGCGCTTGTACTCGATGCTCTCGGCCAGCAGGCGGTGCGTGCCGACGACCACGTCCACGCCGCCGTCCTTCAGGCCCTTCAGGACGTCGCGGGCGACCTTGTCGGGGGTGAAGCGCGAGAGCATCTCGACGCGCACGGGCAGCCCCGCGAACCGGTCCCTGAAGGTCTCGAAGTGCTGCTTCGCGAGCACGGTGGTGGGCACGAGCATCGCCACCTGGTAGCCGTGGCCCACGACGCGGTGCGCGGCCCGCAGCGCGACCTCCGTCTTGCCGAAGCCGACGTCGCCGGAGATCAGGCGGTCCATCGGCACCTCGCGCTCCAGGTCGGCGAAGACGTCGGCGACGGCCTTCTCCTGGTCGGGCGTGAGCTCGTACCCGAAGTTCTTCTCGATCAGCGGGTCCCAGTCGGGCAGCGGCGGGAACGCCGTGCCCGTGGCGACCTGGCGCTTGGCGTAGGCCTTGATCAGCTCGGCGGCGAGCTCGGAGGCGTTGACGCGCGCCTTCTCGCGCGCCCGCGCCCACTCGTTCGTGCCCAGCGTCGAGAGGCGCGGCGGGTCGTCGGTCGTGCCGGGGTGGCGGCGCAGCAGCGGCAGCTGCTCGACCGGCAGGTAGAGCTTGCCCTCGCCGGCGTACTGCAGGAGCAGGTAGTCGCGCGTGACGCCCACGACCTGCCGCGGCTCGAGGCCGAGGAACCGGCCTATGCCGTGGTCGGGGTGGATGAGGTAGTCGCCGACGGTGAGCTGCGAGGGGTCGTGGACGGCCTTGCCCGGGAGACGCTTGAGCCGCCGTCCCCCCTGGTAGCCGTAGAGCAGCTCCTCGGTGAGGACGACCTCCTTGCGCTCGGGGTCGCGGTAGCCCCCCTGCGTCTCCTTGGCGAGGACCAGCGAGACCTGGCCGGGGCGACCGTCGACGCCGTTGCGCCAGTGCGTCTCGTGCTCGTCGAGGACCTTCTCGCGCAGGTAGCGGCCGTTGCGCTCGAACTTCAGGAGCAGGTTAACGGCGTAGCCGTCGCGCAGCCACATGTGCACGTCCTGCGCGAAGGCGGTGAGCTTGCCGCGGTAGTAGCCGAGAGGCTCGAGCGGTACCGCGCCCCTCACGAGGTCCAAGGGGTCGCGCCCGAAGCTCACGACCTCGCGCCGCGCGAGGTGCTGCCACAGCCAGGCCGTGCCGAGGACGGCGGTAGCGGCCGCGCTCCCGGCGCCCGCCGCGCCCTCGGCCTCCACGCGTCCCCACTCCGGGCCGCCCGCGGACGTCCCGTCCGCGACCGCGTCGGGGGCGGCGCCCGGCATCAGCTCGGGAGCGTCGAGGAACACCGTGCCCGGCAGGTGCTCGAGGAGCCTCGTCGTCCACTGGGAGCGGTCGTACTCGGCGAGCGACACCGGCGCCAGCACGTGGGCGGAGCGCGCCTCGCCGTGCAGCGTCAGCGTCTCGAGCTCGTCCCCGAAGAACTCGAGGCGCAGCGCGCCATCGGCGTCGTCCTCGCCGAGGTGGACGGTGAGGGTGTCGCCGCGCACCGTGAAACC
>Ga0123333_10000744_pt1 | contig 35317 bp, 29 predicted proteins | sample BioC12SIPDNA_3_FD_89957 | JGI IMG/M metagenome (GOLD analysis project Ga0123333, IMG submission 89957) | Anaerobic biogas reactor microbial communites from Washington, USA - Biogas_R2_B C12 SIP DNA | ecosystem: Engineered > Bioreactor > Anaerobic > Unclassified | place: Washington, USA...
AAGAACCTCACGCACCCCTACCTGAGCCTCGTCCGCTACCTCTGGTACAGCTACCGCCTCACGGACGACGAGGCCTACCTACGGGAAGCCACGCGCCTCGCCGAGGCCCTCAACGACCACGAGTTCAGGAGCTTCGACACGCCCTACGGCCCTGGGCTCGTCTTCGCCCACGGCATCACCCGCGAGAACCCGAGCGTCGATTACCTGCCGCCGCTGTCGTACGCCGCCTACAGCACGCAGATCCTCTTCGACCTCTCGCTGGAGCCGTTCCCACCGTTCACCCCCGAGACCACGCTCGTGCCGCTAGCCAACACCATCGCCACCAAGGTCATCGACAACGGCAGCACCGACTTCGCTCCCACGCTGGGGGGCAGCGAAGCGCTGGCCGGCCTCGACGTACCGGACGACACGCCGCGCACCCCCGACGCCAACTGGGCGATCTCTCCCATCGGCGAGCTAGCGAGCTTCAACCGTAGCGACACCATCGCCGAGGTCAACGAGCAGGTCTACCAGCGCATCGAGCGCCGCGACCCCGAGCGCCCGGACCGCATCGCCATCCCCGCCGCCATGGTCATCAAGGACCTGATCGGCCGGATGTGAGGGACGCGCGCGTGCGGCGCGTGCTCCGTACCCGGTACCGCGTGCTTCGGCACCTATACTGTGACCCGGTGAACCACACAACCAGGTCTCGGATCAGCTCCATGGCGCTGGTACGTTCCGTCGGCGCGCCGTCCCAGGGTGCCGCCTTGGGCGCCGCCCAGGGTGCGGCCCAAGGCGGACGCAGGCGAGCGGAGGGCGAGCCCCGTGAGCGAGCGTAACGGCGAGCATCGAGCCGCTCCCCTCCGCGTGGCCTACGTCACCATGCTCTTCCCGGCCGGCAGCGAGACCTTCGCGTGCCTCGACGTGCGCGAGCTGGGGCGCAAGGGGCTCGAGGTGGCGGTCCACTCGTTGCGACCGCCCAACGGCGACGTCGAGCGGCTGGCGCGCGAGCGCGGCCTCGAGGGCGTCGAGCGCACCTACAACGGTTGGGCGGCTAGCGCCCGCGGGCTCGGGTCGATGCTCGCCGAGCCCGGCCTGAGCGCGCGCTACCTGTGGCGGCTCGTGCGGCTGATGGCCGCCCGGCCCCGCGAGCTCCTCAAGTCGTTGGTGCTGCTGCCACGCGCCTTCGAGGTCCTGCAGCGCCTGCGCCGCGACCGACCCGACGTCGTGCACGTGTACTGGGGCCATTACCCGTCGCTCGTAGGCGCGCTCGTCCAGGAGCACCTGCCCAGCACCGTGGTGAGCATCTCGTTGGGCGCCTACGACCTCGTGGCCGAGTACCCCCTCTCGACGGTCGTGGCCCAGCGCGCCGAGTTCGTGCGCACCCATGGGCACGCCAACGTGGCCGAGCTGGTCGAGCGTGTCGGGGTCGCCGAAGAGCGGGTCGCGGTCGTGTTCAACGGCATCGACCTCGACCTGGCGCCGGCCACGCTCGAGCCGGGCCCGCGCGTACCGGGCCGCGTCGTCACCGCGGGCCGGCTGGTCGCCAAGAAGGCTGTCGACGACGTGCTGCGCGCCTTCGGGGAGGTCCGCGCCCAGGTGCCGCACGCCACCCTCGAGGTCTTCGGTGACGGGCCGGAGCGCGGGCACCTCGAGAAGCTGGTGCACGGCCTCGGCATGACCGATAGCGTCACCTTCCGCGGCCACCAGGGCCAGCGCGAGCTGTTCGCCGCGCTGGCGCGCGCCGAGGTGTTCCTGTTCATGAGCCGGAGCCCGAGCGAGCGGCTACCGAACGTGGTGAAGGAGGCCATGGCGTGCGGGGCGGTATGCGTCTCGGCCGAGAGCGTGGGCCTCGACGAGCTCATCCCGGGCCCGGACCACGGGGTGGTGGTGGCCCAGGGCGACGTCGACGCCGCCGCTCGCGCCGTCGTGGACCTCCTACGGGACCCGGACCGTGCCCGGACGCTGAGGCAGAACGCGCGAAGGTACGTCACCGAACACTTCGACGTGCGTCGCACCACCGACGCCTACCTCGAGCGCTGGCGCGCCGCCGCAGCTCGCCGGAGCACGGGAACCGAAGCCGTCGTGGTCGAGCGCCCGGCGGCGCCCACGACCTGAACGGGCGGCCAGCGGGGGGGAGCAGCATGCACGTCGTCTACCTGCACCAGTACTACCGCACCCCGAGCGACAACACCGTGGGGGGCACGCGCTCCTACGAGTTCGCAAGGCGGCTCGTAGCGAACGGCCACACCGTCGACCTGATCACCTCCGACAACCGGCCCGAGGCGTCGTGGCGGCGCGGCTGGCGCGTCACCGACGACGACGGCGTCCGCGTCCATTGGCTGCCCGTGCCCTACGACAACGACATGAGCTACGCCCGGCGCCTGCGCTCCTTCGCGGCGTTCGCGCTGGGCAGCGCCCGCAAGGCCGCGGAGCTCGGCGGCGACGTCGTGTTCGCCACCAGCACGCCCCTCACCATCTGCCTGCCCGCCGTCTACGCGGCGTGGCGCACGCGCGCGCCCATGGTCTTCGAGGTGCGCGACCTGTGGCCCGACGCCCCGATCGCCATGGGGGTGCTGCGCCACCCGCTCGCGATCGGGGCGGCGCGGTGGCTGGAGCGGTTCGCGTACCGCAACGCCGCGCAGGTGATCGCCCTGTCGCGGGGCATGGCCGACGGGGTGGTGCGCGCCGGCGTGCCGGCCGAGCACGTCCACGTGATCCCCAACGGCTGCGACCTGGACCTCTTCGGCCCCGACCCGGCGGCCGCGGCGGCGGTGCGCTCTGAGCTCGCCTGGCTCGGCGACCGGCCGTTGGTCGTCTACGTCGGCACCTTCGGTGCCGTGAACGGCGTGGGCTACCTGGTCGAGGTGGCGGCGCGCGTCGCGGAGCTCGACCCCGAGGTGCGGTTCCTGCTGATGGGCGAGGGGCGGGAGTTCGAGGCGGTGAGGTCGCGCGCCGCCCAGCTGGGCCTCCTCGACCGTTCCGTCTTCGTGATGGGCCCGAAGCCCAAGACGGAGGTCGCCAAGGTGCTGGCAGCGGCGGACCTCGCCACCTCGGTGGTGGTCGACGTCCCGGCCCTTTGGAACAACTCGGCGAACAAGTTCTTCGACGGCCTGGCGTCGGGCACCGCGTTCGCGGTCAACCACGAGGGGTGGCAGGCCGACCTGCTGCGCGAGTGGCAGGCGGGTCTCGTGCTCGACGCGAGGGACACGGCAGCGGCGGCGGCGGACATCGTGACGGCGCTACGCACCCCCGGGTGGGCCGAGACGGCTGGCAGCAACGCTCGCCGGCTCGCGGAGGCCGAGTTCGCCCGCGACGCCCTGGCAGCCAGGTTCGAGGAGGTGCTGGTTCAGAGCGGCGCGCGGTACGCGGGGAAGAACCCGCTGCCCAGCAGCTGAGCTACGCTCACGCCGAGCGAGCGAGCGCGCTCGCTCACGAGCTGCGAGTAACGTGGTTCGTCGAGCACGGCCCGCACCGAGTAGTACGGGCGGATGTCGTTCGAGAACGAGCGCTTGAACCGGAACAGGGAGTCGCGCTGGCCCCCTACGCCGCCGCCCAGGTGGAGGTAGCGTGCGCCCGCTTCGCGGTAGAGCAGCATGGACTCGTAGGTCTCGAGCACGGTGGGCTGCAGTGGCCGGGCGGCCGTACGCGACCCGCCCAGCATGCTCTGCACGATGCCGTGCGACGTGCTGTTCAGCGAGACGCAGACCGTGTCGCCTTCCGCCTTGACGCCCACGAGGCTCAGGAGCCGGTCGAGGCCGGCGTGCAGCTCCCTGAAGTAGGCGAGGTCGAAGGTGAAGTAGGCGGGCGCAGCGCCCACCCGCTCCATCGTCTCGGTGTAGATCGAAGCCAGCTCTTCCAGGTGCTCGCCCAACGGCTCCAGCCGTTCCACGACCAGCCCTAGCCTGTGCGATCGTCGGACCACGCTTCTGGTGTTCTTCTCCATCCCCATCCAGAGCGCCACTTCGTCCTGCTGGAGGTCTACCACCACGGTGTCGCCGGTGTGATGCAACGTCGACTCGAAGGCGTCGTTGGCACCGTCCAGTATCGGATGCAGCCTCAGGAAGACGCTGCAGTAGCCGAGCTGCCGCAGCGCCTGCCAGAGCTCCTGGACCGCGGCGCGTCGCGTGGCGCCGTCCGACTCGCCGGCGAACAAGGCGCCGGCGTAGCCGTAGGGCGAGACGGCGTCGAGGACCCCGGAGCCGTCCTCGGGGCCGCGGGCGAGGAGGGGCACCAGCAGCGCCCCGGAGTCCCAGCGGACGTAGCCGGCCATCGGGCGGGAGCCGGTACGCTTGGCTTCGAGCGCGACGTAGGCTGGATGATGATAGATGTCGTGCGGAGTGCTCGCCAGCACCTCCGACCACCTAGCGTCCGACGGCTCGAGCTCCAAGAACTCCATCCTCGTCATCAGCGATTGACTCACCGGCGTCTCCCCCTTAGAGGTCCTCACAGCGTGCGCCGTCACGCGGGTCACGGACCCGGCAGGCGGCCCGCGGAGGTAACGCACCGCCCATGGGACAGAGCCGCAGGGAACCGGACGGGCCCGAGCGCGCCTCAGCCGGCTGCCTCGCGCGTTGCGTGATATGTCCAGACAGTATAGGCACCCCGCCCCGAATCAGGTCGGTAACCGGCACGGTAAGGGAAGTGGCCTTGTACACTCTCTGCGAAGCCCGCTACCTGACGTCCGAACGAGGTACTCGCATGAGAACGAGCGGTCACCCATTCCACGAGCTGCTCGCGGAGCTCCACAGCGGGTTCCCCGACGCCTTCGCTGACTGCGCCTACCCGCTCAAGCGCGTCCTCGACGGCAAGGCCCCCCTCGGCCTCTCGCGCGGCTCGAGCCTACGACTCGCCCCGCTGGCGCTGGAGAAGCTGGCTCTGCGCGGGCAGCTCAGGCGCCCCGCGGTGCCCCGCGCGGAGGTGCTGGTGACGCACCTCCCGGGGCGCCCCGACTACGCCCCCTTCCTGGCGCCGGTGGCCGCCGAGCTGCGGGCGCGGGGGCGCTCCGTGGCGGTGGCGCTGCCGAGCGCGCAGGCGGCCGCGCGGGTGGAGTACGGCCCGACGCCCGCCTTCGCGCTGCAGGACCTCGCCGACCCCGCGGCGTACGCGCGCGCGCGGGCGGCGTACGCGCAGCTGCGTGAGCCCTTGCTGGGGTTCGCCGCGCGCCACCGGCTGAGCGACGACCAGCGCGCCTACGCCAGCATCGTCCTGCAGGCGTACTGCTGGCAGCGCGAGCTGTTCGCCACCGCGCTTACGCTCACGGGCGCGCGGGTCGTGTTCGGCCTGCACTTCATGCTCGACGGCGGCGCCCGCGGGGCGATCCGCGCGCGCCGCGAGGCGGGCGCCCCCGTCCGCACCGTCCTCGTGCAGCACGGTGCCATCAGCCGCACGATGCCCAGCCACGACTTCCACGGCGCCGACCTGGTGCTGCTGTGGGCCGACGACGCGGCCGCCGAGCTCGAGCGCTTCCCGGGGCCCCTGCCGCGCACGCTCGTCACCGGCAACCCCAAGCTCGAGCGGCTCCGCGCCTCCCAGCCCCCGCCCCACGCCGACCGCGGCGCCGGGCGGCGCGTGCTGGTGCTCGGCACGCACGGCGACCCCGCCCGCGAGGAGCGGGCCCTGGAGCTGGCGGCGCGCGCGCTGAGCGGCGCGGGCGCCTTCGAGGTGGCGTTCCGCCCCCACCCCGCCGAGCCCGCGGCGCGCTACCGCGCGCTGATCGAGCGCGGCCTCCTGCAGCCGCACCAGCTCGAGCGCGGGCCCGACCCGTACGCGGCGGTGCGCGCCGCCGACGTGGTCGTGGGCACCCAGAGCACGCTCCTGGTCGAGGCCGTCGCCCTGGGCGTGCCCGCGGTCCAGCTGCTGCCGGAGCTCTTCGAGCTCGGGTGGGCCGAACGCGGGCTGGCGGCGGCCTCCAGCGAGGCGGAGCTCGTGGCCCTGGTGAGCCGGCTCGCCACCGACCCGCAGGCGGCGCGGGCGGCGGTGGAGCGCGCCACGCCCCTGGCCGAGGCCGTCTTCGGGGTGGTGGCCGGCGCGGCGGCCCGCGCGGCCGACGCGGTGGAGCGGGAGGGGGGCTGGGCGCCGGCCACGGGCGCGGGCGCCCCGGCTGGCCGCCCGCCGCTCGTCACGATCATGATCCCCACCTACGGGCAGGCGCACCTCCTGCCCCGCGCCATCGAGAGCGCCCTGGCCCAGAGCTACCCGCACCTCGAGGTGGTGGTGGCCGACGACGCCTCGCCCGACGCCACCCCCGACACGGTGGCGCGCTACGCCCACGACCCGCGCCTGCGCTACGTGCGCCGCGAGCGCAACCTGGGCCGCACCGGCAACTACCGCGCCACGCTGGTCGAGGAGGCGCGCGGCGACTTCGTGCTCAACCTCGACGGCGACGACTGGCTGCGCGACGGGAGCTACGTCGCGGACGCCATGGCGCTGGTGGCGCAGCACCCGGACCTGGCGCTGGTCTTCGCGCGCTCCTCGACCTACTTCCAGGAGAGCGACACGCTGGTCGACAAGGACGCCAACGTCGGGCTGCCGCCGGTGTGCGACGGCACCGACCTGTTCCTGCGCTACCCCGACGGCGACGTGCAGATCCCGCACCTCACGGCGCTCTACCGCCGCGACCTGGCGGTGGAGCTGGGGTTCTACGAGCACGACGTGCTCAGCTCCGACGCGGTCTCGCTGCTGCTCCTGCTGCCCGGGCGCCGCGTCGGCTTCATCGACCGGGTGGTGGGCGCGTGGCGCAGCCACGGCAGCAACGCCACCTGGATCAGCGACCCGGCGACGCGGCGCGCCAACTTCCTGGCCGCCGACCTGCCGGCGCAGCACGCGGCGCGCTGCGGCGCCATCGAGCCCGAGCGGCTGCGCGCCTGGCGGCGCCGCATGGCGGCGCGGCTGGGGCACCGCGCCCTCGCCGACAGCCTCGCCAACCGCCGCTTCGCGGACGCCTCCCTGATCCTCGTGCAGATGGTGCGCGACCGCCCCGGCGCGGCGGTCGGGGCGCTGTCGCGGCTGGCGGCGAGCGGCGTCAGGCGCCTGGGGGCGGGGGCGCGCACGTGATGCCACGGCTCACGCGGTGGCTGCTCGGGCTGTTCGTGTTCACGATCCCCTTCGACCAGGCCTTCACGCTGCCGGGCGTCGGGAGCCTGAGCCGGGCGGTGGGCCTGGCGGTGGCGGCCTTCGGGGTGCTCACCGTCCTGTCGGGCGACACCGTCCGCCTGCGGCGGCCCAGCCTGTTCCTGCTCTGCGCCACGCTGTTCGTGGCCTGGAGCGCGATGAGCGTGCTGTGGGGGATCGACCGCGTCGCCAGCGCGATGCAGGCGTTCACCTTCGTCCAGCTGCTGGTGCTGGCATGGCTGATCTGGAGCTTCGTCGACACGTCCGCCCGCGCGGGCGGCCTGCGCTGGGCGTACATGCTGGGCACCTGGTTCACGATCGGCACGGTGGTGTGGAACTACCTCAACCAGAACCCCACCGTGGACCCGTCGCGCTTCACGGCGTTCGACACCAACGCCAACTACACCGCGCTGAACATGGTGCTGGCCATCCCCATGGCCTTCGACGCCGCGGTGCACTCCCGCGGCTGGGCGCGGCTGCCGGCGCTCCTGCTGGTCCCGGCGAGCCTCTACGCCATCTCGCTGACCGCCTCCCGTAGCGCCGCCCTCAGCACCGTGCTCGTGGTGATCGGCTGCATCGTGCTGATCGTGCGCGCCAAGCCGGTCGTGAAGGTCGTGATCCTGACCGTGCTGGTGGCCGTGGTGGCGGCGTTCGCCACCACGCTGCCCGAACGCACGCTGCGGCGCCTGGCGGGCACGCTCACGGAGGTCGAGGGGGGCGACTTCAGCGGCCGCGGCTGGATCTGGGGGGCGGGCGTCGAGGCGTGGCTGCTGGACCCCGCCCTCGGCGCCGGCGCGGGCAACTTCAACCGGGCCGTGGTGCCCACCCTGGGCAGCGCGCGGTCGGCGCACAACTCGTTCCTCGCGCTGCTGGTCGAGCTGGGGCCGCTCGGGCCGGCGCTGTTCCTGCTGCTCTTCGTCGTGGCCTTCTGGCCGTACGCCACGCTGCTCAGCGGCCGGGCGCCCCCGGAGGCGCGCCGCTACGCCGCCCTGCACACCGTGCTGCTGCTGATGCTGCTGCTGGCGCAGCTGCCCGCCACCTGGCACTACCAGCGCGTCACCTGGTTCGTGCTGGTGGCCGCCACCCTCGACCACGCGGTCTACCTGCGGCTCACGCGGCCCGTCCGCGCGCGGAGCGCTGCCGATGCGGCCTGAGGGCGAGACGGGCGCCGGCGCCGAGGGTGCGCCGCACGTCGCCTTGTTCCTGCCGGCGCTCGAGGGGGGCGGCGCCGAGAACGTGATGGTCCAGCTGGCCAACGCCTTCCACGCGCGCGGCCTCCGGGTCGAGGTGCTGCTGGCGCGCGCGTTCGGGCCACGGCTGGCCGAGCTCGACCCGGCGGTGCCGGTGCGCGAGCTCGGCGGCCGCGGCGTGCTGGCCGCGCTGCCCGCGCTGGTCGCGTACCTGCGGCGCCGGCGGCCGGCCGCGCTGCTCTCGACCCTGGACCACGCCAACCTGGTGGCGGCCTGGAGCCGCGCCCTGGCGCGGGCGCCCACGCGCCTGGTCGTCAGGCAGGCGTCGGACCCCGACCGCGCCGAGCGCCCCTCGCTGGCCGGCTTCGCGATCCGGCGGCTGCTGGGCGCGAGCTACCGGCGCGCCGATCACGTGGTCGTCATGTCGGAGTACGTAAGGGGCAACATGATCGCGCGTCGGCGCCTGGCCCCGGAGCGCGTCAGCGTGGTGGCCAACCCCGTGCCGCACGCGCGCGTCGCGCGGCTCGCCGCCGAGCCGCTGGACGACCCCTGGCTGGCCGCGGGCTCCGGGCCGCTGGTGGTGGCGGCAGGGCGCCTCCACCCGGTGAAGGACTACCCCACGCTGCTGCGTGCGGTGGCCCGGGCCGCCGAGCGCGCGCCGGTGCGCCTGGCGGTGCTGGGCGACGGCCCGGAGCGCGCCGAGCTCGAGGCGCTGGCGACCGCGCTGGGCATCACGGAGCGCGTGCTGTTCGCCGGCTTCCGGCCGAACCCGTACCCGTGGCTCGCCCGCGCCGACGTGGTGGCGTTGTCCTCGCGCTCCGAGGGGATGCCCAACGTGCTGCTGGAGGCGATGGCGCTCGGCACGCCGGTGGTGGCCACCGACTGCCCGGGCAGCCCGCGCGAGCTGCTCGACCACGGCCGGCTCGGCAAGCTCGTGCCCGTCGGCGACGACGCCGCCATGGCCGGCGCCATCCTGGCGGTGCTGGCCGGCGACCGGCCGCCCGCCGCGGACCTCGAGGCGGCGCTCGGGCGCCACGAGGTCGACGCCGTGGCGCAGCGCTACCTCGGCCTGCTCCTCGCCCCCGCGCCGGCGCCTGAGAGCGCTACACCGGCCGCGGCGGCGGAGCGGCATTAAGATGCCCCTGACGGTCCTAAGCGAAGGAAGCGGCGCCGGTCCGGGCGCTCCTGGGTAGGGGCGACCCGAGCGCGGCTCGCCGGGAGGGGCATCACCGTGTTCTACAGGCGTTGGGGCAAGAGGGTTCTGGACGTCTGCGTCTCCGCCCTGCTGCTGGTGGTGCTCGCGCCCCTGCTGCTGGCGGTGGCGCTGGCCACCTACCTGGCGCACGGCTCGCCGGTGCTGTTCCGGCAGCAGCGCCCCGGGCTGAAGGGCGCGCCCTTCACCCTGCTCAAGTTCCGCACCATGCGCGAGGCGTTCGACGAGCGCGGCGAGCCGCTCGACGACCACCTGCGCACCACGCGGGTGGGCGCCTTCCTGCGGCGGAGCAGCCTCGACGAGCTGCCCGAGCTGCTCAACGTCCTCAAGGGCGAGATGAGCCTGGTGGGGCCGCGGCCGTTGATGATGGAGTACCTGCCCCGCTACTCGCGGGAGCAGGCGCGCCGGCACGACGTGCGCCCGGGCATCACGGGGCTGGCGCAGGTCAACGGCCGCAACGCCATCTCCTGGGACGAGAAGTTCGCCTACGACCTCGACTACGTCGACCGGCTGTCGTTCGCGCTGGACGCCAAGATCCTGGCGGCGACCGCCTGGAAGGTGCTGCGGGCCGCCGACGTGAACGCCACCGCCGACCTGACGATGCCCGAGTTCCTGGGCACCTCGGCGCCCGAGTCGCGCGAGGGCTAGCCGCCGGGCGCCGCTACAGGGGGCCCCGCTACCGAGCGCGCCGCCACGTCGCGCCCGGCCTCACAGCGGGGCGCCGTCGGGCCCGAACAGCCTCACCGCCACCTGGCCGGCTGCGTCCGCCGCCGCCAGGCCGAACGCCTCGATGGCCTCGGGGCGGAACGACTGCTCGTCGAACACGTAGCTCCAGCGCCTGAACGGCTCCTGGATGTCGAGGTTGTCGTGCAGGTAGCGCTGGTCGTGGCTCTTGACCGCCAGGAACGGCTGCGGGCCGAAGATGTCGCGGTCGGCGCTGACCTCGATGCGCAGCGAGCCGGCGCGGCGCTCGGCGCGGACGCGCAGCTCGAGCGGCGCGCCGGGCTCGCGCCCGAGCGCCGCCCGCGCCGCCACCAGCGCCCCCGAGTTGCGCCAGCGCACCTCCGGGAACTCGCGGGCGACCTGCGTCACGAGCGTGTGCACCTCGTGCACGTCGGGGCGCATGTCGCGGAAGTCGTGGTCCGTGAAGGCGAGGACCGTGGTGTGGCCCGCCGCCGCGCGCCGGAACGCGCGCCGCACCTCGTGCTCGTCGAGGAGCCGGAAGCGCGTGCCGACGTTGAGGCAGCGGAAGATCACGCGGCGGCACGCGCCGGGCGCCTGGTAGTCGTCGTGGTGCGGGTGGTAGTGCGACCAGTCGTCGACGGCGCGCCGCCAGTCGCCGAAGCGGCCGTTGGCCACGTCGTCCTGCGCCTCGACGGCGGCGTCGCCCGGCATGGCCTGGTTGCCGAAGTCGAACGGCACGAACTGCTCGAGGAGCCAGTGGCTGTCGGGGCGCTCCACGTGGAAGCCGGGGCGGAACGCCACCGGGAACCAGCGCCGGTCGATGACGCGCCGGGCCAGGGTCTCCAGCACGTGCGGCGAGCGCAGGTAGGAGGTGGCGTTGCGGTGCGCCTCGCGGTAGGTGGGCATGGGGTGCGCGTGCCAGTGGAGCTCGTCGGGCGCGTGGCCGTCGCGCAGGCGCGCGGCGTAACGGTCGAAGACGTTGTGGTAGCCGATGTCGCGGCGCCGCGGGTTCACGTCGTACCCCACGTGGTCCACGCAGAACCAGTTGTAGGTCCAGGGGCGGCCCTCGGGGTCGGCGTAGCGCTGGCGGTACGCCGGGCTCATCATGTCGTCGAGCATGGCGTCCACCTTGTCCCAGGTGTCGTTGTAGGCCAGCAGCCGCTCGGCGACGACGGTGCGCACCACCTCTTCCTTGCCGCCCAGGTCGAGCTCGGCGCGCTGCAGCTTGGCGAGGGTCGCGCGGCTGGGCGCGAGGCGCACGCCGGCGATGGCCTCCACGCGCTCGAAGGTGGCCTCGAGCGACTCGTGGAGCGGCCCCTCGGTGTCGATGCAGTGCACCACGTGCAGTTCGTTGGCCATGCAGCCGCCTCCCGGAGCCGCGCCCGCCACGACGGCCGCCGACGGGCCGTCACGGGAACCTCCACCTCAGGGCGCTGTGCGCCACATCATAAGATGGCGCCATGCCAGACAGGGCTGCAGAGCTCGCGGCGCTGGAACGGCTGTTCGACCGCCTCCAGCCGCTGCCGCGGAGCATCACCGGCGACGGCGTGCGCCGCACCCACGACGTGCTGGCGGAGCTGCTCCCGCTCGAGCGCCTCGAGGTCCCCTCGGGCACCCAGGTGTTCGACTGGGAGGTGCCGCTGGAGTGGAACGTCGACCAGGCCTACCTGGTGGCGCCCGACGGCCGGCGTCTGCTCGACTACGCCGCCGAGCCGCTGCACCTGGTGGGCTACTCCGTGCCGTTCCGTGGCCGCCTCTCGCGCGCCGAGCTCGAGCCGCACCTGTACAGCCTGCCGGAGCAGCCCGACGCCATCCCCTACGTGACCAGCTACTACAGCCCGCGCTGGGGCTTCTGCCTGACGCACGAGCAGCGCCTGGCCCTGCCCGACGGCGAGTACGAGGTGGTGATCGACAGCCGCCTGGAGCCGGGCTCGCTCACGCTCTCGGAGTGCCTCCTGCCCGGCGCCAGCGAGCAGGAGGTGCTGGTCTCGACCTACACCTGCCACCCGTCGATGGCGAACAACGAGCTGTCGGGCCCGTTGGTGGCCGCGTTCCTCTACGCCCGCCTGGCGCGCCTCCCCGAGCGCCGGCTGAGCTACCGTTTCGTCTTCGCGCCCGAGACCATCGGCGCCATCGCCTACCTGCACCTGCGCGGCGCCGCGCTGCGCGACCGGGTGGTGGCCGGCTACGTCGTGACCTGCACCGGCGGGCCGGCGGGCCTGACCTACAAGCGCTCCTTCGCCGGCGACTCGCTGGCCGACCGCGCCGCGGAGCACGTGCTGGCCCACCTCGAAGGCGAGCCCTGCCCGCCGCGCGTGATCGACTTCGCGCCCACCGGGAGCGACGAGCGGCAGTACAACTCACCCGGCTTCCGGCTGCCCGTCGGCAGCCTCGTGCGCACGATGTACGGCACCTACCCCGAGTACCACACCTCGCGCGACGACAAGGCGTTCGTGGACCTGGCGGCGGTGCAGCGCACCCTCGACGCCTACTACCGCATCTGCCGCGTGCTCGACGGCAACGTCGTCTACAGTAGCCGGGTGCCGTACGGAGAACCTCAACTGGGCCGGCGCGGCCTCTACCCGACCGCGACGGTGGCCGCGCGCAACGTCGGCGCCGCCGACGCGCTCTTCTGGACGCTGAACCTGGCGGACGGGCACCACGACCTGCTGGCGATCGCCGCGCGCAGCCGCCTGCCGTTCGAGGCGGTCCAGGACGCCGCCCGCGCCCTGAGCGCCGCGGGCCTGCTGGAAGCGCGGGACGGCCGATCAGCGAAGCCACGCCCGCGGAGCTGTGGGTCGTGGGCTCGGGCGGGCACGCCAAGGTGATCGTCGCCACGGCGCGCGCGGCCGGGCTGCTGGTCGCCGGCCTGTTCGACGAGCGCCCCGAGCGCCACGGCAGCCACGTGCTGGGCGCGCCGGTCGTCGGCACCGTCGCCGCGCTCCGGGAAGGCGCGCGGGCGGTGGTCGCCATCGGCGACAACGCCGTCCGCCACCAGGTGGCGGGCCAGCTGACCGCCGCGGCGTGGACCTCCGTGGTGCACCCGCGGGCGTCGGTGGCCGAGGGGGTCGAGGTGGGCGAGGGCGCGGTGGTGTTCGCGCTCGCCAACGTGCAGCCGGGCGCGTCGATCGGCGCGCACGCCATCCTCAACAGCTCCTGCGTGGTGGACCACGACTGCCGGGTGGGGGCGTTCGCGCACGTGGCGCCCGGGGCGGTGCTGGCGGGCGGCGTGACCGTGGGCGAGGGCAGCCTGATCGGCTCCGGCGCCACCGTCCTGCCGGGGCGGCGCGTGGGCCGCTGGTGCAGGGTGGGCGCGGGCGCCGTGGTGACGAAGGACGTGCCCGACAGCGCCACCGTGGTGGGCGTGCCGGCCCGCGAGGCGTGAGCGGCGCCGCCGACCCGGTGCGCGCCGGCGAGGACGCCGCGCTGGCCGTCTACACCGTCCTCTACCCCGACGCGCTCCAGCACCTGCCGGAGTACTGGGACAGCCTCCGCACCCAGCTAGGGCCGGGCTTCGAGGCGTACTTCAGCCTCGACGACGTGTGCGAGGCGCAGGTGCGCGCCGTGGTGGGCGACCACCCGCGGGTGCGCTACCTGCCGGCGGCGCCGGGCGCCACGCCGGCCTCGCTGCGCTCGGACGCCCTGGCGCGCCTCACGCGCGCATACGCCGGCGTGGTGCTGATCGACGCCGACGACCTGCCGCTGCCGGGCCACCTGGCCGCCGCCGCCAGGGGCCTGGAGACGGCCGACGTGCACGCCTGCGCGCTCCACATCACCGACTTCAGCGGCCAGCCGCTGCCGGGGGCCGTCTTCACCCTCGCCCCGGAGCAGGCGGCGGCGCTGCCGGGCGCCGCCGCCCCTGACCTAGCCGACGCGGCGTGGCTCGCGCGCGTCAACGCCTTCGGGTTCGGCAACAGCGCCTACCGCTCGGCGGTGCTGGCCGCCTGCCTGCCCGTGCCGGCCGAGGCGGTGCTGGTCGACTGGCTGGTGGCCAGCCGCGCCTACCTCGCCGGCGCGAGCTTCGCCTTCGACCGCGAGCCACGCATGCTCTACCGCCAGTACCCCGACAACACCGCCGCCGTGCTCCCCCCGTTCAGCGCGGCGCGCGTGGCGCGCGACGCCCGGCGCGTGGCCCGCCACCACGCCCTGCTGCTCGACCACCCCCACGCCACGGTGCGCGACGTGGCGCCGTTCGTGCGCGCCCGCCGCCTGTCCGAGGGCTTCCGCGAGTGGCTGGAGGGTGGTGCCGAGGGCGAGCGCGCCGCCGAGTACGCCGCCCGGCTCGCGAGCGTGGCGCGCCCGGTCTGGCTCTGGTGGGAGCACGTGGCGGCCGAGCCGTGCGACGACGGCGGCTTCTCGCCCCCGCACTACCGCTAGACTGACGCTGTCAGCACAGCCGTAGGTGTCGCGGCTCCCCGTCACGACGGGCGAGCCCGGGAAGGGTGGAGCACCGGATGAGTTCGTTCACCATCGCTGGGCGTGAGGTGGGGCGCGGGCGGCGCCCGTTCGTCATCGCCGAGATCGGGTCCAACCACAACGGCGACCTCGACCTCTGCTACCGGCTCATCGACGAGGCGGCGCGCTGCGGCGCCGACGCCGTCAAGTTCCAGTCGTGGTCGACCACCTCCCTGGTGTCCAAGGCCGAGTACGCGCGCAACACGAGCTACAGCGACACCAAGAAGCACTTCGGCTCGCTGCAGGAGATGGTGGCGGCCTACCAGTTCACCCCGGAGATGCACCGCCTGGCCGCGGCGCGCTGCGCCGAGCGGGGCGTGGCGTTCATGTCGAGCCCCTTCTCGCCGGAGGAGGTGGAGCTGCTGGAGAGCCTGGGCGTCGAGGCGTACAAGGTGGCGTCCATGGACATCAACCACCCCGTGCTGCTGGAGGCGGTGGCCCGGACCGGCAAGCCGGTGATCCTCTCCACGGGGATGGCCACCTTGGGTGAGGTGGAGGCCGCGCTCGAGGTGCTGCGCGGCGCCGGCAGCGGCCCCGTGGCGCTGCTGCACTGCGTCTCCATCTACCCGCCCGACCCCGACGACGTGAACCTGCTGAACATCCCCACGCTGGAGCGCGCCTTCGACGTGCCGGTGGGCTTCTCGGACCACACCATCGGCGTGGCCGTGCCGCTCGCCTCCGTGGCGCTGGGCGCCTGCATCATCGAGAAGCACTTCACCCTGGACAAGGACATGGAGGGGTGGGACCACGCCATCTCCGCCGACCCCGCCGAGCTGGCGGCGCTGGTGCGCGAGGCCGAGCTCGTCTTCCGCGGCCTGGGCAGCCCCGTGCGGCGCGTCAGCGAGGCCGAGCTGGGCAAGCGCGCCAAGTTCCGGCGCCGCATCGTGCTGCGCCACGACCTGCCCGCGGGCCACGTGCTGCGCCTCGACGACCTCGACTTCAAGCGCCCCGGCAACGGCATCGACCCCGACCGCTACCCCGCCGTGGTCGGTCGGCGCCTGCTGACGGACCTCGAGGCCGACCACGAGCTCGAGTGGAGCGACCTGGGCTGACCCCGACCCGTCCGCCCTGACGCGGGCCGCGCCGCGCCGCGGCGTGACGCGTGCCGGCGTGCCCCTGGTGACGCCGTGCTTCAATCATGGGCACCTAGACAGGCAGGCGTTACCTCGGCGAGGGGGAGCCCGTGTTCATCGACGGCATAGACCGCCTGGTCGTGAGACCGGAGCAGAGCATGCGCGAGGTCATCGAGGTGATCGACCGCGCCGAGCTGCAGGTGGCGCTGGTGGTGGACGAGGGTCGCCACCTGCTGGGCACCATCACCGACGGCGACGTGCGGCGCGCCCTGCTGCGCGGCATGCAGCTCGACGACGCCGCGCTCACCGTCATGAACCCGCAGCCGGTGGTGGCCGGCACCGACGCCTCGGAGGTCGCGCTCGAGGCGCTGATGGCGCGCAGCGGGCTGCGGCGCATCCCCGTGACCGACGCCGAGCGCGTGCTGGTGGGCCTGGCCGTGCCGCGCTCCGAGCTCGGCCCCGCGGCCGCCTCGAACCTGGTGGTGATCATGGCGGGCGGGCTGGGCACGCGCCTGGAGGAGCTGACCAAGGACTGCCCCAAGCCGCTCCTGCCGGTGGGCGCGAAGCCGATGCTCGAGACCATCGTGGAGCGCTTCGTGAGCCAGGGGTTCGCGCGCATCGCCATCGCCGTCAACTACCGGGCCGACATGATCATGGCCCACTTCGGCGACGGCGCCCGCTTCGGCGCGCGCATCAGCTACCTGCACGAGGACAAGCGCCTCGGCACGGCGGGGGCGCTCCAGCTGCTCCCGCCCGACGTCGCCGACCCCCTGATCGTGGTGAACGGCGACGTGCTCACCACCATCGACTTCCGCCGCCTCCTGAGCTTCCACCAGGACAACGCCTGCACCGCCACCATGGGCGTCACGTACCACGACGTCCAGATCCCCTACGGCGTGGTGACGCTCACCGACAACCGCGTGAACGCCATCGTCGAGAAGCCGGTGTACCGCTACTTCGTCAACGCGGGCATCTACGTGCTGAACCGCGCCTGCCTCGACTACCTCCCCGACGGGGAGTACTTCGACATGACCACGCTGCTCGAGCGCCTGCTGGCCGACGGCCGCCCGGTCTCGTCGTACCCGATCCACGAGTACTGGCAGGACGTGGGGCGCAAGGCCGACTACGAGCGGGCGAACCGCGAGTACGCGAGCGTGTTCGAGCAGCGGTAGCGGCGCGGGGTAGCGGGCGGGCGCGTCGGGCGCCCGGGTCGGGGTGCGCCGAGGCCGCGCGGCCTCGGCTCAGTTCACGCTCGCTCCGGCGGCGCGCGCCCGCTGGTAGGCCATCAGGAACTCCGCCAGCTCGAAGTCGGCCTCGTCGTCGATGTCGACGGCCTTGGACCACGGCAGCTCGAAGAGCGCCCGCCGCGGCATGTGGAACGTGCCCTCGCGCTCGAGCGCCGCGACCTCGGCCCACCAGACGGCGCCGGTGGGGCAGTACAGGGGCGGCAGGTCCTGGCTGCGCTGCGCGAGCTCCGCCTCGAAGAGCGGCTCGGCCGCCCCGTCGGGCGCGCGCTTCAGCGCCCACCACGGGTTGAGCCAGCCGTAGCTGGTCACCGACACCTGGGCGGCGAACGGGGAGGCCTCGAAGGCGTGCAGGCTCTCGATCACGGCGACGGCGTCGCGCAGCGGGCAGTTGGCCATCAGCTGCGCCACGGCCTCGAACCGCAGGCCGTCGGCCGCGAGCCGCCGCACGGCGTCCAGGGTGGCGGCCGAGACGGGGGTGTGGTCGTCGGCCAGGGAGGCGTCGCGCAGGAACGGCACCGAGGCGCCGTGCTCCACCGCCACGGCCGCGATGGCGGGGTCGTCGGTGCTGACGACCACCAGGTCGAAGACGCCGCTCTCGAGGGCGGCGCGGATGGAGTAGGCGATCAGCGGCTCGCCGGCCAGGAGCCTGACGTTCTTCCCCGGCAGGCGCTTGGAGCCACCCCGGGCGGGGATGACGGCGAGGTTGGCCATCCGTTACCGCGTGGCCACGCGGATGACGGCGGCCACCATGTCGGCCGCCTCCTCGATCGCCTCGGGGGTGAGCGTGGGGTGCGTCAGGAAGGCGAGCGAGGTCTCGGCGAGCTCGCGCGCGACCGGCAGCGGCTCGCGCGGGCCGAGGCCGGCGGTCACGAACGCCTCCTCGCGGTAGATCTCGCCGCAGCTGCCGGAGGTGACGTTCAGGCCGGCGTCGCGGAGCTCCTCGCGGATGCGGTCACGGCTCCAGCCGCTGGCGAGCGCCTCGGGGCGCACGTAGGTGTAGAAGCGGTAGTAGGCGTGGCGGTCGGCCTCGTCGGGCTGCGGCGTGCGCAACGCCGGGAGGCCGTTCAGGCGCTCGGTCCAGAGCGCGGCGTTGCGCTGACGTAGCGCGAGGTCGTGCTCCAGCCGCGCCAGCTGCACGCGGCCGATGGCGGCCTGGAACTCGGTCATGCGCCAGTTGGTGCCGAACGTCTCGTGCAGCCAGCGGAAGCCGGGCGGATGGGCCTTGGAGTGGACGCTGTCGTACCCCTTGCCGTGGTCCTTGTAGCTCCAGGCCGCCTTGAAGGTGGCCTCGTCGTCGAGGGCGATGAGGCCACCCTCGCCGCCGGTGGTGATGATCTTGTCCTGGCAGAAGGAGAAGGCCGCGACGTCGCCGAACGTGCCGACCTGCTCCCCGCGGTGCCTCGCACCGTGGGCTTGGGCGCAGTCCTCGATCACCGCGACGCCGCGGCTGCTGGCGAGCTCCATGATCGACGTCATGTCGGCGGGCCAGCCGCCGAGGTGGACGACGATGATCGCCTTGGTGCGCGGGGTGAGGACGCGCTCGACCTGGGCGGCGCCGATGTTCCCGCTGTCGCGGTCGACGTCGGCCAGCACCGGGGTGGCGCCGCGCATGACGGCGGCGCTCGCCGAGGCGATGAAGGTGCGCGGGCTGGTCACGACCTCGTCGCCGGGGCCGACCTGGAGCGCCGCGAGCGCCAGCTCGAGCGCGACGGTGCCGTTCATCAGCGCCACCGCGTGCCGCCGGCCGAGGCTGGCGGCGTACTCGCGCTCGAACTCACGGATCTCGGAACCGGTCCATTGGTTCACGCGCCCCGAGCGCAGGACACGCGTAGCCGCCTCGACCTCTGCGTCCGAGTATCGGGGCCACGCCGCCCAAGACTCGACAAGGTTGCGCGTTGCGGTACGTTCCATAACGCCTCCGGGCCGCCGTTCTATGGGCGCCGCCTCCACGAACCATCGGCTCGCACTGCACGCCTCTTCACCTGACTACAAGCTCGGGGGCCATGGTACATTACATTTCCGTGAGAACAAGGACGAACGCCATAACCAGACGGTTACATCCGTTGTTCCTCCGATAACGGGTGGCAACCCTCCCTTAGGGCGCGCTTAGTACCGCCTCCGCGCGCGTGGGGAAGGCGCCTAGCCGGCCGCCACGCCAGCCGCCAGCACGCTAGGACCACGCCGATGGGCGTCTTGCCACCGCGCGAGCCGCCGGTATAGACTCCTCGGCAACATCGTCGGAAACGCACCTCCGTAGGCCACAGTCGCTCCCCCGAGCCGCACGCGCCGCAGCCCCCCGCTGCGTGGGCGGGCCGCACGCTACCCCTAGACCGCTAGCCGGCAGGAAGGACCAAGGCATGGCGCCACACCCATCCGCTCACCTAGGACCCCTCGTGGCCACCTACTCGATCGTGGCGCGCGACCCCGCCACCAACGACCTGGGCGTGGCCGTGGCCAGCAAGTTCCTGGCGGTCGGCGCCTACGTGCCCGCGGCCAGGGCCGGGGTGGGCGCGGTGGCGACCCAGGCCCACGTGAACACCACCTACGGGCAGCGGGCGCTCGAGCTGATGGAGCGCGGCGCCACGCCCGACGATTGCGTGGCCGCCTTCCGCGAAGGCGACGAGAGCTTCGACGTGCGCCAGGTCGGCATCGTGGCCGCCAACGGCGCCAGCGCCAGCCACACCGGCAGCGCCTGCCACGCCTGGGCGGGCGGCGTCACGGGCCCGAACTTCGCCGCGCAGGGCAACATCCTGACGGGCCCCGAGGTGGTCGACGCCCTGGTGAGCGTCATGGCCGACGACACCCTTCCCTTCCCCGAGCGCCTGGTAGCCGCCCTGGCCGCCGCCGAGGAGGCGGGCGGCGACCGGCGCGGCCGGCAGTCGGCGTCCTTGCTGGTGGTGGGTGAGGCCAAGGGCTACGCCGGCCTCACCGACCGCTGGATCGACCTGCGGGTCGACGACCACCACGCCCCGGTGGAGGAGCTGAAGCGCATACTGGCGCTCCACCGGCTGTTCCTCGACAAGCCCTCGCGACCTCCGCGGGAGCTGTCCGATGACGACGTCCTGAGCCTGCAGGCCATCCTGCAGCGCCACGGCTACCTCGACCGGGCGCCCACCGGCGCCTGGGACGACGCGACCCAGAACGCCCTGGAGGCGCTCTTCGGGGTGGAGAACCTCGAGGAGCGTTGGCACCGCGGCCCCCGCATCGACCCGGTGGCCTGGGAGCACATCCAGAAGAACCTAGGAGGCGACTAGCATGAGAGGCTTCACCAAGGGAATCGCGACGCTCGGGCTGCTGGCCCTCGGTTGGGCGCTGGCCCAGCCGGGCTCGCAGATCGTCATCGGCCTGCAGGCCGAGCCCACCACGCTCGACGTGGCGCAGCTGTCCGACTACAACTCGTCGCGCACGGCCATGGGCATGTACGAGGGGCTGGTGCGCTTCGCCGACGGCTCCACCGACATCGAGCCCGGCCTGGCCGAGTCGTGGGAGGTGTCGGACGACGGCCTGACCTACACCTTCCACCTGCGCGAGGGCGTCACGTTCCACGACGGCACGCCCGTGAACGCCGAGGCGGTGGAGTTCTCGTTCCTGCGCCAGATCGACCCCGAGCACCCCTACCACGACACCGGCGAGTTCCCCTACGCCGAGTTCACCCTCGGCAACATCGAGACCATCGAGGTGGTCGACGACATGACGGTGCGCATCACGCTCGGCGAGACGTTCGCGCCGTTCCTGGCCAACCTGGCCATGCACGCCGCCGCCATCGTGAGCCCCACCGCCGTCATGGAGCACGGCCGCGACTTCTCCGAGAACCCCGTGGGCGCCGGCCCGTACCGCTTCGTGTCGTGGCGCCGCGGCGTGGAGGTGGTGCTGGAGCGCAACCCCGACTACTGGCGCGGCGCGCCGCAGGTCGAGCGGCTCATCTTCCGCCCCATCATCGAGGACCAGGCGCGCCTGGCGGCGCTGGAGGCCGGCGAGATCGACCTGGCCGTCAACCTCCCGCCCGACGACCTGCCGCGCCTGCGTGACGACGCCCGCTTCACCTTCGCCGAGCAGGCCGGCATGCACACCTGGTACGTGGTCTTCAACGTCACCAAGGAGCCGTTCGACGACGCGCGCGTGCGCCAGGCCGTGGCCCACGCGGTGGACCGCGACGCCATCGTGCAGGCCATCCTGGGCGGCACCGGCGTGCTGGCCAAGAACTTCCTGCCGCCCGTGGTGTGGGGCTACACCGAGGACGTCACCGAGTACCCCTACGACCCCGAGCGCGCTCGCGAGCTGCTGGCCGAGGCCGGCTACCCGAACGGCTTCGAGGTGGAGTTCTGGGTGCCCGAGTCGGGCTCCGGCATGCAGCAGCCGGTGGCGATGGGCACCGTGATCCAGGACTTCCTGAGCCGCGTGGGCATCCGCGTCACCATCCAGCAGTTCGAGTGGGGCACCTACCTCGACCGCGTGATCGTGCCGGTGGAGAACGCCGCCTCGGTGCCGGCCATGTTCGAGATGTCGTGGATCGGCGACAACGGCGACCCCGACAACTTCCTCTACATCCTGCTGTCGGGCGACCAGTTCCCGAACAACGGCTTCAACCTCGGCTACTACGACGACGACGAGGTCGACGAGCTGCTACGGAGGGCGCGCACCAGCCTCGACGAGGCCGAGCGCCTGGCGCTCTACGAGGAGGCGCAGCGGCTCATCATGGCCGACCTGCCCGTGATGCCCGTGGACCACGAGACCCAGACGGTGGTGATGCGCAGCAGCATCCAGGGCTTCGTGCCGCACCCCACCGGCGTGTTCCGCTTCGAGAAGGTCGAGGTGACGAACCCCTAACCCCGCATGGCGTCCTACCTGCTCCGTAGACTCCTCGGGACGCTGCCGACGTTGCTGGGGGTGAGCGTGCTGGTGTTCCTGAGCCTGCACCTCACCCCCGGCGACCCGGCCCAGGTGATCCTCGGCCCCAAGGCCACCGCCACCTCGCTCGCCGCGCTGCGCAGCGAGCTCGGCCTCGACCAGCCCATCCACGTGCAGTACGCCCGCTGGATGGCGGGCGTGGCGTCGGGCGACTGGGGCCGCAGCATCCAGCTCAAGGCCGGCGTGCTGCCGCTGGTGTGGGAGCGGCTCAAGGCCACCCTGATCCTGGCGGCGGCGGCCATGCTGATCGCGGTGGGCACCGGCGTGACGCTCGGCATCGTGTCGGCGGTGCGGGCCGGCGGCCTCACCGACCGCTCGGCCATCGCCACCAGCCTGGTGGGCTACTCGCTGCCGCCCTTCTTCCTCGGCATCGTGCTGCAGGTGGTGTTCGGCCTGCGCCTCGGCTGGTTCCCGGTCACCGGCATGTACCGGCCCGGCGGCAGCGACCTGCCCGACCTGCTGCTCCACCTGGTGCTGCCGGCCGTGACGCTGGCGGCGGGCATCGGCGCGCTGCTGGCGCGCATGACGCGCTCCACCATGCTCGAGGTGCTCTCGCAGGACTACGTGCGCACGGCGCGCGCCAAGGGCGTCAGGCCCGGCGCGGTGACGCTGCGCCACGCCTTCCGCAACGCCCTCATCCCCATCCTCACCATCATCGGCCTGCAGATGGGCTACGTGCTGGGCGGCGCCGTGCTGGTCGAGCAGGTGTTCGCCTGGCCCGGCATCGGCACCCTGGCGGTCAACGCCATCCTGGCGCGCGACTTCCCGCTGGTGCAGGGGGTGACGCTGCTGGTGGCCGTGACCTACGTGTTCACGAACCTGCTCACCGACGTGGCCTACAGCCTCTCCGACCCCAGGATCACGTACCGGTGACGACGCGCGGCATCCCCCGCGCCGCGCCGGGCGCCACGCAGCCGGCCAGCGCGCCACCCGGGTCGCCGGCGGAGACGCCCGCCGGCAAGCGGCGCTCGTTCTGGCGCGTGTTCCTGCGCGAGCCGGTAGCGGCCGTGGCCTTCGGCGTGCTGGCGCTCATCGTGCTGGCCGCCCTGCTGGCGCCCTGGCTGGGGCTGCCCGACCCCACGCGCGGTTCGCTCGTCGACCGCCTCAAGCCGCCGCTCACGCCCGGCTACCCGCTGGGCACCGACGAGTTCGGCCGCGACCTGCTGTCGCGGGTGGTGTGGGGCGCGCGCGTGTCGCTCGGCGTGGGCTTCCTGGCGGTGGCCATCGCGGCCGCCGCGGGCGTGGCCCTGGGCCTCGTGAGCGGCTACCTCGGCGGGCGCTTCGACTTCTGGGCGCAACGCTTCATCGACCTGCTGCTGGCCTTCCCCTACATCCTGCTGGCCCTGATGGTCGTGGCCATCCTGGGGCCGGGCCTGCTCAACACCATGCTGGCCATCGCCATCGCCGGCATCCCCTACTACGTGAGGATCGCGCGCGCCAGCGCGCTGGCGCTGCGCGAGCGGGAGTTCGTCGAGGCCGCCGAGGCGGCCGGCGCCTCCACCGGCTGGATCCTGGTGAAGCACGTGCTGAGCAACTCGCTGAGCCCCATCCTGGTGGCCGCCACCCTCGACGTGGGCTTCATGATCATGGCCGCGGCCGGCATGAGCTTCCTGGGGCTGGGCGCGCAGCCGCCCCTGGCCGAGTGGGGCGTGATGCTCTCCAACGGCCGGCAGTACCTGCGCGTAGCCCCCTGGGTGTCGCTGGTGCCGGGCGCGATGATCTTCCTGGTGGTGCTGGCGCTGAACCTGCTGGGCGACCGGGTGCGCGACCTGCTCGACCCGCGCATGGTGGGTAGGTGACCGGCGGGGCGCCAGCGCCCCGTCCCCCATCCGACACCGCCGTCTCCGCCGTCGCCCCGTACGAACTCAGGGCGACGGCGCTTGTCTCGCGATGCCCAGCAGGGCGCGCGCCGCCAGGCGGGCCGCAGCCCGTGCCGACCGCCGCCCGGCTAGTCCATGCCACACCATTGACATCCACCGATAACCGGTTTACATTGCACACTCATATCACCAGGTAAGGAGAGCGCGATCGTCTTCCTCGATATCCCGCCGGACCACCCCGACGCCACCGGGCGGGGTAGGTACGTCATAGGTTCCGCCCTGCGAACGCTCGAGCTCCTGAAGGCGTTCGCGCAGCGGCCGTTCCGTTTCTCGCTGGCGGAGCTGGCGGACGTCACGGGCCTCGAGAAGAACCAGCTCTACCGCTCGGTCAAGACCCTCGAGGCAGCCGGTTACCTGGTGTTGGCCGACGACGGTCGCTTCGAGCTCACGCCGCTGCTGCATCAGCTCAGCAGCGCCAGCGCCCAGCCCAAGCAGCGCTCGCTGCCCGAGCTCGCCGGCCCGTTCCTCGACGAGCTGGCAGCGCAGTCGGGGGAGTCGGTCAACCTCTTCGTGCGCGCCGGCGATCACGCCGTGTGCGTCGACCGACGCGACTCGCCGCAGCTCGTGCGGCTCGCCTCGGTCCTGGGCGTGACGGTGCCGCTGCACGCCGGCGCCGTGCCCAAAGCCATGCTCGCTTTCCTTCCCGAGGCCGACCAGGAGCGCATCCTGGCCGACCTCGACCGCCTGCCCGCCTACACGGAGCGCACGGTGCTCGACGCCGCCGCCCTGAGGCGGGAACTGGCCGAGACCCGCGCGCGCGGGTACTCCATCAGCGACGAGGACTACGACGCCTCGGCGCGCGGCGTGGGGGCGCCGATCTTCGACGACCGAGGGGTGGTCGTCGCTGGCATCAGTGTCGGAGGTCCTTCCTTCCGAGTGGGGCGGGAGACCTTGAGCGCCCTGGGCGCACTCGTCGTCGAGAAGGCAGCCGCCATCACGCGGCGCTTCGCGCAGGCGGGATGACACACATCCTGGAGGTAGAAGTGAGCAAGCACAGGTTCCCCCGGCCGTTCCTCACCCTGCTCCTGGCAGCGGCACTGGCGCTCTTCGCCGCCGCCTCCGCGCAGGACCACGACCCCAACGCCGTCATCAACCTAGCCACCAACGCCGACCCCACCATGAACCCGTGGGCGCCGGGCGCGGTGATCGAGTCCAACCTCATCAACACCATCCTCTTCGAGCAACTCACGCGCTACTCCCCCACCGACCTCTCCCCCTCTCCGGCCCTGGCCGAGCGCTGGGAGGCGTCGGAGGACGCGCTGGCGTGGACCTTCTACCTGCGCGACGACGTGCTGTGGTCGGACGGCGACCCGTTCGACGCCGACGACGTGGCCTTCACCTTCAACGACGTGGTGAAGAACCCGGAGCTGGGGGCGCAGAGCGCCAACCAGTTCGCGGCCGTGGAGCGCGTGGAGGTCGTCGACCAGTACACGGTGCGCTTCGTGCTGAACACGCCCTTCTCGGCCCTGCCGTACTACCTGGCGTCGTACGCCGGCATCCTGCCCGCGCACGTGCTGAGCGACGCCGAGAACCCGCTGACGGTGGCGTCGTTCAACAAGCAGCAGCCCGTCTCCACCGGCCCCTACAAGGTCGCCGAGTACGTGTCGGGCTCGCACGTGCGCATGGTGCCCAACGAGAACTACTACGGTAGCGCGCCCAAGCTCGCCGGCATCGTGTTCCGCATCATCCCCGACACCAACACGCAGGTGGCGCAGCTGCTGGCTGGCCAGCTCGACCTGGTGGGGCGCCTCAACCCCACCGCCCTCGCTGGCGTGGAGCGCAACCCCGCTCTCGACGTCATGCGCCAGAGCCAGAACATCTTCTACTTCGTGGCGCTCAACATGGACGACGAGCGCTTCCAGGACGTGCGCGTGCGCCAGGCGCTCCTCACGGCCATCGACCGGCAGGCGCTGATCGACGCCCTCGTGCAGGGCTACGGCCAGGTGGCCACCGGCCCCATCGCGCCGCTGCTGGCTGCGCTGCACAACCCCGACGTCGAGCAGCACGCCTACGACCCCGAGCGGGCCAAGGCGCTGCTCGCCGAGGCGGGCTGGACGCCGGGCGCGGACGGCGTGCTGCAGAAGGACGGCCAGCCGTTCGTGATCGACATGCCCACCGCCTCCTACGCCGAGCTGACCCCCGCCTCGCTGCTCATCCAGCAGTTCTGGGCCGACGTGGGCGTGAAGGCCGAGCTGACCACCATCGAGTGGAACGCTTACATCCAGCAGGTGATCCTGGAGCGCGACTACGAGGCCTCGGTGGCCTGGTGGAGCATGCCGCCCACCCCCGACGTGACCCCGTACGTGTCGTGCAGCGCCGCGCACACCGGCAACAACATCCCCAACTACTGCAACGAGGAGCTCGACGAGCTGCTCGCCGCCGGCCGCCGCGCCCTCACCGCCGAGGAGCAGCAGGACGCCTACTACGCGCTGCAGGAGCTCCTGGCCGTCGAGCTGCCCTACCTCTACCTGTGGCACCCCGACATCATCAGCGTGAAGCGCAACACGCTGCAGGGCATGCCCGAGATCAACGCCGCCACGGCGTTCCAGCACTCCGAGGAGTGGTACGTAGCGCGTTGAGCGGGCTCGCCCGCTGAGCGACGCTCACCGCCTCGGGTTCCTTCCCGGGCGCCACGCCGCACCCCGCGTGGCGCCCGGCCCCGGAGACACAGGCTGAACGATGAACTACCTAACGGACGACCGGTAGATGGCCTCCTACACCGTCAACCGCTTGCTGCAGGGGGTGCTGGTCCTCTTCCTCATCTCGCTCGTCACCTTCTTCCTCATCGACCTCGCCCCGGGCGGCCCCTCGTCGCTCGTCAACATGGAGAGCACCGCCGCCGAGCGCGAGGCGCGCCTCAAGCAGTACGGCCTCGACCGACCGGCGCCGGTGCGGTACGTGAGCTGGCTGCTGGGCGCCGTGCGCGGCGACCTGGGCACCTCCATCAACCAGGGCCTGCCGGTGGCGCGCCTGCTGGCGCAACGCATGGGCGTGACGCTGCAGCTGGCCACCTACGCCCTGCTCCTCACCACCCTGTTCGGGGTGGTGCTGGGGGTGGTGGCTGCCATGCACCACAACCGCTGGCCCGATCACGCCGTCAGCATCCTCTCCACCATCGGCATGTCGGTGCCCAACTTCTGGCTGGGCATCGTGGCCATCATCCTCTTCGCCGTCACCCTCGGCTGGCTGCCGGCGGCGGGCAGCGGGACGGTAGGGCGCGGCTTCGACCTGCTCGACCGACTGCGCCACGCGGTGCTGCCCGCCGGTGTGCTGGCGTTCAGTCTCATGCCCAACGTGGTCCGCGTCACACGCTCGGCGCTCCTCGAGGTGCTGGCGTCCGACTTCGTGCGCACCGCGCGTGCCAAGGGCCTGAGGCAGCGCGGCATCGTCTGGAAGCACACCTTCAAGAACGCGCTGGTACCCGTGATCTCCATCCTGGGCCTCGTCACCACCGTGCTGCTGTCGGGCTCGGTGGTCATCGAGAGCGTGTTCGGCTGGGCCGGCCTGGGCCGCCTGGCCATCGACGCCGCTAGCGGCCGCGACTACCCCGTCATCCTGGGCGTGACCGTGCTGGTGGGCGCCCTCACCGTGCTCGTCAACCTGCTGGTGGACCTGCTCTACGCCGTGGCAGACCCGAGGATCCGCTATGGCTGACCTCGCCGCCACGCCGCCCGTCACCGCCCCCGTGGCGCGCCGGCGCCGCTCGCGCTTCTGGCGCAAGGTGCGCCGCCAGCCGCTAGGCATCGCCGCGCTGGTGGGCATCGTGCTGCTGGCGCTGATGGTGACCGTAGGCCCCGAGCTCTACCCGCACTCGCCGTCGCGCACCGCGCCCCTGCACACGCTGAAGCCGCCCACCACCGAGCACTGGCTGGGCACCGACGAGCTGGGCCGCGACGTGTTCGCGCGCATCCTGGCCGGCGGCCGCGTGTCGTTGGCGGTGGGCCTCGTGTCGATGCTGGTGGGGCTGCTGATCGGCAGCCTGGCGGGCGCTGCTTCCGGCTACTTCGGCGGCCTCACCGAGAGCGTGATCATGCGGCTGGTGGACGTGTTCATGGCCATCCCAGCGTTCTTCCTCATCCTGGTGATCGTCACCAGCTTCGGCAACCACCCCCTCATGGTGATCCTCACCGTGGGCTTCTCGTTCTGGCCGCAGATGGCGCGGCCGGTGTACGCGGAGTTCAAGAAGTTCCGGCAGAGCGAGTTCGTGGAGGCGTCGCAGGCTCTGGGCGGCGGCCACCTGCGCGTGATGCTCAAGCACATCTTCCCGCAGGTGCTGCCGCAGGCCATCGTGCTGGCCACGCTGGGCGTGGGCTGGGCCATCCTCTCCGAGGCCGGCCTCAGCTACCTGGGGCTGGGCATCCAGCCGCCCCTCGCGTCGTGGGGCAACATGCTCCAGAACGCCCAGGCCTACCTGTGGCTCAACCCCATGCTCGCGATCTACCCCGGCGTGTTCATCGCCGTGACCGTGCTGCTCTTCAACCTACTAGGCAACTCGCTGCGCGACGTGCTGGACCCGCGCGGCTGACCCCCGAAGGAGACCAAGTGAACCCGAAACGCTACGACGGCTACAAGGCCTACCAGTACCTGGAGGCGGGCGTCGACTACAAGGAGTACGAGCTCGTCGAGCAGCTGGACCGCGTGCCGAGCCGCAAGGTCGAGGTCAGCGCCGAGCAGGAGCAGCGCGCCGCTAGGCTCATGACCGAGAACCTCGTCATCTCGCTCCACGACCACTGCTTCGTGGCGCCCAAGGACCTTTCGCAGTTCCTGGAGTTCCGCCGCTGGGGGCGCGACTTCACCGGCTACGAGGGCCTGGCGCAGAGCGGCATGGACTGCGTGTTCGACAACATGATGGACGGCACCGCCATGATCACCTCGCGCGCCGGCTGGAAGTGGGACGACGTGATCTTCGACCTGGGCATGCGCCTGTCGGACATCGCGCACCAGGACATGGTGGTGCTCGCCACCCGCACCCAGCACATCCGCGACGCCAAGAAGAACGGCCAGATCGCCTTCGTGGTCTCCATCGAGGGCGCGGCCATGATCGAGAACGAGCTCGACCGCATCGACGTGCTCTACGGCCTGGGCGTGCGCTGCCTCGGCATCGCCTACAGCGAGGGCAACGCGCTGGGCGCGGGCCTCAAGGAGCCGCGCGACGGCGGCCTCACCGTCTTCGGCCGCAAGGCCGTGGAGCGCATGAACAAGCTCGGCATGGCCATCGACATCTCGCACTCGGGCGACCAGACCTCCATGGACACCATCGAGGCCAGCAAGCACCCGGTGTTCATCACCCACGCCGGCGCCCGCGCCCTGTGGGACACGCCCCGCCTCAAGCCCGACGAGATCATCAAGGCGTGCGCCGAGCGCGGCGGCGTCATCGGCATCGAGGCCGCGCCGCACACCACCATCACCAAGCAGCGCCTGCGGCACGACATCGACTCCTTCATGGAGCACTTCGAGTACTGCGTGGACCTGGTGGGCATCGACCACGTGTCGTTCGGTCCCGACACCCTCTACGGCGACCACGTGGGCCTGCACGACGCGCTGCGCGAGGCGCTCTCCCTGTCGGCCTCCAAGGGCACCACGCCCTACCCGAAGGTGGAGTGGGTGGACGGCATCGAGAACCCCACCGAGGCGTTCCCCAACATCGTCAGGTGGCTCGTGAAGCACGGCTACAGCGACGACGAGATCGTCAAGGTCATCGGCGGCAACACCATGCGCGTGCTCGAGGAGGTGTGGGCGTGAGCGGCTTCCTCGAGATCAACGGCGCGCGCCTGGCCTACGACGACACCGGCGACGCGAGCAAGGTGGCGGTCGTGACGCTGCACGGCGCCCCCGGCATGGGCAGCCGCGCCAACGACTGGGCGGTGTGGACCAACCTGAAGGACCGCTACCGCATCGTGTCGTACGACCAGCGCGGCAGCGGCGCCAGCTCCGACACGCCGCCCTTCACCCACGAGCAGTTCTGCGCCGACCTGGAGGCCATCCGCCAGGAGCTGGGCCTGGGCAAGATCGTCCTCACGGGCGGCTCCTACGGCGGCATGATCGCGCAGGAGTACGTGCTGCGCCATCAGGAGCACGTGCACGCGCTGGTGCTGCGCGACACCAGCGCCAGCAACCGCTTCCGCGGCGACTCCCTGGGCCGCGCCATGGCCAGCGGCTACCCCATGGACGAGGAGGGACTCAAGCGCCTCTTCGAGGGCCGCACCGAGAGCGACGACGACTTCCGCGAGCTGATCCGGATGATCATGCCCCTCTACACGGTGACGCCCGACCCGGAGGGCGACGCCGCCAAGGTGGCCGCCATGCAGCTGCACCACGCCACCCACAACTTCGCCTTCAGCCAGAACCAGCCGAGCTACGACATCAGCGCGCGGCTGGGCGAGATCACCATCCCGGTGCTGGTGACGGTGGGGCGCCACGACTGGATCACGCCGCTCGAGGCCTCCGAGGAGATCGCGCGCGGCATCCCGCGCGCCGAGCTGGCGATCTTCGAGCACAGCGGCCACGGCCCCCAGAACGAGGAGCGCGAGCTGTGGCTCGCCACGGTGGCGGCGTTCCTCGAGCGTCACGTGCCCGCGGCCGCTGCCGGCGAGACGGCGACGGCGTGAGCCACGCCAGCTGGCGGCCGGCTCGGGAGAGCCTCGCGCCGGCCGCGCCGATCACCGCCGAGGAGCGCGCAGTGCGCGCGGCGCGCGCCTTCGACTTCGTGCCGGGCGGCGTCGACGCCCTGGTGCTGTTCGACGAGCAGTACGTGCAGTACTACACGGGCTTCGTCTACTCCTCCACCGAGCGCCCCATCGGGCTGGTGATCCTGCGCGGCGGCGAGCGCACCCTGTTCGTGCCGCGCCTCGAGCTCGAGCACGCCGAGCAGGCCTCGGTGGCCGACGCGGTGCTGAGCTACCCCGAGTACCCGGGCGAGCGCCACCCCATGCTGCTGCTGGCCGACCACCTGCGCGCGCTGGGCGTGAAGCGCGTGGGCGTCGACCACGACGGCTACCCGGTGGTGGCCGGCTACCAGCCCTTCCCCCTCAGCCGCGAGCTGCCGGTGGAGCTGGTGTCGCCGCAGATCGACCTGCAGCTGGCGCTGAAGAGCGAGCATGAGCTGGCGCTGATCCGCGAGAGCATCTACTGGGGCGACGTGGCGCACGAGCTGCTGCAGCGCTACACCCGCCCGGGCCTCAGCGAGAGCGAGGTCGTCGGCCGCGCCTGCCGCGAGGCCACCGAGCTGATGCGCGCCGCGCGCGGCGGGCAGTACCGCCAGGTGAACCGCTGGATCAGCGGCGCCCTGGCCATCTACCGCGGCCAGATCGGGCCCCACAGCGCCCTGCCCCACGCGCTCACCAACGACGCCGTGTTCGAGGTGGGCCACACGCTCGTGACGGGCGCCGGCGCCGACGTGTTCGGCTACCTGAGCGAGCTCGAGCGCACCATGTTCATCGGCGAGCCTTCGCCCGAGCAGCGGCGCTACTTCGACCACATGCTGAACCTGCAGGAGATCGCCTTCGAGGCCATGGCGCCGGGCGTGCCGTGCGCCGAGGTGGACCGCGCGGTGCGCGCCTACTACGAGCGCGAGGGCCTGTGGGACGGCTGGCGTCATCACGTGGGCCACAGCCTGGGGCAGCGCATCCACGAGAGCCCGTTCCTCGACATCGGCGACGAGACGCTGCTGCAGCCCGGCATGGTGTTCTCGATCGAGCCCGGCATCTACGTGCCGGGACTGGGCGGCTTCCGGCACTCCGACACGGTGATGGTGACGGACAGCGGCATCGAGCTGATGACCTACTACCCGCGCGGGCTGGAGGCGCTGATCATCCCGGTCGACTAGCAGGAAGGTGAGCCGAGCGACCGGCCGAGCGATCAGCCGGTCGACAGCCGCAGGGGCGCCTCTTCGCGCGGGGCGCCCCTGCTTGCGTGTCGCTCGGTTGCGCGTCAGCCCTGCGGCGCGCGCTCGTCGGCGTTGGCGATGATCGCCTCGCTCACGTAGCGCGCCAGCCCCTCCGCGCGCTGCTCGTAGTACCTCGTGAAGCGCGGGTCGGCCAGGTACATCTGGGCCAGGCCGCGGTGGATGTCGTAGCCGCAGTCGTAGAAGTTGCGGCTGATCAGCTGACGGTGGGCCTCGGCGGCCTCCAGGGCGCGGGCGTCGGTGGCCGGCACGCCCTGGCGCATGAGCTCCGCGAGGCGCGACTCGACCTCCTCGCCCTCCTGCTGGATGCGCAGCCAGTCGTCCTTCGTGTAGCGCTTGGTGCGGGCCTGGCTCTGCCGGTAGGCGTCGGTGTCGCCCCAGCGCTCCTTGGCCTCCTCGGCGTGCTGCGTGGGGTCGTGGTCGCCGAACACCTCGAGCATCTCCTTGGGGTCCAGTTCGATACCCATCTTCCGTGCCTCCATCTGCTTGCGGACGTCGCGGCGCATGGCCAGCAGCCGCTCGAGGCGCGCGTTCAGCAGCGCCTCCTGGCGCCTGAGGTGCTCCACCTCGTCCGCGGGTTCGGTTAGGAGCTGCGCGATGGCGTCGAGCTCGAAGCCGAGCTCGCGGTAGGCGAGGATCTGGTGGAGCCTCGCCAGGTCGTCCTCGCCGTACAGCCGGTAGCCGGCGTCGCTGCGGGCCGCCGGCGACAGCAGGCCGATGGCGTCGTAGTGGTGGAGCGTCCGGACGCTCACCCCGGCCAGGCTGGCGACCTCGCCGACGGTCAGCGCTCGCTCGCGGGTCGCGGTCGTGCCTCGGTGCATGGCGCACCTCCTTCGCTGGGTAGCGTAGAGCCTCACGTTACGTGAGGGTCAAGCGGCCCGACACGCCGCTCCACCCGCACGGGCTACGCTTGGGGCGTGACGAAGGACGGCCCTCTCGACCTGCATGCGCTCCGCGAGGGCGTCATGCGGCTGGCGCAGGAAGCGGGCGAGAAGATCCTCGAGGTCTACGCCACCGAGTTCGAAGTGACCCGCAAAGCCGACACCTCCCCCGTGACCGCCGCCGACCTGGCGTCGCAGCGCCACATCGTGCAGGGCTTGGCCGAGCTCACGCCCTTCGTTCCGGTGATCGGCGAGGAGGAGGCCGCGCCCCCCTTCGAGGAGCGCCGGGCGTGGCGGCGCTTCTGGCTGGTGGACCCGCTCGACGGCACCAAGGAGTTCGTGAAGCGCAACGGCGAGTTCAGCGTGAACATCGCGCTGGTCGAGAACGGCCTGCCCATCCTCGGGGTGGTGCACGCGCCCGTGACCGGCCTGACCTACCTGGGCTCGCCCAGGAGCGCCCACGGCCCGGCCAGCGCCTGGCGCTTCGACGCCGAAGGGAACGCCCACCCCATCCACGTGGCGCCGCCGTCGGAGGACGCGGTGCGCGTGATGGTGAGCCGCTCGCACGCCAACCCCGCCACGCTGGCGTTCATCGAGGCGCTTAGAGGGCGCTACGGCGCGGTCGAGACCATCGCTAGGGGCAGCGCCATCAAGAGCTGCCTGGTGGCCGACGGCACGGCGCACTACTACCCGCGCCTGGGGCCCACCATGTGGTGGGACACCGCCGCCGCGCAGGCGGTGCTGATCGCGGCGGGCGGCGAGATGATCGCCGAGGACGGCAGCGGGGTGCTCAGGTACGGCGGCGAGAGCCTGGGGAACCCCGGGTTCGTGGCGGTGTTCTCGCGGGAGGCATGGCTACCGGGGTGAGCACGCCTCCGGCTTCCCGTCCGGCCGCCGGGCCCGTGTAGGTCCACGCCCCCCGTGGGCGGCCGACCTCCTGCCGTTCCACGCGGTTCGGGTGTATGGGAAGCAGCTAGGACGCTTCAGCGACGCCGAACCGTTGGCGCTGGTGCCGGCCCGGCACGCAGGCGCGCGGCCGGCCCCCGAAGGACCTCAGCCCTGGTAGGCCCCGTGCCGCTCCAGGAAGTCTCGGATGGTGGCGATCCAGAGCTCGGCCTCCTCCTGCTGCGGCGAGTGGCCCGAGTTCTCGAAGATCGCCAGCTCGCTGTTGGGCAGCAGCGCGTGGAGCTCCTCGCTGGCCTCCACCGGCGTGATCCAGTCGTGGCGCCCCACCGTGATCAGCACCGGCACGGTGATCTTGGAGAGCTGGTCGCGCACGTCGTAGTTCGGCAGGTTGTGAGCGAACGCGAAGTTCTTGGTCTCGTAGTTGAACGGGATGCTCTTGATGCGCTCGGCCATGGCCACGGGGTCGTAGTCGACGTTGTAGAGCGGCGCGATGATCTCCCAGCACTCGCGGTAGTGCTCGTTGTCGCGCATGGTGCCGTCGAAGACGTGGTCCAGGACCTCCTCGGTGATCTGCGGGAACTCCTTGGCGCGCGCGAGCGCGTTGGCCTTCGCCTGCTCGCCGTAGTCGCGCGCGGCCGTGTCGCGCAGGATCACGTGGGTCACGCGCTCGGGGTGGCGGATGGCGTACTCCAGCGACAGGAAGCCGCCGTAGGAGCCGCCGGCCATGATGAACCTCTCGAAGCCGAAGTGCTCGCGGATGGCGTCGATGTCGGCCACCCACTGCTCGTGCGTGTAGGGCGGCTTGGCCTCCGAGGCGCCGCTGCCGCGGGCGTCGAAGGTGACGATCTGGTGCTTGTCGGCGAGCGGGCCGAAGGCGCGTTTGGGCTCCTCGTGGGTGCTGAGGCCGGGAGCGCCGTGGTGCGCGATGATCGGCACGCCGCTCCCTTCCACGTTCACCAACAGTTCGGCGTCGTTGATCTTGATGCGCGTCTGCATGGGGTGCCTCCTAGGCGGGTGAAGCGACGGGACTAGAGCTTGCTGCGTGGGTCGAAGGCGTCGCGGATGCCGTCGCCCAGCAGGTTGAAGGCCATCACGGCCAACAGGATGGCCAGGCCGGCGAAGTTGGTCATGAACGGGGCGGTGCGCAGGTACTCGCGGCCGTCGGCCAGGATGCCGCCCCACGACGGGGTGGGTGGCTGCACGCCGAGCCCCAGGAACGACAGCCCCGCCTCGGTGAGGAGCGCGGTGGCCATCGACATCGAGGCCAGCACCACGGTGGGAGCCAGCGAGTTGGGCAGCACGTGGCGGAAGATCATCCGCAGGTCGCCGGCGCCCAGCGAGCGCGCCGACTCGAGCATCTCCTTGCCGCGGATCTGGATGACGGAGCTGCGCATCACGCGCGCGAAGCCCGGCACCGACACGAACGAGATGGCGAAGACCAGGTTGGCGAGGCTGGGGCCCAGCGCCGCCACCAGCGCCAGCGCCAGCAGGATGGAGGGGAAGGCGTAGAGGATGTCGGTGACGCGCATGATCACCTCGTCGAGCCAGCCGCCGAAGTAGCCGGCCACCAGCCCCAGCAGCGAGCCGACCAGCATGCTCAGCGCCACGGCGCCGAACGCCACCAGCAGGCTCACGCGCGTGCCGGCGATGATGCGCGAGTAGATGTCGCGGCCGAAGTTGTCGCGGCCCAGCCAGCTGCTCTCGCCGGGCGGCTCCAGGCGCTGGCTCAGCTTGCCGAAGTCCACCTGGTAGGGGTCCTCGCGCATCAGCAGCGGCGCGAACAGCGCCACCAGCGTCAGCAGCAGCGTGAGCGCCAGGCCCACCATGGCGTTGACCGAGCGCGTGAAGCGCAGCACCGGCTTGGGCAGCTTGCGCCGCGCGCGCG